>FLOH01000033.1_pt1:0-375000 | contig 541313 bp, 449 predicted proteins | sample 756751 | NCBI WGS metagenome assembly FLOH01 (sample SAMEA4026879, study PRJEB14308) | marine metagenome | biome: coastal water; material: water | depth 74 m
AGGTGCCGTCGTCAGCCGTTGAAGAGACGCTTACCACCTCCGGCGTCGATGTGTCATTGGTCACGGTCACCGACAAGGCGTCACCCACGCTCGCCATCGCGTTGCCGGCTCCATCCGTCAGCGTGTTCGTATCCTGTCCGTAATCCACCGTCATCGTTGCATTGTTCAGGACCGCGTTGGTCAGCGTCAGGGTTACTGCCGTGCCGTTGACATTTACAGCCGTCACCACGTTCGTTGCACTGTTCATCAGCACCGTGAAGTCATCTGCTTCCGGCGTGCCCGTCACCACTTCGCTGGTCGTCAACGTCATAGTCTTCGTACCAGCGATCGCCGCCTGCGCCGTGATCGTCGGTGCTATGCCGTCAATCACCAGGGCCGCATTGGCTGCCAGCGAGCCTGTTTCTCCCGGAGTGAGCAGGGCTAGGTCGGCGTTGTTGCCGGCGACATCCTTAATCGTACCTCCGTTCAGCGCCAGAGCTGAGGCGCTCGAATAAGCTAGATCAGCAGAGGCATCGCCAGCCTGAACCGTGTAGTTGAAGGTCAGGGTATCAGTGCCCGATCCGCTCGCGTAGCTCGCCGTTCGGTCCAGGGTGCCCGTCTCCAGGGTCAGCTTTGGGGTGCCCGTCACCGTCACCGCTTCGCTGAACTGGATCGTTACCGGGATCACATCACCCATATTATAGGTGCCGTCGTCAGCCGTTGAAGAGACGCTTACCACCTCCGGCGTCGATGTGTCATTGGTCACGGTCACCGACAAGGCGTCACCCACGCTCGCCATCGCGTTGCCGGCTCCATCCGTCAGCGTGTTCGTATCCTGTCCGTAATCCACCGTCATCGTTGCATTGTTCAGGACCGCGTTGGTCAGCGTCAGGGTTACTGCCGTGCCGTTGACATTTACAGCCGTCACCACGTTCGTTGCACTGTTCATCAGCACCGTGAAGTCATCTGCTTCCGGCGTGCCCGTCACCACTTCGCTGGTCGTCAACGTCATAGTCTTCGTACCAGCGATCGCCGCCTGCGCCGTGATCGTCGGTGCTATGCCGTCAATCACCAGGGCCGCATTGGCTGCCAGCGAGCCTGTTTCTCCCGGAGTGAGCAGGGCTAGGTCGGCGTTGTTGCCGGCGACATCCTTAATCGTACCTCCGTTCAGCGCCAGAGCTGAGGCGCTCGAATAAGCTAGATCAGCAGAGGCATCGCCAGCCTGAACCGTGTAGTTGAAGGTCAGGGTATCAGTGCCCGATCCGCTCGCGTAGCTCGCCGTTCGGTCCAGGGTGCCCGTCTCCAGGGTCAGCTTTGGGGTGCCCGTCACCGTCACCGCTTCGCTGAACTGGATCGTTACCGGGATCACATCACCCATATTATAGGTGCCGTCGTCAGCCGTTGAAGAGACGCTTACCACCTCCGGCGTCGATGTGTCATTGGTCACGGTCACCGACAAGGCGTCACCCACGCTCGCCATCGCGTTGCCGGCTCCATCCGTCAGCGTGTTCGTATCCTGTCCGTAATCCACCGTCATCGTTGCATTGTTCAGGACCGCGTTGGTCAGCGTCAGGGTTACTGCCGTGCCGTTGACATTTACAGCCGTCACCACGTTCGTTGCACTGTTCATCAGCACCGTGAAGTCATCTGCTTCCGGCGTGCCCGTCACCACTTCGCTGGTCGTCAACGTCATAGTCTTCGTACCAGCGATCGCCGCCTGCGCCGTGATCGTCGGTGCTATGCCGTCAATCACCAGGGCCGCATTGGCTGCCAGCGAGCCTGTTTCTCCCGGAGTGAGCAGGGCTAGGTCGGCGTTGTTGCCGGCGACATCCTTAATCGTACCTCCGTTCAGCGCCAGAGCTGAGGCGCTCGAATAAGCTAGATCAGCAGAGGCATCGCCAGCCTGAACCGTGTAGTTGAAGGTCAGGGTATCAGTGCCCGATCCGCTCGCGTAGCTCGCCGTTCGGTCCAGGGTGCCCGTCTCCAGGGTCAGCTTTGGGGTGCCCGTCACCGTCACCGCTTCGCTGAACTGGATCGTTACCGGGATCACATCACCCATATTATAGGTGCCGTCGTCAGCCGTTGAAGAGACGCTTACCACCTCCGGCGTCGATGTGTCATTGGTCACGGTCACCGACAAGGCGTCACCCACGCTCGCCATCGCGTTGCCGGCTCCATCCGTCAGCGTGCTCGTGCCTTGCGTGTAGTCCAGCGTCATTGTCGCACCGGTCGTGATCGCGTTGGTCAACGTCAGCGTCACGCTTGACCCGTCCTCCGCTACGGAAACGCCCTCCACGTTATTCGAGACGCTGTTCATCACGACCGCAAAGTCACCGACCTCCGGGGTCCCCGTCATCGCTTCACTGGCCGTGAGCACCACTGTCTTGGTACCTGGATAAGCATTCAACGCCGTGAAGGTTGGCGCCACGGTGTCAATACTGATGGCGGGAGTGGTGCCGGCGCCGCCGGTATTTTCAGCCGCATCGGTGTAGGTGCCGCTCGTAACGGTGATGCTGGCGCTGCCTTCAAAATCACCGGTCGGGGTGAAGGTGGCGGTATAAACTTTGGAATCGGCGGTCACGGACGGGTCGCTCAGAGTGCCGCCGGTCGTGATGACATCATCCGCCGTAAAGCCGCTGGGGGCCTCACTGAAGGTAAAAGTAACAGTCGCAGTTTCCCCGGCCTTGACCGCATTGACATCGCTGGTGATGGCCAGAGTGGGCGCCACGGTGTCAACCGACATCGACAGGGTAGAAGCGGAGTTATCCTGCCCTTCGGCATTGGTGAACTGCCCTGCCGCCACGCTGACGCTGGCGGTGGTTTCGGTCTCGGTGGTGGGCGTAAAGGTAGCTGTATAAGACGTGCCGCTACCGGAGAAATTCGACAAAGTGCCGCCGGACACGGTAACGTCATCAACGGTGAAATCGGTGGACGGATCGCTGAGGGTAAAGGTCAGGTTGGCAGTATCGCTGGCCTTCAGAGCACTGTCGTCGCTGGCAATAGTGATGGTAGGGCCGGGGAGAGGGGTGCCCCCCGCTGTTAACCAGTCAGTCTCAAGCGCATGAAAGGTTTCGTCATAAAGGCGGGCGTCGATTGCCGCATTAACAGTGATATGGCCATCTGCAAAATAGACCACGTCGTCTTGATCGCTCACCGTGAAACGGACCGTCTCGGTTTGTTCCCCCACGTTTCGAGTGAAGGTATAGACACCGGTTTCCTGATCGATGCTCTGCTGGTAATCCGCCAGATTCCCCAGCAAATAAAGATGGTCGGCTCCACCTCCCAAATTTGTGGCATCCACGGTGGTGCCCGCATTGACATAGACAGTATCGACTGCTCCCGATCCCGTGACCTCCATGGCCTGCCCTGGCTGCATGAGCATGGGCACATTGAGACCTTCCGGATCGACGATGAATACCTTGGCGGGGGTCGTTGCGGTTGTGACATCAGTGGTCACCGGCGATTCTGGTGTTCCTCCAGAGGTGAGCCACTCAGATTGAATCGTCTGAAAACCTGTCTCACCATAAAGACGGCTGTCATTTTCAGCATTGATGGTGATATGACCGTCCGCGAAATAGACGACATCATCCTTGTCGCTGACGGTCAATTCGACAACTTCACTTTGGTCCTCAGGGAGACCAGTGGTCCGGGAGAAGGTATAGACGCCGGTTTCCTGATTGATGCTCTGTAGATAATCCAACAAATTTCCGGTGAGGTAGAGTGTGTTGAAGCCTCCTCCCAAGTTGGTCACATCAGCGGACGTTCCTGCCTGCACGTAAATGGCATCATCCCCCGCGCCGCCGACGAGCTGCACTTCCTTGCCAAGAATCGAAAGATCCTCAATTTGGCTTGACCAATCGATATAGTTGCCACGCTGGTCGGTAATAAAATACTTTGCTGAAAGAGCCACGTAATCACCCTATTGTTTGATTATGTAAATCTGTATCTTTAGCCAAAGACAACGATATTAGCGTTGAAGTGGTCAACGTTCTCAAGCATCAAGTCACCGCCTTTCAAAGAAGTAATTGCCGTCCATCCCGTATCGGCATAATCGGCAAATACAGTTTGCAGCTGGGTGCCGCCGTCAACGTTATCCAGAAGGCGTGCATTGCTGTTGCCCGATCCGGTGTAGTTGGCCCCCTTGAACCCGTCGGTGGTCGCTATGCTCATGTCTCCACCGTTGTCCATATAAATGATGTCATCGATTCCCAGCCCCGAGAGGAGCACCTTGCCGCCGATGGTGGTGGTTCTGGTGTCGCCCCCCCCCTCGCTCTGAAGGACCAAGGCATGGCTTCCCGTGCCAAAATTCATGGCATAGCCGTCCGCAGTCGCATCAGCGACATGGCCGTGATGATAGATTAGGCTGTCAGCCATCGTCCCATCGGCAGCCATTGTTTGAGAAGCGGCGCCTGTGGCGTCCCCCGCCGGGGTTACCGTGGTAAAGTTCAGGGTGGTTGAATCACTGATTGCTACATTGCCGACGCCGTTTGCGGTCACCACCCCGGTATCCAGCTCGATGTGGTAATCGGCGCCGAAATCCCAGTCGAAATCCCAATCTGTTGAAAGGGTATCGTCACTGCCGGCAGGCGAGATGATGAGCTTGTCGCCATTGACGCTGACCGAGTCGGCCATTTCCGCTGACTTGTCCACCCCGCCGATGGTGAGACCGGTCACGTCACCGTCGGTCAGCGTGATCACCACGTCGTTGTCGGTTACATCCTGCTTGCTCTCGCCGGTGGTGGTATTGGTGAGGGTCCATCCACTCGTTCCCATGTCATCCATGATCCTGATTTCGCCGCTGCCCAACTGAATGGTATCCGAGAAAGTGAGAATTATTTCGGAGCGCACATCCAGGTTGGAAATACCGTCGAGTGTGGCGGTGTTGGTGATGGCCGGTGCCTCGATCACGGCCAGCGTGAACGGCTGGCTGTCGGACAGACCATCTTCGTCGGTGGCGGTAACAGTGACGCTGGCTGAAGAAACAGCTTCCGCCGTGCCGCTGATAACACCTGTTGCTGAATCTATTGTCAAACCGGTCGGCAAACCGGTGGCGGTATAGGTCAAGGAATCGCCCGCATCTACATCGCTGAAGCTGCCGGCACTGGCGACATCTAAACTGTACGACTGACCGACTACCGCAGCAGCGGCGGTAACGGCCGATGAAGTCGGCGCCTCGTTGACGTCGGTGACAGTAGCGGCCACCGCCTGACTGACGGTGTTGGTGCCATCGGAAGCGGTGACCGAGAAATCATAGACATTGTCGCCGCCGCTGTCCGCAGGCGCTTCGTAGTTGGGTACCGCATTGAAGGTGACCGCGCCGGTGCTGGGGTCGATGGTAAACAAATCGGCATCGGCGCCAATCAGACCATAGGCCAGGGTGGTACTGGCATCCGGATCGGTGGCCGTAACCGTGTAAGCCGTGCCCGTACCGTTCTCTTGGTAACTGACGATTGCACCGCTGGTCAGCGTGGGCACTTCGTTGACATCGGTGACGGTGACGGCCACCGCCTGGCTGACGGTGTTGGTGCCATCGGAAGCGGTGACCGAGAAATCATAGACATTGTCGCCGCCGCTGTCCGCAGGCGCTTCGTAGTTGGGTACCGCATTGAAGGTGACCGCGCCGGTGCTGGGGGCGATCGTGAACAAATCGGCATCGACGCCGGTCAGGCCATAGGTCAGGGTGGTGCTGGCATCCGGATCGGTGGCCGTGGCGGCATAGACCGTGCCCGTGCCGTTCTCGGCCAGGTTGGCTGTGGCGCCACTGGTCAGGCTAGGCGGCTCGTTGACATCGGTGACGGTGATGGCCACCGCCTGGGTAGCGAAGTGTCCCAGTGCATCGGTGGCGGTCACCGTTACATCGTAAACATTATCGGTACCGCTATCCACCGGCGCCTCGAAATCAGGCGCCGCCTTGAACGTGACGGCACCGACACTGTCGATATTGAACAGGGTGGCGTCAGTTCCCCCCAGGGTATAGGCGACTGCCGTCGCATCGGTTGCGACGGCAGAATATGCCCCTCCGGAGCCGTTCTCGGCAAAGCTGGCCGCAGCGGCGCTGGTGAATACCGGGTTGCTGTTGTCGATGAGGAAGCTGGAAACCACCTGCCCGGTGGCGGTGGTCACGAAGTCCTGCCCGCTGCTGTTACCGGTGATGGAGCCGCCGTCCAGACTGATTGCCGAGACCGCCACTGCGGCGCTGTCGCCCGCCGGAGCCGTAGCAGTAAAGGTCAAGGTATTGGTGTCTGTGCCGCCGGTATAGGTAGCGGTCATCTCCTGGCCACCGACATCCAGAGTCAGAATCGGGGTCCCCACAACCGTAACCGGTTCGCTGATGGTGGCAGTGAAGGTCAAGGCATCGTCGGCCTTAGCCAGCTCGACATCGGCAGCGATGCTGTTGATCACCGGTGCGCTGACGATATTCACCGAGACGGTATGGGTGGCGGTGAGACCGCCGCTGTCCGTGGCGGTGAAGACGATCTCAGCGGTCCCTGTCTCGGTGAGCGTGCCGCTGACCACGCCATCGGAGGTGAGTGTGACACCGGCGGGCAGCCCGGTGGCGGTGTAGGTGAGGGTGTCATCGGCATCCACGTCGCTGAACAGGTCAACGATGGAGTCGCTGAACGGCTGATTGATGACGAGGGTGTCCGTCGAGGTCGCTGGCGAAGATAGCGGGGCCTCATTGATATCGGTCACCGAAATGCCGACCGCTTGCGTGTTGGCATTTCCCGCAACATCGGTAGCGGTGATGGAGACGTCATAGACGTTGTTGCCACCTGTGTCTGCCGGGGTCTCGAAGTCAGGGGTAGTTACGAAAGAGAGTGCCCCGGAGCTGGGATCGATCGTGAACTGTGCCCCGTCGGTTCCGCCCAGGCCGTAAGTGATCGCCATGGTGTCGGTCGCCGCCGCAGTGTGGGCCGTGCCCGTGGCGTTCTCGTCGAAGGTGCTTGTCGTTGCGCTCGTGAAGGCGGGAGCAACGGTATCCACCGTGAGGTCGTGGGTGGCGGTGGCCGTGTTGCCGACCCCATTGGTGGCGACCACGGTCAGGGTCTCGCTCCCCTCACCGAAGGCCTCGATCGCGGCGGTGGAAAGGGTGGCGCTCCAGGTGGCGCCATTCACGGTCGCGGTTTCGCCGTTGACGGTCATCGTGGTGCCCGTCTCTGTGGTGCCGGTGATGGTGACCCCGGCCGCAGCCTCGGCGGCGTTGATGATGTTGTCGGTGGCGACGACGTCAAACGTCGGGACGGCAGGCGGGGCAGTATTCACCGTGAGGTCATGAGTGGCGGTGGTGCTGTTGCCGGCCTGATCCGTGGCAACCACGGTCAGGGTCTCCGCCCCTTCGCCAAAACCGCTGATCGCGGCGGCGGAAAGGGTGGCACTCCAGGTGGCGCCATCCACGGTCGCGGCCTCGCCGTTGACGGTCACCGTGGTACCCGTCTCGGTAGTGCCGGTGACCGTCACCCCGGCCGCAGCCTCGGCGGCATTGATGACGTTGTCCGTGGTGGCGGCATCAATGCCCGGCTCATCGGGGGCAGTGGCATCCAGGTCTATGGTGAGGCTGTCGGAGGCGGCCGACTGATTGCCGACCGCATCGGTGATGGTGGCGGTGAGTGTATAATCGCCATCGCCTGCCAGAGCGGACAAGGTCAGGTCGGCGTAGCCGTTGGCAATATCCGTCGCCGTCAGTATGGCCGTCCCCAGGGTGGTGACACCCTGCAGCACGGTCACCGTATCCCCCGCCATGGCCGCCGTTCCGTCATTGGTTGAGGAGTCAAAGTTGACCCGTATCGTGGGGGTGGTGTCGTTAGTGAGGAGGTCCGTGCTGGAAACGCCGGAATCAGAGCCTGACGTAAGGGCAACAGTGGGTGTCGCCGGGGCCTGATCGTCCAATGCTTGCGCTTGTTGGGTGGCGATCTCAGCAAGAGTGGAGGCGGTCGCGATATCACTCGTATGGCCGGTGATTACTGTGGAGTCGGCAGTGGAGGCCGTTCCAAGGGCATTAGTGACTACAGTGTTATCTTTGAGATCGATTGTGGTCGGGGCGGCAGGATTGCCGATTTGAGCAACCAAGTTGCCGATGACCGCTTCGGCCACGGCGCTGCCGCTGAGCCCCTCGGCGGGCGATTCTGTAGCCATGGTGACCAGGGTCGCCACCTGTGCCGCTGCCTTTTGCACCGCCAGGGCGGTTACGTCTTCAGCATTGGCGGTGAGAGCGGCAATCGGATCGTAGGTGGTCAAGTCGGTGCCGACGGTCAAGCCGAGCGCGGTAACCACAGTGGCCGAGGCCTCTGCGGTCGAGGCGCCGGTGCTTTTGATGACTTCCTGGACCAAGGTGGTCAGGGGCGATATTACCTTCGATCCGGCCGGCGCCTTGAGGACCAGAGTATTAGGAACGTTGGTATCGATGTTGATGCCGCCCACCGCCAGGATGGCCCCGGAGGGGGCATCGGCGGGCAGGATGAACTGGCCGTTGGCGTCGGTGGTCACCCCGGCCAGCGCCTCTCCCACATCGGCGATCCCGTCGTTGTCACTGTCAATGTAGATCTGGGCACCGCGGATATAGCCGTCGGAGACCACGCCGGTGCTGAAGCTGGCCGCATCGTTGCCGGCCGCGTCCTGCAGGGCGTTGACGTCGTTGCCTGTGGTTGGATCGTCATAGTTGATGGTAACAGCAGCGCCGGACGGCACGCTGTCGGTCATGGTCAGGGTGACACTGGTCCCGGATACCGATACATTGGTGACGACATTAGCAGCGCCGCCCACGATGACGGTAAAGGCGTCAGCGGCCGGAATGTTGGCTCCATCCAGGGCCTCGCCATAGATGAGGACGACCTGATTGCCAGATACCGAGAATGCCTGAATCGCCGGGGCGGTAGCATCGAAGGTGAAGCTGAAGCTGGTTGCGTTGCTCTGGTTGCCAGCCGCATCGGTCTGTCGCACCTGGACGTCGTTCACGCCCTCCGAAGCAGCGAACGTGCTTGTCCAAGTGGTGCCGCTGTCAATCGAGTACTCCACAGTCGCCTCGGTCTCTCCGGTGACACTCAGGGTGTCGTCGCTGGTAATCTTATCCGCATTGTCGGCGCCGGTGTCGCTCGCCAATGCCAACGTCGGGGCCGCTGCCGTGGTGTCGAGGGTGAAGCTGAGGCTGGCCGCATCGCTCTGGTTGCCAGCCGCATCGGTCTGCCGCACCTGGACGTCGTTCATGCCCTCCGCAGCAGCGAAAGTGCTTGTCCAAGTAGTGCCGCCATCGATTGAATATTCTATCGTCGCTCCCGTCTCTGTCCCGGTGACGTTCATTGTCCCGGCGCTGGTGACCTTGTCCGAGCCGCTGCTGCCGGTGTCGCTCGCCAATGCCACCGTCGGGGCCGCTGCTGTGGTATCGAGGGTGAAGCTGAAGTTGGCCGCGACGCTCTGGTTGCCAGCCGCATCGGTCTGCCGCACCTGGACATTATTCACTCCTTCATCAGCGGTGAAGGTGCTGGTCCAGGTCGCGCCCCCGTCGGTTGAATATTCAACTGTCGCGCCATCTTCAATGCCAGCAAGACTCAAGGTGCCGATATGGGTGACCTTGTCCGAGGCATCTGCGCCGGTGTCGTCAACCAGGGTAACAGTTGGGGCCTCCGGGGGGGTTGTGTCGGGGCTGTCTTTGGATTTGTTGTAGGCGATGACCACCCCAGCAGCTATGGCGCTGACCGTAACCGCGCCCAGCGCGAGCATGCCGGCGGAAACGCCAGCTCCCTCCGCCGCGCCGGCCGTCCCGGCTGCTTCGGCGGTACCTGGTGCAGTGGCTTCTACCGCTTCCGCCGCCGTGCCGGCTGCCCCGGCGGTACCTGCTGCAGCGGTTTCTGCCGCTTCCGCCGTGGTGGCAGCGGCAGAAACCCCAACTCCGGCGCCCCCGATATCCGCTTGCGCGATCATCACGTTGCTGTCAGAGGGATCAGCCCCCTCGGCAGCCGGTTGCGAAAAGGAAGAATCGGCTTCTTCTTTTTCTTCTTTTTCGCGTTTGAAGTTGAACTTGGTGCCTTTGTCGCTCAAAGCAGCGAGATCGGCTTGGGCCTCGGGGATGTTGTATTCAAGTCCCGTTGCCTTCGGCTGCTCTGCACTCTGCTGCCCCTTGACGTTGGCAACGGGCTGAACAGGTTGGCGGGCTTCCGCACTGGTGGCGGGCTCTTTCGGCTCAGACTGGGAAGCGGTTGACTTGTTGCTCGCGGGGCCTGTGGACTTCGAAGTTGCGGCCATGGAATCTCTCCCTTTGGTGTCTAAAAAGTTTTTCGTGCTACCAGCGGCTTAGCCACCGATCCTTATGGAAATAATACCTTCGGTTTGCAATGGTTTCAAGGGTTTCTTGAAAAATAACTTTTCTCGTTATGTACATATTCTCGTAATTTTATCAATAAATTTAGAATATTGGTCTGTTGTGGTCGGCGGTTTGTTAAGTAGAGCGTCCTTGAAAAAACATCCATTTGTACATGGCATCATGTGTTTGAGCATGGGATGAAATATACAATAGGCAAATCGATTAACGAAGGATGACCTGAGAGGGCGTCTCCAGGTTAGTGTTAGAGGTGGCCTGATATTTTAACTCAGCTTACCTTCTTAATGCCAACAAAAGTTGCACTTACAAATTGAATCCAGGCCAGGTTAAAGACCGGTGATAGGGCAATAAAAAACCCCTGTTTCCGAAGAGATTCGGGCCCAGGGGTAAAGGGGGGGGCTCTGCAACCTGCAGAGGGGGGATCAGCAACCGCCGATGCCTCAGCCTGCGGCTTTTTTGACCGGGGCCTTGTCGCTGTCAACCGGTCCGGCGATGGCGCTGCGGCTGAGTTTGATCCGGACGTTATCGGCGATCTCTACGGTGATGACCGAGTCGGTCATACCGGTGATGGTCCCGTGGATACCGCCCTTGGTGACGACCTTGTTGCCGTTCTTCAGATCGCTCAGAAACTGCTGGTGCTGCTTGGCCTGCTTCTGCTGTGGGCGGATCAGCAGGAAGTAGAAGACTACAAAGATTAAAATCAGTGGGATGAACGAGGCGATTCCTGCCCCGCCACCAGCGCCTGCGGCCGGTCCTGCAGCGTATGCGATTCCTGTCATGGTATTTCCTCCAGAAAAATGGTTTCCGACCCGGGGGCCGATCGTACTGTTGTTACATTTTAGCCCTGTTCAGGGAAACTTCAATGAATAACATTAATCACTCGTCCTCGAGCCTGCCATAAAAATCCGCGCGCCAGGCGGTAAAACGGTCTTCTTCGATGGCCTGCCGCATCTCGCTCATCAGGTTGAGGTAGAAGTGGAGGTTGTGGATGGTGTTGAGCTGGTAGCTCAAGATCTCCCGGCACTGGAAAAGATGGCGGAGATAGGCCCGGGAATAGTTCTGGCAGGTGTAGCCGGAACAGCGATGATCGAGTGGGCTGTGGTCGTTGCGGTAGCGGCTGTTTTTGATCACCAGCTTGCCGCTGGAGGTAAACAGGGTGCCGTTTCGAGCGTTGCGGGTGGGCATGACACAGTCGAACATGTCGATACCGCGCATGACGCCCTCCACCAGATCCTCGGGTGTGCCGACCCCCATGAGATAGCGGGCGTGGTCAACGGGCAGATGCGGGGTTGTGGCCTCGGTCAGGTCGTACATCAGGTTTTTTTCTTCACCGACACTGAGGCCGCCGATGGCGTAACCGTCAAAGCCGATCTCAATCAGGGCAGCGGCGTGCTCCTGGCGCAGGTCAGTATGCATCCCACCCTGGACAATGCCGAAGAGGAGCTGGCCGGTTTCGCGGTCCTGGGCATCGCGGCAGCGTCTGGCCCAGCGGCTGGTGAGTTCGGTGCCCTGGATGGTCTGTTCGCGGGTGGCCGGGTGGGGGATGCAGGTGTCCAGACACATCATGATGTCTGATCCCAGAGCCTCCTGGACCTGGACTGCGATCTCGGGACTGAGGAAGAGCCTGGCGCCATCGAGGTGAGAGCGAAAGGTGGCGCCCTCTTCGGTGATCTTGGCCAGTTCCTTGAGGCTGAAGATCTGGAAGCCGCCGCTGTCGGTGAGAATGGGGCGGTCCCAGTTCATGAAACGGTGCAGGCCACCGAACTCTTTGATCAGTTCATGGCCTGGCCGGATGAACAGGTGGTAGGTGTTGCCAAGGATGATCTGGGCCTCCATGGCCTTGAGGTCCTCGGGTGTCACGGCCTTGACCGTGGCCTGGGTCCCCACCGGCATGAAGATCGGGGTCTGGATGATCCCGTGTGGAGTGTGGAGTTCGCCCCGGCGGGCAGCGCAGTCGCTGGCCGTGGTGTGCAGAGTAAAGGGAGAGGCAATGGTCATGGCGGGCCCGTTTTTGGTGAATGAAAAGGTGAGATCATACCCCGCTTAAGTGTTTTTTTCAAGCATGTCCGGGGCAGGGGGACCGGCATAGAAAGGTGCGTCAATAAACTTGGGGGCCCGGCTCTGTGAGTCGCGGTGGAGCGCCATCGCCAGAATGATCAGCAGCATCTCCGGCAAGTCTCTGCAGGAGTGCTTCTTTTTGCAAACTGAAAAGTTCCGCGCAGGCAATTTTTCTTGAGAGGATAATGTGATATGATACTCTGTGAAGAAGAGAGTGTTGGATGGTGTGGCTGTTGAAAACGCGGGCGGAGACAGTGGGGTTTATTGGGGGCAATATGGAAAATATTTATCTTAACTATCCAGTACATACCTTGGAGGGGGAGTGTGTTCTGCCGGCTGGTCAGTCCTTGAGTCATGAGGTGATTGGCCAACTGATTGCAGGAGGGAGCAGGCCAGAGTCCAGAAAACTGCTCTCTTTCGGGACGGTGCTGAGGGATCTCGACAGTTTTCTCAGGAGTCCGCCCTATAGCATAATTTTTGATGATCCTCAGCAGCTCGACGCCCTGCTTGGCCGTTTGTCGGTTGTAGAGATTATCGATCCTGTCCTGGAATCACTCGAATATTTCAAGGAACAGGATTTTCATACCTATCGTCATATTCTGATGGTCTTTCTCCTGTCCTCTTTTCTGGCCGGTTTGCTCGTTGTTGAGCAGGATGCCTGGACCCAGGAGACAGTGGTCGGCCCGGCCCATGACTTTGGCAAGATCTGTATTCCCCTGGGGATCTTGACCAAACGGACCGCATTGACTCAGGACGAGCGGCAGAGGTTGAAACATCACCCCCTTGCCGGGTATGTGCTCCTGGCCTATTATTACGGGGATGCCAATCACCTTGCCCCTCGGGTGGCCAGAGATCACCATGAAAAACGGGATGGAAGCGGCTATCCGAGAGGCATCACTGACCTCGACCCCATGGTTGAGATCGTTGCGGTCAGTGATGTGTATGACGCCCTGATCTCACCTCGGCCCTATCGCCTGGAATCCTATGATAATCGGACCGCCCTGGAGTATTTGACCCAGATGGCCGAGGATGGCAAATTCAGCTGGGAACCGGTGCGGGGACTGGTGGCCCAGAACCGCATTGATAAACCCGATTTCAGGACCTTTCCGCTTTCGCTTGAAAAACGAGGGGTGGAACCGGCCGGGAACCTTTATGGGGTAACGGCAAAGAGCTCCTGATAGGGCCATTTCTTGATGCCACCCGTGAGGATGAAGAGCTTGGAGAGGGGGATGCCTTTTTTGTTGAGGGCGGTGAAGGCCCGCTCTGCCCCGCCACCTCCGGCCGGACAGATCACCACCACCTCATGACCGCTGGCCTGGTAGGCCTCCAGGGCCGGGATCAACAACTCCTGCTCGGCCTTGCTCTTGACCGGGAAGGCGTTGGTTTCAATCGATCCTGCAAAGTGATGTTTGCTGAACTTTCTGGCCGGCTGGATGTCGACCAGGATCAGTTCGCGGCCGTTTTGCAGCCATTCCTTGAAATCACTGGCCGAGACATGGTTGAATTTCTGGTCATCACTGCGACCGGCCCCGGGATTCCCGAGGGCCAGCAATATAACAACAGCAAGAAGGGCAAGTCTTTTCATGGTCATTTCTCCAATTGAGTGAACGGATGAGAGTTGACCAGAGAAAATACATTGTTCTTGTTGATGACGCGAATAGGAAATGACGATACTTGCCCGGGCCTTTATTGGTGCTGCTGATAAGGGCCCGGGCAGGGGCTGGGTTACTGCGGGCAGGCAATCAGGGTCCTGATTGCCTGTTCCAGACTCTCGATGTCTGTCAGCAACTGAAATTGGGACCGGGCCCGGATCAGATTATCACCCCTGTGTTTGACCTTGAAGTAGCAGTCACCACTCAAGTGATCACTGAAAAAGCGCAGTCCCAGTTCAAAGGTGACCAGGCGCAGGGCGTCAAAGAGGGCCTCTCGTTCCACGCTGGTCAGAAGGAAGGGGGCCTCCTGGAAGTATCCATTGAGCAGGGCCCGGCAGGAATCGAGATCGAATTCAGGGGCTTGGCTGGAGTCTTCATGGATGCGGGAGCAGCAGGAACGGAGGCAGTCACCGAGATCAATGATGGTCAGGCCAGGGCCTATGGTGTCCAGGTCGATCAGCCCCACAGCCAGGCCACTGTCCTGGTCGAAAAGGACATTGCTCGCCTTGGGGTCGCCGTGTACACAGCGGACCAGGTAGCGACCCGCTTTCCGTCCCTGTTCGAGGAGGTTGGCCTCGGAGCGATGCGCTTCCACGACGGTGTGGCAAAAGTCAATGACAGCTCTGTTTCGGTCGTGCTCCCTGTGAGGGAGGAGGTCGTAATGCTCCAGGTATTGAGGCAGGACATGGAAGCCTGGAAGGGTGACATGGAGGCGCCGGGCATCCAGAGAGGCGGTCAGGCGATGGAACAGGCCCAGGGCCCGACCCACCTCCCGGGCCTGATCTGCGTGCGTGACCTGTTCGTGGCAGATGGTGCGGTTGACATATTGCAGGGCCCGCCAGAAGCCCCGCTGGTCGTCGCAAAAAAAGTCCTGTCCGTCCCGGGTTTGCACCAGGAGGCAATGTTCCCAGCGTGGCCCGGGTGGGAGAGAGCTTGTGGCAAAATGGCGGCTGAGCAGGGCCAGATTGTCAATGATTCGTTCAGGTTCTGGGAAGATCTGGCTGTTGATTTTCTGGAGGACCAGGGTCTGTTCCGGCTCCTCAATCAGATAGGTATCGTTGATCAGCCCCTGGCCTAAAGGGGTGACACGGGCCTGGCCCGGCTGGCGGCAATAACGGGTCAGGGCCGTGGCCAGCCCGGTCTTTCCTGTATTGTCTGCCTCAGGTGTTTGATCAGGGACCATGCCTGATCAGATCGGTGAACTGGGCGGACAGGCCGAACCCTTGAGCTGGAAAATCAGGCGGAGCCCCTTGCGTATCCGATCGGAGAAGATCTTGGGTGAGATGTAGCTGCCGGCTACCCGTTTGTTGATCTCGGCCAGGGTCGGGTAGGGCTGGATGATGCCGGCCAGGGTCGAGAGTTTGACCCCGCCGCCCAGGACGGTGGTCCACTGGGCCAGGAGGTCACCGGCCCCGGGTCCCAGAATCTGGACACCGATGGGTTTTTCGTGTTCGTCCAGGAGCATCTTCAGTTGTCCTGTTTCTCTCCCCTCGCAGATAGCCCGGTCGTTGGCCGAGAATTCCTCGCGCCAGACCTGGTAATCGATTCCGGCCGCCCTGGCCGCTTTCTCATTGAGGCCGATGGAGGCCAGTTCCGGTTCGCAGTAGGTGCACCAGGGCATCCAGCGGTGATTGACCTTACGTGGCAGGTGGAAGATGGCGTTGCTGACCACCACACCGCCCTCATGGCCCGCGGCATGAGTGAATTGCAGCCGGCCGTTGACATCTCCCGGGGCAAAGATATGTCTCTGACTGGTCCGTATCCGCGCATCCACCGTGATGCCTTTGGGACTGTGGTCCACGCCGATGGCGGTCAGATTGAGGTCAGCCAGATTTGGGCTCCGGCCCTGGGCCAAAAGGACGCTTTCTGCACGGATCGTCTGCTGGGAGCCATCTGTCTCGATCACCAGTTCACTGCCTGTGGCTGTCTGCTGTGCCTCAATGACCGTGGTGTTGAGGAGAAATCTTACTCCTTCTCCGGCCATGACCTGCATGACCTGATCGGCCAGGTCCTGGTCCTCCTTGCTCAGGATCTGGCCTGAGCGCTGAACCACTGTAACCTGGCTGCCCAGGCGGCAGAAGGCCTGGGCCATTTCAATGGCGATGGGGCCACCACCCAGGATGATCAGTGAGGCCGGTAAATGATCCAGAGAAAAGATCTCCCGGTTGGTGAGCAGGGGGATCTGGCGCAGGCAATCAAGGTGTGGGGCGGCCGCTGATGAGCCGGTGGCAATGACCCAGGATCTGGCCGAGTAACGGCTGTGGCCGATGTCCACCTGGTGCTCGTCTGTGAAGCGGGCCTGACCAAACTCGGTCTGCACCCCCAGTCTGCAGAAACGCTCCACCGAGTCGTGTTCCTGGATTCTGGCGATCACCTCTCTGATCCGTTTCCGGACCGCCAGAAAGTCAACGGGCGCGACGTCGATCCGGGGGAGGCCGAAGCGGGGCCAATCCTTGAGTTGCCGGTACAGCCTTGCCGTGTGGATCAGGGTCTTGGAGGGGACACAGCCGAAGTGGAGGCAGTCGCCACCCAGGGTTGGCTCGCGCTCGATGAGCAGGGTCCTGGCCCCGAGCTGGGCGGCACCTGAGGCCACGGTCAGACCGGCGGCACCACCGCCGATTATGCCGATATCATAGTCGTAGCTGGCCATATCAGTTCCTTGGGGAAGTGTGGCGGCGCTGGCGAAAGAAGGCGAGCACCTTTTTGACAGTGATTGGAAACAGGCCGAGGATGACAAAGGAGAGGAGAAGCGAGGGCGAGAGAATTCCGGCCAGGGAGTCGAGGCGCCCCAGTTCGCGACCGGCATTGGTGTAGACCACGGTTGCCGGGAGCATTCCCAGCTGTGAGACCCAGTAATAGGTGGTCAGGCGGATTCTGGTCAGGCCCATGGCCAGGTTGATGATAAAGAAGGGAAAGATCGGCACCAGACGCAGGCTGAAGAGGTAGAAACCGCCCTCGTCCTCCATGCCCCGGTTGATGGGGGTCAGCCGGTCGCCAAATTTTTGCTGCACCCAGTCGCGGAGGAGGAAGCGGGAGACTGCACAGGCCAGAGTGGCGCCGATGGTTGAGGCAAAGGAGATGAGCAGGGTGCCCAGGGCCAGGCCGAAGAGGGCGCCACCGGTCAGGGTCAGAATCACGGCCCCGGGCAGACTCAGGGCCGTGGCCGTGATGTAGATGGCCATGTATGCCCCGATCATGGTCAGAGGCTGTTCCATATAGAACTGGGCCAGCTGTTCCCTGCTCTGCTTGAGCTGCTCCAGGGTCAGGAACCGGTCAAGTTCCAGGAGCTTGATGGCAACGGCCGCGGCAATCAGGAGCAGCAGGACAATGATTTTTCTGTTGAGCAGGATTTTCATGGTCGGCTCCTGCCCCAGGCCGCAGCCCCCAGCAGGGCCGCATCTTTTCTGGTGATCAGGTGGACCGGGATGGAACGCAGCAGGTCGGTCATCTTGTCCTTGTTGTGGAAGGCAGCCAGCAGAGGGGCAAAAGAGATTTTGCCATAAAGCCTGGGCAGGATGCCGCCGCCCAGAAACAACCCGTGGTCGCAGGCCAGTTTGAGGGCCAGGTTTCCGGCTTCTGCTCCCAATATCTCAAGAAAGAGTTTCACGGCCTGTCGGCAGCAGGGGCAGGCGGCAAGGGCGCCTTGGATGATTAACGGGGTCTGGTCTCTGGCCTGAGCGATCTCCTGCCCCAGACCTGAGTTGCTCGGTGTCCCCTGAGCCCGGCAGAAGAGATAGAGGTTCGGGAGGCCGCGGCCTGAGCAGACCTGTTCGACGCTGACCGCCTTGTTTTTCCCCTGCAGCCATTGCAGGAGGCGATGCTGGAATTCGTTGATCGGGGCAAAGCTTGCGTGCCCGCCCTCAGAGCCGCGGGCCAGGGAAAAGGGTGGGGCATCGATGAAAAAGCCCTGGCCCAGTCCAGTACCCGGGGCGATGACTGCCCGCACCTGTGGCCCGATTTTACCGACCGGCGGGTTGCCCGGCTGGAGGGTGATCAGATCTGCCTGGGAGAGGACCGGCAGGGCTGCTGCCAGGGCCGTGAGGTCATTGATCAGCTCAACGCGCCTGATCTTGAGGCTTGTTGTTAATGCCTGCCCCTCAAGGTGCCAGGAGCGGTTGGTCATCATTGCCCGGCCATCACGCACCACAGCGGCAACGGCCAGACAGGCCTGCTCCGGATGATAATTGCTTTTGGAGATAAAGTGGGCCAGCAGTGCTTCGGGGCTGGAAAAGTCGTTGTTGACCAAATGGCTCTGGAACAGGGGAGTGAGCCCAGGTCCTGCAAGGTTGAAGAGCGCCAGGTCTGTCTTGCTGGCGCCGATGTCAGCGGCAAGGAAGATGGTCATCGGGGGCTATCCAGCCGATCTGTTTGGCGCGATGTGCCGGGAGCAGGGTGGCCCTGAGGCAAGGCTGTCTGTTGTCATCTGGTGCGTCCACTTTTTTTATATGAAAGTTCCTCGGAGACCATGGCTGGCCATGCCGAAGTGACGAACTTTCATGGTTGGTTGTGGTTGGCCATGCTGGTCAGTCGTTGTTGTACAGATGCACATCCTGCTGGGGATAGGGAAAGGAAATGGCCTGTTCATCAAAGGTCAGCTTGATCTGTTCGGTGAGGTCAAAGGTGACATTCCAGTAATCGGCCGTATTGACCCAGGGGCGGACCACCAGATCCACCGAGGAGTCGCCGAGATTGGATACGGCAATGGTCGGGGCCGGGTCGGTGAGGATGCGACAGTCGGCCTTGACCAGGGCCAGGAGGGTTTCTTTGGCCTTTTTGATATCGTCATCGTAGCCGATCCCGATGACCAGATCAATGCGACGGGTCGGGTTGGCGTTGATGTTGGTGATGGTCGAGTTGCCGATGGCCCCGTTGGGGATGACCTTGCGCTGGTTGTCACCGGTATTCATAATGGTGTGGAAGATGGTGATCTCCTGAACCTTGCCGGTCGCGCCGCCGGCAATGATCACATCGCCAACCTTAAAGGGTCGAAAGAGGATGAGCATGACCCCGGAGGCAAAGTTATTGAGCGAGTCCTTGAGGGCCAGGCCGATGGCCAGTGAGGCGGCGCCGACAATGGTCAGAAAAGAGGTGGTGCTGATGCCCAGTTGGCCGGCTGCCGTCAGGAGGACTGCGACCAGCAGAGTGTAATAGGCGATGTTTTTCAGAAATTTGACCAGGGTGATCTCGACCTTCTGTTTTTCGAGGAGGAGCGCGAAACCCTTGGCGATTTTGCGGGCCAGCCATTTTCCGATGATGAAAACAAATAAGGCCGAAAGGATGTTGATCCCATAATCAAAGACCAGCAATTGCAGATTGTACCAATCCATATATTCTCCTGTGTGAGTAACTCTCCAGTTCAAAGGGGAAAGCTTCTGCGTTCTACCCGAGGTTGTAAGTGCCCGGCAGTGGTGCAGATGCGTAAAGGGGGCCGGTGAGCCAGAGCCCGCGCTATGAGTCGGCCGATGACAAAGGCAGATGCGGTATTGCTGCCGGGTTACCTGTGTTTATTGTATGTGAGGACCGATTCATGTTCATCATAGGTTCTGGGTGAGTCGAATTCAAGGAAATTGGTAACGATTCATCGAGATTGTATAATACAGATTTATGGTGGTGAGCTTGGCCCGGCAGGAAGAGGAAGGTCCCTGTCCAGCTACGCTTCGCCCGAAACATGAACGACTTACCCGTCGCCCATGTTTCAGATACGCCGGTCAGGGACCTTCCTCTTCCTGCCTCGTCCCATTCCAGGTCAGATCAATAGAGTTATGGCCAGACCGCCAGTGCACAGTTGGTTTCGGTGAACGGTTATGGAAATTGTTCTTTTTGGTTCACGATCTGGATCATCAGCGTGTGCAGGGGCGGGGAGAGTGACTGCGAGACGGACAACTGGGAGAGAAAGTGGCTGGCCTGGGCCTGGAGTTCGGGTGAGAGTTCCTGGTCCTGGCCGTTGAGCGTGACCTTGATCCGAGGAGGAATGGGGGGTGATGGGCAGGCCGGGAGCTGATCCTGGATGAACTGGGCGACGTCCTGGGGCCTGTTCAGCGGAAACCAGGGCAGACCCGAGACCTCTGTGTCCGAGGCCACACCAATGACCCTGGCTGCCTGCTCACGCAAGGGGTTCAGGTCGGCCCCCCGAAAGACTTCGATCTTGGGAATGGAGGGTTCATCCTTGAAGCCCTCGGCAATGATGAGATCGACCCGGTCAAAATAGCGGCTGCAGATCTCCCTGAAAGGGATTTTGTGGTTGTCGCTGAGCAGCACCACCTGGTCCGGGGCGACAAAAACCACAGGATCGGCCCCGGCCCTGCGGTGCTTGCTGGTATCCGTGTCCGGAGCGCCAAAGGCGATCCCCTGATCCTTGCTGGACTTGATGACGCCCACGTTCAGTCCGTTTGCCCTAAGGTGACGGACCACCTGGGAGACCAGGGTGGTTTTGCCGGAATCGTGCCAGCCGATAAAGCCGATGATCGGAGGGGTCATGGGGTGGTTTTGTCCGGCCTGGCTGTTTGGGGGTCTGTGGCAGTGTCTCTGTCCTGGGCCTCTTCGTTGATCCGACCTAGCCCCAGGCAATGGGGGCAGGGATCGCTGGAGAGGAAAAAGCGGCTTGCTCCCTTGAATTGGGAAACCTCGCCGCTGCCCTCGCAGATGGGGCAGGGGATGATGCGTTGCTGTCGGCTGTTTCCGGTCATGGCGGTCAGGGGCCTTGGGGATCGTCGAGACAGCGGATATTCCAGGCCTCGGTTCGGTTGTTGTCCGGGTTGGTGACGATCTGGAATTCAAAGATGTTGTCTGGGTTGCGGAACAGGGAATCGCTGCTGACCTCGGCCTTGGAGTAATGAAAGAAGACCGATTCCGGAACCAGGCCTTCAGGTCCTGACCTGAAATAGCGGATAAAGCCGAAGCCGCGCTCGCTGTTGTAGTTGATGACAAGGCCGCGCTGCCAATTTTCGGCCGGGTCATGCCCCTGGATGGGCAGCAGGCCGGGCACGAGAAAGCCAGAGAGGTAATTGTCTGCGGCCTCTTTCAACTCCTGGCTGACATTGTTGAAGGCGATCACCTCGACTCGGCAGCCCATATTCTGCAGGGCCAGGACCAGGCGGATGAAATCACCGTCGCCGGTCAAGAGGATGATCCGGTCAAGATTGCGGGCCTGGAGCAGGGCGTCGATGGCCAGATCCATGTCGGCGTTGGCCTTGGTGGTGAGGATGCCCTCTTCATCAATGAAGTGTTTAACGTACTTCTTGATGACCTTGAACCCGCACTGGCGGACGATATGGTGGTAACGGTAGAGCTTCTGTCTGTACTCCCGGTCTTCGGCCGTTCGGGCGCTGTCCTCGGCCAGATAGGAGTTGGCCCGCAGCAGGATATGGTGGCTGGAACTGCCCAGTTCGGCCAGCACATCGTAACGCATGCCATAGCCGCCGCAGAGGCGGATATTTTCGGCATCCACATAAATCCCGGTCTTGAGCATGTCGTCTGTGTTTATATGAACGTTCATTGGCGACCATAACTGGCCATGCCGAAGGAACGAACTTTCATGGTTGGTTGTGACTGGCTCATCTGGGCCAGCCATGCTGGTTAGGTGTTCGTTGTGGGCAGATCAGGATTGAGCTATCGGGTCGTTATTCCCATTCAATGGTGGCCGGCGGTTTGGATGAGATGTCATAGACCACCCGGTTGACCCCGCGTACCTCGTTGATGATCCGGTTGGAGATGATCCCGAGCAGGTCGTAGGGCAGGTGCGACCAGTCCGCGGTCATGGCGTCGCGCGAGTCCACAGCGCGCAGGGCCACCACATTCTCGTAGGTGCGGCCATCGCCCATGACCCCGACGGTCTGGATGGGCAGGAGCACGGCAAAGGACTGCCAGACCTTGCGGTACCAGCCATTCTTTTTCATCTCCTCCAGGACAATGACATCGGCCTGACGGATGATGTTGAGCCGTTCTTCCGTGACCTCACCCATGATCCGAATACCCAGGCCCGGGCCGGGAAAGGGCTGGCGGAAGATGGCCTCTTCAGGCAGTCCCAGTTCGAGGCCCAGTTCGCGGACCTCGTCCTTGAACAGTTCGCGCAGGGGTTCGATCAGCTGAAGTTTCATGATCTCGGGCAGACCACCGACGTTATGGTGCGATTTGATCGGTGCCTCACCGCGGAACGAGACCGATTCGATCACGTCCGGATAAAGGGTGCCTTGAGCCAGGTATGAGACCTCACCCAGTTTTTGCGCCTCATCTTCGAATATCTTGATAAAGCCCAGGCCGATGCGTTTCCGTTTGATCTCCGGGTCGACCACTCCGGCCAGCTCGCCAAGAAAGAAGTCACAGGCATCAATATCAACGACCTTAAGGCTGGTTTTTTCCCGGAAATATCTGAGGATGGACCCGGACTCGCCAGTGCGCATGAGGCCGTTGTTGACATAGATACAGGTCAGCTGGTCGCCGATGGCCCGGTGGACCAGAGCGGCGGTGACCGAGGAGTCGACCCCGCCTGACAGGGCGCAGATCACCTGGCCGCTGCCCACCTTGGCTTTGATGGCCTCTACCGTTGACTCGATAAAAGAATGCATGGTCCAGCTGGGACTGCACTCGCAGAGGCCGAAAATGAAATTCCTGAGGACATCGGTGCCGATCAGGGTATGGGCCACCTCGGGATGAAACTGGACCGCGACAAAAGGTTTTTCATGGTGCCGGAGAGCGGCAAAGGGCGAGTGAGAGCTGATGGCCGTGGCCTCAAAGCCTGGCGCCTCTTCAATTCGGTCACCATGACTCATCCATACCTGGTGCCTGGCCGGGTCGGTTTCAAGCCCTGCGAACAGTCCCCTGGTGTAGTTGATGGCGAGTTCTGCCTTGCCGAATTCCCGTTTCACGGCCTTTTCCACCCGGCCGCCCAGTTGCTGGATCATGAGCTGGGCCCCATAGCAGATGCCGAGGATGGGCAGGCCGAGTTCAAAGATGGCCGGGTCGGAGAGTGGGGCATCCGTGTCGTAGACCGAGGCCGGGCCACCGGAGAGGATGATGCCCCTGGGGGCCATTTCCCTGATGCTGCTGAGGTCAATGGAATAGGGATGGATCTCGCAGTAGACCTTCTGCTCCCGAATCCTCCGGGCGATAAGCTGGGTGGTCTGAGAGCCGAAGTCGAGGATGAGGATTGTTTCGTCGTGGATGCTCATGGCTGTGGCCTTGTGGCGTGGTTAAACAGTTCGGTTCAGGCGGTCCGGTAGTTCGGTGCCTCTTTGGTGATGATCACGTCGTGGACATGTGACTCCCGGAGGCCAGCTGCTGAAATTCGGACAAAGGTGGCCTTTTCCTGCAATGCCAGGATGGTCGGCGCGCCGAGATACCCCATGCCCGAGCGCAGACCGCCCAGGAGCTGGTAGATGACCGTGGAGATGGGGCCCCGGTAGGGGACCTTGCCTTCAATACCCTCAGGCACCAATTTGGACTGGCTGGAGATCTCGGACTGAAAGTAGCGGTCAGATGAGCCCTGGCGCATGGCGCCAAGTGATCCCATGCCCCGGTAGCCTTTGTAGGTCCGCCCCTGGTAGAGAAAGGTCTCGCCCGGGGTCTCGTCGGTTCCGGCAAAGAGTGAGCCGATCATGATTGAGCTGGCCCCGGCGCCGATGGCCTTGGTTATTTCTCCGGAATGTTTGATCCCGCCGTCGGCGATGATGGGGATATTGAGCGGTGCGGCCGCGGCCACGCAGTTTTTGAGGGCGGTCATCTGCGGGACGCCGACGCCGGCCACGATGCGGGTGGTGCAGATGGAGCCGGGTCCAACGCCGACCTTGACTGCATTGGCTCCGGCCTTGATCAGGGCCAGGGTTCCGTCGTAGGTGGCCACGTTCCCGGCAATGATCGAAAGTTTGGGAAAGGCGTGTTTGACCCGTTCCACGGCCTTGAGGACACCCTGGGAATGGCCGTGGGCCGAATCCATGACCACCACATCGACTCCGGCCCGGACCAGTCTTTCGGCATTTTCTTCCACATCCGCCCCGACGCCCAGGGCCGCGCCCACCAGAAGGCGGCCAAGGGTGTCTTTGGCTGCCAGGGGATATTTCTTGATCTTTTCCAAGTCCTTGATGGTGATCAGGCCGCAGAGTTTGCCGTTATCGTCCACCACCAGCAGCTTTTCGATGCGGTGTTCGTGGAGCAGGGCCTTGGAGTGGATCATGTCGATCCCGGGTTTGGCCGTGACCAGATTTTTACTGGTCATGACATCGCGGACCCGGAGATTGGGATCTGAGACAAAGCGCAGGTCGCGGTTGGTGACAATCCCCACCAGTTTGCCGTCCCGCAGGACCGGTAGACCCGAGATCTTGTACTGGGCCATGATCTCTTCAACCTCGGCCACGGACTGGTTTTCCAGGACGGTTACCGGATCGATGATCATCCCCGATTCTGATTTCTTGACCCGTTCCACCTCTCTGGCCTGGCTGTCAATGGGCATGTTTTTGTGGATGATGCCGATTCCACCCTCACGGGCCATGGCAATGGCGGTCCGGTGCTCGGTGACCGAGTCCATGGCCGCGGAGACCAGGGGGGCATTGAGGTTGATGGTGTCGGTCAGGCGGGTGGCCAGGGAGACCTCGCTGGGCAGGACGGCTGAGGCGGAAGGGACCAGGAGCAGATCATCAAAGGTCAGGGCGAGTTCGATGTCATCGTGTAACATGTTGTTTCCTCGTGCAGGATGCAGGCAGATGGTACGTGTTGTCGGTGGCAGGATACACATCTCCAGGCAAGAGACTAAGGGCATACAGGAAGACTCAGTTGCCAGGAGATCCGTTCATGGAATGTATCGCTGATATTCTACTGCTAACTCTTACACTTCAGGCAAAAGACCATACCTTCTGTCCCGAGATGTAGATGTAACTGGCCGCCAGGACAAGAGATGCGCAAAAGAGGTCTGCGAGTCAGAGTCTGCTTTGGTGAGTCCGGCCGATAACAAAGGCAGAGGCGCTCCTGCTGGACAGGTACATGTATTGTAGCATTTCACGGTAAAAGCTCAACCGTTTTCAACGGGCTGAAATATGCCCGGTTTTTCAATGAAACCGCTTGTTTTTACCGGTTTTTTGTGATTTTATATGAAAGTTCATCAAAGATCATGACTGGCCATGCCAAAGGCACGGAACGTTCATGATTGGTTAGAGCTGGCCAAATTGGTCCAGCCATGCTGGTTCGTTGTGGGAAAGGACAACAACATTATGCTGCTTGAAATTAATCCCCAAAATCCTCAGTTGCGCCTGATTCAGCAGGTGACTGAGGCCCTGCGTTCCGGGGCCGTGATCTGTTATCCAACGGACAGTGGATACGGTATGGGGTGTGATCTCTTCAACCCCAAGGCGATCCGGCGGATTGCCCAGATTAAAAAAAGGCCGGCCCAGAAGCCCTTTACCTTCCTCTGTTCCAGCCTGAAAAATATCAGTGAGTATGCCCATGTCTCGAACACGGCCTACCGTCTGATGAAAAAATGTCTGCCGGGGCCCTACACCTTTGTCCTGCCCGGCACCAAACTGGTGCCCAAGGCCATGGCCAGCAAGCAGAAGACTGTGGGTATCCGGGTTCCTGCCGATCCCATCTGTCAGTTGCTCCTGACAGCCCTGGACAATCCCCTCGTCAATACCAGTATGCCGATCATGGAAGGCGCCGCCCCGCTCTTTGATCCCTATGATGTGGATCTGGCCTTTGGCAAACTGGTGGACCTGGTCATTGACGGCGGTCCCATGTGGCCCAACCGGTCATCAATGATTGATCTGACCGGCGATGCGCCCGTGATTCTGCGCGAGGGCCAGGGAGATACATCCCTCTTTCGCTGAGGGTCATTCGAATCGGGACGAGATCAATTACTCTTCGATCAATGATTCCTTGACCGACTTGCTCATGGTGAAATGGACGGTCTTGCGTTCTGGAATATGCATGACCTTGCCGGTCTTGGGGTTCTTGGTTGATCGGGCCTTGCGTTTGCGGAGGGAGAAACTGCCGAAGCCGCGCAGTTCGATGCGTCGTCCCTCTTCCAGGGCCTCGCTCATTGTCCCGAGCATAATTTCCAGGGCCGTGCCCACATCTTGTTTGGTCAGAGCCAGGTCTTCAGCGACCTGGTCGATCAGTTGTTTTTTCAGCATGTTTGTAAACTCTTGCTCCTGCTGCCGGGGGAATAGTTAATAAAAAAAGGTTGTCCGGGCAGCGGACTGTCCGGACAACCTTTTGGCTTTGACCCTGGAACAGACGATTAATCGTTGTTCTTGTCTTCGTTGGCCGCAGCCTTGAGCAGGTCGCCGAAGGTGGAGGGCGCAGCACTCTCCTTTTTCTGGACATACTCGGCGCTGGGCGCTACTCCACCTTCACCGTCATCTTCAAGGGTCTTGATGGACAGCCCGATCTTGCGGTCGGGGGCGGAGACGTTGATGACAATGGCCTTGATGGTGTCACCCACCTGGTACATGCCAACCGGAGTTTTGATCTTTTCTTTGCTGATCTCAGAGACATGGACCAGCCCTTCAATGCCTTCTTCAAGCTGAACAAAGATGCCGAAGTCGGTGATGTTGGTGATGACGCCTTCGATCACAGTCCCTGAAGGGTAGTTGTTGTAGGCGGCCTGCCATGGATCGGGCTCAAGCTGTTTGATGCCCAGTGAGAAACGCTCGTGTTCCTTGTCGATCTTGAGGACCACGGCCTGGATGGTCTGGCCCTTGGCGTACTTCTCGGAGGGATGCTTGATCCGCTCGGTCCAGGAGAGGTCAGAGACATGGATCAGGCCGTCGATGCCCTCCTCGATACCGATAAAGATACCGAAGTCAGTGATGTTCTTGACCTTACCTTCAATGATGGAGCCAACCGGATAGGTCTCGGTAACCAGATCCCAGGGGTTGGGCAGGAGTTGTTTCATGCCCAGGGAGATGCGCTTGGTCTCGGGCTCGATGTTGAGAACCATGACCTCCACCTCATCGCCCACGGTGACAATCTTGGATGGATGACGCGGCTTCTTGGACCAGGTCATCTCAGAGACATGGATCAGGCCTTCGACGCCTTCTTCCAGTTCCACAAAGACGCCGTAATCGGTGATGGAAACCACCTTGCCGTTGGTCTTCTCGCCCACGGGGAACTTCTCGGTAACCGTGGCCCAGGGGTCGGATTTGAGCTGCTTGACACCCAGGGAGACGCGGTCGTTGGTCTTGTCGTACTTGAGGACCTTGACCTCCAGCTCCTGGCCGACCTTGTAGAGCTTGGCCGGATGGGAGACACGCCCCCAGGAGAGATCGGTGATATGGCAGAGACCGTCCATGCCGCCCATGTCGATGAACAGGCCGTAGTCGGTGATATTGGTGATGGCGCCGGTGATGATCTGACCCTCTTCGAGCCGATCACGCATCTTCTCGCGCAGCTTGTTGCGCTCCTCTTCGAGGATGGCGCGGCGGGAGATGACCACGTTGTTGCGCTTGCGGTTGAACTTGAGGATCTGGAAGTCAAGGGTCTGGCCGATGAGGGCATCGAGATCCTTGACCGGACGCAGATCGATCTGTGAATAGGGGAGAAAGGCCGGGACGCCAACGTTGACGGACATGCCGCCCTTGACCCGGTTGTCGATGGTCCCCTGGATGGTCCCCTCTTCTTCCTGGATTTTGGCGATCTCTTCCCAGACCTTGATGGCAATAGCTTTTTCCCGTGACAGCAGGAGGCCGCCTTCATCTTTGCGGCGTTCAACAAAGACCTCGAAGGTGTCGCCCACCTTGAGTTCCTCGCCTTCATTCATCAGGAATTCGGATTTGGCAATATAGCTCTCAGCCTTGTCTCCGACGTCAACGAGTACATAGTCATCAACGGTGCCGATGATGGTGCCGATGGCCACATCTCCGACGCGCACGACTGCACTGTTTTCTTCCATTTCAAAGAGTTCGGCAAAGCTGAGCTCTTCACTGCTGTTGTCTTGATTGGTTTTGATAGTTTCCTCTGTCATGGGCTTCGCTCTTCTGGCAGCCTTGGATAACTGCCTGGTAAAGGTTTGTCTTGACTGACTCCAGGGTCAGCATCGGGTAGGAAAACTTTATTTTATAGCAAAGGCGGTGGAGAAAGACAAGAAGTTCCTGCATGGATACTGAAAAAAAACGCAGGGTCACGGTGCTGGTGGATTTTCCAGTGTTGCATCAGAGCTCTTGTGGTGGGGTCAGCGGGGGAAGGCTTCGGCCACTCCGCCGTCCACGGGCAGGGTGGCGCCGGTGGTTGGGGTAAGGCCGGAGGCAAAGAAAACCACTGCCTGCCCCACATGATCGGCGGTGATTTCGGCCTTGAGCAGGTTGCGCTCCCGGTAATAATTACGCAAGCCTTCCGGGTCAAGTTTGCGGGAGAGCATGCGGTCTGGCCCGACCACGTCCCAGAGGCCTGAGGAGATGTGGTGGTCGCTGAAGATGGCATCGGCGTTGATCATGTTGACCCGGACCCCGATGGAGGCCAGTTCCAGGGCCGCAATTTTCCCCAGCTGGTGGGCCCCGGCCTTGGAGGCCGAGTAGGCGCCAAAGGCGGCCCCGGGGGCAAAGACGTTTTTGGAACTGTTGATGATGATCTGGCCCTTGCTCAGGCCGGTTGCATGCTGGCGTCTGAAGACCGGCTCGGCCGCCTTGATGACCTGAAAGACTCCGAGAAGGTTGACGTCGATGGCCCGGCGGAAATCGCTCTCTGTCAGTTCGGCAAGTCTTGCCACGTGGGCGATTCCGGCGTTGGGGACCAGGATGTCCAGTCCGCCGCAGTCATGGATGATCTGCCTGATTCCCTGGCCGACCGAATCCTGGTCCGTGACATCCATGACCAGGGGTGTGATCAGCTCCGGTTTGAATTCCTGGCCCAGGAGCGCACAGACCCGCTCCAGTCGTTCCGGGTTCAGGTCGGAGAGGTAGAGTCTGGCTCCGGACTCCAGGAGCTGGCGACCGATGCCGCAGGCAATGGCCCCGCCACCACCGGTGACCAGGGCTGTACGTCCGGCCAGGGGGAGTGGCTGATGCCGCCCCAGCTTGACCTGCTCCAGGCTCCAATATTCCATGTCAAAGATCGCATCCTCGTCCAGTTCATGGTAGGGACCGACGGCTGCGCCCAGGGTCTTGGCCCTGAGGGTGTGTTCGGCAATGTCGGCAGCGATTGCGGCTTGAGATCGGCTGGTTCCGGCCGCGACCAGGCCAAGACCCGGAATCAGGATGACCCGGGGCTTGCGGTCGAGCTCGGTGCGATTCAGCCTGCGGCGGGTCACCTGTTCCTGGAAAGAGTCGTGATAGGTCTGTTCATAGGCACTCATGCCTTTAGCGATGGTCTGGGCCATGGCCGTCTCGTCCAGTCCCTGCAATTCCAGCCACAGTGGCCGGTTCTTGGTGCGGATGACATGGTCGGGTGTCAGGACGCCGCTGGTCAGTCGTTGCTGGGCCTTGTCTGTTTCCAGGGCCGTCTGGATGGCCGTGTTGTTGCGCCATTCCAGGATAAAGGGCGGGGCGTTGTCTCGGGCCAGGGCCCCGCGCAGAAGGGGCAGGGCGATTTCAGGGGAGACAGGACCCTTTTGGCGGCAAAGGGGTTTTGTGGTTTTCTGGCAGCAGGCTAAATAGTCCTCGGCCAGGCTGACTGTGGCGATCATCTGTTTGTAGGCGGACTCGGCCGTCTCGCCAAAGGTGAAGATCCCGTGATGGAGGAGGATGATGCAGGGGGCCTCGGGCTGTTGCCTGGAACAGGCGGCCATGGCCTGGGCCAGCGGGAAACCCGGCATGATCCAGTCCAGGATGGCAATGTCGCCACCCAGGACTTCACGCAGCCTTGCCTCGGGGTCAGAGAGATTGGTCAGGGTGACAATGGCATCGGCATGGGTGTGGTCGATGAACGTGTGCGGCAGGAAGGCGTGGACCAGGGTCTCGATGGAGGGATTGGGGCTGGTGCTGTCAAGCAGATGGGTGCGGAACTGATTGACCATCTCCTCGTCGCTGAGGGTCTTCAAGGTCTGGAGACGGCGCAGATAGTTCAGATCCAGGGCTGGGAAGCCCTGGGGCTCGATGGTGGCCAGATCCCAGCCGCTGCCCTTGATGAAGAGGACCTCGAGCGTGTCGCCGAGCAGGGTGGTGACGGTGCTCTTGACCGAGGTGTTTCCGCCGCCGTGCAGGACCAGTGACGGCTCGCGGCCGATGAGCCGGGATGTATAGGTGCGCAGACAGAGATCTTCGGCAAGATGGGGGGCGCTGACCACAGAGGCCTCGGCCTCCTGGCGGGAATAGTGATTGATCATGGTTGTTTCAGTGGTTGGGGTCGGCGGCCAGTTCTTCCAGGAACGGGTCAAAGAGTTCATGATATTGGCTGAGGGCCAGGCGAAGGATGGTCCTGGCCACCCTGAGCTCCTGTTCGTTGATGGTCAGATTGGCAGAGAGGCTCAGGGCCTCAAGGTCGTAGAGGGTCTTGAATTCCGGTCCGACCAGAATGTAAAGGATGGTCCGTCGCCTGTGCATATTCAGAGAACAGATGAAGTCGTGAAAGGTGGAGTCGGAAAGAGTTTCACCTTCATGGCGGGAGTGGAGGATGACCACGGCGTAGGTGCCGGACCGCATCCGCTCCAGGGCCTCGTTGATTGAGGCCGGGAAGAAGGGGCGAAAACCCAGTTCTTCAAGGGTCGCGCCAAGGCTTGTTCGGGCCTCGGAATCCTTCATCAGGATCAGGGCCTGGGCCTCGCTGCTTTCTCTGGCCCCGTGAAGGCTTGTGGCCAGCCAGTTCAGGTCCGGCGGCTCGGGTGGGCTGACCTGAACTGACCGGCTCTGGTCGCCAGGGTCTTCCGAGGCCTGGTTGCTGATCAGAAAATCCCGATTCAGGCTGATCACGTGTCCGCAATGGGGGCATTTGAGGCGCAGGGGCTGGTCCGGAGGGAGTTGTTCCAGGCTGGCCCTCAGCTTGTCGTTGCCCTTGAGTTTTTTGTGACAATGGTTGCAGGTGATGATCATGACCGTTTCCTCGTCCAGGGATCGTCTTCTTCCTCTTCTTCCATACTCAGGCCCGCAAGGGTTGAGGTGGCCTCGCCTCGTCTGGCCTTGCTCAGATCGATTCCCCGGGCAATCTCGCTACGTTGTGAACCGTAAGAGAGGGCGGTCTCCTCGCTGATCAGCCCCTGGTCGAAGAGTTCCAGGATGTGCTGGTCAAAGGTGCGCATGTCCTTGGCCGAACCTTCCTTGATGATATTGTAATAGGTCTTGTCCTCATCCTCGCCGTTTAAGATCAGATCCTGGATGCGCAGGGAGTTGTAAAGGATCTCCATGGCCGCCACCCGGCCGCCGCCGATCCTGGGGAGTAGCCGCTGGGCCACAATCCAGCGGATGGAGTCCACCAGGCGGTTGCGAATCTGGGGCTGTTCCTCCTGTTCAAAGGCGCCGAGGATGCGGTTGATGGTCTGGCCGGCATCGATGGTGTGCAGGGTGGAGAGGACCAGGTGGCCGGTTTCGGCCGCGGTCAGGCCAATTTCCAGGGTCTCCCGATCGCGCATTTCGCCCACCAGGATGACCTTGGGAGCCTGACGCAGGGCGGCGCGCAGGCCTGAGGAAAAGGCGCTGAAGTCGCTGCCCAGTTCGCGCTGGTTAAAGGTCGCCTGGATATGGGGATGCACATACTCGATGGGGTCCTCAAGGGTGACCACATGCACTGCCCGTTCCTGGTTGATCTTGTGCAGCAGGGCGGCAAGGGAGGTGGATTTGCCGCTGCCGGTGGCCCCGGTGAACAGGATCAGGCCGTTGCGGGCGCCGGCCATCTTGTGGAAGCAGGCCGGGAAGTTCATCCCCTCAATGGAAGGAATCTCGGTCTCAAGCTTGCGCAGGATGGTGGTCAGGCAACCCTGCTGGCTGAAGATGTTGACCCGGAAGCGGATGCCGTCGTCCAGGGCGTAGGAAAGGTCGCAGGACCCCTCCCGGATCAGGTCTCGGAGCAGGCGGCGGTTGCCGTTGATCAGATTGAGGGCAAAGACCTCGGTCTGGAAGGGGGTCAGTGCGCTGATGGGGGGGGCGGTGGTCACCGGGAGCAGTTGGCCGGCCGATTCCACCTGCAGGGTCCGGCCCACAGTGATGTTCAGGTCCGAGACCGAGTCATGGGCCGTCAGCATGGCCCTGATCCAATAGTCGATTTCCGGTTGTTTCATGGTTGTCCTCTGGAAAAAAGGTGTATCACTCCCTGTTTTCCTAGTATATTGCTATACTATAGCTCATAAATCCAATCTTTTTCTGCTGCCGATGCGATTCGATGGCAGTGATAACCGGCCCTGGCCTGATCCGGGGCGCATGCACAAGGAGTAAACAGATGTCGATTCCACTACGGAGTGCCACGACCACTCAAGGCCGGCGTATGGCTGGAGCACGCAGTCTCTGGCGGGCCAATGGCATGACCGAGGAGCAGTTTGGTCGGCCGGTGATTGCCATTGTCAATTCATTTACCCAGTTTGTCCCGGGCCATGTCCATCTCCACGAGGTGGGCCAGCGCCTGAAAAAACAGATTGCCGAACTTGGCTGTTTCGCGGCCGAGTTTGACACCATCGCCATTGATGATGGCATTGCCATGGGTCATGCCGGGATGCTCTACTCTCTGCCGTCGCGTGAGTTGATTGCCGACAGTGTCGAGTATATGTGTAATGCCCATACCGTTGATGCCATGATCTGCATCAGCAACTGCGACAAGATCACCCCGGGCATGCTCATGGCGGCCATGCGTCTCAATATCCCGGCGATCTTTGTCTCGGGCGGGCCCATGGAGGCCGGGGTTGACGGTGACAAACGTTATGATCTGGTGGATGCCATGGTCATGGCCGGTGATGACGGGGTGAGCGATGCCGAGATCGAGCGGGTCGAGCGGTGCGCCTGTCCCACCTGCGGCTCCTGTTCCGGCATGTTCACCGCCAATTCCATGAACTGTCTGAATGAGGCCCTGGGCATGGCCTTCCCGGCTAACGGCACCCTGGTTGCCACCCACAGCGGCCGGATGTCTCTCTTTGACCGGGCCGCCCGCAGGATCGTCGAGATGGCCGAGGCCTGGTATACCCATGAGGACGCCTCGGTCCTGCCCCGGAATATTGCCACCCGTTCAGCCTTCATGAACGCCATGACCCTCGATATTGCCATGGGTGGTTCCACCAACACGGTCCTTCATCTCCTGGCCATTGCCCATGCGGCAGAGGTTGATTTCAGCATGAATGACATTGATCAGCTGTCGCGAAAGATTCCGAACCTGTGCAAGGTGGCCCCCTCATCCCATTACCACATGGAGGATGTCCACCGGGCCGGCGGGATCATGGCCATCCTGGGCGAGCTTGACCGGGCCGGTCTGCTGGATACGGCAGTGAGCCGTATCGACAGCCCGAGTCTGGCAGCGATCCTTGATGGCTGGGATCTTGCCCGGACCACGGCCACAGATGAGGCCAGGACATTGTTCCTCAGTGCCCCGGCCTCATCTGGTCGTAATCTGGTCATGGGCTCGCAGGACAGCCGGTACCCTGAGGCCGATCTGGACCGGTCTCAGGGCTGCATCCGGGATCTGGAGCATGCCTATAGCCTGGATGGCGGCCTGGCCGTCCTCTTCGGCAACATTGCTGAAAAGGGCTGTATTGTTAAGACTGCCGGGGTTGACTCTTCCATCTTCCGCTTTCAGGGAAAGGCCCGGGTCTATTCCTCGCAGGATGCGGCCTGTGAGGCCATCCTGGACGGGGTGGTTCAGGCCGGCGACGTGGTGGTGATCCGCTATGAGGGGCCCAAGGGGGGGCCGGGCATGCAGGAGATGCTCTATCCCACCTCCTACCTCAAGTCAGTCCATCTGGGTGCGGCCTGCGCCCTGCTCACCGACGGTCGTTTTTCCGGTGGGACGTCGGGCCTGTCCATTGGCCATGTCTCGCCCGAGGCCGCGGCCGGCGGGGCCATTGCCCTGGTGGAGGATGGCGATCTGATCGAGATCGATATCCCGGCGCGTACCATTGGTGTGCGGGTCAGTGCTGAGGAGCTGGCGGTCCGGCGGCACAAGGAAGAGGCCAAGGGGAGTTTGGCCTTTCGGCCGGTTGACCGGACACGTGTGGTCTCAACTGCGCTCAGGGCCTATGCCCTGCTGGCGGCCTCGGCCGATCAGGGGGCCGTTCGGATTGTGCCTGAGGATTGATGGTTTTTTTGAGCAAGGCTCTTCTGTACAGTTGGGCGAGCAAAAAAAGAGGCCGTGATGAAGTCAATCGGAGGAGTTATGACGCCAGCATCCTTGACAGGGGAAGAGGGCTCCGGTAGATTTCAGATTGCTGTGAAAGAGAATTAATTTTGTGATTATTCTAGGATGAGGCGGGTGATGAGCAAAAATCAGTTGATGTTCTTTTTGGTAATTCTGACTCTGTTTGGTACGATCTGGGGTTCTGTTCGTGACAAACAGGTGAAGGTTCTGAGCAAGAAGGTGGCTGTTCTCAATCAGCAGCTGGCCCAGGGTGGCCCTGCAAGTCAGGCCATGGTCGAGCTCCAGGGGCAATTGGCGGCCAGCAGGGCCGAGATTGTTCGGCTGCAGGAACAACTGGCCGCGGGTAACCCAGATGGTTCGGCCGCAGATCCAGCAGAGCTTCTTGCCTGCACCAAACGGTCCCAGCAGCTTCAGGATGCTCTGGCCATTGCCCAGGAAAAGGCTGAGCGGTTGGCTACCGCCGAGGCCAGGCTCGCCTCTCTGGAGGGGATGAAGAGCAAGATGGCCAATACCGTCGACTCCTACAGTGCCCAGGCCCAGGAGTTTTCCGTGGAGGTGGAAAAGAACACCATCCACATTCAGGCCCTGGAAAAGGCCCTGGAGAACAAGAATCGGGCCCTGGGTGGCTGCAATGAAGACCTGAAGCGGGCACGTTTGAACATGGATGTCCTGCTCTCTCAGATCGCGGCCCAGCAGGAAAGCCTCAAGATTCTTGAGGAGTCCCGGCCGTAGGAAGAAAAGTCGACTGAAGGACCCTCAGGGCCTGTAAATAAATAACCTGGCCCAAATCTAAGCGTAATATCAGCCAAGTTATTTTCTTACAGGCTCTCATGTCAGTGCGCTGCCCGGAATCGTTGAATTCCAGGCAGCGCTTTTTTTTGGCCACCTGGCGCCCCGGTTCTGGGCTCCGGGGGCGGGTCAGATTGTGATTTGTTGCTGTTGTTCTGTCAGATCATCAGCTCAGAGGGGCATCCTCTTTCAGGGTCCGGACAAAGGATCTGCCTAAGGGGGAAAGGGGCTGGTTTCTGCGGGTCACCAGGTAGAAGGGGCGGCTCATTTCCACCCCGTTGATGGCAATGATGGCCAGAGTCCCGTGGGCCACATCATCGGCCACGGCCCGGGCCGAAAGGATGGAGACCCCGATATTGGCCTTGATGGATTGGCGCACGGCCTCCGTGGTCCCCATCTCGGCCACCACTGGCAGCTGTTCAGGGCTGAGGTGGTGTTTTTTGAGCAGTTGTTCCAGGACGTGCCGGGTGCCAGAAGATGGATCGCGCTGGATGAATGGCGCTTGCCGGAGTTCCGCAAGCTCGATGGTCGTTCGTCCGGCCCAGGGGTGGGCCGCGGCCACGGCCAGGACTAACTGGTCCTGGAACAGCTGCTGCCAGAGCAGGCCGGGTTCAGGCCATCTGGCGCCCACAATGCCCATCTCCAGGTCACCGGTCAGGACCTCTCCGGCAATGGTCTTGGAGCCGGTGATCCGGAGATTGATGGTGATGTCGGGAAATTGCTGTTTAAAACGGGCAATCTCCTGGGGTAGGATATAGGCCCCGGGGATGGTGCCTGCCCCGATTTGCAGATGTCCGGCCAGTCGTCCGGAGTAATGTTCCAGGGCCTGGATGGCCTCCAGTTCCAGACGGATAATTTTGCTGCCGTAGGCGGCCAGGATCTGTCCGGCCTCTGTGGGACGGATCTCCCGGCCCAGGCGGTTGAGCAGGGGCTGGCCATGTTCTTCCTCCAGGGCCCGGACATGTTCGCTGACCGTGGGTTGCGAAAGGAGCAGGGCCTGGGCGGCGCGGGTAAAGCTTTTGAGTTCGATGACCTTGCAGAGTACCTTGAGTTTGTGGAGATCCATGGGAGTCCTGTCCGGGGAAAAGGTGAGGGGGGCTGAAGAGCGATATGAAATATAGCATTTATCTGGACGATGCCGAAGGATTTTTTATCGGAATTGCCTATTTGACGGATAGGAATGTGGCTGGTATGAATGGCAGGTGGAAAGGCCCGTTGCTGTGGCGGCCAGAGAGAATGACCTGAGGGTGGCTTGATTGATTCCTGTCTTGACAGGATGCGAGAGGTGAGTGATGGAGACCATTGATTGCCGGGGGATGAATTGTCCTGAGCCGGTCTTGCAGGCCAAGGCGGCCCTGGAGCAGGGACGGCTTCAATTTGCGATCCTGGTGGACAACCAGGCATCGTGTGAGAATGTCCTGCGTTTTGGCCGCAGCCGTGGCTGTCGCGTGGTCAGTGTACAGCAGGGAAGCGATTTTGAAATTCGTCTGATCGCCCCTGACCAGGCCGCGGCTGTCGATCCTGAATTCAGGGCGGCAGATTACCCGTGCGAGATTCCGGTCAGCAAAAAGATTGTCTATGTGATCGCCTCCGATTGCATGGGCCGGGGCAGTGACGAGTTGGGCTGGGCCCTGCTCCAGACCTATGTTAGCACCATTGGCCAGGTCTCCCCCTTGCCCTGGCGTATTCTCTTCTATAACGGCGGAGTCAAACTGGTCGCTACAGCGGGGAAGGCCCTGGAGGCCCTGCAGAAACTTGAGGGCCAGGGGGTTGAGATCTGGTCCTGCGGCACCTGTCTGGAGTTTTTTCATCTGGAGGAGGATCTCCAGGTGGGCCGGACCACCAATATGTATGATATCCTTGAGAGCATGGCAATGGCCGACAAGGTGGTCAGCCCGTTTTGACGGTGGGTATCGGAGTCCAACAACAGGTGGCGAACATGCAGGCCGACTGCGTGGAATGCGGCCTCTGTTCTAGAGACTGTGCCTTCCTCCAGGAAAAAGGTTCGCCCAAGATCATTGCGACGGCCTGGCAGGAGCAGGGGCCAAGCTCGCTACTCCCGTATGAGTGCAGCCTGTGCCGCCTGTGTACCGCTGTCTGTCCCAAGGGTTTGGATCCATCGGCCATGTTTCTGGCCATGCGGCGGGAACTGGCCCTTGCCGGCCAGGTGCGTTTTCCGGAACACCGGCCCATGAAGCGCTACGAGGCCCTGGGCCGTTCGGCCTGGTTTTCCTGGTACTCCCTGCCCAAGGGGTGTGAGACAGTCCTTTTCCCCGGGTGTTCCTTCAGCGGCAGTCGGCCCGGAGTCGTGGCGCAGCTGTTTGACTTCCTTGATGAAATTATCCCTGGTCTGGGCCTGGTTCTCGACTGCTGCAGTAAACCCTCGCACGATCTTGGTCATCAGGCTGACTTTGATCTGGCCTTTGGCCAATTGCGCCAGATTCTTCTGGAACAGGGTGTGCGCCGTGTAATCGTGCTCTGCCCCAATTGCGACCGGATGTGGCGGGAATATGGCCAGGAGATCGAGTGTGTCAATGCATACGAGATCCTGGCCGAGCACTGGCCTGCGGCTGGGTCGCACCCGGCCCGGAAACAGGTGGTGGTTCATGATTCCTGTGCCCTGCGTTTTGATAAGCAGACCCAGGATAATGTCCGTCTGCTGCTGGACAGGTCTGGCTGTACAGTGCAGGAGAGCGCTGCAGAACGCCGGAAGACCTATTGCTGCGGAGAGGGTGGTTCGGTCCCCTTCCTTCGTCCGGATCTGGCTGAACAGTGGTCCCGGAAGTCAGTGGCCGGAGTCAAGGGGCTTCTGGTGGTCACCTATTGTGCCGGGTGTGTCAATTTTATCGGGCGCAAGGTGGAGGCCTGCCATGTCCTGGATCAGCTCTTTGAGCCCGGCGCCGGTGGCCGTCCGGTGAAGGCACCACGGACCTACTGGAATCGTTATCGGCTCAAGCGTCTGTTTCGGCGCCGCCCCCAGACGGGCCAGTGTGGCACCCGGCAGCAACTGTCCACTCTGCGCTGATTGCCTGTCTCGTTTCATCACTGTTTACCGAAAGCAACTCTTCACAGGCGGTCTCACCAGCATGGCTGGACCAAAATGGCCAACCACGACCAACCTGAACGTTCGTTGCGCCGGCATGGCCAATGGGTCTCCGATGAACTTTCGGATAAATCGTAACTCTATTGATTTGTCCAGGAATGGGAAGAGGTCAGAAATCAGAAGAGGCAGGAACAGGAAGGTCCCTGACCGGCGTATCTGAACCATGGGCGACGGAACGTTGTTCATGGTTCGGGCGGAGCGTAGCCGGCCAGGGACCTTCCTGTTCCTGCCGGGCCAAGCTCACCGCCATGAACCTGCCTTTTAAAATCTTGATAAACAGTTCCCCCATTTCTTTCCTTTCCATTTGTCTCTGAAGGGATATACTTCACTGTATGATTGGTGGAAGCATGATCACTGCCCAGGCAGAATCGTGCCGTTTACTTATTCGAGCATGGAGGGCTGTTGATGAAGACCTGGATGAAATCGTTGCTTGGTACTGTTCTGCTGACCCTGGTGCTGATGGTGGCAGGGCCTGGAACGATGAATGGTGGTTGGCTGGATCAGGGAAAGTCGATTCTGGGGGCGGTGACCGGCGGCAGTAAAACAGCGAAACCGGTTGCTGCCCTGAGCAATACCGATCTTGCCCAGGGCTTCCAGGAGGCTCTGCGGATCGGTTCCGCCAGTGTGGTTGGTCAGTTGGGGGCCAGCGATGGTTTTAATGCCGACCCGGCCATCCACATCCCCCTGCCTGATACCCTGCGTCGGGTTCGTGATCTCCTGTCCCGGGTTGGTCTGGCCGCCAGTGTCGATGATCTGGAACTGAAGCTCAACCGGGCGGCCGAGGCGGCCCTGCCCAAGGCCAACCCCCTGTTCATGGACGCCATCTCGGCCATGACCTTTGAGGATGTTCGGGCTATTTATGAGGGACCAAAGGACAGTGCGACCCGATATTTCCAGGAAAAGATGAGTCCGGCCCTGACCCGGGAGATGGAACCGGTCATCGATGAGACCTTGGCCCAGGTCGGTGCGGTCCAGGCCTATGATCAGGTCATGGGTCAATACCGTGACCTGCCCTTTGTCCCGGACGTCAAGGCCGATCTCACCCGTCACGTGACCGATAAGGGTCTGGATGGACTGTTCTACTATCTGGCCCAGGAAGAGGAAGCCATCCGCACCAATCCGGTGAAACAGACCACGGCGCTGCTCAAGCGGGTCTTTGGTCAGTGAGGCGATCCTCTGTTCGTGTGCCGGACTGATGCTCCCTGGTTGATACGTTCTGTTTCGCTCTCTTTTTTTATGGGCCGACGGCCTGGAAGCGAGAGCTCGGCGCCGTGCAGATGGGACAGTTCTCTGGAGCCTCGTGGCCTTCTCTGATAAAGCCACAAAACCGGCAGACCTGGTAGTGACCCTGTGAAATCTTGTTCTGTTCCACTTTGCGCAGCAGGCTGAGATAGATTTTCTCCACCCGTGCTGACTGGGAAAAGGCGCCGTGCATGGCTCGTTCGCCGTGTTCCCGGGCGTGTTCGGTCGCTGTGTTGTAATTCTCGATCAGATCGGGAATTTCCTCGGTCAAACAGGTCTGCCTGTTGTCTCCACTGGTGCCGGTCTGGCCTCTGAGCTGGATGAGCAGGCGTCTGGCCTGGGCGGCCTCTGACTGGCTCATGGCATCATAGAGCGCGGCCAGGGCGCTCTCACCCCCCTGCCTGGCCCTGAGGGCATAGATGGCCTTGCGGGCGGCTCCGCGCGAGGCCTTGAGGAATAATGTCTCGAGGTGTTGAGTAATGATGGGATGCATGGCGTTTTGGTTCCTGCTGATGTTTGAGGTGTTGTTCTAAGGGACTCGGCAAATACTGATGTACCAGGATGTCCACCTGGCGAGTATCCAACCGCATTCAGAGCGATCCCGGGAAGGGCTCTGAACGGATGATCTTGAAGATATGACAAGTGGTTTGAAACTTATCTTTTACACTTTTTCCGGAATTGATTAAGATTGCCGGATGATATCATTTGCGTCACAAGAGTTCAACCGGGTCTGGTCCGCAGCACCAATGAGGCGTTGTTTTGTCTGGCTGGGCGGCTGTTGTCTGCTGGCCACGGTTTTATCCCTGGTCTGGTCCGGGAGAGCGGCGGCCAGTGCTCCTGACCCGAGTTTTGTCCAGACCGTTGAGATCATGCGCCAGGTCGAGTGCATGGACGAGGGTCGGGTGGACTATTACCAGGGGATCGTTCGCGCCCTGAACTACACCAACCTTCGGGCCTTCCGTGTTTTTTGCCGTCTGCCCGGAGTGCAGGCCGCGGAGGCGATTGACAGTCTGCAGCGCCTGGTCTTTACCCGGATCAACTATGATCATCTCCTGGTTCTTGAGGAGTTTGCCAAGCTTCCGGGCGTCAACAGTGCCCAGGGCTGGCAACTTCTGGCCCGGCTCGATCGCCTTGATTATGCCTCAAGTCGGACTGTTCTGTCCCTGATTCAGATTGAGACCATTGCTCCGGCAGAGGTCCTTGATTTTGTGCAACGGATCGAGGTCCTCAATGAGCCTGCCAAATGGGCCATGAAGGCCTTTTTTGAGCTGCCTGACCAGGATGGTCCTTCCCTGCGTGAGGGTCTGTGGCGTGTTGAACAGATGCGGGACCGGCAGTCCTGGGCCGTGGAGGCCCTGTTAAAGATCAAGGAAATGGAAGTGGGTCAGGCCCTGATCGGGATGAACTTTGTGGCCGAGTTTGCTGATACCGATGCCTGGAATGGTCGGGCCCTGTTTCGGCACCAGGTCATGACACCCTTCCTGGCCCTCTACTGGCTCAAACATTATTTTTCCCTGCCGTTGCCCGGTCAGGAACTCCGTTACTTTAATCTGGAGGCAGGGGAGCGTTCTCTGCTGCTTGATTCATTTGCCGCCGCCTCTGACTATCTGACCTGGAAGGTCAATAATCTGCACGCCGTGACCGATATCCTTGGCCAGGAGATTTCGGCTGCAAGTCTTGCCCGGCACAGTCCTCAGGGCTTGGATCTCCTGTTCCGTCGCCTTGACCCCGTGGTCCAGGAGCGATTTTCGGCCGATTTTCAGCAACAGCTGGGCCAGAGAAACATGAATGGCGCTATCCAGGTCCTGCATCGGGCCACGACCGCTGCCCGGAGCCAGGTCGCCTATGACAGCACCAGCGCCAATATTTATATCCTCCTGGCCCGGGGCAGTGAACTGTATGACTCTTCCTTCCGGGGTATTCTGGCCCCGGTCCTTTTGTCGCGGATCGCGGCCGATTTTAATGCCAACCTTCTCAGTTTTCTCCTGGCCGTTGATCCGGAGAATCGTTATGTCTCGGATTTCATCACCGGCCTGGCCCAGAAGGGCAAGCTGACCGAGTTTTTTCCGGCCGACCCTGAAGAGCAGCAGCGGGTTCTCGATCTGGTCCTTGAGTCGGCCTTTCAGGATGAGAACAGCCTGATTCTCTTTTCGGCCACCTTCATGAAGCTGCTGGAGACCATTGAACTGCCGACCCGGAGCTATCTGGTCGGTCAGATGCTTGAGGCCATCCGTCGTCAGGACACCCTGTTCACCATCCAGCTTCGTGTGATCCTGCAGTATTATCTGGCTGAATATCCTGACCTGATCAGCCAGGTGGATCAGATCAGGATCAAGCTGATGATCTATGCCCATGGCGAGATTTCGCTGGAACGGTATAACCGGCCGCCCTTTGGCCAGTGGAAGGAAGATGGTCGTCTGAGCAGCCTTTCGGTCTTTCACACCGATGACGATGGTCGCAGTTCCTATGCCTCCAATGCCAGAACTCTGCTGGCCAGCGGCTATCGGCCGCGTCTGTCCACCGAGTATATTCTTCCGGCACGGAGCGTCCCTTTTGATCCGGTCTATGTTGCCCGGCTCCTGGGTCAGGTGGTGGCGGCCCCGGGGCAGACCCTGGGCCTGTTGTTTGGCTATCAACTGCGCCAGCCGATTCTGATCGACTGGGTTAAAGAGCTGAATGGAATCGAGATCGTTCATTCGGTCTTTGTCTATCAGGGTGCGCAGATGCAGCAGGAACTCTTTGCCCAGTTCCTCAAGGGCGGGCACGAGATGTTTGCCCAGCGGGGCCACAGCTACTGGCGTAAGGAGCAGTTGATTGATCCTCTCTTGGAGTTGATCAAGAATGGAACCATCAGCGAAGCCGATCTGACCCGTAAACAGCGTTTCATGAGCATCGGTTCCTGTGGCGGAATCCTTGCCTATTCGGAACTGGCCAAACTCTTTCGCAACCGGGTCGACATTCTGGCAACCATCGGAACCGGCAAGGCGGTCATTAATAATCCGTATAATCAGCTTTTGTTTGAGGTGATTGCCCGGCATGGCGATGAGTTGACCTGGAAGGATATTGAGCAGCAGGCGGCCGGGATTTTCCAGCGCGGCCTGGGTGAGGATTATCTCCAGCCCGGTTCTCTGCCGGCCATCCTCCACAAGATCATGGACCAGAAACAATTCGAGGCATTCGAGAATGGCCCTCATTAAACGGAGTGAACTCACGTCTGGTCTGGTGGAGTTTGCCCGCGAGGGCGGACCGCAGCTTTTTCTTTTTTTCGGTGAACGCTATCTCTGTCGGGAGGCCGCAGACCAGCTCGAGGCAGAACTGATCCGGCAGCAGGGCGGTCTGGTTCATACCATTGATGGCGACCAGGAAGACTTGCTTCGGACTCTGGGGCAGTTGCAGACCTTCAGCCTGTTGCCCGGGGCGCAGATCTATCGGGTGACTGACAGTCGTCTCTTTCAGTCCAAGGTGACGGCCAAAGGGCTGTGGGACAAGGCCGAGCAGGCCCAGATGGCCGGGCGGTCAGGCCCTGCCCAGCGGCAACTCGTCCATCTGGTTGCGGTGGCCGGGCTTGAGCCGCACGAGCAATTGAGCACGCTGGCCCCGCCGCAGTGGCAGGAGATGTTCGGTTTTGCCAAGCCAGGCGGTGATCTGGCCTGGGCCGATGAGCTGCTGGCCGCAGCCGGTCCGCAGCAGGCCGGGGCGGGTGATTCGGCCGCAGTGAGCGATCGCTATCTTACGGCCTTTGAGAAGGGTTGGCCAGCCTGCAATGTCCTGATTCTGATGGCCGAGCAGGTTGATCGGCGCCTGCAGCTCTTCAAGGGGCTTCAGAAACATGGTCTGGTCGTGGACTGTTCCGTGGCGGTGGGCAGTGGGGCCGCAGCCCGTCGCGATCAGGATGCAGTGCTCAAGGAGATGGTGGCCAGGACCTTGAAGTCCTATCAGAAAAAGATGGCCCCAGGTGTCCTGGACCGGCTCCTGGAGCGGGTCGGTTTTCATCCCGTGGCCGTGGTCATGGAGGTGGAGAAACTGGCCCTTTCGGTGGAGGAGCGGCCGCAGATCACGGCGGCTGATCTGGAAGAGATGGTCGGCCGCACCCGGGAAGATGCCCTGTATGAGTTGACCGATGCCTTTGGCCGCGGTCAGTTGGACCGGACCCTGGTGATTTGTCATCGCCTGCTGGATAATGGTGTCCATGCCCTGGCTGTTCTGGCCACTCTGCGCAATTATCTGCGGCGACTCCTGATTATCCGTTCCCTGCAGCTTCAGCCGGTGCCTCTCTACCAGCCGGGGATGGCGGCCCGGCAGTTTCAGGATCAGTACCTGCCGCAGCTCAAGGAGCTGGGGGAGTGGGCAGACCTGTTGAAGGGGCACCCCTATGCCCTGTACATGAGTTTCAGCAAGGCCGAGAGTTTCTCCTGTGCCAGGCTCAAGGGCTGGCTGGCCCGGCTTCTGGCCGCTGAGTATCGGCTCAAGGGCGGGCCCTTTGCCCAGGAGTTGATTCTGGAGGAGCTTTTTGTGACGCTTCTGGCCACGGTCCAGGATAGATCTTGCCAGTCGGAAAATCGTTGTTAAGGTAGAAACAGGGTGCACAAGGGATCAGCAGGGCAGGAAAGATGAGTGTAACAAAAGGGAAACAGGAACAGGGACTGGGTGTCCGTGATGAGATGGAGGTGCAGGAACCTCCGCTTTATCAGGTTCTGCTGCATAACGACGATTATACCTCAATGGATTTTGTGATCCTGGTCCTGGAGCATGTCTTTCGAAAGTCCATGCCCGAGGCGACCAGGATCATGTTGAATGTCCATCAGCAGGGGATTGGGGTGGCCGGGATCTATCCTCGTGAGATCTGTGAGACCAAGATCGCAATTGTTCGTGAACTGGCGCGTAAAAACGCGTTCCCCCTGCGCTGTACCATGGAAAGAATCGAGTAGGCGTTCTGTCGTACTGCCTTTGCCTTGTCAGGGGCCGACATGCAGTTTGGAGTGTTTCATCAATTTTATCGCGTAGCTGTGGTGCTGCTGAGCAGTTACGATTATCCGAAAGTTCATTGGAGACCATGACTGGCCATGCCGAAGTGACGCACTTTCATGGTTAGTTGTGGCTGGCCAATCTGGTCCAGCTCTGCTGGTTTATATGAACGTTCATCGGCGACCATGATAGACTATGCCGAAGGAACGAACTTTCATGGTTGGTTGTGGCAGGCCATTTCGGTCCAGCCATGCTGGTTACAACTATGAATGAGGTCTGGTAAGGAAAGACTATGTTGACAAAGCCATTAGAAATAGCCCTGATCATGGCCATCCGTGAGGCCAAGAATCATCATCATGAGTACGTGACCGTGGAGCACATGCTCTATGGTCTGCTCCATGACGATCTGGCCACCCATATCATCCAGGGCTGTGGGGGGTCCATTGAGGGGTTGAAGGAGCGGCTGGAGAGTTTTTTTGCCGGAGAACTGCCCGCCTTCCCCAAGAATCAGGCGGCTGAGCCTGCCCAGACCGTGGGGTTTAACAGGGTCTTGCAGCGGGCCGTGGCCCATGTCCAGAGTTGTGGTAAAAAGGAAGTGGACAGTGGAGATGTCCTGGTTGCCATCTTTGGCGAGACCGACTCCCATGCCGTCTATTTCCTGGGGAGTGAGGGGGTCGGGCGCATGATCGTGGTCGAGTATATCTCCCATGAGCTGCCTGCCGGCCAGGAGGGTGAGTCCTTGCCGAAACCTCCGCCCATGGCCCCGCCCGGGGCCGGTAAAAAGAGCGAAGAGAAGATCCTTGAGGAGTTCACGGTCAACCTGACCGAGAGTGCGGCCATGGGTGAGCTTGACCCCTTAATTGGCCGTGGCCCTGAACTGGCCCGGATGACCCAGGTCCTCTGTCGTCGTAAAAAGAACAATCCCTTGCTGGTGGGTGAGCCCGGAGTGGGCAAGACCGCCATTGCCGAAGGGCTGGCCTCCCGGATCTTCGCCGACAGCGTGGCCCGGATTGAGGGAAAAAAACCTCTGGTTCCGGATCTGTTGCAGGACGCGCCGATCTACCTCCTGGACATGGGGAATCTGGTGGCCGGGACCAAGTACCGGGGTGATTTTGAAAAGCGGCTCAAGGGTGTGATTGCCGCAGTGGAACGACAGGAAAGGGCCATTCTCTTCATCGATGAGATGCACACCATTGTTGGGGCGGGGGCCACCAGCGGCGGTTCCATGGATGCCTCCAATCTGCTCAAGCCGGCCCTGCAGTCCGGGACCCTGCGCTGCATTGGTTCCACCACCTATGAAGAGTACAAGAATCATATTGAAAAGGACCGGGCCCTGTCCCGTCGTTTTCAGAAGATCGATGTGGAGGAGCCCAGTGTCGATGAAACCTGGCGTATCCTTCAGGGCCTGCAGGGCCGTTATGAGGAGCATCACCGGGTCCGTTATTCTCGCCCGGCCTTGAGGGCCATGGCCGAACTGGCCGATCGTTACCTCAATGACCGCTTCCTGCCGGACAAGGCCATTGATATCATGGATGAGGTCGGCTCCGCCTTCCGTATGCATGGTCGGACCCTGCGTCAGGTGCGGGTTGGTGATGTGGAAGAGGTGGTCTCCCGTATGGCCCGGGTCCCGGCGCGGAGCGGTTCCAGCGCCGAGCTTGGTTCTCTGCATGAACTGGCCACGTCCATGCAGACGGTGATCTTTGGTCAGGATGAGGCGGTGGAGACCGTGGTCCGGGCCGTGAAACGTTCCCGGGCCGGACTTGGTCATCCCGATTCGCCCACCGGCTCTTTCCTCTTTGCCGGACCCACCGGGGTGGGGAAGACCGAGGTCGCCCGGCAGCTGGCCAGAAGTCTGGGGGTCCATTTCGAGCGCTTTGACATGAGCGAGTATATGGAGAAACACGCGGTCGCCCGCCTGATCGGGGCCCCACCCGGGTATGTCGGTTTTGATCAGGGCGGTCTGCTCACCGAGGCCATCCGTAAACATCCCTACACCGTTCTCCTCCTTGATGAGATGGAAAAGGCCCATCCCGATATCTTTTCCATCCTCCTCCAGGTCATGGACCACTCGACTCTTACTGATAATTCGGGTCGTCGGGCCGATTTTCGCAACGTGATCCTGATCATGACCACCAATGCCGGGGCCCGGGAGTTGAGTGCCACGCCCATGGGTTTTGTCGGGGATACCAAGGGCCGTGACCGCAAGGCCGTGGATGGGCTGTTCGCGCCCGAATTCCGCAACCGGCTCGATGCCATGATCTCCTTTGCACCCCTGGACCGGGCGGCGGTGGAACGGGTGGTGGACAAGATGATTGCCGAGCTTTGCCTGCAACTGGCCGAGAAAAAGGTCACCATCCATTTGAGTGGTAAGGCCCGGATCTGGCTGGCCGGCAAGGGCTATACGCCCGAATACGGGGCACGGCCGCTCAGGCGCCTGATCATGAAGGAGATCGGTGATGTGCTCACCGATGAGATTCTCTTCGGTCATCTGGTGAGGGGCGGAGAGGTCCGGATCGGCTTGCGCGGTGATCACTTGACTTTCACCTATCCTGAAGCGGTTTAAGGCCTGGGGGTAAGGATGTTCAGCGAGATGGTTGCGCAACTTGCCCGCGGTGAACGCCCAGATCCTGTAACCTTGCGTGGCCGGATGCGGGCGGCCGTCACCAAGAAGCTGGCCCTGGTCCAGCAGCCGACCACCTATTGGGAGAGTGATTCCAAACGCAATCCGCGCTCTGACCATCTCCTCTGGGGCGCCCTGCTTTTGAGTGATCGGGATCTGTACGGTGTGGTGCTGGGGATCATTGCCCTGGAGCAGGCCGCCCGTCCGGATGGTTCGGCTGAGGAATTTACGGCGCAGGCCCTGGAGAGCTTCCAGATCCTTTGTCCTGAACAGGGTCTGTTGTAAGCTCATTTTTTCTGGTGCGCAGTGGTAACAATGCGACCTGTGTATGCGCAGAGATGATCGGTGGAGCAGTTCATCTCTGTGGTTGAGTCGAAAATTGTTTGAATAATAATCCCCATGGGAGAGTGATCTGGCATGACATCGAAAAATCCGTTGCAGTATATTGAGAAACTGCAACAAAGGATCACGGGACTTGAACAGGAATTGACTGCTTGTAAGGAGCGGTCCACCACACCCTGTGAGGGAGAGCTTCGTTTTCAGGCCATTGCTGATGCCAGTCCGGACATGATTCATCTCAACGATCTTGATGGGCGGATCGTCTATGTCAATCCGGCCACAGAGCGCTTGCTGGGCTATGCAGCTGAGGATATGACCGGTCGCTCGGCCCTGGATTTTATCCATCCTGAGGACCATCATCTGGTCCATGAATCCATGGTGGCGTTGGTGGGTCCCGGGCGGCAGGTCGGAACGTATGAGATTCGGCTGCTCAAGAAGAATGGTGATGTTCTGGTCGTTGAGGTGAGTGGCTTTCAATTCCAGCGGGGTGAGGGGCAGGGGCATCGGATCGGGGCCATTCTGCGGGATATCAGTGCGCGTCGGGCAACAGAAGAGGACCTGGCCCGCTATCAGGGACATCTGGAGGAGTTGGTCAGCGCGCGGACAGCGGACCTGAGCAAGACCCATCAGGCCCTTCAGGAGAGTGAACTTCGCTATGGGGCCCTTTATAATGCCATGAATGAAGGGCTGGCCATCCATGAACTGGTCTGCGATGGGGCTGGGAGGCCGGTTGATTACCGAATCCTTGAGGTCAACTCGGCCTATGAGAAGATCATTGATCTGAAGCGTGAAGAGGTCTGCGGCCGTCTCTCCCGTGAGGTCTACGGGGCCAAGGCTCCCCCCTATCTTGATGAGTTTTCCCGGGTGGCCCTGACCGGTGTTCCCCTGACCTTCGAGACCTATTTTGAGCCGCTGGACGCCTATTTTGAAATCTCAGTCTCGGCGTTGCAGCCGGGAATGTTTGCCACTCTGTTCAGCGATATCAGCGAGACCAAACGATCAGAGCAGGCCCTGCGGCAGCTGCAGCATCTCTCGAGCCAGATTCTGCGTTCGGCGGGTGAGGGGATCTTCGGTATTGACCGGCAGGGGCTGGCGACCTTTGTCAACCCGGCTGCGGCCCAGATGCTTGGTTGGCAGCCGGAAGAGATGGTCGGGCAAGATCTTCATCAACTGGTTCATCATTCCCATGATGATGGCTCGTCGTATGATGCCAGGCAGTGTCCCATGCATGTGGCACTCCGTGACGGGAGCATTCACAGCGCCCGGGAGGAGTTGTTCTGGCGCAAGGACGGCAGCAGTTTTTCCATTGAATTTACCAGTCGCCCGATTATTGAGAATGGCGAGATCGTGGGGATGGTGGTGACCTTTGTCGACAGTTCAGAGCGCAAACGGATTGCCCAGGAACAGCAGAACCTTCAGGCCCAGCTGATTCAGTCCCAGAAGATGGAAACAGTGGGGCAGTTGGCTGGAGGTATCGCCCATGATTTCAACAACCTGCTCTCTGTGATCATGGGGTTCAGCGATCTTGCCCGTCTCAAACTTTCCGAGGGTGATCCGGTTTGTGAAGATCTGGCCATGGTCCGTGAGGCGAGTACCAAGGCCGCGACTCTGACCCGGCAGTTACTGGCCTTCAGCCGCAAGCAGGTGCTGGATATGCAGGTGGTGACCATGGAGTCCATTCTGGAGTCCATGGCCAAGATGCTGGGTCGTCTGCTGGGTGAGGATGTGATGGTCGAGATCCAGGCCTCCGGACATCATCCTGTCCTGGCCGATGCGGGGCAGTTGGAGCAGGTGCTCTTGAACCTGGCGGTCAATGCTCGTGATGCCATGCGCGAAGGCGGTACGTTCAGGTTGCAGAGCGATGTGGTTGAGCTGGGCCGTGATATCCAGTTTGATTTTACCCGGGCAGAGCCAGGCACCTATGTCCGTCTGCAGATCAGTGATACCGGCAGCGGTATCGACCCCTCCTTTCTCAAACATATCTTCGAACCCTTTTTCACCACCAAGGAAAAGGGTAAGGGCACTGGCCTGGGTCTGGCCATGGTCTATGGGATTATTAAACAGCACCAGGGATATGTTACGGTCAGCAGTGAAAAAAACAAGGGGACGACCTTTGAGATTTATCTGCCGATGGTCCGGAAAAGTGGTGAGGAGCAGGAAGATTCGTCTGTCTCACTGCCACCGTCCCGAGGCAATGAGACGATCCTGGTGGTTGAAGATCAGGAACAGGTGCGAACGCTGCTGGCCAGGATTCTGGAGGGGGCAGGGTATACCCTGCTGACGGCTGAAGATGGTCTGGATGCTCTGCGCTGTCAGGCTGATTGGTCGGGGAACATTGATCTGCTGGTGACTGATGTGATCATGCCGAGGATGAATGGCCCGGAGCTGGTGAAAAATCTGTTGGAGACACGACCAGAGACCCGGGTACTGTTCATCTCAGGCTATCCCGATGCCATGATCTCCCGGCATGGGGTGCTGGAGGCGGGAATCCATTTCCTCCAGAAACCGGTGTCTGCTGAAAAGCTGCTGAACAAGGTCAGGGAAATTCTGGATGCTCAATAGGATCGTTTCATGGTGACCCTGGGGCTGGCCATTCTCCTGGCCGTGGGATTGCTGGCGGCTAAACTCTGCCAGTTCCTGTGTCTGCCGTCGGTGACCGGTTATATCGTGGCCGGCCTGCTGCTCGGGCCCAGCGGAGTCGGTCTGATCACCTCGGATACCGTGGGCAGCGGGTTGGATCATTTCACCCATATTGCCCTGATGCTGATCGCCTTTGGCATCGGTGAACATATCGAGCTCAAGCGTCTGCGCCAGCATGCCCGGAGTGTGGCCTGTACCGGACTGGGCGAGATCATCGGGGCCTTTGTCCTGGTGTCGACAGTGACCTTTGTGGTGATCCGCCTGCTTGGGTTTGAGGTGGCCGGTGGTGAGCTGCGTGATGTCCTGGTCCTGGTCCTGCTCCTGGGGGCTATTGGCGTGGCCACGGCCCCGGCCGCGACCCTGATGGTGGTCCGGGAGATGCGGGCCAGCGGACCCTTTACCTCGACGCTGCTGGCGGTGGTGGCCGTGGATAACGGTCTGGCCATCATGATTTTTGGTTTGATGGTCTCCATCAGCCATCAACTGGTCGGCGCCGCTCCCGAGTCCCTGTCTGTGGCCCTGCTCATGGGCGTTGCTGATATCGGCCAGGCGCTGCTGCTCGGCATCACCACCGGGCTGCTCCTGGATCTGACCCTTCGCCGGTTCAAGCGTCAGGAGGAGATGGTGACCTGGGGTCTGGCCCTGCTGCTGCTCTGCAGTGAACTGGCCCGTTTCCTGGAGATGTCGCCACTCCTGGCCGGAATGGCCGCCGGCTGCATCCTGGTCAGTCGGGCCGAACGCGATGTCCGTATTTTCAGGGCCCTGAATAACTTTGAGCCTCCCATCTACGTCCTCTTCTTTACCCTGGCCGGGACCCATCTGGATCTCAAGAGCCTGGGCGTTGCCGGTCTGATCGGTCTTTTTTATTTTCTGGCCCGCATTGGCGGAAAAAATCTCGGGGTACAGATTGGCGGTCGTCTGGGTCGGGCCTCTGACCTCTTGCGTCAGAATCTGGGCATGGCCCTGGCCCCCCAGGCCGGGGTAGCCATCGGTCTTATTGTCCTTCTGGCCAGTGATCAGAACCTGACTGCATTTTCGGCCATTGTCACCCCGGTGGTCCTGACCGGCGTCTTTCTCTCTGAGCTGCTGGGGCCGCTCTGTGTCCGTCGGGCCCTGGTCCGGGCCGGGGAGACAGACAGCGTCGAAGAGGGAAACCATCGTGATTGCAGCGGCCTGTCGTCCAAGCAATGTGACCAGCTGATGCGTTCGGCCGACGGGGTACGGCTGGTACCGTGGGTCTGGGAAAAATTGAAGCCGCATCTGGATGCCGAAGGGGTGGTAGTCTTCGGGGCGGCCCATCGGGCTGCGACTCCTGGACTGGCCCGGTTCGCCACCATATTTGCCCATCATTATCATTCATATCCCATGGCAGTGCGCGTGTACAGGCGGGGCGAAGGAGTGCCGCCCAAGGTTTTTCTGGCCGAACAGATCGAGGTGTCCAGTATGGGATACCCCCTGCTCACCGAACTGGTTCCTGATGAGGATGTGTCCTCGGGACTGGTGGCCGCAGTCGAGTACAATAACGCCCGGGCCGTGGTTCTGGCCGCGCCTTTGCAGGGAGCGGTGAGCAATCTACCTGAAGTCCTGGAGAATGTGGCCCAGAATGTGAGCTGTCTGGTGGTGGTGGCCCGTTTTTATGGCGAGCTGCATACCGAGCGGATTCTGATGCCGGTGATTTCCATGGATGAGTTGGAGGAGATCTATTCGGTGGTGGTTGCCCTGGACGCCATCGGTGAGCATCAGGTGGATCTTCTTTATCTCCTGGAATCGACGGAATCGCCCCGCCGCATTGAGGGCAAGGCCGAGGAGATCCGGAAGTGGCTGGCCGCCCGTGCTCAGCAGGTTGATATCACGGTGCGGGTTATGGCTACGGATGCCCGGGTCGAGACCATTGAGAGCGAGGCCCAGGGGTATGATCTGGTGGTGATGGGGGCGACCCGGACACCGGGGATCAAGAAGTTCTTTTTTGGTTCACTGGCCGATACCGTGGCCAGCCGTCTGCGCAAGACCCTGCTGGTTGTTTATCAGCCAGAAAACAGTTGAAGGAGTTGCTGACATGACATATCAACTGCTGATAACGGCCCTGGCGGCCGGATTATTCGGAATTGGTGCGGCCGCTCTTCTGCTTCGCCGTCAGGCCAGACAGGCCCTGGTCGAGCAGGAGCGGCTTCTTGTTGATCGTCATCGTGAGGAGCTGGCTGAGCGCTTGGCTCAACTTGGTGACCGCCATCAACTGGAGTTGCGGCCCAAGATCGAGCAGCTTGAGCAGATCCGTGAGGAGCTGGTTCGTCTTCGCCTGCAGGCAGATGAGCTCAGAACAGTCAGCAGTAGCCAGCAGGCGCGGATTGCCCAATTGAGCGCCGATCTTGGCCATGAACAGTCCCTGGCCGCTGATTATCTCAGCCGGCTCGAGGCCGAGCTCTCTTTCAAGGCTGAGATCAGCCGCGAAAATGCCCAGCAGCAGGCCGCTCTGGCCAAGCTTGAGGCCGACCTCAGCCATGAGCGGGAGCAGACCGGAGAGAAATTGGCCCTGCTCGACCAGGCCCGGGAGCAGCTGAGGCTGCAGTTTCAGGAACTGGCCCAGAAGATTATTGAGGAGCGCAGCGTCAAGGGTGTTGAGGAGCAGCGGCAGAAGTTGGGCGCTATCCTTGATCCCTTCCAGCTGCAGCTGAAATCCTTCAAGGAAAAGGTCGATACCATTCATCTGCAGGAGACTCTGGAGCGGGCCTCACTCAAGAAGGAGATCGAATCCCTGCGAGAGCTCAATCAGAAGATCAATGTCGAGGCCGTTAATCTGACCCGGGCCCTCAAGGGGGACAGCAAGATCCGCGGGAACTGGGGCGAGCTGGTCCTGGAGCGGGTCCTTGAGCAGTCTGGTTTGCGTCGTGGAATCGAGTATGAAACGCAGGGGGCCTTTCGCGATGATGACAATCGGCTCCTCCGGCCGGATGTGGTCGTTCATCTGCCCGATGATCGTGATATCGTTGTTGATTCCAAGGTCTCGCTTGTGGCCTGGGAGCGTTATGTCAACAGTGAGGATGATGCCAGGCGTGAGGTCGCGCTCAAGGCCCATGTCCTGGCGGTACGTGAGCATATCAAACAGCTCAGTGCCAAGGACTATGCCTCTCTCAAAGGGGTCAGCTCTCTGGACTTTGTCTTGATGTTCATGCCCATTGAGTCGTCATTTATGGCGGCCTTCCAGCATGATGATAACCTGTTCAGTGAGGCCTTTGCCGCCCGGATCGTGGTGGTGACTCCGACCACCCTGCTGGCCACCCTGCGCACGGTCGAGAATATCTGGCGCTATGAGCGGCAGAGCCAGAATGCCCAGGAGATTGCCCAGCGGGCCGGGGCCATGTATGACAAGTTCTGTCTGTTTGTCGAGAGCATGGACAGGCTCGGGCGTCAGATGGATACGGCCCGCAACAGTTATGATGAGGCCATGAACCGTCTGACTCGGGGGCGCGGGAACCTGATCAGTCAGGCCAACCGGTTTGCCGAACTCGGAATTGAGGGCAAAAAGACGCTGCCCAAGGGGGTCCTTGAACTGGCGGCGGGTGAGAGTGAGTCAGAGTCGGAATCCGGAGACCAATGACCGGAGGCGTTTTTTTCAGGTGGTCCTGACCGTGATCCCGCCTCGCGTGGAGGTTATTGGCCGGTTCTGATTGATTTGACAGGTGTGGCTCAAAGAAAGTATCCTGGCAGGAACGAGTCACGGGAGAGACAAGGATTAGGGGCGCGCTTAAGAGGTGGATGCCACCGTTGGGGGACGGATCTTGTTGAAATTGAAATCAATTGTTTTGTTCTGCTGGTCTTCGTCCAAGACCTATTCCCTTTTTTTTGTCACCATTGTCGTGTCGTCCGTGGCGCTCTCCCTGCTCATTACCGCCCTGCATCACCAGCGGGAGAGAGAGTATCTCAACCAGATCACCCAGCAGCAGCATATTCAACTGAAGTCGATTCTCTTCACTCTGGAGAATACCGCCGACATCGTCTTTGAGAACGTCATCAACCAACCGGACATCATTGATCTCATGGCACGGGCGTCCCGGGCCTCAGAGAGTGAGCGCGGTGCATTGCGCACCCGGCTCTTTGAACGGCTGGCCCCGGCCTATCAGCTGATGGAAGCCAGGGGTGGGCGCCTGCTCCACTTTCATCTGCCCGGGGGGATCAGCTTTCTGCGTTTTCACCGGACCGATGTCTATGGCGATGATCTGACAGAGGTCAGGCCTTCCATCAATCAGGTCAATGAGAGTGGTGATGTGGTCCGTGGTTTTGAGGAGGGGCGGGTCTTTCAGGGGTTTCGTAATGTCTATCCTCTCAGGCAGGGGGATGAACTGGTGGGAACCGTGGATATTTCCTATTCCTTTCTGGCCTTGCGTGATCTGGCAGTCCGTTTGTTTCCGGCCATTTATACCCTGATGTACCATAAGGAGTCGGTGGCCAGGGTTGCAGGCGAGGAAGACCAGGGACGGTACCGGCAATGTCGTGTTTCACCCTTTTATCTGAAAGAACAGGAGGCTGTGGCCCATATCAAGGCCGAGCTGCCGGGGTTGAATATTGTTTCTCTTGAGACTCTCCAGCAGTTGAACAGTGATTTGCGGGAGCAGGTTGCCGAGCGGATGGAGGCCAGAGCGGAATTTTCTGTCTCCCGGTTGATTCCTGGAGATCATAAAATCCTGGTGGTGACCTTTCTGCCGATTCGTAACATTCAGGGTGATGCGGTGGCCTATTTTGTCAGTTATCGTCCTGACCGGAACGTGGCTGACTACAATCGTCGATACCATCAGATGCGGCGGGTGATTGTGGCGCTGACCCTGATATTTTTTTTTTCGGGTCTGCTCTATTATCGCCAGACTCTGCATAAGGAAAAGTATCAGGCCCTGGCCACCAGTGATAGGCTGACCCGGCTGGCCAATCGCCTTCACTTTGATCTGGTTCTCGACCAGATCCTGCGTCAGGTGAGGCGGGGGGAACAGTCCCTGTCTCTGCTGATGCTGGATATCGATAATTTCAAACAGGTCAACGATGTCTACGGACATGATGGCGGTGACCGTGTCCTTGTCTCTGTGGCCGGGGTCTTGCGGGGCACGGTTCGGGAGCAGGACCTGGCGGCCCGCTGGGGGGGCGAGGAATTTGTGGTTCTGCTGCCTGGGGCCTCTGGTGAAGAGGCCGGTCGGGTCGCAGAGAAGATCCGCCAGGCCATTGCCGATCATGAGACCGTCTCAGGTAGCCAAATGATCCAGGTGACCTGCAGTTTCGGGGTGGCTGAATATGGTAAAGGGATGACGGCCGAAGAGTTGTTGAAACGAGCGGATCAGGGTTTGTATCTGGCCAAGGAGCGTGGCAAGAACTGTGTGGTCAGGTCCTGATTGGTTCGGGGCAAATCCCTGTGTCTTTGAAGCAGTATGGGTCTCGTTTTTTGAAGACATCAAGGCCAAAGCCGTGGCTCACGGCCAGGCAGCCGCCGCAGAGGGGACGAATGTCGCAGTCGTGGCATTCGTCCGGGCCGCTGCGGTATCTTTCGGCCTGTGGGCCGTCATAGATTTCGGCCAGATTCTCTCGGAAGATGTTGCCCATGGGTGAGGGAAACTTGCGGCAGGCATGGACCTCGCCATCGGGCAGAAGGGAGACGAAGTTGAAGGCGGCCCCGCAGCCGTAACCGGCGCAACCACCGGTCAGTTCCAGGCCCTGCCGGGAGCGGAGGAGGTTGAACAGGTTATCCTTGAGGCCCATGTGCGGGTTGCTTTGGGCCATCTCCTGGTATTGTTCAAGAAAATCAGAAAAATCATCGGTCGGGGCCGAGGCCAGGGCTGCCCCCTCGCCGACCATGGCCAGGCGGTTGAAGGTGAAGCGATCGACCAGCCCGCGCAGGTGTCCTGCCAGTTCCAGGACCATCCCCTGATTGGCCCGGGTCAGGGTCAGCATCACCATGGAGTAGATCTGCAGTTCTTTGAGGAGTTCCAGAAAGGCCAGGGTCCGTTTAAAATGGCCTGACCCTCGGATGTAGTTGTTGTGTGTTTCCAGTCCCTCAAGGCTGACCTGATAAAAAACCGGCTTCTGGATGGCCAGGATCTCCTCGATCTGGGCCCTGGGCATGGGGTTGCCAAGGATTGCGGTCATGAATCCACGATCTGCCGCCGCCTGGTAGAGCTCGTTGAAGTGGGGATGAAGCAGTGGGTTGCCGCCGGTAAACGAGACCTGGGTGAAGACGTGGTGGGCACGGCAGAAATCATAGAGATCGTCAAGGACCCGCAGGCCCTGGTCCAGGCTGACCTCGGTCCGCTGGCTGCGGTCGTAGCAGTGGCGGCAATGCAGGTCGCAGGTCTGGGTGAGGTGCCATTGCAGGGTAAAGGTGGGGGCGCTGAATCGTTCCGGTTCGGTGACGGTTCCGTGCGGGAACTCCGGGCCGCGGCAGATTGTTGATGGTGGGGCCAGGAGCAGGCCTTGCTGGATCCCTCGGTAGACGATGTCATCGATCTGACCAGGAGTGACCTGGTGTTCTGCGGCCAGGATGCGGGAATCAAGGTGTTCGCTGATGATCTTCAGGGCCAGGAGGTCGTCCTGGCCTGGGGTCCGGATCTGTACGGAATGATCGTGGGGATGTTTATAGACAAGGACCATGCCGGGCTCTGGCTCAGGGCTGAGGCTCTGGTCGCCTAAAAATTCCGGGAGTCGCCCCCATTGCACCTCGATCAGCTCCAGAGTTGGGTTGATGGTGCAGGTCGTAACCGAGGCCGGGATAAGCGGTGGTCGCTGGTGGAGTTGAAAACAGACAGACTCGATCCGGGCCAGGTCGGCCAGAAAGGGGGTGCGGCCAATCAGTTCGGGATGATCGGCGAGGATCTGCGGCAGAGTCTCTGGATTGTCCAGGCCGGTCAGCGCCACAGGCAGGAGGCGGTGGCAGACGGGGTAGATGGTGCTCAGTGGTCTCTGGTCCTGGGGCATGGCGTGGAGTGGGCAGAAGATGGCTGGAGTGCGTGGAAAAAGAAAGGGCCGGTCCCTGAGTTGAGACCGACCCTGGACTGTCAGCTGTGGTGCGTGCAACCTGCACGCCAATGATTAACCGCTTCAGCCGCTGGCACTGGCCTTTTTTTTGACCTTTACCTTTTCTTTTTCGACCGCCTCAATCATCTTTTCGGAATCGTCTGCTGCCGGTTTGGCCATTTCTGCGGCGTTCTCAGGAATGGGAGATTCGCTTATGGCGGTTTCGGCTGCTGGTTTGACCACCTTTTCAGTGCTACCTGCACTGGGTTTGTCGCTTCAGCCGCTGCTGGCGGCCTGGAGAGCCGGGATCGTATAACTGCAGGCGCTGATCAGCCCTGCAGCCCCGATACCGGCCAGAATTTTTTTCAGGTCCTTGTTCTTCATGTTCCCCTCCGGAAAAAGGTGCCTCGTGGTGTGCCGTTGATTGATCCACTATCAATCAACCCTGACAAAAGTATATCGTTCGGAATGCGGTCGTGTCAAGGAATGATATTTGTTCTCTTTTTGGCCGGGCCATGTGTGCGATTGGCTGGAGAGCTTAGGCCAGAGGTCGTTGTGGATGAACATTTGAGTTCAGGGCGAGAGATGTTGCTGTCTGCGGCAGCTGAGGGGATGTTATCGGGAAATGAGGCCGTTGGAGGGCTGCGGTTCTGGTGAATTAAGAGCGATGAGAGGTTGAGCCTTGAACCGATGAGCTCTTTGTGATACTTGTTAGTCCAAGATGGAGTTGTAATCATTTCAAGTTACACGTGGGGCGCTGTGTTTTGCCGGCAGATCAAAGCAGATGGGATGCTGAACCGGTGAAACGAGAGTGCGACGATGCAGGTCTGAAGTCAAGTGACGTCCCTGTTTGACGGGACGCTTGTTGAGGATGCGATGACACAAAAACAGGAAACGCCGGGTTCAGTCATCTGGCCGGGATTCAGGCTTTTTTTTATTGTTTATCTGCTGTCCGGGGGGCTGCTTGCCGGCCTGCTGGTTCTTTTCTCTGCCCCGGTGCCTGGGGGCTGGGTATCTGGCCAGGATCTTTCGGTCACAGTGCGCTTTGGCTTCGGGGCCGGAATCTTTATCCTGATTGGTATCGCGTCCTGGTTTGTCGCGTATGGCATCACCTGGCGCCGGATGCATCAGGCCCAACTCATGGCCATATCCATGTTCGATTCCCTGACCGGTCTGCCCAACCGCCGTCTCTTTTTTGATCATCTGGACACAGCGATCAAGCATGACCGCCGCAACAAGACCATGACCGGTCTGCTCTATCTGAATCTTGACGGTTTCAAAAAGGTCAATGCCGAGCTGGGACATGATGCCGGTGATGAGTTACTCTGTGTGGTGGCCCGGATTCTTGAAATCGGTGTCCGTCAGTCCGATACCGTGGCCAGGTTGGGGGGTGATGAGTATGCCATGATTCTACCTCTGATCACCGCGGCCGATGGTGCCGAACGGGTGGCTGAGAAGGTGATGGCCGCCCTGACCAAGCCGGTGCAGTTGATTGTCGGCAGTGTTGCGGTGAGTGTCAGTATCGGTGCGGCCGTGACCCCGAGGGACAGTGATGATGTGGATGAATTGATGCGGCGTCTGGATCTGGCCGTGTCCATGGCCAAGAAACGTTCCGGGAATGCCTGTGTCGTGGTGGGGCCGGAGGGATGAGCGTGACCGGGGTGCTCTCGCATCCCGGCCCAGTGCCGGATACAGCAAAGGGTTTCAGATGGATGGTCTGAAACCCTTTGCTGTATCCGCTTGTTTTCTGCGGGTCGTATGACCCTGTCTAGTTTGCGGCTCTGGCTGTCTGCCTGTGGGGCATGGCTCCTGCTGGGCTGGAAAAGAATTATCTGGTAAATGTTCTCAGGATACATATACTACAATTATGATTAGGAGAAATTCTCATTTTCTATTCTTGTTGATACCCAGAACTGCTGATAGTTCCGGATTGTTTAATCGGGACAAGAGGGGTGGAAGGCTGAACCTGTTTTTGGAGAATGTGCGATGAGTGAGTTGACAGGAACTGGAGAGTTGCAGCAACGCATTCGCGACCTGGAAAAACAGGTGTTTGCCCTGCGTCAGGAAAACCAGGATCTGTATCAGAACGAAGAGCGTTATCGGGCCCTGTTTGAACGGGCAGCCGATTACATTCTTATTCTGTCAGAGGGAGCAGGTGATATCCCTGTGATTGTTGATCTGAATGAGGCCGCCTGTGTGGTCCACGGATACACGCGGGAGGAACTGCTGGGCCGCCCCATCAGCTTTCTTGACAGTTCTGAGACCCAAAAAAATATTCCTGAGAGGGTGCGCCGGGTCCTGGGGAGCGGGAAGCCTGAGACATTTGAGGCGGTGCACACCTGTGCAGACGGACGGTTGATCACGGTTGAGGTGACGGCCACCCCGGTTGTTGTGGCCGGTAAGTCCTATATCTATGCCATTGAGCGTGATATAACGGCCCGCAAGCGATCTGAAGCGGTTTTGCGCTACTACGAACAGATCATTGCCACCTCCGGTGAGCATATGTCCTTGCTGGACCGCCACTATGTCTATCAGGCCGTGAATGAGACCTATCTGGCGGCCCATCAAATCAGCCGTGAGAAGATTGTCGGCCACGGCGTGGCCGAGGTGCTTGGCCAGGAGACCTTTGACAAGGTGGTCAGAAAGAAATTAGACCAGTGTCTGGCTGGAGTTGAAGTCCATTATCGGGACTGGTTTCAGTATGCCGGCTTGGGCCGGAAATTTATGGATGTCTCCTATTATCCGGTGGTGGAGCCAGATGGCTCGGTGTCTGGAGTTGTGGTGAATGCCTCTGATATTACAGAGCAGCACGAGGCCGAGGCGGCCTTGCGCCAGGCCAAAGAAGAGCTCGAACAGCGGGTCATGGAGAGGACTGCGGAACTGGGAGCGGCCAATGCCAGGCTGGAGAGAGAGATTGCTGAACACCGTCGGAGTGAGGCCCGTTACCGTGCCATTGTTGAGGATCAGACCGAACTGGTCTGTCGCTTCCGGGCCGATGGAGTCTTGACCTTTGTCAATGAGGCCTATTGTCGTTATTTTGACAAACGTTGCGAGGAACTCATCGGTCAGAGTTTCATGCCCCTGATTCCGGAGGAGGATCAGCCACTGGTTGAGAAGAATTTCAGATCCCTGTGTTTGGAGAGGCCGTTTTACACGCATCAGCATCGGGTGCTCCTGCCTTCTGGTGACATCCGCTGGCAGGAATGGAACGATCTGGCCATTTTCGATGACGCTGGGCAACTGGTCGAGTATCAGGCGGTCGGCCAGGATATTACTGAACGGCGGCAGATGGAAGATGCCCTGCGACAGGCAAGAAAGGCGGCGGAAGCGGGCAGCCTGGCCAAATCGGCCTTTCTGGCCAACATGTCCCATGAAGTACGGACTCCGCTGTCGGCCATCATTGGTTTTGCGCAAATTCTTCAGGATGGAACGGTCGGCGCAGTGACGACTGACCAACACGAGTGTCTGGGCGAGATTGTGGGGAGCAGTCATCAACTGCTGGGGTTGATTGATGATATCCTTGACCTTTCACTGCTTGAAGTTGACGGGAAAGAGGTGGTGTCTGAGGAGTGTGACCTGGCACTGCTGCTGGCGAACTGGTTGGAGTCTTTTGAAGGGAAGGCCGGGGCGAAGAACCTGTCCTTGTCTCTGGATGCTGGACAGGGTGTCGGGATGATGGTCACTGATTCCAGAATTCTGAGAAAGGTGGTGACCAAACTCCTGGAAAACGCCCTCAAGTACACCCCGGCCGATGGTCGCGTGGGGATTGACATGGACAGGAAAGGAGATGAGGTGCAGGTTACGGTCTGGGATACCGGGATCGGGATAAACGAGGAGCAGTTGGGCCTGCTGTTCCAACCCTTCCAGCAGGGCGAAGAATATCTGAACAAAGAGTATCAGGGAGTAGGTCTTGGCCTGGTCCTTTGTAAACGATTTCTGGAACTGCTGGGCGGTCGAATTGAGGTGGAGAGCACCCCTGGTCAGGGCAGTCGGTTTACCTTTTTTCTGCCGGTCATGGCTGGAGATCGGTGAAACGTCTCTTGGCCAAGGCACGGGCTCTTTGTCGTAAAAGCATAAAAAAAGGGATTCAGATATAATCTGAATCCCTTTGTAATTTCAAGTGGTAGCGGGGGCTGGATTTGAACCAACGACCTTCGGGTTATGAGCCCGACGAGCTACCAGACTGCTCCACCCCGCGTTCCGTCTGGTCACTATAGCCGATTTTGGGCACTTGTCAATGGGATTCGGTTGTTGGAGTGGTTTCTTTCCGGACTCCCCTACAGGAGTTTGGCCATTTTGGTCCTGATCGCCTCCGGGAGCCGGCTCAGCTTCCCCTCAGGGTTGACAGCCGCATGGGTGGTGGTGCCGCGGGCCAGGAGTCTGGGCCGATCCTGGTCTGCGTCCTGCCGCAGGATGCGGTAGCTGAAGGTGCAGGAGACCTTCTTGATCTCGCTCAGGCGGGTCTCGATTATCAGCAGATCATCGTAACGGGCCGGGGCCTTGAAGCGGATATAACATTCGCTGACCGGCAGAATCAGTCCCTGGGCCTCAATCTCGTGGTAGGAACAGACCAGCTCACGCATGAACTCGGTCCGTCCCTGTTCGAAATAACGCAGGTAATTGGCGTTGTAGACCACAGCTGCAGCATCGGTGTCGCCATAGAGGACGCGCACCTGGCTCAGGTGGATTCGGGTTGAGGGGGGCTGAGACTCATTCATTGGCTGCGCCGCTCAAGCAGGGTGGCGAGCATTTCAGCGCCGCTGATCGGCTGTTGTTCCGGGTTGGCCACCTTTCCATTTTTCTCGCTGAAACTCAACCCGCATCCCGGGACCATTTCCCGGGAGTCATAGAGCAGGGCCGGGACAGGGTCGCTGGTATGGGTCCGCAACTCCAGCGGAGTAAAATGATCCATGGTGACGATGACCCGGAACTCTTCCCTCCGCTCTCGCAGGCCTGCAATGATGGGGGCAACGATGCGACGATCAAAGTCTTCGATGGCCTGGAGCTTGGCCGTTCGCGAACCCTGGTGGCCGGCCTCATCCGGGGCCTCGACGTGGACAAAGACATAGTCCTGGTCGGTCAGGCAGTGCAGGGCGGCCTCGGCCTTGCCCTCGTAGTTGGTGTCGATCCAGCCCGTGGCGCCGGGGACATTGATGATCTTGAGGCCGGCACAGATCCCCAATCCCTTGAGGAGATCTACAGCTGAGATCAGGCTGCCCTGCAGGTTGTATTGTTCGGGAATGGGGGTCATCCGGGGCAGTCTGCCTTCGCCCCAGAGCCAGATCCCGTTGCCTGGATTCTGGCCCCGGCGGATTCGTTCCTGGTTGATGGGGTGGTTGAGCAGGACCTGCTCGGCGCCAAGGACCAGTTTTTGCCAGGTCGGGTCGTTCAGATACCGCTGCCAGTGACGGCTGACATCCTGATTGATGAAGTCGTGCGGAGGGACCGGGGCCAGATCGGGATAGGCCCCCTTGACCACCAGGATGTGGCGGTAGTTGATCCCGGGGTAGAAGCGAAAGGTTGAATTGGCGCAGATCTGCTGCAGGGCCGAGATCAGGATGTGGGCCTGGTCGGTGGCGATATGGCCGGCCGAGTAATCAATCATCCGGGTATGGCCCTGGACATCGTGCTCAAGGGTGACCAGGTTACAGCGGAAGGCGGTTTCGTCCGGAGCCAGCTCGATGCCCATGGCTGCGGCCTCAAGCGGTGCCCGGCCACTGTAGCAGTCCTCGGGGCGGTAGCCCAGAAGCGAAAGATTGGCCACATCGCTGCCCGGGGGAAACCCACTGGGGACGGTCTGGACCTGGAGCAGGTGGCCCTGTCTGCACAGCTGGTCCATGGCCGGAGTCCTGGCTGCCTCGAGCACAGTGCGTCCGCCCAGTTCGCTCATGGGGCGATCGCCCATGCCGTCACCCACAAGGATCAGATATTTCATGGCTGGTTGTGGCTGGCCATCTTGATTCTGCTCTGCTGGTTAGTCATCGCTGGTCAGGATGCGGATTTTGACCGTGGGCGCGGCGCAGACCTCGAGTGCGTTGATCTCACTGATGGCCAGCTCTACTGAAGCTTCCGAGGCCTTGTGGCTGTGGATGACGATATTGACCGGCTCGTCCTGATGGCGGCTCTTCTGGATCACGGATTTGATGGAGATGTTGTGACGGGTAAAGATTCCAGAGATGGCGCACAGGACACCCGGTTTGTCCATGGCGCTGATCCTGAAATAATAGGGGCAGGTCAGTTCGCTCATGGGGGTGATCACTGGAGTTCCGATGTGTTCAGGCAGGTAAGAAAGGGCCGGGACCCGGTTGATCGAGTGGTTGAGGATATTGCGCCCGATGTCGACCACGTCGGCGACCACGGCACTGCCGGTGGGCATCTTGCCGGCACCCGGCCCATAGAGCAGGACGTTGCCGACGGTATCGCCGGTGAAGTGAATGGCGTTGTAGGCCCCGTTGATATTGGCCAGCATATGTGAACAGGGGACCATGGTCGGATGGACCCGGGCCTCCACATGGTCGCCATGGTTGCGGCTGATGGCCAGCAGCTTGATTCGGCAGCCGAACTCCTTGGCAAATTCGATATCAATGGGTTCGATATTGCTGATCCCTTCGCTGTTGATGTCGGAGAGCTGGACGTGCTTGCCGTAGGCAATGGTCATGAGGATGGCCAGCTTGTGGGCGGTGTCGATGCCCTCGATATCATAGGTGGGATCGGCCTCGGCAAAGCCGAGTGCCTGGGCCTCCTTGAGGACCTCGGCAAAGGGTGTGGAATGGTCGGTCATCTGGGTGAGGATGTAGTTGGCCGTACCGTTCATGATTCCCATGATCGACAGGATTCGGTTGGCCACCAGGCCTTCTTTCAGGGCCTTGATCACCGGAATACCGCCTCCGACACTGGCCTCGAAGCCGACCTCAACCCCGTTGGCCACGGCTGCTTCGAAGATTTCGCGACCGTGGATGGAGAGCAGGGCCTTGTTGGCCGTGACCACGTGCTTCTTGTGCCGGATGGCCTCCAGGAGGAAGGTCTTGGCCGGTTCAATGCCGCCGATCAATTCGACCACGATATCGATGTCAGGGTCGTTGAAGATGTCAGCGGCGTCGCGGCTGAGCACGGCGCTGTTCAGGTGCTCGGGTAACTGGTCTATATTGATATCAGCCACCCGGGCCAGGGTGATGGTGGCGCCCACCCGTTGGATGAGTCGTTCCTTCTGTTCGTACAGGGTCTGGGCCAGGCCGCTCCCCACGGTGCCGAAGCCGATGAGGCCAACGCGTATCTCGTTCATGTCATTTTGTCTTGGTGATGGAATGGGTGTGACCGCAAGGGCCGGCCAGTTTAAGGTTACGGCTACAGGGTATTTGCAGTTGAACATTGTCTGTGGGGTATGGAACAGTACCCCGTTCTGAGTCGTCTTTTTTCTGTCGCCTCAGGTCGATATCAGTGGAGGAAAGTACCCCTTTTAGTGAGGAAAGTCAAAAAATATGGGGAGATATTTTTCTGGCCTCACTGTTCGTTTTGGTTTATAGTCTGATCTCGGCGTTCTTGAGTGAATGCTCATTCAGTGATGTTCTGTCAGGAATAGATACCGGCCGCAAGGGTTGGCTGGTTGCAGGTTGTGTTTTTAAGATCAAAAGCTTAGTAAAAGGAGAACAGCTATGGCAGTGAATATTCTGGCCTTTGGGCCGAATGGCAGTGGTAAGGGGACCCAGGGTGCGATCGTCAAGGATAAGTACGGGAGTGCTCATATTGAGTCTGGTGCCATCTTCCGGGAGCATATCAAAGGCGGGACTGAGCTTGGCAAGAAGGCCAAGGAGTTCATCGAGCGCGGAGATCTGGTTCCCGATGATATCACCATTCCCATGGTCCTTGAGACCCTGGCCAAATCCAAAGAGCAGGGCTGGCTCCTCGATGGTTTTCCTCGTTCAAAGGCGCAGGCCGAGGCCCTGGATGCAGCCCTGAAAGAGGCTGGAATGAAACTTGACTACGTTCTGGAGATCAAGCTTGATCGTCAGATTGCCAAGGAGCGTATCATGGGCCGCCGTCTGTGCGCCAATGACAATAACCATCCCAACCACATCGCCTTTGATGCCATCAAGCCGGTGGAAAAAGATGGCCGTCTGGTCTGTCGGGTCTGTGGCGGTGAGCTGAGTGCCCGTGCCGATGATCAGGACGAGGGTGCCATTGGTAAACGTCATGATATCTATTATGACACCGTTACAGGAACCATGGCCGCGGTCAATTATTTCAAGGCAGCCGGCGGTTGCAAGGTTATTTCTGTTGATGGCTCCATGGGCATCAAAGAGGTGACTGCCGCGATTGTCAAACAACTCGATTGATCAGGCTGACAGGATTCGAGCCGCCAGGCTTGGATTTCCTGAGGTGTGGGGGGTGTCGGTGCTATGGCCGGCAGCCCCTTTTTTTTTGCCTTTTTGTCCTGGATATCTTAGAGTCAACCACGCGGCCATTCTTCCCGGGGACCTTGAGTTTCTTTGGCGCAGTGGATAAGGGAGCCTCAGGAGACCGGGGCATGACGCAAGAGTCAGGCCTGATCTGTGTTTCGATGAAAGTTTGTCGGGGAACATCATTGGCCATAGCGAGGTAACGAATGTTCATGGTTGGTTGTGGCTGGCCATTTTGGATCAACCATGCTGGTTTGAATAACGATCGGCAGGAATTGATGTGTCGAGTATGATCATGGAAAAAATTTTACAGCGCACATTACGAGATTCGATTGACGCCAAAGAGGCCCTTGCCCGGACTCAGTCCGAGCAGATCCTGGAGTTGGCCCGGATGATGATTGCCTGTATCCGTCGTGGCGGCAAGATCCTGATCTTCGGTAATGGCGGCAGTGCCGCGGATGCCCAGCACATGGCCGCTGAGTTTGTGAACCGCTATCTCATCAACCGGCCCCCCATGGCAGCCCTGGCACTGACCACGGACACCTCGATTCTGACTTCGGTGGGGAATGATTTTTCCTATGATGAGATATTCCGCAAGCAGGTTCAGGCCTTGGGGCGGTCTGAGGATCTGGCCTTGGGTATTTCAACCAGTGGTCGGTCAAAGAACGTTCAGCTGGCCCTGGAGGCAGCTCGGGATATGGGGATGCAGACAGCGGCGCTGACCGGTGGGTTGGCCGGAGACGGTGGCCCGGTTGGAGCGGTCGTTGATCTGCTGCTCAATGTGCCCAGTGCCGCCACCCCCCATATTCAGGAGGCGCACATCTGGGTCGAGCATCTGTTGTGTGAACTGGTGGAGCGGGAGATTCATGGCCAGACTTGATTTGTCTGTTACAGGTGGGTCGGCGTCTTGGCAGATGTCGGGAGCGAGAAATGACCTTTTTTATGTTGTATTGTGACCGGTCATTGATCGGTTTTTTAAGATAAAACTTATGAGTTTCAGGGCGATACAGTTCGTCTTGATGATGGAATAATGACAGAACAGATCAAACAAACACGGCCTGGCAAGGTCTATCTGGTGGGTGCCGGTCCCGGTGATCCCGGGTTGATTACCCTGCGTGGCAAGTATCTTCTGGAGCGGGCAGAGGTGGTGGTCTATGACTATCTGGCCACTCCCAAACTCCTCAAGTATGTGCCCAAGGGCGCCGAGCTGATCTATGCCGGCAAAAAAGGTGGCACCAAGCACACCCATACCCAGGAGGAGATCAACCAGATGCTGGTCGACCGGGGTCGGCAGGGCAAGATGGTGGTCCGGCTCAAGGGCGGCGATCCCTTTATTTTCGGCCGCGGCGGGGAGGAGATCGAGCAGCTGGCAGCGGCCGGGATTGCTTTTGAGGTGGTCCCCGGGGTGACTTCAGCCACGGCGGCTGCCACCTATGCCGGAATTCCCATCACTCACCGGGAGTATACGGCCTCGGTGGCCTTTGTGACCGGTCACGAAGATCCGACCAAGAAAGACTCGAATATTGACTGGTCCAAGCTGGCTACGGGTGCCGGAACCCTGGTGATCTATATGGGGATCAAGAATCTCCCGACCATTGTTGAAAATCTGGTCAAAAATGGCCGCGATGCCCAGACCCCGGTGGCTGTGGTTCGTTGGGCCTCGACTCCGGAGCAGCATTCAGTGATCGGCACCCTGGAGACCATTGTCGACAAGGTGCGGAGCGAGGGGATCAAACCGCCGGCCCTGATCGTGGTCGGCGAGGTCGTCAAGCTGCGCGACACCATTGACTGGTTTGAAAAACGGCCCCTGTTTGGCAAGCGCATCATGGTGACCCGGACCCGTGAACAGGCCTCGGAACTGGTGGCCGGGCTCGAGGAGGACGGGGCCAATTGCCTGGAATTTTCGACCATCCATCTTGAGCCACTGGACTCGTATGAGATTCTTGATGGCGAATTGGAGCGCATCAATGAGTATCACTGGATACTCTTTACCTCCATCAACGCGGTCAAGTACTTTTTTCATCGCCTGCATGAGCAGGGCATGGACAGCCGTGACTTGAAGGGTGTGGCTGTGGGAGCCGTGGGCCGGGCCACAGGGGATCTTCTGCTGAAGTATGGCATCCGGGTTGATCTGATCCCTGAGACCTATACCGCCGAAGGGTTGGCCGAGAGCCTGCTTGATCTTGGGGTTGAGGGGCGGAATATCCTGATTCCCCGTGCCCTCAAGGCTCGTGAAATTCTAACCGAGACCCTGCGCGGGGTCGGGGCCCAGGTCATGGTGGCACCGGTTTATCAGAACGTTCCGGCCCAGGGTGACCGGGAGCAGCTGCGCCGGGTCCTGGAGAATGGAGAGGTGCATATGGTCACCTTTACCAGTTCGTCAACGGTAAATAATTTTCTGAGCTTGCTTGGAGCAAGCGATCAGGATGAACTTAACCGGTTTCTCAAAGGCGTCAAGATTGCCGCAATCGGCCCAATCACCGCCAAGACAGTCACTGACAACGGCCTGAGGGTCGATGTCCAGCCCAACGAGTATACAATTGGCGCCCTGAATCAGGCCATCGTTGAGTATTATCGCAAGAAGTGATCCTGCGTTGCTTGGCAAGGGTGTTCGGTTATGATATGCTTGATTTGTCAGCTTTCTTTATCTGATACAAGCGGAGGGTGGTGCTGTTACAGTCGGTTGCCTGCACGGAATTTTGGTCTTGCAGGAAAGAGCTAAGAGACGTTCCATGAGGTGATCTGGAAATGGTGGTTTTCTTTTTTTTCCTTCTGTTTCTGATCTGCTATCCTGTTCTGCTTTTTCCGGTTTTCCTTTTTGTTGTTGCTCGCTTTTTTAAGTCCCCGCATCGTCCTGAGCTTCAGGATCTGCCGCAGATTTCTCTGATTATTGTCGTGCGCAATGGTGAGGAGTTTGTCCTGGAAAAAATTCGTAACAGTCTTGATCTTGATTATCCACCTGAGTTGCTCGAGATTTTGGTTGGCTCAGATGGTTCCATTGACCGTACTGTCGAGCTGGTTCGCCAGTTGGCTGATCCTCGGCTGCATTGTGTAGAGTTTACTGGGCATCGTGGCAAGATTGAGGTCTTGAACCAACTGGTATCAAAGAGCCGGGGAGAGATTCTGGTTTTTACCGATATCTCGGCCATGCTGAGTAGTGATGTCTTGAAGAAGATGGCCCCCTGGTTCAGGGACGGGCGGGTCGGTGCGGTTGCGGCCCGGAAGATGAGCCGGATGCTACGGATCGGTAAACTGGATTGTGCAGAGAAGACCTATGGCGGATATGAGCATTTACTGCGGTACTGGGAGACCAGGATTGGTGGAGCCGTTTCCTGTGAGGGTTTTCTCTATGGCGTGAGGCGGCAGTTGGTCCGGCCGATTCCTCCCGGGGTCAGTGATGATCTTTTTGTCTCAATGATGGTGGTGGATCAGGGAGGGCTGATTGTCTATGATCCTGAGATTGCAGCCACTGTACCGGTGCGCGCCCGGTTGCCCGGACACGAGTTGCAGCGGAGACGACGGATTGTCTGTCAGAGTCTGCGCGGTATCTGGCGAATGCGTCGGCTCCTGAATCCCCTGCGTCAGAGCTGTTACGCCTGGATTCTGGCCTCGCATAAGCTGTTGCGTCGTTTGATCCCGGTGGCCTGGCTCGCCTTTTTTATGGTGAATCTTGTCCTGCTCCCGCAGCATCTTTTTTTCGTGATTATCTTTTCTCTGCAGGTCCTGGTGCTCTTGCTCTCTGTTGTGAAATATTCAGGCCTCTTGAGTGGACAGCTTAAGGCTGGTTTTTTGCAACGGGCTGTGAACGCGGCCTATTATTTTTCCCTTGGTATCCTTGGCACCCTGCTCGGTCTACTGGATCTTGTCCGCGGAAGGACCCATGAGAAATGGGACCCCTTGAACAGTCAATGAATATCGAGACCATTATCACCAGTATCCCGTCGAACCGGCTTGAGCGGATCTGGATGAGCGGCAATCTGGTCTGGTTTCTGCGGGCTGTGCTTCTGTTGGGTGTGGTCGCGGGCCTGCTGTCCTTTTTTTTGCTCGCACCTTCATGGTGGCTGCTGGGGGTGTTGCTGGCCGCCGTGTTCCTTTTTTATTTTTTTGCCAATCATACAGGGTTGGCTGGAGGGGTGTTTGTCCAGCCCCAGTGTTGTCTACCTGGTCTGGAGAAACGGATCGCCCTGACCTTTGATGACGGGCCCAATGCGGAGTGGACGGCCAGGATTCTTGATGTCCTGAAGGCGCATGGAGTTCCGGGGACGTTTTTTCTCCTGGGGAAACATGCGGAGCAGTATCCGCACCTGGTGAACAGGCTCCGTGCTGAGGGGCATGAACTGGCCAGTCACGGCTATTCGCACCGGAAGATGTCTGTCCTGGGGCGTGCTGAAATTGTGTGGGAACTGACGAGAACAGAGGCCTTGATCGGTTGGCAGGGGAGTGGTCCGCGTCCGCTGTTCAGGCCGCCGCATGGCCGCAAGTCGCCTCTTCTGGAATGGCTGCTCAGACGGTCAGGAATCCGGCTGGTTCATTGGAGTCTGTCGCCTAAAGACTGGAAGGAGATTCCATCGACAGCAGTGCTTGAGCGGATGTTGCGTTTTGTTGAGGCTGGTTCGATCATTCTGCTCCATGATTCACCCAATGCCCTGGCCGTGCTGCCCGAATTTATCGGTGCCATGAAGGCCCGTGACTACACCTTTGTCACGGTCAGTTCTGTATCCTGAGGTTCCCTGCCTGACACTCAAGTGCGGTCGGACAGGTTGGGAGAAAGGGGCGGGTCAGTCGGCTTTCTTGTCCTGGCGGATGAGGTCGAGCAGGTCGTCGGCGCTCATCTTGGCACTCAGGTCACTGCCTTCGAGCAGGCTTCCGGCCAGATCTCGTTTTTCCTGGTGCAGTCTGACAATCTTTTCCTCAATCGTATTTTTGGTGACCAGTCGGTAGATGGTGACCGGTCGGGTCTGGCCGATGCGATGTGCCCGGTCCGAGGCCTGGTCTTCGATGGCCGGATTCCACCACGGGTCCATGTGGATCACATAGTCGGCTGCGGTCAGGTTCAGGCCCAGGCCACCGGCCTTGAGGCTGATCAGAAAGAGATCACCTTCTCCTGCCTGGAAGTCATTGACCTGCTGGCGTCGCCGGGTGTTACTGGTTGAGCCGTCCAGGTACTTGTAGTGAATTCCCCGGGCGTCCAGGTATTCGCGCAGGATATTGAGGTGACCGATGAACTGGCTGAAGACCAGGGCCTTGTGGCGACTGCCGATCAGTTCTTCCACCAGGGCGGTGAAGACCTTGAGTTTGGAGCTGCTGATGGTGGTGTTCTGGTCGATGAGCCGTGGATTGCAGCAGGCCTGACGCAGTCGCATGATCTCTGTCAGGATCTGTAAATGGCGTCCTTTTTTCTCCTGATTGTCTTCGAGAATGGCCAGGGCGTTCTGGCGCAGGGCCTCATAGAAGTGAACCTCTTCCGGGCTCATCTCCACCTGCAGGGTGACCTCGGTCCGTGGCGGCAGTTCTTCCAGGACCTGGGACTTGATACGCCTCAGGATAAAGGGCTGGATCAGCGTCTTGAGGCGGAGTCTGGCCTCGCGGTCATGATACCGTTCAATGGGGATGGCAAAGCGTTCGTTGAAGCGGTTCAGGGTACCGAGCAGGCCGGGGTTGATGAAGTGAAACAGGTTCCAGAGTTCGCCGAGATGGTTCTCGATGGGGGTGCCAGTGGTGAGCAGTTTGAAGCGGGCCTGCAGGGCCATGGCCGCCTGTGATCGCTTGGTGGCCGCATTTTTGATGGCCTGGGCCTCGTCAAGGATCACGGTCTGCCACTGGACCGTGGCCAGCAGCTCATTCTCCTGCTGCAGCAGGGTATAAGTGGTGATCAGCAGGTCAAATGGTCCCAGTTCATGGATGACCTTGTCCCGGTCTTTGCCGGTGAAAAAGATGACATTGATGGTCGGAGTGAAGCGGTTGGCCTCATTCTCCCAGTTGGGCATGACCGAGGTTGGGGCAATGACCAGGGAGGGGCCGTTGGCCGCGAGATCAAGCATGATGGTCAGGGCCTGGATGGTCTTTCCCAATCCCATGTCGTCCGCCAGGCAGCCACCTACGCCCCATTGAGCCAGGCGGGCCATCCAGTTGAAACCGTCACGCTGGTAGTCCCGCAGGTCTGCCTGGAGTGTTGTGGGCAGTTGGGGGACAAAGGATTGGGCGGCCTTGATGCGTTGAATCTGGTTCTGCCAGCCGGCATCGGCCGTGGTTTTGGCCTTGTCGATCAGGTTCTCCAGGGGGATTGCGGCCAGGGGATGAATGAGGATTTCTCCCTCTTCGCTCTCCGGCCCACTTTCTTCCGCGTAGTAATTCAACTCTTCGAGGCGCTTGCGAAATTCCTGGGTCAGGACCAGGAAGTGGCCATCGCCAATCTCAACAAAGCGGCTGGGGGCCTTCTTGATCTTGGACAGCAGCTCGCGCAGGGTAATGACCGTGTCCTGGTCGAGCTGGAGTTCACCGGACATTGAAAACCAGTTCTGGCGATTGGTACGGATCTTGAGGTTGAGATTCTTGAGGGTTGCCTGATGAGAGATGGCGATTTTTTCTCCCTCGGGCCATTCAATGGTCACCTGATCCTTGATGGCCTGAAGCTCCAGCAGGGCCTGAAGGCAATCGTCCGGGTCCTGGAGATGCCATTCGCGGTCGTTTTCCTGCTCCAGATCAATCGCCAGGTCGAGAATGGGGCATGATTCCTCAATCTCGCGGGCCTTTTGCTCTTCCAGGGCCAGATTGCGTCGGGTCTGCAGGCGACGGCCTTTGACTTCGGCCATGATGTTTTCAACGCCCTGACCAGGCTTCAGATAATGGCCGCCATCGGCAAAAGGCTTGACAAACATCTCCAGGCGAAAGCCGGACCCGTAGGGAAGCAGGTGGATATAGATGGAGGAATCGGCCTCCACTCTTTCAATGCTGGTTGCACTGCCGGCCGTGGCTTCGGCGGCAATGGCCGAGTGTACGGTCATGAACGACGAGATGTTGCCAATGGCGGTCAAGACCTGTTCACTGGCCTCAATGGGGACGATCAGTCCCTTTTCTCCGGTGATCTGAGCGATCCGCCGATGATTGTCATTAATGGTGATGATCTTGAATCGGGTCGGGGTCTCCTGAAAGACCGTGACGTTGTCATCGGTTACGGTCTGGGCAAAGCGGACATGGAGGGTGTCACCTCTCTCTTCCACCAGCAGTTCAGGCTCTCCGGCAATGCATTCCACCGGGGTGGACGGTGACTGGCTCAAGAAGAGGAGCGGGTGGTTGATCATGGCGATCAGGGCCTTATCCATGTCAAACTGATAGCTGGTGCTCTGGCTTTCCTGGTTCTGGCTCTTCTGGATGGCGGCGCAGATCTTGCGGTCCTGGACCGTGAGGTACTGGATCTTCTGGCCGGAGTAGAGACGGGCCAGGGAAATGGGCCTGCCCTTGCTCCACTGGCCATCTCCGGTCATTTTTTGTTCTTTCGGGCTGATGGAAATCGCGTTTTTCTGGTAATTGATGAGCCAGGCCAGGCGCACCGTCTGGCTGGGGCCGGATTCTGAAGGCTGGGTGGCGGTGACGGCGATCAGGGCCTGGAGGTGCCGTTTCCACGGTTCTTCCGGCTGGATCAGGTCGGCCAGCGGAAAGATGCCTGTCTCCTGTTTCAGAGACGTGATAACTGGATTGTCAGGGCTTGAATCCCCAGATGTCCTGGCAAGAATGACCGCGAGATTCAGAATGAAAAAGCGATTGTTCTGGTCCTTGGCCTGTTGGTAAAGTTGTTGTATCTGTTCTTCAAGTTCCGGATCGAGATCACTGCTCATCCAATATTGACAGATGGCGGCAATGAGCAGAGTCAGGCTGTGGGTCTGATCCGTTGGGGTTGGTGTGCATTCCTCGTCTCTGATGAGATTGTTGTTACGGGCATCAATCAGGGCTGCCAGAAAACGATACCCGGGCGCTTCGGCGCTCTTGGCAAAAAGAGTCAGGGCCGTGCTGATGTACTCTGCGGCTTCCTGGGTGGCCTCGACCTGATTCTCCCCCAGTCTGGCCAGCGCGTAGAAGAGACCGGTGGGCCCGAAAAAGGCGACCCGATCGGTGCCACTGAGTTGGCGCAGGGCCGCCAGATCCTGGGCGAAGAGCGCCAGCCCTTCCTGATGCCGGCCGCGACAAAAAGCTGCAGACCCTGCCGCGCCGGTTCCGACAAAGGCGTCCTGGTGTCTGGCGACCAGTTCTTCGGCCGCGTCCAGGTGTCCTTCCAGGAGCAACTGGCTGAAGAGCAGGCGCTGGAAAGGCATTTGCTCGTCACTGTTGAGGTCGCTGAAGGTTTCATCGTCCTGGAGAAAGGTGAGGACCTCGGGAAACGAATGGAGAGAGGACTGGGAGTAGCGCAGGGTCTTGTCGAGAAGAAAAAACTGAAAAGATCGGGCCAGACTCTTGAACCATTGACAGTCAAAGGGGGTGGTGGTGACCACAACCGGAGGGGGCAGGCTGGGCAAAATTTCACGGCACTGGCCGCTGAGAAATTCCAGAGACTCATCAATCAGAGCGAATTCCTGTTCGTAGATGCCGATGCGCATCTCGCGCATGGCTCGCCAGCAGCGGGTGGTCCATTTTCCATAATAATATGAGACTGGAGCTTCCTTGCGGATAATCGTGGCAAAAGAGGAGAATCTTTTCTCCTGGACAGCAATCCGGCTCAGAATTTCAACCAGTTTCGGATCGCATTGACGTTGTTCGGTAATGAGTCCCAGTTTCTGGAATTTGTTGAAATAATGGTTGAGGTTGGCCGCGGTCGGGTGAGTGCCGCGGGGGCCGCGGATGTCAAGTTTACGCAGACAGTTAACCAGCAGGGTAGTGTGGGCCGGTTCGTAGACGACCGAGAGAAATTGGAGAAGCTGCTGTTCAAATGAGGGGAGTTCAGTATAGGAGGCAACTTTGGTCTCGGGGGAGGTCATAATAACAATAAATTCTTGAGGGCCGGCTGAAGACTCGAGGGGGGACCGTTCAATACGAGCGGTCTGACCCCATGGGTCCCGGAGAAGGAAGCGCACAGTATAGCACCGTCCGTCCGCAAGTGTAATAAAAAAAGGGTGACGCGGCTGTTTTTGTTTCCTGGAGAGCTCTCCAGCTCAAGGTGGCAGGTCGTGCGTTCTGTGTTGTAATTGCCTGGTGGCGCTGGAGATGTGCGAAAGAAACCTGCTGGATACATGCAGGGGGGGGGCCGCAAGTGGTGTCGCTTCATGAGCAGGCAGATGAGAAAGGAATCTAAGGTGCTGCTGAACAGTCACCTATAAGGGATGGGGCGACAATGTCACAGGGGCAGGATGGTTGTCCCGGAATAGGCGACCATCCTGCCCCTGTGACATTAAAGGTGCATAGAAGTGTAGGAGTATCGAAGAGAAAGAAACCGTGTCTGTGTCCTTCAGTGTTTACAGTGAACTGTTCACAAAAAGATCCGCGTTTTGTTCCTGTTGTTTGAGCCAGGCATTGAGCAGGCGGTTTTGTTTCAGTTTCAGGAGGCTCTCCCGATACCGGGTTCGGTTCTCTTCGGCCAGGGTCGCTGTCTCGGGCAGAGTTCTTTCGAGGAACCGGAAGACATAAAAGAGGTCATTGTCGCTGGCGATATCGTTTGGAAACGGGTTGTTGGGGCCCAGACGAAAGGCCTGGCTCGTGAGCGGGGCCGGAAAGGTAATCTCCTCCTGATTGCTGCGGGTCAGGGGAGGTGATTGCTGGATGGCGAGGCCCTGGGTTTGGGCAGATACTGTCCAGTCGCCTCCCTTGCGTACTGTTTCCAGAAACTCTGAGGCCGCCTTCCGTGCCAGTTCGGTGGATCGGGCAATCAGAAAATCGGCCTGGACCTGCTCTGTGATTTCGGACAGGGGCGGTGTGGCAGGAGCCTGGATGTTTTCGGCAAAAAGAATGGCATAGCCGTTCAAAGTCTTGATGATGGAGCTCAACTCACCCTGGCCGAGTCCAAAGGCGGCCTTGAGAAAGGCGGGGTCCTGGGCAGGAGGTGGCGGAGTGCTGCGGCTGAAAAAGCCGGTTTCAAGGATTATGACCTCGGGGTGGTCCTGGGCGTATGCCTGAAGGCTGCCCGTGCTGATGATGCCTTCATAGGCGCTGTTGGCGGCGCTGAAGGCATCGCCGGGCTGATCTGGCGTATCAGTGAAGTGCAGGTAGCGAAGCTGAATCTGGACGGCAGTTTTGTAGTTGTCTAAGTGTTGCTCAAACCAGGCCTGCAACTCGTTTGAATCAGGTGTAACCTGGTCCTGAAACTGATCCGGGGCAAAGGTGATGTATTCGAGTCTAACGGTTTCCTGGTCGAGTTGATAAAGTTCGTCAATTTCCTGGTTGCTGACCTGGAGGGCAAAGTCGGCAATCTGCCGGATGGCCTTGTCGCTCAGCATGTCATAGCGCATGGAGGTCTCGTATTTGCCGGGAGTCAGACGGTTTGAGCTGAGAATAGTGTTGTAGCGGTTCAGGCTGAAGGCCCCATTTTCCTGAAACTGGATCATCTCCTGGATGGCCTGCTGGATCTCATTGCCGTTGACCTCAATACCCATTTCAGCAGCACCTTGTCGAAGTAATGCGGCCTGTTTGAGCTGGTTGACCACCTGTTTTTTGATATCCAGGGCTTCGATCAGTCCCTTGGGAAGGGTACCGCCGAATTGTTCACGATATCCCGTAAGAGTTTGTTCGTAGACCCTCTGGAATTCCTGAAAAGAGACCTCTTCATCATTAATGACCAGCGCCGCTTCGCGCTTGTCCATCAGATTAGTGCCTACCCCCCAGAAAACAAAAACCAGAGCGATGACCAGGACGATGGCCTGAATGAAAATAGATTGGGCCTTATTGCGAAAGATTTGCAGCATGGTGAGGTGATTGAAGTTGAGGTGGGTGGTGAGAGGATAACAGTTGGCTGCACGATTATCCGTTGATTGTCAGGCGGTGTTACCAATTGAGATCAGGATGAAATTTACTCTTTCTCTTTCTGACCTGCAAGGGGAAAGAGTTGGTTGGCCTGGTGGGCGGTTGGCGTCGTGAGATAATTTTTTTGTGAATAACGTTCTGGAATAATATGTAATTGGCGATCTTGAAAAGATGAAGGTTTGATGTTTTTTATTAAATGTCAGGTGGATGGACCAGTTTTTTTTTAGATTGGAAAATGATTGCCCATTCACTTGACAAACTTTTGCGCCTATAGTAATAAAGGCTTCGAGAGTCTGAATTAGCAACGGTGAAAGCCATAAATAATATTTTAGCCAGGAGGAAAAAATGCCTACAATCGAACATAATGGATCTTCTTTTGAGTGTGATGAAGATGGATTCCTGCTTAACGGCAAAGAGATGAATGATGACTGGGTTGACTATGTCAAAGGCGTTGAGGGAATCGGCGACTTGACAGACGAGCATCACAAGGTTATCAGCGCCCTGCGCGAGTACTATGAGAAGAACGGTATCGCTCCCATGGTCCGTATCCTCTCCAAGACCACCGGCTTCCCTCTGAAGCGCATCTACGAGCTCTTCCCTTCAGGACCGGGTAAGGGAGCATGTAAGATGGCTGGTCTGCCCAAACCTACCGGCTGCGTCTGATTTAGAGACCAGTTACAGGTCAGGCTGTTTAAGGCGCTGTCCCGGATTTCCGGGACAGCGCCTTTTTTTATTTGCAGAGCCTGAAATTGAGATCGCAACTCTTGGGGTGTTTTTGTCATTGATAATGAGCCTCTTGTGCAAACGAAAATTTTTCATTTGCACAAGGCTTGGCAGGTTGTTGTCTGCGACGGGAATTTTCGAAAGGGTGAAAATTGAGTCGTCAGACGAGACACAAGGGGGAGTTCTACAGTGCGGGGGTGGCGTTAACGTGTGTCTGCAATCAGGCGCAGGTGGAGGGTGCCGATCATTTTCTGATAAGCCGCCCCTTTGATTTGAGCGCCGCGCAGGCCGCCGCGCAGATTGATTTCGCTCAGCCAGTGGTTGTTGTGCTGGTCGATGATCAGGTCGATGTGGGCGTAAGGGAAGTTGCCGCGAACCATGATGGATCGACAGAAGAGTTCCTGCTCGGGCGAGAGCGTGTGTGGTGTGGACAGGCCGCCACAGTGGAGATTGTTGCGGAAATTGTTGGGGTTGTCCCGTTCGTATGACTCGAGGTGATCACCGAGAAAGATGGCCCGGATGTCACGGCTCCCGGCCAGATAGGGCTGCAGGACAAAGGGGTAGGGGAGCGAGTTGCTGAGCGTTAGATTAAAGACCTCTTCAATGGTGTTGAACAGGTGGATTCCCAGACCGGCGTTTTTCCGATCCTGTTTGAGAACAACCTTGCCGAAGCCCAGTTCGTTGTAACGCGGGATCGTGGTCAGGAGTTGGTTGGCATCGTAGACCACCGTGGTGCCTGGGACCATGTATTGCGAAAATATCCGGGCCTGGTAGGCCTTGGAACGACTGGCGAGTTGGGCGGTTGCCGAGGGGATGAGATGGATTCCGCGTTGAGCGAGGTCCAGAAGGAGGTGTTCTTCGCCGGCCTTGAGGCGCAGGCGGACGGCGATGATGTCTCCGGCCTGAAGTTGGTCGTAGGAGGCGAAAAAGGTTTCGTTGTCGGTGATGATACGTGGCGCAGTATTCAAAAGACCATTTCCGAGAAGCGGTCATGGAAGGCACTGAGGTCGGTCTGGCACTCACCGCAGATCAGGCGAATCTGGCCCAGGACCTGGGAATTGTCTTCCTGCTGGCTGAAACTCCCGTCTTCGTTCTGGACATAATGGGTGGTGATGACTACATCATCGGCCACCTCAAAAAAATCAATGTCGTTGCCGCAGTCGGGGCACGATATTCGGGTATTGCTCTGGAGTGGATTCTGTTGTGGCATGGATGGCGGGGGAAGGGAAAGGGTGATCGTCTCTCGAACAAGACGGTCAGTCGGCTTTGTTGGTGGCCGCCGCAGGTTCCTGGTCGATCAGTTTGGGTTGTTTGTTGCCCAGACGGATCTCGACCTTGAGAGACGCCCCGGACTCGATGCTCAGGTCACCTGCGTCCAGGTGGCCGTTGAGTTTGCAGGTGGCGCCGGCCGTAAACAGGTCGGCCTTGATCTTACCGTTGATGCTGCCGTAGCAGACGATGGAGCTTGCGGTGATGTCACCTGTGATTTCACCGGTCTGGCCGATGATCAGATGGGTGCCATTGATGTTGCCGTTCACGGTGCCGTCGATCTTTGTCTTGCCCTTGAAAGAGATATTGCCCACGACTTCCATCTGGGCATCAATGATGGAGGCCAGAGTTTCGGTCTCAGCCGCGTGTGGGTCAGTGGTCGTGCTGCTCTCTTTTTTTCCGAATAATGCCATCAGGTCAGTTCTCCGTTGAAGCAGGGGCGTAGATTTTTTTACCCTTTTTGGCCATCAGTTCCAGAGGCTTTCTGGTCTTGGCCAGGGCCAAAGTGCGCATGAATTTGTAGGGGTTGATTGGCTTGTCGTGCTCCCGGATTTCGTAATGCAGGTGTGGACCCGTGGAGCGGCCGGTGCTGCCGAGCAGTCCGATGACCTGACCTCGCTTGACCGTGTCACCTTGTTTGACCAGATATTTTTTGAGATGGGCAAAACTGGTGGAATAACCGTTGTGGTGGTCAATTTCAACGTAGAGGCCGTAGCCGCCGTTGTGTTCGGCCTTGCTGACCCGGCCATCGGCGGTGGCGTAGACCTTCTCACCGGTTTTGCCGCGAATATCAATCCCGGAATGAAAACCTTTCAGCTCGTTGAGGGGGTCCTGGCGCTGGCCGAATTTAGAAGTGATTCGTCCCCGGTGGGGCCAACCCAAAGGGGTGGTGCGGATGGCCTCCAGGTATTGATCGGAACGATTGAGCAGGTCGTTGTAGGCGACGTCTTTGGGGGGCAGATAGGGGCCGCCGCTGTTGGCCTTGTCTTCTTCGGGATTGTTGAGACGCACCCCGATATTGCTCATGACGGCCTCAATCAGCTGGCTGCGTTCATTGAGCTGATAGACCGTGCCGCTGAGCAGGTCTTCTTTTTCCGATTTAAAGGCCTCGGCCTGGGCAACATTCAGGGCCTGAAGTTCGCTGATTTGGGCGGCGTATTCCTGGCTGGCCTGGTAGACCTCGTTCAGTTCTTCACTGAGTTGGCGATTCTCCATGGCCAACTGAAAGCTCTGCTTGAGAAAATGAGAGGAAAAAATCGTTGCGGTGCAGAGAATGCAGAGGGCCAGGACCGAGACGATCAGGGATGCCTTGATTTTTTTTCTGGAGAGAATCAGGGAGCGCACACAGCCTTCATTGCCGGTGATCATGATATGGAGCTGGTCCTTCATTGCAGTTTCCCGGTTATGTTTGTATAAGGCCCTGTCGCATGTGAGCATTAACTGCCCGTGAAGGCTGACGGTTTAACATCTTTCGTATTCTACTCAGCGAAAATTGAATAGGCAAATAAAATATGCCTAAGTCGTCGCAGCGGCAGGAATTTTTTGTTTTCCCGCCTGGACCTTTTGCAATTTTGTTTTTATTCTTATTAAGTCATATTAATCAGTTATATGAATAATCCCCGGTTATTCCCATGAGTCATCTCCTCACCTGTCAGAATCTCACTAAATCGTTCGGTGCCCAGGTTCTTTTTCGTGGAATAAATCTGGTGGTGACTGAAGGGGATCGGATTGGTCTCATCGGTCCCAATGGCAGTGGTAAATCGACTCTGCTCAAGATTATTGCCGGGCTGACTGACAGCGATGATGGAGAACTGCTCAGGCGTCGACATCTGCGAATCAGTTATCTGGCACAGAGTGATGAACTGGTGGACGAGCAGTCCATTGTCTGGAATCTTGAGGCCCCGCTGCAGTCCCTGGCGCTGGATGAGACTGAGCGATATGTTCGGGTTCAGGCCCTGCTCAGTCGGGCGCAATTTCCTGATTCAGCTGGCATGGCCGGACAACTTTCAGGTGGCTGGCGGAAACGACTGGCAATCTGCCGGGCCCTGATCGTTCATCCTGATCTGTTGGTCATGGACGAGCCCACCAATCATCTTGATTTAGAAGGCATCCTCTGGCTGGAAAATCTGCTCTCGCCTGGCTCCCCTGAAAGCCCGGCCGCCTTTATCCTGGTCAGCCATGACCGTCTGTTTCTTGAGCATTGCGTCAGCCGGGTGGTGGAGTTGTCTGCGCTGTACCCTGATGGTTCACTGCAGGTGGCTGGAAATTATTCCCGTTTTCTTGAGGAACATCAGCGTTTCCTGGAATTTCAGGCAGGGCAGGAGGAGCGGCTGGCCAACAAGGTGCGGCGTGAGAATGAGTGGCTGAGCCGCGGCCCCAAGGCACGGGCCACCAAGGCCCGCTCCCGGATCGACGAGGCCCATCGCCTGCAGGGGCAACTGAGCCAGGTCAAGGAGCGTAATCGCGCCCTGTCCAATGTTCAACTGGGTTTTGAGGGGACAGGGCGTAAGACCAGAAAACTGCTGGAGGGTGTGGGGCTGAGTCGTGGCTATGACGGCCGCACGCTTTTTTCTGATCTGGATCTGATTCTGACCCCGGGTAGCCGCCTGGGGCTCTTGGGTCGCAATGGCTGTGGTAAGTCAACCCTGATGCAGATCCTGGCCGCAGCCGGCATTGAAAACGGTCCGCAACTGGACAGTGGCCGGATCACTTTGGCCGATGGTGTCCGCATAGTCAGTTTTGATCAGCAGCGCACGGCTGTTAATCCGGACCTCACCCTTCGTCGGGCCCTGGCCCCGGATGGGGACAGTGTGGTCTATCAGGCCCGTTCCGTCCATGTGGTTTCCTGGGCCAAACGGTTTCTCTTTCGCCCTGATCAGCTTGAGACACCGGTGGGGCGTCTTTCCGGCGGTGAGCAGGCGCGGATCCTGCTCGCTGATATCATGCGTCAGCCTGCCGATATTCTCCTGCTGGACGAGCCCACCAATGACCTGGATATCCCCTCACTGGAGGTCCTGGAGGAAAGCCTGCTCGAATTTCCCGGGGCCCTGGTCCTGGTCAGTCATGACCGTTTTCTACTGGACCGGATTTGTGATCGGATTCTTGGTTTTGACAGTCAGGGGGAGGTGGAATTTTTCGCCGATTACAATCAGTGGCTGGCGGCCATGGCTGATCCTGGAGCATCAGATGCAGCTCTTGTTTCTTCTGCGGCGGTTCCGACGGTGGTCCGGGAGAAAAAAAAGCAGAAAGGGCGTCTCTCATATCTGGAGCAGCGGGAGTATGAGCAGATGGAAGAGCAGATTGTGGCGGCGGAAGAGCTGCGGGATGGGTTGAAGCGGGAGCTTGCGGCTGATGAGTTGGTTGCAGACGCGGCCAGACTGGCCGACTGCTGGCAGGAGTTACAGACCCTGGAGGCTCAGATCGAACAACTCTATCAGCGTTGGGATCTGCTTGAGATCAAAAAGGAGAGCGGAGCCTGAACCCCAGGCACCGCGTCTTGCCTGAAAATCCTCAGCCTGGCGGCCATTGCATGGCCCGTCCACCCAGGATGTGCAGGTGCAGGTGGAAGACGGTCTGGCCGGCCTTAGCTCCGTTGTTGGCGACAACGCGGTACTGATCTCCGATGCCCTGTTCCTGGGCGATTGTGGCGGCAGTCCGGAGCATTTTGCCCAGGAGTTGCTCGTCCTCCTGGCCGATGGCGGCCGGGCCGATGATATGTTTTTTGGGAATCACCAGAAAGTGAACCGGGGCCTGGGGCGCGATGTCAGAAAAGGCCAAGACATCCTCATCTTCATAAAGGGGTGCGACCGGGATCGCTCCGGTTGCAATCTTGCAAAAGAGACAGCTGTCATCCATGGATTTTGCTGGCGGTTTGGGGTGACCTCGTACAGAGGTCCCTGATGATGTGTTTGGCTCTTATCCCTGCGGAAATGAGTCCTCAAACAGGGTCTCGATGGCCTGGCGACCGCTGTCGCTCAGGTAACGGGTGCCGGAACCGACAAAGGTGTCGTATTCAATAATTGGGGTGTCGGCTGTCCATTCATTGTGCTGCCAGGTGAACCACTGCTTGCGTGGCTGATCAAAGACGTGCAGAGGGCGATTGAAGAGTTTGGCCAGTTCCACGGCCCAGCCGGTACCGCCCTTGACTGATTTGTCATCCAGAATGGTGCCGATGACAAAGACCTGATGGCCATGGTTGACCATGTGAAAGATGGTCTGCAGGACCTTGCGGATCTTTTCTGTCTCATAATAGGTACGGTTGAGCATTTTTGAGGCCAGTTCCATGCTGATATCACCCCGGACCAGGTCTTCCTGACTGAGGATGACCCTGTTCTTCTCGCGGCTGAGCTTGTGGCCTTCAAACGTAAAGATCGTCTCTTTGAGACCCCATTTTTCCGCTACCTCACCAAAGGTGGCCTCGGCCCCTTTGAGGCCGCCGCTGTACAGGGTGCATTTCTGCTGATTCATGGTGGCTGACTCCTTGTATGGTCACACAAGATTATCGTTGTGGCACTGTTGACCGTTTTGAAAAATATCCTGTTGTGGACAGGGTCTGCTTCCCGGTTTTCTACCGGAAGCGGATTCTGTTCATTCTATACCAGACCGTCCGAGAAAGGCAAGCGCAGGTTTGCATTTTAACTGAGCCGCTTGCAGAATGCAGATTTTTGTTCACAATCAAGGCCGGTGAAAATTTATACCGCAGGCATCTGTCTGATATTCTGATGATAAAATTTTGAACAGAATGCAAAGATTGGGCGAGAATCTACATTCTGCCAGCGGCTCAACCGTTACTTCATCTTCCGTGCGCTGACCAGGATTCGATCCGGGGCCGGGTAGCCTTCGATAGTCAGGCCGGGATCGTCTGGATCTATGAAATCGGCATAGGATTCAAAGGTCATCCACTCGGTGCTTCGCTGTTCCTGGCTGGACATGGCGGTTTGGCTGAAGAGGTTGAGGTCGCCAAATCCGGCCTTTTTCAGCCAGTTGAGCAGGCAGGAGCCGGTGGGCACGAAATAGGTACCCGGGACCTTGGCGTAAGTTGTTTCAGGGAACAGGGCCAGAGGGGCCTCCCCCGGAATGGCCTGTGTCTCGAGGATCAGGGTGCCGCCAGGGCGCAGGGCGTTCAAGATATCCCGCAGGACATCGATGGGCGAGGGGCGGTGGTAGATGATTCCCATCAGAAAGATGACGTCGAAGCAGGTTGGAAACAACCCCAGATGCTCGACCCCGAGCAGGTCAATATCCAGCTGTGTCTGGCCCGCCAGGTGATTCAGGGCCTTGAAGCAGTAGTAGTGTTGCACCGATGGTTCCAGGCCCAGGACCAGACGTGGCTGATGGGCGGCCATGCGGAACATGTAATAGCCGTTATTGCAGCCGATATCGGCCACGATGGCGTCTTTGAGGTCGGGCAGACAGGGCAGGAGGCGTTGCCATTTGAGGTCGCTGCGCCATTCGGCGTCAATGGGGGTACCGAAGATGGAAAAAGGCCCCTTGCGCCAGGGCATGAAGGCACGCAGGGCCTGCTCGACCAGATCACGGTCGGCCGTTGACAACTCATCAGCCCCGCCGATCAGGACCCTATCTGCCCGGCAATCCACCTCTTTTGCGTGGAATGGGGCGAGATCTTCATAGGGGCGGCGGTAGCGCAGAAAACCTTTCTTGTCCTGCAGGACCCAACGCTGGCGCTCCTGATGGGCGCGGATGATCTCTGTCCGTCGGGCACTTGCGGGCAGTTGGTCAAGATAGGCTGGTGGCTTGGTCATCTTTGATGGCGATCAGGGAGCAGAAGTTGAACCATTGAAAAAAGACTTCGACGCAGGAAAAACCGGCTTCCCGGAGCAGGGCCCTGTTTTCCTCGATGGAAAAGGGGATGAGGACATTTTCCAGGGCCTCGCGTTTCTTGGCAATCTCAAGCTCTGAGTAACCGCGTTCCCGTTTGAAGGTGTGGTAGATATCGATGTAGCGGCGGTTCAGGCCACTGTGGCCCACAATGGTCTTTTCGCTCAGCAGCAGGATGCCGCCGGGCCGCAGGTTGGCATGGAGGCGGCGGATAAAGCTCGGCCGCTGCACCGGACGGATGAACTGCAGGGTATAATTGAGGAGAAAGGCCCCGGTGTCCGGTTGATCCACCTGGGTGATATCGCCCAGGATAAAGGAGATCATCTCCTGTTTGGAGAAAAGTTCGGCCTTGAGCCGGGCCTTGTCCAGCATCGCACCTGAGTTGTCCAGGCCCAGAAAATGGAGTGGCAACTCCTTCAGCAGGCCGGCCAATTGAAGCAGAGTCGTGCCGGTGGCGCAACCCAGATCCACCACCAGGTCGTCTGGACGCAGGTGGGCGGCGAGAAGTTGGGCGCTGGCCTGGATGGCCTCATGGTAGAAGGGGACCGAGCGGTTGACCATATCATCAAAGACCTCCACCACCCGGTCGGTGAAGACAAAGTCCTGGTCGATCCGGTCGATATCAAAGAGAGTATCTTTGCTGGAGTCGGACATGGTGAAAAAACGGGTCCTGCTTTTTGGCCTCTTGGCGAGGCAATAAAAAAATCATAACGGCCCGGCAGAACCAAATCTGCCAAGGTCATCGGTTTGGCAGATTTGGCTGCTCTTGATCTGTTTCCTTATTTTTTCTGGTACCAGACGCCAAATTTGTTCTGTAGCCAATGTCCTGGCTCGGCCAGTTCGCTCAGCTGTTGGGCCCGTCGCTGGCCGACCAGAAGCGGCGGTGCCAACTCTTTTTCACCGATCATCACGTAGACGGCCTGGCGATCTTTGTTTTCTGTCACGATCAATTGCTGACTGGTCTGCAACTCACCTCTGTACTGGAGAAAGCCGTGGTTGTCTTCACCGATAATCCCCTGGTCCTTGAGGGCATTGATGGCCGGCAGGCGGGCGGCCATCCGCTCCTTGATTGATTCGGCTGAGGCCTGGGCCGGGAAGAAGAGACAGGTCAGGAGCAGGGCTGAGATAAGCAGGGTGAGTGTGTGGCGATGGGCAGACATGGTATTCTCCGGGTCGTGGGTGACAGGCTGAAACGTCTCTGGTGCTATTGCTTGTTCTGGAGTTGATCAAGATCTCCGAAGAAGTTGTCCAGGGCTCGATCGACCTTGATGTTGATATCGATGGTGATGTGGATCGGCTTGATCTCTACCGGTTTGATCTCCACCTCGTGGTGGGTGCAGCCGGAGGTGGAAAACAGCAGGATGGGGCCAGCCAGCAGAATCATCAGCAGGGATCGGGTGCATGTCATTGGCGCATGTTCTCCATGAAGATATTGATGCTCTGTCCCTGGTGCAGCATCTGGTTCAGAGGTAATCGGAAGTTGACATCGAGCAGAATCGGGTGGCTGAGCCCCAGGCCCTGGTTGTCCTTGACCAACTGGCCCTGGCGATAGGCATAGGGTAAGGGGTCGGCCGGCTTGCCGTTGATGCTCATGGTCAGGAGCAGGTCCTCGCCCTCGGACTGGAAGGTGAGGCGGGCCCAGTCATAGGAAAAATGTTCCACGGCCGCAAGGACATAATCCAGGGAGTTGCCCTGCTCGCTGCTGGGCAGGTTGTCACGCAACAGTCGCTGATTCTTGAAGTTCAGTATACCACCATTGCCGGGGGTCGAAAACAGAAAACCGTTGTCCAGTCGGAGACCCTCCGTTGAGAAATGGACGGGCAGGCGGCCGTTGAGACTGCCCTGGCCGGTGGTGCCGGGGATACCCAGTTGGGAAAGGAGCGTGCTGATGGTCAGTCGGTCGGCGTAGAGAGTGGTGTCGACGAGCGGTTTGTGCAGGTTGAGACGAAAACCGCCTGAATCCAGATGGCCGTCGCACCAGTTCAAACGGGCCCGTTCGACAAACAGGGTCGAGGCGTCTTCAAGCTGCCAGGAAATGGCACCCTGACCAAACTGGATTTCACCGATGGTCAGGCGACTGAAGGTGAGTGGCTGGGCCGGGGCGCTGCGCAGGCTGGGGAGGTCGGGTAGAGAAAGGGTGAGGTGGATGTCTTCCAAGAGCTGGTTTTTGCGGCGCAGTTGGCCCTGACTGAACTCTGCCTTCAGACTGGCAGAGAGGGTGGGGGTGAGGTGGAACTGGCCTTCGGCACGCAGCTGGCCGGAAAGGTCAAGATCGGTGGGCAGGGGGAGCAGGGGGAAGAGGGTGGCACTGGTCAGTCCACATGTCTGGAGCTGCCAGCTCCCTTCCTGGGTCTTCTGGCTGGCCTGGCCCGAAAAGTTGAGAGCGCAGGCCGGGAGCAGAGGGCTGGTGAGTGTGCCCTGGAAGCGCAGGAAGGAGTGATCCTGGGTCAGTGTGGCCTTCAAGGTTCCGGCCTGCTGTTTCTGGTACTCTATGGACTGGATCGTCAGAGAGCCGGTGGATGGCGGGGTGGGATTGGCCTGGGGTGCAAATGGCCATTGGATGGGTAGACGGGCCTTGACATTCTGGAAGATGAGGGATGTCTGGGGCAGGTGCAGCCGGGGCAGGCTGAGCTCGGTCAGGAGCATGTGCGGTTGTGGTCCGGGAAGGAGCTGGGCCTTGAGGGTCAGCTCCGGCAGGAAGATCAGTGGTGTGTTTTGGTTGAGCTGCAGACCCTGGCTGAACAGGGAAATGTGCAGTGCGTTGCCCTTCTCCTGGGGGATGGAATCGAGGGTGAGCGTTATCTTTTCGGCACTGAGCAGTTGGTCTGGCCGGGAAAGGATGATCCGGCCCGGGACTGTGCTTTCCAGTCGGGCAGACCCTTCGGGGGGCTTTCCCGATGGCAGGCGCAACTGGTAGGAGGCGTTCCAGGAGAGAGGCTGGGTCAGGGCCAGAGAGGCCTGCTTTGGACTGCTGGTTATCAGGCGGCTGTTGCCGTTGAGGGCGAGACCCTCCTGGGTCATGGTGGTCTTGCCCTGTATGTCCAGGTCTAGATTCAGCATGGGATGGCTGAGTCTCAGGTTGTGCAGCTGGTACTCCATGGCCTGAGGTGTCCCGCTGACACTGAGCTCAAGCGGCTGACTGCTGTCGGTGTTGGCGAGAAGGACTCCCTGCTGTTCAAGGACAAAGTTGTGGGCGGTAATCCTGCCTTGCAGGTGGAGCAGGGAAAGGCGGGCGAAATCAAGCTCAGCTGTGCCTTGGATCGTCAACTGTCCTCGCCAGTCGGGGATGACCGGCAGGCCCGGGAAATGGCGCAGTTGTTCCGCCTGGTCCAGGGACCCGTCCACGGTCAGGCCGAGGGTGTCAGTCTGTGGTTGCAGATCAAGGCGTATCTTTCCGTTCAAGGCGCCGTGGCTGGTGAGGACGGCTGTGGCACGGCTGAGCAGATACCCCTGTTGGTCCAGCTGTTGACCGGTCAGGGACAGCAGACCGTTGAGTTGCAGTGATTCCTGGCGTGATTCCTGATGGAGGGTCAGGCTCAGGTCGCGCAGGGTTATCTCTCTGACCAGCAGCGGGGAAATCAGTCTGTCAACCGGTGTTCCGGTCAGTTGCCGGCTGTTCTTGCCGGTCTCTTCGGCCGGGGATTCAGACGACTGCCAGTGAACAGTGCCGCCGTCGATCAGGAGCGATTCCACCTCACCTTTGAGCAGTGCTGCAATGCTGAACTGCAGTTGAATCCGGGGCAGGTTGACCTTCAATTTCCCCTGGTCCCTCAATTCCAGGCCGGCCTCAAGGGAGCTGAGACCGATCCTGTGGATGCGGACGCTCTCGATGACGATTGGTCGCACCTTGTCCTGGTTGCTGTTGATCGCCCATTCCAGCAGTCGGGGCAGAGTCAGGCAGCCAAGCAGGAGCAGGATCAGGCCCGTGCAGCAGCCAAGAATGAGCAATCTGGTGTGTTTCATGCTTGTGTCTGCCAGGGGGGTGGAACATCATTATGAAATTTTGGCCTGATTGCAGGGCCATCAGGTGGTACCAAGTCTTTTCATCAGGGTAGGGGATGGGGCTCCGGTTTGTCAATCCCTTTTGGAAAAAGTCGATCGGGAGATGGTTTTCTCCCCAATGCGGCGCAAAATGAACTTGCCATGGTAGGCGCCAGTCAGTATAGAGTAGAGACAGTTGCAGGGAGTCAGGGACATACGAATGAATCATGGGAGGAGAAGTATGAACGGGAAATTCTGGGGGAATGTGGCAATCTGTACAGTGATCCTGGGACTGGGGATGGTGGCGGTTTCCAAGATCAGTGCCTCGACCGGGGTGATGGAACTCCTGGTGCCACCGGTACAGCTCTCGCAGTTTATGCAGGACAATCAGGATAAAATTCAACTGGGCGGAGTTCGAATCCGGGTTCGACAGAGCGAGAATCTGGTGGATGCCGTATTCGCCGTTGATAATACCAGTGATCAGGACATCAGAGGCCTTGAAATTCTCTGCTCTTTTTATGATGCGGAGGGTGCATCCCAGGGGCGCAATAAATGGACGACCCACGATACCGTTAGTGCCGGTAACCGGGGGGTCTTCAGTTTCACCACCGAGCAGTACCTGAATCAGGCGGTGGTTTCATCAGATTGCCAGATAACCAGGGCTGAGATGGCCAGGGCCCCATTGATTACCGTGCATCGGGGGGTTGTTGGTCATGTCCCGGATGCCGGGAAAGAGGGTCGTGGTCCAGCTGCCGGCAGCCATTAAACAGCAAGCTCAGTTGTTGAGCCCGTGTGAGACAACAGGTATTTTTTTATGTCGGAACAGATAGATTTTGACGAGATTTTTGCCCGCTACCGTTCAGATCCCTATGAGTATGTGGATGTGCGGGCCGCGCATACCGGACGGGTTGCTCTCCGGGTCCAAGAAGGTGATGTGGTGGCCGCACCCAGTGGTGAGTGGGATCAGATTCCCGGGACCAGGCTCTTTGAGATCACCCGGGAGCGAAACACCAAGCCGGTGAGTGCCAAGACCAACGGGACGGTCTCGTTTCTTGCCGGTGAGCTTGAGGGTCAGTTTGTCGAGGCCGGAACCAGGTTGCTGACCATCCGCCATCCCCTGAAGAAAAAAGAGATCATCGAGGGCATTCTCAAGGAGGTCCTGGATCTTTTTCCTGCCCCTGAACGGGCCAAATATTTCTTTGCCCTGGATATCCAGTCAAGGATTGAAAAAAAAGGCGCCCGCTCGATTGTCATCCGACCAGGGGATGAAATTATTATCATGTCATTGATGAAGCGTGACACCCCGGTCTATTACAGCGGCAAGCCCGGGGTTATTTATTCGGTTTATTTTGAACCCGGGGTCTCAGTGGCCCAGGGGGCACCCCTGATCGGGGTCTGCTCCGAGGAAAAACTTCCGCTGATTCAGAAAATTATCACCAAGGTCAAGGCCGACTGGGACAAGTTCGGCAGCAGCGAGAGTGACTGAGTCTCTACAGGGCTTTTTGAACTATTAGGATGTTCGTGAGAGATCAGGGCTCTTCCTTAGGAGTGGCTGGGTGACAGTTGCACAGAACACAGTGACTCCGGCCATGCTCAGGGCCCGGATTGTCGGGTCTGAGCAGACACCTCGCCTGGGACTTTCAGCCGCTGATTCGGAGATTATCCTGCGTCTTGGCGGACATGTAGGTTCGGAGATTGAGTGTTATTCAGTCCTGGGCCGGGCCATGGAACAGGCCAGGGCCCATATCCGGATGGCCGAGCAGGCCGGGCGCACAGCGGCCGGCGGGACGGTGATTCTGGCCGATTGCCTGGCCGGCTCCAAGGGCCGCTTTACCCGGAACTGGCATGCGCCGATCGGGGGCATCTGGGGCTGCCTGTTGCTCCCCGATGGCCTTCTGGACCGGGCCCGGATGCTGTTGCCCCTGACTCTGGGAATGGCCTGTTGTGAGATGGTGCGTGAACAGGGGATCTCTCAGGCAGCAGTGCGCTGGGTCAATGATGTTTTGGTTGATGGCCGCAAGCTGGCCGGTTTTTTGGTCGAGGGGTACCGTGCGCCCCTTTCTGGCGAAAACTGGTTTCTGCTTGGTTTCGGCATCAACGTCAATAACACCACCTTTCCCGCAGAGCTCAGCGCCTCTGCTGTTTCTCTCAGTCAGCTTCTGGGACGTTCCCTGGACCTGCCGGCCCTGACCGCCTCTTTTCTGGCCAGGCTGGCCTGGAATATTGGTCTGCTGTTGTATCAGGAGCAGCAGGACTTGATGGTCTTGCCTGATGACTCCGGCCCTGCCTGTCATCTCGTTCTTGATCGCTGGCGTTCTCTGTCCGACACCCTGGGCCGTCGCGTCCTCTATGGCTATAACGTGGAACAGCAGCCCCAGTATCGGGCCCGTGTTGTCGATATCCGTCCTGATGGCGCGCTGGTCATGCGACTGGACGACGGCCATTGCCTCACCGAGTACAGTGGTGAGGTGCGCTATTGCTGAGCTGCCTTTCTGATTATTGGGTGAATTGGTGTTGAACAGATCAAAAGAGCCGGGGATGGCTCAGCCGGCATGATGGGCGTATTAGAATTGTCGTACTCTTTGTACTGACATCGATGTTGAACCGCGGACCCGCGGCTTGAGTTGCCTATCAGTACTCTATATAGTCGTAGTCGATCACCTGATTGTCGTTGTCTCCCTGAGAGTGTTTTCGATAATAGACCATCTTGTCAAAGGTTGGTTTGTAGATAAAAATGATCGAATTTTCCTTTTTGGCAAAGCCCTCTTCCTGGTTCGGAGGGTATGAGCGGAACAGAATCAGATTATCCTTATATTCCCAGATGACCACGTTTGTTGTCCCTGCCAGACTCTCCGATGTTGTTTGCCTCTCGTCGATCTTTGGCCCGAGTCCACTGACCATGTGCTTAACGAAATCGTCACGTTTCAGCTGGTCGATGGGGCCGACATAATAGTGAATCACCGAGATGAGCTGCTCTTCAAAGAGTTTGAACTCGATCCGGTCAAGCCCCTCTTCCTGCTGATCGAGACGGAACAGGGTCACATGGAAGGAATCCTCTTCAACAAATCTGACCCCGGGGTAATGCTGCTCGATCAAGGGAAAGGAGCTGTTCCAGGGGATATCTTTGTATCCGGCCACCTCTTGCTCCTGTTCTGCAACTGAACAGGAAACCAGAAAGAGGAGAAGAAGTAAAAAAAAGTGTTTCATGTCAAAGAATTTTTTCAGGTGGTCGAGAGTAGCACTTCCTGTTCACTGGCCAGGAATTGTACGGCCAGCTTGCTTATCTCCCGGTAAAATGGAATATTCGTCTTGGCGATGACCCTGTCCAGGAAAGGCGGAACCCAGGTCAGGATATGTTCCTGGAGAAAACGGTGTTTGATCTGATCCAGATTTTCAGCCAGTTCCATCTCGCCCTCGGCCTGGGCCTGCGTCATCCGTTCTTCCAGCTTCTGGACAAACTCAAGTTCGGCCGCTAGATGATCCGGCATCCCGCCAAAGGCAGATTGAAAGCGGAGGCCGGTGGCCTCAATAAATTTCTTGACCACTACGGTATCTGCTCCCCAGAGTTTTCCGTGATCACCATCTTCACGGACGCGATGGACCGATTCATGGGGGGAAAGAAAATGACCGGGCCCGATGAACAGTCCTGTAAATTCGATGACCAGCTCTTCCAGCAGTTCGTCTGCCGGGCGGCTGTAGAAATCATCTCCCAGGTCAACCCCTGACTCTTCCAGGACTCCCCGGAACTGGGGCGTCCTGATTTCTGCTAGAAAGTCAGAGGTGACCTCCTGGGCAAAGATTCGAGCCAGGAATCCGTAGATGCTCCCAACCTGACTGTTGTTCTCTTCCATAGGTCACCTCGACTCCTTTTTGTCTTGTGAGTGTTAATGGTGTCGTAACGATCGACGATCGTTACGACACCATCGTTTATGCCTTGCTGACGGTCACCACCTGATCCATCCAGCGATGCTGACCACTGATGGGATCTGGAGAGTTTGCAATCAGCCAGTTGGGATGAACACCATAGGTGTCCCACCATTTCAGCTTCAGATCCGGATCATTGTCGCTGCCCATGGGAGATGTTTTCCCTGAAGCATAGCGACCCGACTCTGTCCTGCCCAGATGAAAGGAGATGGCAATGGCGCCGGGAACAATCATCTCATTGACATAGGCCTTGATGGAGACCTCACCGATCTCCGAGGTGAGTTTGACCATGTCCCCATCTTTAATACCCAGTGAGGCAGCGGTCTGTGAGTTGATCCAGGCAGGATTGTCATGGAACATCTCGGTGAGCCACTTGCAATGGGTGGAACGGGAATGAATCTGGACCGGAACCTTGTAGGTGGTCAGGGTCAGTTGATTTTTGGCCAGATTTACATGCTCCGGGATGGGTTTCCAGCTGGGCATCGGGGCAAAGCCCTTGTCCTTCAAGATGGTTGAGTACAACTCAAAGTAGCCGGTTTTGTTTACCTTGTCTGGTTTGAATCCCTTGAGAACCTTATCCCCGAACTTCTGGCCGACATAGCCTTTATAGCTGGAGTGTGTCTTGTCATAGCCCAGTGTTTTGGCCTCGGCCTCGTCTTTGGCCTTGGATTTTGTCCAGTTCCAGTAGACACCGAGGGCCTCGTCAAGAATAACACCCTCCTTCTGCAGATCGTCGGCCTTGACTTCCTTTTTATAACCGAAAAAGCTTGGTTTGGCCTGAGGGTCATGATAGACCCCGTGTTTCTTCATGTACTCAAAACCGCCACCTGGAAGGTCTTTGATGACCGGCGTCATTTCACAGGATTGTTTGACAAACTCTTCCATGGAATTAAAGCCCAGGGGCATGTCCATACGGTTGGCCAAATCACAGAGGATGTCTCCGAAATTCCGGCACTCGCCCAGGGGTTCTACTGCGGGCTGGCGAAATTCCCATTCAGGAATCTGGGTCGGGGAGACGTTCGCATCCCAGTCCCAGCGCTCAAGATAGCTGGTGTCGGGCAGGATCAAATCGGCCAGACGGCTGGACTCGTCATAGACGATATTCGAGGTCACGGTAAAGGGCATCAGCTTCTCGTCTGAGAGGATGTCGATATTCTCCTGGCATTCGCCGTTGACATAGACCGGATTATAGCAGTACCACAGATAGATATCAGGCCTGCCATGCGAGCCATCCTTGATCATCTTGAGTACTGACTGGCACTCGCCATGATTCGGGAAGGCTGAAAGTGAACCATTGGTAATTTTCAGTTTCTTGGATTTAGGTTTGACCTTGGGTCCCTTGGGGTATTTCCATGAGGCTGATATTGCCTTGCAGCGACCGCCGGGATTGTCGATATTACCGGTGATCATCCCAAGCATCTGGGCGGCCCGTTCACCATCGGTGCCGTTGTAATGGGCAACCAGACCACGATAGCTGATGACAACCGCTGCCTTGGCCTTGGCAAACTCCCTGGCGTATTTGGTGATGTTCGCGGCTGGAACACCACTGATCTCTTGAGCCCATTCCGGAGTGTACTGGGCCAGATGTGTTTTCAGGGCCGCAATCTTTTCATCCGCCGGGGCATTAACGTTTTCAGTGGCCCGGATATAGGTAAAGGCCTCACGTTTGTAGAGATTGTCCCGCATGATCACGTTACACATGGCCAGGATGACGGCCAGGTCGGTGCCTGGTTTGACCGGCTCCCACTTGGTGGATTTTGAGGCCGTATAGGAGAGGCGGACGTCAAAGGTGATAAACGGGACATTCCGTTCCACCTTGGCCTTGATCAGACGCTGGGCGGTGGGGATATGGTTGGTATGGGCCTCAAGGACCGAGGAACCAAAGTTCAGGACGTAATCGGTGTTGTCAAAGTCCCAGTTGTCATAATGGGAGCCCCAGGTGAACTCCTGGCCGACCCATTTTCCTCCCTCGCAGATGGAGGTGTGGCCGGAGATGGTCCCTGAACCGTAGGTGCCCATGAATACGGTCTTGGGCAGTTTGTCTGAACTGCCCTTGGCTCGTCCGTAATGGTACATCAAATTTTCAGGATGGCCCTCGTCGCGGAGTTTTTTCATCCGACCAGCAAGCTCGGTCAGCGCCTCGTCCCAGCTGATCTTCTTGTATTTGCCATCGCCTCTCTTGCCCGCCCTCTTCAACGGGTAGAGGATACGGTCTGGGAAATAGACTTGATTGATTCCTGCCTGACCCTTGGAACAGATCTTGCCAAGACTGCGGATGGAGTTTGGCTGCCCCTCAATCTTGACAATCCGGCCATCTTCAACAAAGGCGATTTTCGGGTCTCGAGTGACACAGCTGTAACAAACGGTGGGGACGGCCTTGCGCTCTTTACCGGTGTCCGGGTTAAAGTCCCGGCCTCCCTGGGCAAGCTCGATAGAGCCGGCCAAGGCTTTGGAGACCATCCCTTTACCGGCAGTCAGTAAGACACTGCTGGCCGCTGCCAGTTTCAACACGTTCCGGCGGCTAAGTTTTGTCATTTTAATCTTCCTCCTGTATGTCAAAGTCGTAATTGTATGAGTCCTGCCTATTCAACGATGTCCCGATACTCGGTCAGCTTGTCTTCCTTTTTATAGGAATAGTTGGCCAGCACGCCATCTGGGTCGATGTAAAAGATATTGGGCATGGTCTTTTCTTCCGGCTTCATGGTCGTCTTGTCGCGATTCTCCAGGAGATTGAACTCCTTGGCGAGTTTGGCCACCTGACTGTTGGGATCATTGAGATCGCCAAAGATGCGGGCGCCAGGGGCACAGGTGTTGACACAGGCCGGAGTGATGCCCTCGTCCAGGCGATGGACACAGGAGCTGCATTTGACAATGGCGTTTTTGGTCTTGTCCTTGCCTGACAGCTTGCGCTGGTTGTAGCTCCGGGCACCATAGGGGCAGGCGTCGATGCACTTGCCACAGCCGGTACAGGCGTCATTGTCGATGAGAATCAGACCATCGGGACGTTTATAGGTTGCCCCCCCGCGATAACGGATGGTCTTCCCGTCGGCCGTGGTAAAAATCCGACGATCTTTGGGGAATTCAGGGCAGGCCTTGACGCAGGGAGGAACGGTGATATCTCCGATCTTTTCTGTGCCTTCGCAATGGTTGCAGCGCCGGGGAATGAAATCACGCTTGGTGTCGGGGTATTTGCCGGTGACCACCTGTTTGATCACGGTATTGAAGACCCCCAGGGGCACATCATACTCCGCCTTGCAGGCCACGGTACAGGCCCGACAGCCGGTACAGAGGCGCAGATCCATTATCATTACCCACTGTGGTGTGCTGACGGCAGCGGCTTGGGCTTCTTTGGGCTGCATCAGGCTGACCGATGCCAGGCCTGCCGCGGCCAAAGCGGCCCCGGTGACCCGAAGCATTTCCCTGCGATCATTTGTTGTGTTGATGGTCATGACCTCCTCCTCGGTGCTGTGTTTCAGTTGTGACTTGCGAAGCATTCCTCGCAGGCCTGTTTCGCCTCTCCAGGTGTATCAGGACAACGCAATGGACTGAGTCCTGGTTGACTGTTGTGTTACTGTTGCGTTTTGACCCCGGTTTGCTCACCTGCCAGGGGCTCCAACTCGTCGATGATTGGGTAGATACTGTTGAGAGCCTCATCGATGAGCATGATGGAATATTTTTTGTTATGGACACCATTGCCGAATTCCACCAGGTCAATCGCCTTTTGCCCGGTTGCAAGCAGGGTTGTGTAAGCGGTCATCTGCTCCTGGCTGAGTTGGTCTTTGAGTTGAGTCATCAGGTCAACAGCCCGACCCTTTTCCTCTTTGGCAAAGGTCAGTTCGGTCTCGACCTCTTTTTTCCAGTCGGCCAGCAATTTTTCATGATCCTTGGTGTGACAGCTCACACAGCCCTTGGCAGACGCGCGGAGGAGTTCTTCACCCTTGAGGAGTTCGCTCTTGTCGTGGCATCCCTGGCAGTTGGTCTTGGCAGGATTCATCAGACCGGGTGTTTCGGGCACGCCGCCATAGGTGGCGCCGATCAGGAGGGCCTTCTGGTAACTGTGGTGGCTCGGATGGCAGCTGTCGCAGTTTGAGAGGGCGGTTGCGATAAAGTCGCCCTCCTTATGTTCGATTGGCTGGTGACAGTCCGTACATGTGGCCTTCTGTCTGGCGACATGCTCCTGATGCATGAGTTTCATTTCGAATTTCTTGGCCAGGACGATGGCATCGCTGTGGCATTTTTCGCAGGCCCGAGGGAGCAGGTCATTCTCTCCAGTCACGATCTGGTAATGGCAACTCTGGCAGGACACACCAGCCTGCTCCAGGGTTTGATGGGTGATTATTTTCTCATTGGGATCAGGTACAGTATCCTGTTTCTGCTGTTGCAGGGGCGTGGTCGGAATCTCGTGGCAGAGACTGCAGGCCGCCCGTTCTTTGTTGTATTCAGTATTTCTGAAGTGGCAGATATAACACTGCTCCTTGGGGACCTCGAAATGCTTCTCTTCACTGGCCTTGATGTGGCAGGTAGTACAGTGCATTTCCTGACCGGGGATGGTCTTTTCGTAATGGGTCTTATGGGTGAAGCTGACCTTTTTCTCTTTGCCATAGGTCAGCTTTTTTTCCATAAACTTCTCTGCCGGGTGGCATTGAGCGGTTGAACAGGAGATGTCCTCCACATGGGTGGCACGGCGAACCTCTTTGTCATCTGTGGAAAGGTAGGTGAAGAGTTGGCCCAGACCCTTGAACTTGGCATGGAGAGTCAGCTTCTCACCCGGTGCATAATGGCAATCCACACAGGCAATCTCTTCCTTGCCGGCCTTGCCGTGTTTGTCGGCCTGCCAGCTCTTGTAAGGGGGGGCCATGATATGACAGCTGGTGCCGCAGAACTCGGGCCTGGCCGTATATGATTCAACCGAGATGACAGTGATGAGCGCAGCAACACAGATGATGAGAACGATCAGTAAAATTTTTTTCTTCATGCAGGCAGGGTCCGAGGATGAGTAATAAGATGAAAGCGTCAACCACAGACCTGTTGCATAAAGGATGCCAGAAGAATCTGACTGGAATGGCGGGAAAAAACGACGAGGTGTCGGGCGAAATGCTTAAGGAATAGACAGGGAGGTGTCTATTTTTTAGGCAGAGGGGAGTTTTTTGCGCAGGGTCATGCGATTGATGCCGAGCAGATGCGCGGCCTGGACCTGATTGCCGTCACAGAGATCCAGTGCCTTCCTGATCAGGATCGTTTCAACGTCGGAGATGAGATGTCGGTAGGGGCGTGAGTCATCCCCCTGAAATAGTTTGTCGATCTGTTTGCCGACGACCTGCTCAAAGTCAACTTCAAGGGTCGCCTCTTGTTTGAGGATGCAGTCATCCGCGGTCAGGACCTTGGCTTTGGCCAGGACAATGGCCCGTCGGATGGTATTTTCCAACTCCCGAATATTGCCGGGCCAGGAGTAACAGGAGAGTTTCTTCAGGGCCTCATCGGTGATCCCGTTGACCGGCGGGGAGACCTGCTGGCCGTAGCGGGACAGGAAGTAGAGAATCAGGTCCGGCAGGTCTGTCAGTCGCTGTCTCAGGGGCGGAATGGCGATGGTCAGGGCATTGATCCGGTGCAGCAAATCAAGACGAAACTCCCCGTCACGGGTCATTTGCTCAAGACTTCGATTGGTGGCGGCGATGAGCCGGACATCGGTTGATAACTGTTTGTTACTGCCAAGCCGCTCAAAAGAGCCGTCCTGGAGGACTCGCAGGACTTTTGCCTGGGTTCCAAGGGGCAGTTCACCGATTTCATCCAGAAACAGGGTCCCTTTGTTACACTGCTCGAAGCGGCCGATGCGTTGTTTGGTGGCCCCGGTAAAGGCCCCGGTTTCATAGCCGAACAGTTCACTTTCCACCAGATCCCTGGGCAGGGAGGCACAGTTGACCACCATGAAGGGCGCATCCTTGCGTGTACTGTGCTGCAGGATAGCCCGGGCGGTCAGTTCTTTTCCGACCCCGGTCTCTCCGGTCACAAGGACCGACAAATCAGATCCTGCGATCTGGCCGATCGTCTTGCACATGTTCAAGACCTCTGGGCTGGACCCGACAATGCATTCCTGGTTTTCTGTTACATCGTTCCAGGGATTGCCGCAGCCACAGTGGAGGGTTGCCTGTATTTTGCTTGAACTCAGTGCCTTGTCGATCACCAGACGCAGTTCATCGTTGTTAAAGGGTTTGCTGACATAGTCAAAGGCGCCATCTTTCATGGCCTGCATGGCGGTGGTGGAATCGGCAAAGGCGGTGACCATAATGATCGGCAGATGTGGGTGTGTCTTCTTGATGACGGCCAGTGCCTGTAACCCGTCCATGCCCGGCATGCGGATGTCCATGAGCATTGCATCCGGCACATTGCGGTCCACGGCCTCCACGGCCTCTCGGCCGTTTTCAGCTGTCTGAATAGTGTATTCGTCACCAAAGGTCCGTTCAAAGGCGTAACGGACTGCTTTTTCGTCATCAACAATGAGTAAGGTTGTCATAGGGGAGGATCAGTATAAGTGAAGTCCCTTCATGTTCATGAGAGACAATTTCCAGGCGGCCGCCATGTTGCTGAGCAATATTCCAGGCCACGGCCAGCCCCATTCCGGTACCCTCTTCCTTGGTGGTGAAGAACGGGTCAAAGATGTGCTTGAGGTTCTCTTCGGAGATGCCGTTTCCTGTATCAGTAATGATACAGTGCAGGGTGTCTTCAACGGGAACTGTCGTGATGGAGAGTCTGCCGCCCGATGGCATGGCCTGCAGGGCGTTCAGGATACCATTCATCAGGATCTGTTTGATACTGGCCCCGTCAACTCGCAGGAGTGCAAGGCCCTCTGTTAACTTCTTTTCAATCTGAACCCCTGATTTTTCGATTTTAGGGCCCGTGATGGCCAGGACATCTTCGACCAGACTGTTGATGTCGGTCTCGGTGAAGGCCATGTCTGACTGGCGGGCAGAGCTCAGGAAGCGGCTGACCGTCGAATCGATTCTGTCCAGTTCATCGATGATTACCGCCAGGTCCTCGCCCTGCAAGGGTTCTCCATGTTCCTCGGCCCGCTGGATCAACATCTTGATAGAGGTCAGCGGATTTTTGATCTCATGGGCCAGGCCGGTGGAGAATTCACCCAGGGCGTAGAGTTTTTCCGTGCGCACCAGATTTTCCTGAGCAGATTTCATGGCGGTGACCAGTTCCTTGAGTTGGCTGGACATGACATTGAAAGTGGTTGCCAGCTCGCCGATTTCCCCGACACCTTTTTCCGGGATTGCCGTGCCGAAATCACCCTCGCCAACCCTGTGCGCGGCGCGATTCAGGAGCAGGATTGGAAAGATCAGTCGTCTGGCCATCCACAGCGCAGCCAGAATGCCGATGATAACTGTAACTCCGGTTGCCGCCCAGACCTTATGCCGGGAGGTCTGCAGGGTCTTGAACAGGGGCTCCACGGAAATGCCCAGACGCAGGTAACCTGCAACCCCAAGTTGTTTGGATGTAATGGGCAGAAGGAGGTCCAGGGGATGCTTTTGGTCGGCCTGTTGGACGTCTCGGAGGAAGACCGCGCCCTCACGGGCACGCTTGAAGGATCGTATTGTATCTCGGGCAATGGGTTCCCGCTCCCGCGCCAGAATAAGTTCTTCCTGGTCATTGTAAATCTCACCATAGACCAGAAAACTCTCCTTTGATTCCAGGTAGGATTGAATGAGACTGTAGAGCGCATACTGTTCATCATACAGCAGGGGTTCTATCAGCTGTCTCGGCATGATCTCGCCCAGTTGCAAGGCCCTGATCCGCAAGTTTTCCTGCAGGATCTGCTGTTCATCATGCAGGATCAGGGTGGCAACGGAGAGGGCTGTCACCAGAATAACGGTCGCTATTGAGGCGGACAGGCGGACCGCGATCCGATTATACCAAGGGATAAGCATTATTCTTTCAGTTGCTTGCGCAGCAGAATGGCGGAACGGTACAACTCCGGACTGGGAATGACAAACCCATCCATACCAAGATTTCGAAGGACGATTTGTCCTTTGGGATCATTGGTCATACCGAGTAACACCTTGAGCAAGGTTCGTTTGCTCTGCTGGTCAAGGCTTGGTGAGACAACGACCGGCGGCATGCCGAAATCCTCAGATTGATGAATGATCTGTACGTCATGGGCAAAAGAGTCGTGCAGACCATAGAGCGAATCAAAAATCAGACTGTCGACCGCGGCTCCGTCGGCAAGCCCGGTGGCAACGGCTTTGATGGATTTGTCGTGGCTCTCGGTATAGAATGTTTTTTTAAAAAATTGATCTGTCGTGAAACCAAGGGAATTGATGGTCGCCACCGGATACATGCGGCCGCTGAGGGAGAGGGGGTCGGTAAAGGCGAAGACCTTGCCCTGCAGATCCTCAAGACTTTTGGCCGGGTTGTTTTTACCGGTAATGATATATGACTGATAAGCCGTTTTGCCCTTGACCACCGGGACGGCCAGGACCTCCAGGCCAAAGGCCTGGCGGCCGGAAAGATACCCCCCGGTACAGGTGAAGGCCATCTGTACTGTCGCGTCATAAAGAAGGGTGTTGATTTCCTCATAGGTGCGGCGCTGTTTCAGGGAGACAGGGGTGGCCAGTTGCTCTGCCAGATAATCACGAAACTCGGTAAAATGGATCAGGGTCTGGGCCGGGGAGGCCATGGCAGAGACAGCGAAATTGAAAGACCCTGCCTGTTTGTGTTCGTCTGCCTGTGCAAAGGTCAGGACGGGCCACAAAAGCAAGATAAATACGCAAACACAAAGGGGGCTGGTAAGGGTTTTCTGCATGCAAGGGTACCTGCTGGCAACGGAGGTTTGGATGTTCATGGGTCCATCATCTGACGAACCTGCAACACTGGCCGTGATGGTCCGGTAACATCTTGATCTGCGGGGAGTGGCACGTCCTTGCGTGTCAGGTCCTTTAAATAATGAGCCGACCGAGTAAGACGGCGCCACTCTCCGCAAATCGAAATTGTCAGGTGTGATCATGCCATCATGATATGGTAGACGAAGAACCTCCTGCGATGCAACCCTCTTTTTATGGGGTCAGGGTGCTGCTGAAGAATTACAGTATACGGTTTTATGTTCGTTTCCAGTTTCAAACTGAAGAGCTACCGAGCATCTTCATTTTGCAGGCGGCTCAAGAGTTAAAAATTTCCAGGAATGAATATCCCGCTGGAAGAGGCGTCCTGTGTAGCGGTGGAGGAGGTGCAGTCCTTCCCGGCACATGGTGGGGGAAAAGTGGAGACGGTGGAGGCGGTTCAGGGGTTGGTCCTGCACTGCCCTGATCATCTTGATGGTCCCGAGGGAGACCGGTGGCGTGGACCGGAGCCGCAGGTCGCAGCAGGAGGTGCAGAGAATGGTGCCGCGACTGTGGCTGAAGGAATAGGACTGCCCTGGCGTTATTGGGGTTTCGCAGGCCGCGCAGGTGGAAAAATTGGGACGGTAGCCGATTTGATCCAGAAATTTGATCAGAAAGAGGGCCAGGGTATTCAAGGGGGCACGGCCACTGTCCAGTGTGCGCAAGGCCCAGATCACCAGGTCGAAGAGGGAATCGTCACCCTCCATGTCTTTGGTGGCCATGAGCATCAGTTCACGGACAACGGTGGCCACTGTATAGAGAGGCACCTGGTGGCGGAGTTCCAGGAAACTCTCCAGTAGATCAGCATCGGCCAGCAGGCTCAGGCCGCCGGCCCTGGATTCGCGGTAACGGATCTGCAGGGCAGAGAACAGTTCGAGCTTGTTGACGAACCGTTTCTTGCTCCGTTTGGCCCCTTTGGCAATGCAGGTCAGTCGGCCAAGGTCACGGCAGAACAGGGTGACAATCAGATCCGATTCGCCCTGGTCTCTGCAGTCGAGAACCAGGGCCACGGCTTCATGTTCGATGGCGGCCATGGCCGATGTCAGTGAATAAGGTCTTCAGGGAATGAAAGTTCGATGGGCTGGTCCACGGTCTGCGGCAGGGGAAAGGTGATGTCATTGATGAGGACATCGGCCCGGGTCCCGATCGGCAGGACCAGACGGATGGCCTGCTGCGCCTGCCATCTGGCAGTGGTCTCGGCCTCGATGATTTCCTGCTGCTCAGGCAGGTTGTCGATCTGGATCGTGACCGTGGTTCGGGTCGGAACAGTGGCTTCCAGGACATAGGGGGGCTGGATGAACTGGCTGGCCGGGACCTGCAGGAAGACGGTCTCGGGCTCATGCCCGCTCAAATCGTCTGGAGTTGTTGTCGGCCGCTGGAGGGTGGTGGTGATTTCCTGTCTGGATGGACGAAAGAGACCCCGTGCGGTGTTGAGAGGATTCCACGAGGCGTACCAGGCTGCGATAACGCCCATCAGCAGGGCGATGCCCAGCAGAATCTGGAAGACAATCTTGAGGCTGACCGGGGCCGGGTTGGCCATGCCTTTGATGCTGTCACTTTTCTGGGTCGGGGTCAGGACAATGACCTTTTTCTTCTTGCGTCCGCTGTTCCGTGCCTTGTCGAACTGGCTCAGGATTTCTGCACGGTCCAGCCCAAGACGATCGGCGCAGATGGTGTAATAGCCGCGGGCAAAGGCCTCGGCCGGCAGGCTGTCATGGTCGTCGGCCTCCATGGCTCGCAGATTAACCAGAGAGATTCTGGTGTCGACCGACATCTCTTCCAGGGTCAGCCCCTTGCGCTCTCGTTGTTCTCGCAGGTGCGAGCCCAGGGTCTCGATCTCTGTTTCAGGGGCTGTGTTGCTCGGCATGGCTTCCCTTTTCCGGCTGGTGGTCCCGAATGGAACTACATCTGCGGTCTCCTATAACCGTCTGATATAGGCCTCATCCTTGATTTTTGTAACCCAAATCTCAAATTCTTTTTTCAACTGTTCTTCGTAGAGTTCATCGCGGATCTGTTCCTTGACCGACTCGAACGGTGCCTGGTAAACGATCCCGCCCTGCTGGCTGGAGACCAGTTTGAAAAATTGAAACCCGGCCCCGGTTTCAATGATCTGGCTCACCTCACCAGCTGTCAGTGGGGTGATTGCCGCACGCATGGCCTCGGCCATGTCTGATTCCTGCAGCTCACCGATGTCTCCGTTGTCCCGGGCCGAAGGGAGGTCTGAGAATTTTTTGGCCAGTTCGCCAAAGTCCTGACCGGCCAGGGCCAGATTGCGGACTCGTTCGGCCCGCTCAAGTGCCTCGTCACGTCCACTCCCGTCTGAGGTCCAGGAAAAGCCCATCTGCAGGAGATAGTAGCCCTCGTTGTTCAGGCGCCGGGTGTAATTGTTATCATAATAGTCAATGATTTGATTGTCGGTGATAACGATCCTGGAACGGACCTCATAGTTGATCAGTTTGCTCTGCAGAATCTGGTTCTTGAGATTGTCAAGATAACTCGCTTCAGTGAGTCCCATGGCGGCCAACTCGGCCAGAAAGGTCTCGTGGTCGATCCCCTTTTGGTTCTGAATTCGTTCAGCGGCTGCCGAAACGTCCTGGTCACTGACCGAGATCTGTAATTTTTTGGCCTCCTGGGCGATCAGAAGATTGTCAATCAGACGGCTTAGGACCTCTTCCCGGGCCCGGGCAATGGCCTCGGATAATTCGTCAGGAGTGACTTGCTCACTGATTTTCCTGAAGAAGGTCTGGCCGTCTTCATTCACCTCAGACAAGGTGATGACCTGATCATTGACCACGGCCACGACCCGGTCGATCATTTCACTTCTGCCAGAAGTCGGAATGAGAGTCAGGAGTAGGGTGATCAGGATGAAAAGGGTGGAACAACGGTGAACGGTACCGGCGAAAGCCGTCTGGTTGCATAGTGCTGATTGATCAATCATGGGGTCTGGTTGGCCTGGGCAATAGATCTGGAAAAGACAGGAGGCCGTTTCTGGCGACAATCTGTCTGATGATTATTTTCAATACCTTTCTTTGATAGGCTAAATAATAAAATATTACCATATATTTTACTGAATTCCATGCCTGCGTATGAATTTTTTGCGGCAGGTAAGCAATGGCCCGGAGCAGTCGCCCGACGTATTGTCGATTGACTTTCCTGGAGAATGCAATATTTTATAATGAAAGATTTTTCTTTAATAGCCATGCGTGGTCCCCTGTAAACTGTGGAGCAACCTCTGATGAAAACAATAAAAATGGTCTGTCGCAAATCGTTGATTTTTTTCCTGCTGCCCCTGCTGCTCTTTGTCGCGCCTCTCCAGGCCGCCACCCAGATGCCCTCTTTTGCTCTGTCCGATGTCATGACCGGCATGGACGTCAAGAGTGATGCCTTTGAGGGGCAAACACTGCTGGTGACCTTTTTTGCCACCTGGTGCCCGCCCTGTATCCAGGAAATTCCGACCTTGAAGACTCTCCATGAAGAGTTGGCCGATAAAAATTTTTCGGTACTGGCCCTGTCTGTGGACCAGGGGGGGGCCTCGGTGGTTGCCAAACTGATCAAGCAAAAGGAGATCAACTACCCGGTCCTCATGGCCAAGGGGTCAACGGCCCGTGATTTCGGCGGGGTGGTCGGGATTCCGACCTCTTTTCTCATCAACAGTTCCGGCCAGGTTGTTAAGAAATATCCAGGATATGTTCCCCATGCAATCCTGAAGAAAGATATTGAGAGTATTCTCAACTGATGCCTTGTCCTCTGCTGCTTCCCATGATTTTTGTTTGACATATTTCAACGGATAGGTTTAATTTTATCTGACTGTGTTATGGGTTGTTTGTTCTGGAATGAGCCAGAAAGAGTAACCATTATTTAAATAGAGGAGAATGTTATGAAGAAAGGAATTGTATCTGTACTGATGGTTCTGGTTTTTGCCGTAAGCACTGTTGGTGTTGCCATGGCAGCTACTGTGAAATGTACTGTTGACGCCGTTGCCGGCGACACCGTTACCCTGACCTGCAAGAAAGCTGACAGCCTCAAGGCAGGCGATGCAGTTTCCGTCAAGGCCAAGAAGGCTGGTGGTGCTAAAGTCGAGGGTTGCTAATTGACATAATCCTTGTTTTTAGGTAGCTTGCGAGGGCTGATTGATCCGATGATCAATCAGCCCTTTCTTTTTTTTAACGGTTCGTTATTGGGGTGGATGGCGATATGGATCTCGAGTTGCTCAAGGCAATTATCCTCGGCGTGGTTCAGGGATTGACAGAATTCCTGCCCATTTCCAGTTCCGGTCACCTGGTGATCGGTTCTCGCCTGCTCAATTTCCAGGAGCAGGGCATTGCCTTTGATGTCTTTGTCCATCTCGGGACCCTGCTGGCCGTGATCCTGGTCTTCCGCCGTGAAATCCTTTGCATGATTCAGGCGCCGCTGGCCGCCATGAACGGCTCAGCCGACCAGGAGAGTCACCGCTATCTGCTCTGGGATGGCTATGTGGTCGCGGCCACCCTGCCGGCGGTTGTGGTCGGACTGCTGCTCAAGGACTCCATCGAGTCGATTTTTACCAGTACCTCCCTGGTCTATTCCATGCTGGCGGTGACCGGTGTTCTGATGCTTCTGGCCCGCTCCATTCCGGAGGGGAGCAAGGCGCTCAATCTTCCCCGGGGGGTTGCCATGGGCTGTGCCCAGGCCCTGGCAATCATGCCTGGTCTGTCCCGTTCCGGTTCCACCATTTTTACGGGCATGGCCCTGGGCGTTAACCGGGAGGTGGTGGCCCGCTTTTCTTTTATCATGTCGATCCCGGCCATCCTCGGAGCTGTGGTCCTGCAGGTCAATGATCTCCTCCAGAATCCGCCGTCAGTGGATTCCTTTATTCAGATCGGCTCCGGTCTGGTGGCCTCAGCGGTGAGTGGCTATTTTGCCATTATCCTGCTTCTGGACATCATCCGCCGCAATCGTCTGCACTGGTTTGGTTATTACTGTCTGGCCGTTTCCGCGGCCGGTTTTATTTTCGCCTGAGCGGATTCTGAGCCACCTGCCGAGCTTTTTTTGAGAGAAAGGACTCTTCATGGATATTCGTACCCTGCCCGAAGCTGAACGCCTGATCTACAACCGGATTCGCAAGCGTTACAGTCTGTTCTTTGACCGTTTACGGGTGGGAGAGCAGACCATTCGCCTCCTCAAGGTGGCCGATATTGAGGAGATCCTTGACGGTCGGGACCCCTTTGCCGATGTCTCTGAATTTCCCTTCTGGATCAAGCTCTGGGAGGCGGCCATGGTCCTTGCCTATGGGATGACCAGGTTGCCGGACCCGGTGGAAAAATCGGTCCTGGAACTGGGGGCAGGGCTCGGGGCACCGGGACTTGCCGCAGCGGCCTGTGGTTTTGATGTGACCCTGTCAGACTATGAAGACATTATCATGGATTTTCAGCGGGTCAGTGCTGCCGCGTCAAAGCTTGATCGGGTGCAGTTTCAGCACCTGGACTGGTTGGCACCCCCTGAACTGGCACCCTTTGATTATGTGATCGCGGCCGAGGTCCTCTTCCGGGAGGAGTTTTTTGCCCCGCTGCTGAATGTCTTTGAGCAATATCTCAAACCCGGCGGTCGGATTCTGCTGTCCCATGACGCCCGGCGTAAATGTCTGCCGTTGTTTCTCGAGCAGGCGAAGAAGGATTTTCATATCACCATCAGCAGCCAGAAGATCAAGAAGAACGGAGAGACAATCACCATCATCTTCAACCAGCTGCGTCGCAGAGGGGACTGAATTGAGTCAGGCGCCTCTTTATCCCATCGGTCTCAAGATCCTTGGTCGGCTCTGTGTGGTCATTGGCGGTGGTGTGGTGGCGGCGCGCAAGATTGAAGGGGTGCTGGCCGCAGGTGGTCTGGTCCGGGTGATCAGCCCTGAACTGGTGGAGCGCATTGAGCACCTGGTGCAGGCAGAAGAGGTGGAGTGGTTGGCGCGCGGCTATGAGCCGGGTGATCTGGTCGGTGCCTTTCTGGTCTTTGCGGCCACGGACCGGCCAGATGTTCAGCGTCAGGTGGCCACTGAGGCCGAGGCCCGGGGCATACTCCTGAATGTTGCCGATACCCCCGACCAATGCCTCTTTCAGGTCCCGGCCGTGGTGCGGAGCGGTGCTCTGCTGCTCACCGTGGCCACCGGCGGCAACAGCCCGGCCCTGGCCGCCAGGATTCGCGCTGAACTGGAGCAGAGTTACGGTCCTGAATATGGGTTGCTGATCCGCCTGATGGGGGAGATTCGCCGTCAGGTCGTGGTTGATCAGGAACAGGAGGCGCACCGAAGTCTCTTTCATGAAGTTTTGCAGACGGCTGCTCTGCAGGCCCTGCGTGAAGGAGATTGGGACCTGCTGCGTCAGGAGTTGATCCGGGTATTACCACCGGCCATTGACCCGGATAAGTTATTGGCCGGGCTTCAACAACAGGGAGGGGACCCGAAGCCTTGACTTTCGAGTCTGTGATGATGATCGAAGAAATCAGTTATCTGCTCTTTCAGCTCGTGCTGCTGGTCAGTTTCATGTCTGCCGCAGCCTATGTGGTCTTTTTTGTCAGTCGCCGTGACCAGGTCCGGACCATTGCCCGCGCCATTCTCATGGCCTCGGGGTTGCTTCAGACCGGCTATATTGTCTCGCGTTATTTTCTGGCCGGCTACACGCCGATTACCTCGCAGCATGAGGCCGTGGTCTTCTTTGCCTGGTCCGTGACCTGGGCCTACCTCTCCTTCCGCTGGCGATACACGGTCAAGAATTTTGGTACCCTTGTTTCCATCCTGGTGGTGGGACTGTTGCTGGTGGCCGCTCTGGTCTCGCGTGAGGTGGCGCCGCTGCCGCCGGCCCTGCAGAGCCATTGGCTGCCGGTGCATGCGGGTGTTGCCATGTTTTCCTATGGTTTCCTGGCCCTGGCCTTTTGTGGCGGGTTCATGTATCTCGTCCAGGAATGGGAGCTCAAGAGCAAACGGCTGGGGTATTTCTTTGTTCGTCTGCCCTCTCTTGATTCTCTGGACCAGCTGAACAGACATTGCCTGACCACCGGTTTTGTCTTTCTGACCCTGGGGATCATTACCGGTTCTCTCTGGGCCCGTCAGGCCTGGGGGACGTACTGGCAGTGGGATCCCAAAGAGACCTGGTCACTGATTACCTGGCTGCTCTATGCCGCTCAGATGCATCAGCGACTCACTGTTGGCTGGCGGGGGCGTCGGGCGGCGATCATGGCCATTGTCGGTTTTTTGTCCGTCCTGTTCACTCTGTGGGGGGTGAGTTTTCTCCTGGGGGGGGCACACAGCTATGCCCAGTGAGATGATCAGACTCTTTGGGGTCAATCATAAGACCACGCCACTGGCGGTTCGTGAGAAGCTGGCCCTCAGTTCAGGTTATGAAGAACCGCTGAGCCGTCTGGCGGCCCTGCCCGGTTGCCGTGAGGTCTATCTGCTTTCCACCTGCAACCGGGTGGAAGTCCTGGTGGTGGCCGAGGACGGGGCCGATGTGGATACGATCATTCCGGCCTTTCTCTTTGGCGAGGCGGTGTCTGCGGACAAGTACCACGAATACCTGTTCAGCTATCAGGGGGATGATGCGGTTCATCATCTGTTTATGGTCGCGGCCAGTCTTGATTCGATGATCGTGGGTGAGGCCCAGATTCTCGGGCAGATCAAGGAGGCCTATCGTCATGCCTCTGTCGGCGCCTCCGGTCCGATCCTGAACAAGTTACTCCATAAGGCCTTTTCCGTGGCCAAGAGGGTTCGGACTGAGACCCGGATCGGTTCAGCCGCGGTCTCGATCAGCTATGCCGCAGTGGAACTGGCCAGGAAGATATTTGGCGGGCTCCAGGACAAAAAGGTCCTGCTGATCGGGGCCGGAGAGATGGCCGAATTGGCCGCTGAAAATCTGGTGGGGCAGGGAGTGACCGAGGTCACGGTGGCCAACCGGACCCTGGCCAACGGCGTGGCCCTGGCCAAGCGGTTTCGCGGACGGGCCGTGGCCCTGGATGAGCTCATGGTTGAGCTTGAACGGGCCGATATCGTCATCAGTTCCACCGGGGCCACCGAGGTGATTCTGCACCGTGATGATCTGCGCCCGATCATGCGAGCCCGTCGCAACCGGCCGATCTTTTTTATCGACATTGCCGTGCCCCGCGACCTGGATCCGGCCCTGAACGAGCTTGAGAATATTTTTCTCTATGACATTGATGATCTGAACAATGTGGTGGAGATGAACAAGTCGGAGCGCGAGCGCGAGGCCATCAGTGCCCGTCGGATCGTCGATGAGGAAACCCTCAAGTTCAGGGCATGGCTCGACGGCCTGGCCGTGAACCCGACCATTGCCGCCCTGCGCCGCAAGGGTGAGGCCATCTGCCGGGCCGAACTGGAGCGAACCCTGCCTCGCCTGGGGGAGCTGGACGACCAGCAGCGGCAGGCCCTGGAGAAGATGACCGCGGCCATCTGCTCCAAGTTCCTTCACGATCCCCTCTGCTATCTCAAGAGCGATGATCATCGTGATCAGACGGCGGCCAAGATTCGGACCACCCACAAGGTCTTTGGGCTTGAGGACGATCAGGCGTGACGAGCGATCGGCAGGAGATTATGGACGATGAGTGGCTGGTGGTGCGTCACTCAGGAGAGATCCCGGAGATCGCCCTCCATTCGGCCCTCTATTATCTGACCGATGACCCTGAGGGGCCAGGTCTGAGTCTGAGCGCCGAAGAACTGCAGTTTCTGCGGGAAGCCGCAGCCGAGCGTTTTGCTGAGATCATCCTGCGGGATCTCAACTATGATCATGTGAATCTGCCCATCTACCGAGGCCTCAAGCGGGTCATCTATAACTGGAATCGTTTCCAGGCCTTCTGTGTCCGGCAGGAGATGGACTCGACCGCTCTCAGGGAGCAGGCCGCCCTGGCCCTGCGCCGCAAACTGGCCCTGGTTGAGGCCGAGCCAGACCCTGCGCAGCCCTTTTTCAACTGCACCTGCGCTGAACTTGCCACCCTCCTCAAGGATTTGGGCCTTGAGGATCAGGCCCTTCCGTCTACCATGGCCTGTCTCTGTCTTCCCGGCGACTGATCCGTTCTGCCCGCAACTGTCCCTTGACTCTTTTTCCTTTTCTGCCCGTCTCTTTTCTTGGGCCTGCTCAACAAACGATGTATAATCAGTGGCAAGCTTCAGGCCACGGTGCCCTGGAACATGAAAGAGTTTGTTGTTCCGGCACGGCCAGTCATGGTCTCTGGTGAACTTTGGGATAAAAAAATTGAGAGCTCCCCGCCGCAAGCGGACTGGGGACTTTGCATTTCATGCGGAGAGCGGCTGAAAGGGCACCTCGGCAAGGTGTTCTGGTCGAAAATGATCAACAGGAAGGAGGATATCATGCCCTATGTCAGTATCCGGGTCGCCGGGGCTTTAACCAGGGAACAGAAGGGAAAGATCTGCAGCGGTGTCACTGAGGTGATCGCCCGCGAGGCCAATAAGCCGGTCGAGTCAATTACGATTTTTATCGATGAGGTGGAGCGCGATAATATCAGTACCGGCGGCAAGCTGCTCTCGGAGCGGAGTTGAGCTGAGATGAAGGCGGCCGAGCGGATTCTGGAGTTGCGCCTGCAGCTTGAGGAGCATAATCACCGGTACTATGTCCTGGATGCGCCGATTATTTCCGACAGTGAGTATGACCATCTCTTTCAGGAGCTCCTGGCCCTGGAGCAGGCCCATCCCGAGCTGATCACTCCTGACTCACCCACCTGCCGGGTCGGGGGTGCGCCTCTGGACCAGTTTGGTCAGCTGGCGCATCGCTTGCCCATGCTCAGTCTGGATAATGGTTTCTCGATTCGGGACCTGCAGGCCTTTGAAGAGCGTCTCTGTCGCTTTCTCAATAGCAGTTCCGGCTTGAGCTATCTGGTCGAGGTCAAGCTTGACGGTCTGGCCGTGGAACTGGTCTATGAAGATGGAATCCTGGTGCGGGGCAGTACCCGGGGAGATGGCTGGGTGGGGGAGGAGATCACACCGCAGCTCCGCACCATTTTGACCATTCCCCTGCGTCTGCGGCGGTTGGTCCCTGGCCTGCTCGAGGTGCGGGGTGAGGTCTTTATGGAGTCTGCCGGGCTGGTTCGTCTGAATGCGGAGCGTCTGCGGACAGGTGAGCCGCTCTTTGCCAATCCCCGCAATGCGGCAGCTGGCGCCCTGCGTCAGCTTGACCCGGCGGTGACGGCCAGGCGGCCCCTGTCTTTCTTTGCCTATGGCGTGTCTGCGCCTGAGGAAACCCCCTGTGCGAGTCAGTTGGAATTGTTTGGTTATCTGCGGGAGCTGGGCCTGCCAGTCAATGAGTTGAGTCGGTTTTGCGGTTCGCTGGCCGAGGTTGAGACCCGCTTTGCTGAACTCTCCGCTCTGCGCCATGACCTGGCCTATGAGATTGACGGGGTGGTGGTCAAGGTTGATTCCTTTGCCCTCCAGGCTCGGCTTGGTACAATCGGCGGGGCCATGCGGCCGCGTGCCCCACGCTGGGCGATCGCCTGGAAGTTTCCGGCCATCCAGGCCACCACCCGGCTTTTGGATGTGGAGTTTCAGGTGGGACGCACCGGTGCTGTGACTCCGGTGGCTTTGCTTGAACCGGTGGATGTGGGTGGGGTGGTGGTCAGCCGGGCCACCCTGCACAATCAGGATGAGATCGAGCGCAAGGATCTGCGTCGCGGTGATTATGTCTTTGTCCAGCGGGCCGGAGATGTGATCCCCGAGGTGGTCAAGCCCATTGTTGAACGGCGTGATGGCAGCGAAGAGCCCATTGTGCTTCCCGCGGTCTGCCCGGTCTGTGGTCATGGCCTGGTCCGGCCCGAGGGAGAGGCCGTGACCCGTTGTGTCAATCCCCACTGTCCGGCGGTCCGCCTCAGGTCCCTGATCCATTTCACCTCCAAGGCCGGGCTTGATCTTGAGGGTCTGGGGAAAAAGAGCATGGAGCAGTTGTACGAACTGGGGCTGGTCCGTGACCTGCCGGATCTCTATGCCCTGCGGCGTGAAGACCTGGCCCTGCTCGAGGGATGGGGGGAGCGGTCGGCCGACAAGGTCATGATGTCGATCACAACGGCCAAGTCACCGCCCCTGGCCCGCTTTCTTGCTGCTTTGGGCATCCGTTTTATCGGTGAGGTGACGGCCGGTCTGCTGGAGGAGAATTTCAGCACTCTGGCAGCACTCATGGCCGCTGAGCGGACCCAACTGGAAGAGATTGAAGGGATTGGCGGACAGGCGGCATCGAGCCTGATCGATTATTTTTCAGATTCTTCGGTCGCCATGATGCTGGAGAGTTTACACCGGGCCGGGGTGGAACCGCTGGCCCGGCAGAAGGTGGTCGGGGACCGGCCGCTCAGCCAGATGGTGATTCTCTTCACCGGCACACTCTCTCGTCTGTCGCGGGCCGAGGCCAAAAACCTGGTCAAGGAGCACGGTGGCCAGGTGGCGACCACCCTCACCCAGAAGACGACTCATCTGGTGGCTGGGGAAAAGGCCGGTTCTAAATTGAAAAAGGCCCGGGAACTGGACAAGGTGATTTTGAGCGAAGAAGAATTTCTCGGGTTGATCGGCCTCTGATTCTGTGCGATACTGAATCAGGAGGGGTGTCCCCGTAAGATCGGCAGGGGCAGTCGGGGTCAAGCCATGGAAGGCAGGGAAAGATGATGGGAAAGACGATGAAATGGTTTGGAATTGGAGTGGCCGGGCTGGTGCTGGTGCTGGCCGGGCTGATGATAGCAGTGCCTCTCCTGGTAGATCCCAACGATTACAAGGAGTCGCTGGTGACGATCGTCCACGAGCGGACCGGGCGGGAGTTGTCAATTCCTGGAAAGATTGATCTCTCGGTCTCTATGAAACTCAAGGTCGTCTTTGGCCTGGGGCAGATCAGTCTGGCCAATGCGTCCGCTGGGCAGGGGTTTCCGGAACAGAATTTTGCCGCGGCCGAGCAGGCCCGGATCGAGTTGGCCCTGTGGCCGCTCTTGACCTCGAGGCGTCTTGAGATCAAGAGCTTGATTCTGGATGGGGTGCGTATCAATCTTCATCGCAGCAAGGACGGGAGTAACAACTGGCAGGATCTGATGACCTCAGAAGAGCCGCCGTCATCCGCGAAGAAAAAGGCGGAGGCCCCGGGGCTCAGTGCTCTTGAGGTGGGGTTGATTCGTTTGACCAATATCAGTGTCGATCTGGTGGATCAACAGGCTGGTCGGCATCTGACCTTGAAAGAGGTGGCGGTGACGGCTGGGCCGATCAGCTCCGGGTCCTCGTTTCCGTTGACAATCGGGGGTGGCCTGGATCTGGAGGAGCAGGGTGTTCGCAGTATGATCCGGCTCGATGTGGAGGGTGATCTGACTCTTTTTCTGGCTGAGCAACGGTTCCTCCTGACCGGTTTTCAGCTCCGATCCCGGCTGCAGCGCCCCGGTCTTCCTGAGGGTGGGCTTGAATTACAGGGGCGAGCAACCGCTGAGATTGATCTGCTCAAACAACGGGTAACAGTTGACGATCTGAAGATGAGTCTGGGCCAGATCGAGATGCGCGGCTCTTTCCGGCTGGAGGATTTCACAACACTCAAGATTGAATCGGTGCTGGTCGTGCAACCCTTTTCACCCAGATCTTTTGCCATGGATTTGGGGCTGGAGGTGCCGGCATTTCAGGCCGACGACGCCCTCAGCCGTTTTGGGGCAGAGCTGAAGGCCCAGGGAGACCGGCAGCGTCTGGAGATTTCCCCGCTGGTGATCACGCTTGATCAGAGTACACTCAAGGGACGAGCAGCGCTACTCGGCCTGGGGACACAACCCAGGTATGAGGTGGAGCTTCATGGAGATCGTCTTGATCTTGATCGCTATGCGGTAAAACCGGCCGCCGGGGTGGTTTCGGCCGGCAAATCCAAACCTGAGCAGGGCTTGGCCAAGCCCACTGAAGAGCCCGGGGCAGGGGGGCCATTGATCCCCGTGGCGCTGCTCCGTCAGCTGAAGCTGGGTGCTGATCTCCGTCTTGATTCCCTCAAGGGAGGTGGCGCAGAGCTGAGCCAGGTCGTCATTCATGCCACGGTTGCTGACGGCCGTCTGCAGGTCAAGCCGTTGGATGCGATGCTCTATGGTGGCACCCTGCACGTTGAAGCGGAGGTGGACGCCCGAACCGACAATCCCAGAGTGAGTGCCCAGAAGGGGCTGAAGGGGGTCAACTTGGGTGATCTGGCCCAGGCCATGACCGGAAAAGATGAATTCAGTGGCACCCTCAGTCTGGATGCGGCAGTGACCAGCCACGGGGTTACCCGGGATCAGCTTGTGTCCCAGGCCAACGGCAAGATCAGTTTGGCCTGTACCGACGGTGAGGTTAAAAAACTCAAGGTTCTCAAGGTAATTCGGACGGCTCGGGCCCTTTACAGGGGCGAGGCCATGCCAACGGTTGCCGATGAGGAGGCAACCGGTTTTGCCCGTCTGACCGCTACCGGTGTGATCCAGAACGGGGTTGTTTTCAATGAAGACCTGCAGGCCACTTCGGATCTGATGGCCGTGAATGGTCACGGGACGGTCGACCTGGTCAATGAACACCTTGATTATCAACTGGACATTCGTATAGCCAGAGGCCTGAATCGCAATGACACCACGGGGCTGACCGAATTCAGTGGCAGGGTCATTCCCTACCGGATCGCAGGGCCCTTTTCCGATCTCAAGCAGAGTGCCGCAGTGGCCGATCTGCTCAAGGGTGAGGTCAAAAATCTGCTCATGAAAGAGTTGGGCCGGAAGCTCGATCCAAAGAAGGGGGCAGCTGAAGACGAGGCTCCCAATCTTCTGCAACAGGGGCTCAAGGGGTTGTTTGGCCGATAACAGACGTTTGGTTCGGGCGGCAGCAGCGGCAGGTGACTCAGTTGAACGATTGGTGAATTCTGGAAAATGGCTGTACCATCAGGTGTGATGGGACAGAAACGTTCATGTAAACCAGCATGGCTGGACCAGATTGGCCAGCCGCAATCAACCATGAAAGTTCGCACCTTCGGCATGGCCTGTCATGGTCTCCGATGAACTTTCGGATAAAAGACGGAGGGATTATGCAAGGTATTGCCAAGATCACCACGATTGTGACCCCCATTGATTTTTCTGAGAACGCCCAGCTGGTTGCTGATTCGGCGGCCTATGTGGCGGCCAGTTTCAAGGCCTCGCTGACCCTGATCTTTGTGGTTCAGAATCTCGAGGATTATTCAGGCTTTTTTGTTCCGCAGATGAATCTGCCCGAGCTTGAGCAGGACCTGCTCGTCAATGCCCGGGAAAAAATGTCCCAGTTCTGCGACGAGAATGAGAGTGCTTACAAGGAGATGGGGGTCAGTCGTCTGGAGTCCAAGGTTCTGGTCGGTGATGTGGCTGAGCAGATCGCTGATTATGTTGTGGGCCGGGCCGGATGCATGATCGTCATGGGCACCCACGGCTACAAGGGGTTGGAGCGGATCATGTTTGGCAGCGTTGCCAACAAGGTGGTCAAGATTGCCGCCTGTCCGGTCCTGACCATTAATCCGTATACCTGTTGCGGAAAGAAGGCAACAAAGTAGATCGGTGGCTGTTTGGGTAGCGGAGGCTCTCGGTTCTAGCCGATGACGGCCAGCAGCCCATGCCCTGCATGGGGCTTGCGCGTGTTTTCAGTCAGCAACGACTCCAGGGGGCTGTTGACCAGCAGGTGAAGGGTCAGGGGGATGCGTCCGGAGCGGGCGATGGGGAAGTGATTGTCCAGGGCCGCCTGCCATTGATCTTGCAGTTCCTCGGCCTTGGGCAGCAGGCCGGTGGCCTCGGTTGTGTCGATGGTGGTGGCGCGCGCCAGTTCGTGCAGTTGCCGGTTCAGCGTCTGCCGCAGGTCTGAGGTCTGGTCCCGGAAGGCGGTGATCAGGTCGGCGGCCCCCAGGCCCGGGAGTCTGACCGGCAGTTCCAGGTGCAGCAGGGGCAGGGTGCTGTGGCCGGTGCGGGTCTCGTAGCGGTCGCAGATCAGTTCGGCTGTTTCCTGGCAGCGGGTGGTCCAGACCAGTGGACGAACAGGGAGCGTGCCAGCGTTGTAGATTTTTTGCCAGGCCCGGAAGCGGTTGCGCAGGGTGGAACCGGAGGGGCGGCCGATCTGCTCCTGCCGTTGCAGGATCTCGGCAAAAAGTTCGTCCTCATCATCATGGCTGTCGTGGTCATCCGTCTCCCCCTGCAGTTCCTTGAACAGACGCTGTTTCTGTTCGCTCAGCTCTGCCAGTTGCAGGTTCAGCTCGTCTTCTTCCTGATCCAGAATCTCTCCGATTTTCAGAATCAGCCGCGCCTGCCACAACGCCTCCTTGCTGAGATCGTGGTTCCGGGCGGCTGTGTCCGGTTTGAGCAGAGCGGTGAGGATCTCGCTGGAAGACCCCTCCTGGGTCTTTCCTTGTTCCGACAGGCCGGCCAGGGTCAGTGAACTGAGCTGTGCGGAATAGTTGTCCTTGCGTTCGTGGATCTCCTGGACCAGCCGGAGGAATCGATCCCGGTCGGGACCCAGTGGTGCCGGAGTATGAACTTGACAGAATGTACTATCCGTGAAATGATCACCCGTTAGGCCTTGGTCGGATGCTTCTTCCACCGGCTGGATCAGGTGGACTTGATCAAAGAGGAGAAAGAGCGGCAGTCGGTGATGGGCGGGCAGTCGGGTCTGGGGAAAATAGAGGGTTGTCAGGGTGTTCATATGAAAGAGAGTAATGAAAAGGTATCGTTTTATCTGACCGGTCTGGTCTATCTGCTGTTTAACCTGCGACCGGCGGCAGACCTGGGGCTGACCGTCAAGGCAACACTGCTGCAGCTGCTGGAGACTGGTCCCTATGTGGCTGGGATCACCTTTGTCCTGGTGGCCTTTCTCCAGTACATGTCTGAAGGAGAGAAAGTCCCTTGGGACCGGCGCCTGCGATTGTTCTTCACCATAGGAATTTTTGCCGGTCTTGTCTATGCAATTGTTGAATATACCAGCCGGTCACCAGGCCTGTGAGCAGGTTGATTCAGGTCTCTCCCGGATTTACCGCACAGGGGGCCGGAGGGGTTTTTTGCTGCAGAGAGTGTCCTGTGAAATGATCATATCTTCTGCTGTGGGTCGTGTCAGCAGAACAGGGCCACGGTAAAGAGGGGCTGTCTTCTCAAGGTTTGCTGGCAGGAGCCCGGGATACCGGGTCTGTCGAGGGTGTCCATGTTTCATCTCCATGTCTCCAACAGGACCGAGACTCTGGTTGAGCAGCTGATCGGGCTGCTGGCAGCCGAGCCCCGCCGTGACCCTATGCGCCGTGAGTCCTTTCTCATCCAGAGTCACGGCATGGAGCGGATGCTCTCTCAGTGCCTGGCCGAGGCCCAGCCGGTCTGGTGCAATATGGAGTATTTGTGGCCGGCCCGTTTTTTTGCCCGGCTGGCTCAGGACCTGGCCGTGGAAGGGGGCGATGATCTGTTTTCGCGCGAGCGGCTCAGCTGGCGGATTGATGGACTGCTCCGTGACCAGACCAACCCGGCCCTCTCTCCCCTGCACCATTATATCAGCGGTGAAAATGGCCCGCTGAAGCGCTTTCAACTGGCCAGGCAACTGGCAGACCTCTTTGATCAGTACCAGATCATGCGTCCGGATCTGCTTACGAGCTGGGCCCAGGGGCGTCGCTGTACCGAGAATGGGGCCGAGGGCTGGCAGATGGCCATCTGGCAAGGTCTGCTGGGGGAATCCGGTCTGATCCACCGGGGTGAGCGTCTGGCCCGTCTGATCCATCGCCTGGAGCAGGACCGCTCTGCTGCGACCTTCTTGCCCTCCAGGCTCATGGTCTTTGGCCTGCACAGCCTTCCACCCCTGCTGCTGAATGCCCTGCGCGGGGTTGCCCGTCACTGTGAGGTTCATTTCTTTCTTCTGGCCGTGAGCCGTTGTTTCTGGCAGGGGCCAGGTCAGGAGGCCCAGGCCTGTTCCCATCCTCTGCTACTCTCCTGCGGTGGCCAGGCGCGGGAGTTCCAGGAGCTGCTTTTTTCGTTGCCAAATCTGACCCTGCGGCCGCCGATCTTTGTTGATCCCCTGGCCACTGGCGGTGAGGGTGGGGGGCGGCTGCTCCATCGCCTGCAGTCTGATCTTCTGGCCGGTTCAGTGATCGCCCGGACCGATGCCCAGCCCACCCAGAACGATGAGTCCCTGATCATAGCCTCCTGTCACTCGCCCCTGCGCGAGTTGATGGCCCTCAAGGACCAGATCCTCCACTGGCTCGAGACACATCCTGAGCTGGAGCTTTCGGATGTGGTGGTCATGGCCCCGGATATCCAGGTCTATGGCCAGCTTATTCCGGCCGTTTTTGCCGATCTGCCCCATTCCATTGCCGATCGCTCTCTGTTGCAGCACGAGCATCCCGGTCGAATTCTGCTCAGCTTCCTCAATCTCCTGGACGGCCGTTTCGGCTGGAGTGATGTCCTGGCGCTCCTGGAAAATCCCGCGGTGTCTCCGGCCTTTGGCCTGGATCAGGCCGATCTGGAACTGATCCGGCACTGGGTCCTGGACACGGGTATTCGCTGGGGCCTGTCATCTGAGCAATGGTCTGAGATGGGGCTTGCCGGGGGGGACGGAGTAACCGGAGTCACCTGGCAGGATGGCCTGGATCGCCTGTTTCTTGGCTGTGCCATGCGTTCTGATTCACCAGTGGAGGGGATTCTGCCCTATGCGGAGATTGAGGGTAGCTCGGCTCGCCCCTTGGGTGGCCTGGCCCTCTTTGTCGACCTGCTGGAAGAGGCCCGGGAGCGGTGCGGTCATGAGCAGAGCCTGGCCCACTGGTCGCTTCTGTTGAGTGACTGGGCCAGCCGCCTCCTGGCCCAAACTGAGGGGCGGGGAGGTGAGACAGGAGTGCTTGCCCGTTTCCTGGCCCCACTGGCTGAGTACGGCAGGAGTGCGGCCGTCGCCTTTCATGACGGGCCGGTCTTTCTGGCTGTGATCCGCTTCTGGCTGGAATGTCAGCTGGAAACGGAAGGGGGGAGTTCCGGTTTTCTGCGTGGCCGTCTGACTTTCTGCTCCATGCTGCCCATGCGCTCGATCCCCTTTCCGGCCATCTGCCTTCTGGGGCTGAATGATGGCGCCTTTCCCCGCGCTGATCAAGGCCTGCCCTTTGATCTCCTGGGCGAGGAGAGTCGTCCGGGCGACCGCTCGCGGCGCAGCGATGACCGGCATCAGTTTCTGGAAGTCCTGGGAGGGGCCCGAGAGTTTCTCTATCTCAGTTATGTGGGCTGTTCGCAGCGCAATAACGAGGCCATTCCGCCCTCCCTGCTGATCAGTGAACTGCTGGAACTGATTCGCGGTCAGTATGGTCTGGAACCGGTCTTTCGCCGCCATCATCTCCATGCCTTTGCCGGCGACTATTTCCGGCCTGGATCATTTCTGTTCAGCTATGACCGTGATGCCTGTGTTGTGGCCGAGACCCTGGCCAGGGCCCGGACTGCTGCGGAGAGGAAACCACCCGCACCCTGGTGGCAGGGGGAGTTTCCTGAACCGGACCTGGATGTTGATTTCGCGGATCTCTGCGCCTTTTTTGCCCATCCCCAGAGGTGGTTTGTCCGTCGGTGTTTGGGCATCCGCCTGGACGTGATCCGTTCCCAACCCGGAACCAGTGAGCCCTTTGAACTGGGCGGTCTGGAGCGTTATGGCGTCCAGAGTGAGATCGTTGCGGCGCTCTGTGCGGATGAGGACCCGGAGCAGATCATGATCCGGCTCATGGCCTCGGGGCGCTGGCCTCAGGGCGGGCCTGGACGCCTGGGCTTTGGTGAACAGATCCAGGAACTGAGCCCCTTTATTGAGCAGATCAGGGAGGCAGGTCTTGGGGCTCCGCAGCTTCCCAGGGTTTTTTCCTTTGATCTTGGCCGCTACCGTCTTTCAGGGCATCTGGAAAATCTCCATGAGCAGGGTCAGCTTCTGGTTCGGTACGGGAAATGGAGCGGACGTGATCTGTTTCAGGCCCTGCTTCATCACCTGGTGGCCTGCTGTCTTGATCCGGGCACTTCCAGGACGCTGTCTCTGACCCGGGACCGGACCTGCTGGCTGACCTCGACTACAGAAGTCCAGGCCCGGGTCCGTCTTGGCCATCTGATCGATCTGTATGCCCAGGGGTGTCGCCGACCCAGTCCCCTGCTGGTGGGGCCGGCCGGAGCGTATTTTCAGGCCCGGGCCGGCTCGACTGTGGAGGAGGAGTGTCTGGTCAAATCCCGGGCCATGCTGGAGCGAGCCCTTGAGCAGGGTTGGGAACAGGAGTGGGCCTTGCTCTATACCGGTCTGCCCATGGCCGAGGTGCTGGGGGAGCAGTTTGTTGCCTGCTGCGAAGAGCTGTTCCCCATGGTTGTGGAGGCCCTGGATGATCACTGAATATCAGGCCTTTGATGCGGCGACAACACCTCTGGTGCCCGGGGTCAGTCTGGTGGAGGCCAGCGCCGGAACCGGCAAGACCTATGCCCTGGCCATGCTGGTGCTCAGGTTCATTGTCGAGCGTGACATTCCTGTGGATAGGATCTTGGTGGTCACCTTTACCCAGGCCGCCACCGAGGAGTTACGGGGACGCATCCGGGAACGGATTGTCGAGGCCCGATCGGCCCTGAGCGGCGCAGGCGTGGAGGGCGATGCCACTCTCAGGCAGTGGCTGGCTGGAATCAAGGACAAGGATCAGGCCCTGACCCGACTGGTGCGGGCCCTGCTGAATATGGACCGGGCGCCGATCCTGACGATCCACGGTTTTTGTCAGCGGATGCTGCGCGAACAGGCCCTGGACAGCGGCCAGCTTTTTGATGCCCGTCTCCTGGCCGATATTCGTCTGGTAGAGCAGGAGGTGGTCGAGGATTACTGGCGGCATCAGTTGTATGACCTCTCGCCTGACCAGTGCGCGCCCCTGCTGGCCCTCTATCCCACACCGACCGCACTCCTGGCCGGCGTCAAGATCGGCGGTGCTGTCTGGGGCCGGATCGAACCTGCATTCCAAAGCGTGGCCGAGGGTCTGACGGCCTATGCGGCAGCCCGGCAGGGTCTGGGTCGCTGGTGGCAGCAGCACCAGGAGCGGCTTCAAGCCGTTCTGCACGAGGCCCTGCAGAACGGTTTGTTCAAAAAACCCATGACTGATGATTTTCCTCACTGGTGGCAGGCCATGGATGATTTCTGTCATGGCCGTAGTCCCCATCTACCAGGTGACCTGGACCGTCTTGGTCCGGTGGGGATGCTCGCCTGCCTGAATGGCACCAAGATCCGTTCGGCAGAAAAACGGCTGGCCCTGCTGGCGGGCTGGTCCCTGCCCGAGGCAGAGATCGCGGCCTGTGGGGCGGCGATAAAGGCCCTGGATCTGGCCTTGCGCGGGAACCTGGCGCAGGCCCTGCGCGCGCAGGTTACTCAGGGGCTGCTGCGCCGCAACCGTCTGAGCTTTGATGATCTGATCACCCTCCTGGCCGAGGCCCTGGTCGGACCCCGGGGGCCGCAGCTGCAGCGTCTGATCGGCGCCCGTTTTCAGGCGGCCCTGATTGATGAGTTTCAGGACACCGATCACCGTCAGTATCAGATATTCTCCACCCTTTTTGGCAGTACCAGCCATTTTCTCTACCTGATCGGCGATCCCAAACAGGCCATCTATCGATTTCGTGGTGCTGATATCCACGCCTATTATCGGGCCTGGGAGTCGGCAGGCTCTCTGCTCGGGCTTGACCACAATTATCGCTCCCATCCAGCCTTGGTGGCGGCGGTCAACAGCCTGTTTGCCCCTCATCTTCTGCCCTTCCATCCGGTGGCCCCGGCCAGGACGAGGGCAGAGACCGGGCTGTCTTGTGGAGGCCGGGATCTTTTGGCGCTGGCCTGCTGTCAGCTGCCCCCTGATTCTTTAGATAAAAAGGGACGCTGGTCATCGGGCCGGGCCCGGGATCGGATCATCGCATCTCTGGTCCAGGAGATCCGTGCCCTGCTTGATTCTGGATGTCCGGTCGTGTCTGGAGAGGGTACGCGGCTCGGGGCGCGGGACATTGCCATCCTGGTCCGTAATAATCATCAGGGGCAGGCCTGTTACGAGGCCCTGCTCCGAGCCGGAATTCCGGCGGTTCTCACCAGTCGCAGGAGCGTCTTTGCCAGTGATGAATGCCGGGAACTGGCCCTGCTCCTGCGGGCCTTGTGCGCCCCGGGTGATCCGGAAATCTTGAAGACGGCCATGACCTGCAGCTGGTTCGGGCTCTCCGGGGACAGGCTCCAGAACATCTGGCAGGAGGGGGATGGCGGGGAGAGCTGGCTTGAACGGTTTCAGGGGTATGGCCAATGCTGGCACGAGCAGGGTTTTCTGGTGATGATGGGTCGCCTGCTGGCCGGGGAGCGGGTCTTTGAACACCTGGCCCGGCTGGAGTGGGCAGAGCGGCGGATCACCAATATCAACCACCTGCTGGAACTGGTTCATGCGACTATTGAGGAGGAGGGGCTTGCACCGGCCCAGGTCCTGCAATGGCTGATTCAACTGATTGACGGGGACGGGACCTCTCCGGAAAAGAGTGAACTGCGTCTGGAGAGTGATGAGCAGGCGCTGCGTATCGTGACCCTGCACGCGGCCAAGGGGCTGCAGTATTCAGTGGTCTTCTGTCCCTTTCTCTGGTACCGGGGCCGGTTTGCCCCCCCCCAGGCCCTGGTCTGTGAGGGCCCGGATGGCGGCCGTATCCTTGATCTTGGCTCACCTGTCTTTGATGAGCGCCTGCAGCAGCAGGCAGAGGATGATGGAGCCGAAGAGATGCGCCTGGTCTATGTGGCCCTGACTCGGGCCATCAGTCGCTGTTATCTCTATTGGGCCGATGTCCGGCCCGGCAGGACAGTGGCCGATGCCCGGACCACGGCCCTGGCTCAGCTTTTGGGCCTGGCAGATCAGGAAGATGGACAGGCTCAGGAGCTGCGTTTGCAGGAGTTGAGTGCCAAATTGTCCGGGGAGTTTCGTCTGTTGGATCTGGAGGTTGAACAAGTGCTGGTCCCGGCGCCCGAAACTGCAGAGGATCAAGAGGAGATCGTGGCCCTGGGCTGTCGAACCTGCCATCGCAGCGATCTTGAATCGGGCTGGCGTCTGCACAGCTACAGTTCCCTGGCCCATTTCACCTTTCATGACCCGGACGAGCCGGAACCCGTGCAGCTGACGAGCGAGAGTGGCGGGGTGGCTGATTTGACAGGTGAAAAGGAGCCTGAGGCCACACTGCCTGCCGGACCGGGTTTTGGTAATCTGATCCATGGCCTGCTGGAAGAAAACTCTTTTGCCCAACTGGCTGCAGGCGGACTCAGCGAGGCCCGGCTCCTGGAATTTTGTGGCCGGTATCAGCAGGACGTGGAGCTTTCTCCCCTGCGCCGCCTGCTGGTCCGAACCACGACCACGCCCCTGTTAGAAAGCGGGATCATGGGTGCAGGCGTTCCAGTGGAATCATTTATGCTCTCTCAGTTGGCTGAGCGTGATTGCCTGCGTGAGATGCCCTTCACTCTGCATCTCCGCGCCGGTTCAACGGCCCGGCTGAACGGGCTGCTTGCAGACCAGCCCACGGTACGCCCGGTGGCGCCCCAGGATTTGCGTGGGTACCTGACCGGTTTTATTGATCTGGTCTGTCGCTGGCAGGGGCGTTATTATCTGATTGACTACAAGAGTAATCGTCTCGGTGCCGGGATGGCGTCTTACGCATCGGAGCATCTGGCGAAGGCCATGCGTGAACACAATTACGGCCTCCAGTACTGGCTCTACAGTCTGGTGCTACACAAATATCTGGCCCAGACCCTGGTGGATTATGCGCCTGAACGCCATTTCGGCGGGGTCTGCTATCTCTTTGTCCGGGGGATGGACTCGGCCGTGCCGGGGAGTGGGGTCTGCTTTGATCGCCCTGACCCCTCTCTCCTTGACCGCCTGCATCAGGTCATGACCGGAGGAGGCGCATGATGGAGCAGAAAAGCTCTCTGTTTGACCGACAGCTGGCCTGTTTTCTGGCCCGTCTTTCCCGTTTGGCAGGTGATCAGCTGGAGCGGTTTGAGGCCCTTGTCCGGGAGTTGTCAGCAAGCTTGGCCGATGGCCACAGCTGTCAGATGGTCACGCCAGGTGAGGCAGAGCTGCTGGTCCGGGTTCCCCATCTGGTGTCGAGCGGCCCGCGCACGCCCTTGGTGTTGCAGGGGCCGCGCCTCTATCTGCAGCGTTATTTCTGCTACGAACAGCAGTTGGCCAGCAGACTTCTGGCCCTGGCCGCCAAGTCGCTGGAACCGATCGCCTGTGATGCTCTCCTGGATCTCTGTTTTCCACTGGCCCCTGATGAAAAGATCAGTGATCAGAGGCGGGCGGCCGAACTGGCCTTGGGGTCTCCCCTGGCCCTGATTGCCGGAGGGCCGGGGACCGGCAAGACCAGTACCGTGGTCAGAATCCTGGGCCTGCTCCTGGTGGTCCTGGAACCCGAGTTGGACATTGCCCTGGCCGCGCCCACCGGCAAGGCGGCCAGGCGCCTGCAGGAATCAATAGTTGCCGGGCGTCAGGATTTGCCCTTGCCTGAGGAGATCCGGGCCCGGATTCCGACCGAGGCCCGGACCCTGCATCGTCTGCTCGGGGTCCGGCGACATCAGGTCTCGTTCCGTCATGATCAGGCCAACCCCCTGCCCTGGGATGTGGTGGTGGTGGATGAGTCATCCATGGTCGATCTGGCCCTGATGAGCAAGCTCGTTGCCGCCCTGAAACCAGGGGCTCGCCTGATCCTTTTGGGCGACCGGGACCAGCTCTCCTCAGTGGAGAGCGGTGCCGTGTTTGCCGACTGTGTGGCAGCACTCCCTGCCAGGAGTGTTGAATTGCTCAGGACCTACCGCTTTGACCGTCATATCCATGAGTTGTCTCTGGCGGTGAATCGGGGAGCTGCAGAGGAGGCCTGGCGTTTCCTGGTCGAGGGCGGGGAGGGGGCACTGGGGATACTCACCGGATCGCTTTTTGCGGAGATCGGGCGTCGCCTTGAACCCTTTTTGCGCCTGGCCATGGAGACCGGTCCTGGGGATGGCAAGGACCTGGCAGCACTCTTCAGGCAGTTACGCAGTTTTCAGGTCCTGTGCGCGGTTCGCCAGAGCCGGTGCGGGGTCACAGGGGTGAACCAGGGGGTTGAGCGTTATCTGCGGGCGCAAGGGTATGACTGTCCCGCAGGGGGCTGGTATGCGGGACGTCCGATTATGATTCAGCGCAATGAATACCGACTTGAGCTGTACAACGGAGATGTGGGGATCTGTCTGCCGGAGGCTGGCGAAAATGGCGGCTTCCGGATCTGGTTTGAGGGCCGCGATGGCCAGCCGCGCAGTTTTTCACCGGCCCGTCTGCCCGAGTATGAGACTGTTTATGGCATGACCGTCCACAAGAGCCAGGGGTCTGAGTTTGATGAGGTCCTGCTCCTGCTGCCTGACCAGGATCTGCCGGTTCTGAGCCGGGAGTTGATCTACACCGCCATCACCAGGGCCAGGCAGGTGGTGCAACTTTCCGGCAGCAGAGAGATCTTTTGTGCTGCGGTTGGCCGCCGGGCTATGCGTATGAGCGGTCTGCGTGAATGCCTGAGCCAATCAGTTTCTGACTCTCCCCGCAAACGTTCTTGCAGATGAAAAGAACGCAAGCCATGACTATTGTCCTGACCCACCACGACGAGGTACTAGTACATAGTTCTGAAATTAACGTTACGTTTTATGAGGTGGCAATTTCATCCATTTTGTAACGCCATCGATAGACAACGGGTGCTTTGTTGATTTCTGCGATACCTTGATAGATTCGGTTGACAAGCTCTTCTTTTGTATCTACCCGGATATGCCGCAGGAATGATCTGGCCATTTTGCTGAAAACCGACTCGATAAGATTTAACCACGAGCCATGTTTGGGTGTAAACACAAAATGAAATCGGTTCGGTTTAGTTTTTAAGAAGTTTCTTGTTTCTTTAGAAATATGGGAAGAATGGTTATCCAACACTATCCTGATGATCCAATCATCTGGATAGTGTTCATCTATGATTTCGAGAAACTCGATGAACTCACAACTCCGGTGCCGGTCACGAACTAAAGCATGTATTTCGCCAGTGTGGAGATCAATCCCCCCTAAGAGCGAGACTGTGCCCAATCGTTTATATTCATAGTCTCTCGCGATCATGGAATGTTTTCCGGGAACTGGTAGCAATTGGGCCCCGATATTTTTTATCGCCTGGATTCCGGGCTTCTCATCAAAAGAGATTGTTGTACTTTCCTTTGCATCGCCTGGAGACTGGTTAATTATTTCAACATCCTTATATACATGGAGAACATCGGTCATTTTATCTTCAAATTGAGGATCACGGCGTTCAAGATAATAACGAATTTTATGGGGTTTGATTTCACCTTCGTTTAAAATGTCATGCACTTGGCTTCTGCTGATTTTTTGTAAACATTGATGTTCATTTTCTACCGCATGTTTTTGTATATGTTGAACAAGTTGGCTGTAGGTCCAGGTCTCGGCGGCATAACCACAATCGGTTGGTTTCTGGCAGGCTATAGATAATATCCATTTTTTGGCGCTATCGTCTATTTTTCGTGCGCGTCCGGAACGTTTCAAGTCAGCCAATGATTGCAGCGCCCCAAAATCTAACGCCTTGTCTATTGCCCGGTAAACTAAGGGCCTGGTTGCGTTAACTTGTTGTGTTATTAAAGTTATTTTTTCGCCTCTTGCGTACATGAGCAGTATTTTAGCACGCAGAATCTTGCTTGCTGCCTCTGTGCGACTACGGGCAATTGTCTCAAGTTTTTTTTGATCTTTTTCCGGTATTGTAAGTTTCGCTTTTCGATGTTTCATTTTCACTGCCCTCCATTTGGGGTTAATAAAGAACAGTGTAACGCAAAATCAAATAAATGTAACGATATTTTTAGAACAAAATACTAGATAATAGATTTCAACGAACTGATAAACAACCAATAACAACAAATTTACCGTTATTACCTCTTTACTGAGCAAGAATTACAATCAACAGTGAGGGCATCTGCCACTGTGGCTGATGCCCTCAGCCGACCTGTCCGTTTTGCCAAAGTCTTTAGTACCGGGCAAGTCAATGCTGCACAGCAACTGCAGTTGATCAAACTGACAATCAAGGCATCATAATTCGACTCTGACCATCCGTCAATCAAGGACCATGGATATCCACCAACAGCGTATCGTGATCACCGGCGTCGGCCTTGCCGCACCCGGGTCTGACAATCTCACAGATTTCAGGGCAAAACTCCTGGCTGGAACCAGTGATATCAGGACCATTGAACTGCGTTATTTCGGCTCGGCCCCGGCCGGGATCTGCGATTTTCCTGAAACCAGGTATCGCAAAAAGAAAGAAAACAAACGCGGCACTCGGGCAGGCTGTCTCGGGGTCTACTGCGCCCATGAGGCGCTGGCCTCGGCCGGCCTGGCCCGCGATACGTATGACCCGGCCAGGATCGGAGTCTACATCGGATTGACTGAACACGGCACCGTTGAAACTGAAAACGAAGTCTACAACATCAGTCAGTTCGGCTACAATGTCGATTACTGGACCCATCATCACAACCCACGCACCGTTCTGAATAATCCGGCCGGTGAAATCACCATGAGTCTTGGAATTACCGGGCCTCATTACTCCATTGGTGCTGCCTGTGCGGCAGGCAACGCTTCACTGATCCAGGGGGTCCAGATGCTCCGCCTGAACGAGGTGGACATGGCCCTGGCCGGTGGCATATCAGAATCTACTGGCTCCTTTGGCATTTTCGCAAGCTTCAAGGCCCAGGGAGCTCTGGGAGAGGCAGATGACCCGCGCCAGGCCTGCCGTCCCTTTGACCTGAGCCGCAACGGTATAGTTGTTTCAGAGGGTGCCTGTGTCTATGTCCTGGAGCGACTGGAGACCGCTCTGGATCGAGGTGCAAAAATCTACGGTGAGATTGTTGGTTATGCCATCAACTCAGACGCCCGTGACTTTGTCCTGCCCTATGCCACGCGTCAGGCCCAGTGCATGCAACTGGCCTTGGATCGTGCCGGTCTGAGCCCCGAGGATGTCGATCTTATCAATACCCATGCCACCGGTACCCGGCAGGGGGATATTGAGGAGTGCAAGGCCATTGCAGAGGTCTTCGGCAATGCGTCCCCGCACATCAACAATACAAAATCGATCATCGGTCACGCCATGGGTGCCGCCGGGGTCCTGGAACTGGCAGGAAATCTGCCGGCCTTTGACGACCACCTGGTCCACCCAACCATTAATGTCACTGAGCTTGATCCGGAATGTGCCCTGCCCAATCTGGTCCTCAACGCACCTGCCCATCGTGAGCGAATGTCTGTCATTCTTAACAACTCGTTTGGCATGGTCGGAATCAACTCGGTGGTCATTGTAAAACGCTATGAGCCCTGATTGCTGCCGCATCAAACAGGATTGATCTGAATCAACCTGCTCTCTCATGCGAGGCCCTCACCTTTTTTTCTGCCCTGAACTGCGAAAAATATGAAATTAAAATCCATTCTGTGTTATAGATAAAGGTTTTCCTTATGCACGGAATGAATTGAATGAATGTCAAACATGATCATCAACAACCCTTTCGACTGAACGCTGTTCAGGCAAAGGGCCTCTGGAGCAGCACATGACACGCGACCAAATTAAGGACCTTATCCTTGATATCATTGCAGATATAGACGACGAAGCCGATTTCGACACCCTGAAAAGTGATCAGCCCCTGCGCGACCAACTCGATCTTGACTCCATGGATTTTCTCGATATCGTCATGGAACTGCGCAAACGGCATCAGTTACAGATCCCGGAAGAAGACTACCCTGAGCTGGCCTCACTGGACAGTTGCGTCAACTATCTGGAGCCTCTGCTGAAAGACGCCTGAGCGGTGGCGGTCTCCCTGGTTGTCATCGGCGGCGGTCTTTCCGGGCTCGCCGCCGCAATCCGTTTTGCCCGTTTCAACCCCAATGTCCTGATCCTGGAACAGCATTCCCGGAGTGGCGGCCTCAACTCATATTATTTCCGAAATAACCGTCTCTTTGAGACCGGCCTGCACGCGATCACCAACTTTGCTCCTCCCACAGACAAACGCGCCCCCCTCAACCGTCTCCTGCGCCAGCTCAAGCTCAAGCGTGACCAGTTTGACTTCCATGAACAGCTGCAGAGTGAGATCATCTTCACCGACACGGCCTCTCTTTGCTTTTCCAATCAGTTTGAACTCCTGAAAAGCGAGATTGAATCTGCGTTCCCCTCGGCCAGGACTGGCTTTGAGCAACTGCTCGTTCTGATCAACGGGTATGACCCCTTTATTCCCCGCTCCTTTGTTTCAGCTCGTCAGGTCCTCATTGAGCACCTAGACGACCAGCTTCTGGTGGACATGCTTCTCTGCCCTCTCATGTTTTACGGATCAAGCGTGGCCAATGACATGGATCTGGGTCAATTTGTGATCATGTTTCGAGCCATCTTTCAGGAGGGGATGTTCAGGCCCGGCGGCAGCATCAAGGATCTGCTTGATCTACTCCTGGCCACTTACCGCGAATATGGAGGCACCATTCGCCTCAAAACCCCTGTCACCCGGATTTTGCGGCAAGGCAAGAAGGCCATCGGTGTAGAGCTTGGTTCCGGGGAAATCATTCCCTGCGATTTTGTCCTCTCGACCATTGGTTATGATGAAACCCTGGCCCTGTACGACACTCCTTCTCCTGTCCACAAAGAGCAACAGGGGCGCATGGGTTTTATGGAGTCGATCTTTGAACTGCCGGTCAATTCATTGCCGGCAGGGAGTCACAACCGGACCATCATCTTCTATAATCAGGGCGAGCATTTTTTATATCAGCCACCGGTTGATTCCGTGGACTTCAGAAGCGGTGTGATCTGCTTTCCCTCCCATTTTCAGGGACTGACTGAACCTCAAACTGCGGAGATTCGTACGACTCACCTGGCCTCATACGACCAGTGGCGCGTTTTGGCCCAGGACCGTGAAGCCTATCTCAAGGCCAAGACCGCGGCCCGAGACGCCTCACGGGTTACTGCCGAGCAGATCATTGGTGGCTTCAGCCACTCTCTGCTGTTTGAAGACACCTTTACTCCCCTGACGGTCGAGCGTTTTACCGCCAAAAAAGAGGGGGCGATCTACGGCCGACCTGACAAGATCAAGGACGGGGTCATGGGCTATGAAAACCTGTTTCTGGCCGGAACCGACCAGGGATTCCTCGGGATTATCGGTTCCATGCTCAGTGGCGTTTCCATGGTCAATCAACACATCCTGCCCAAAACCTGACAAGGATAAGGTAAACCTGCCGGTTATGCCCCGAGCCCTCCAAACTTCTCTTGAAGATCGCGCCGAACGTGGTAAAATGTAGAATTTGAGTAAACTGATATTCATGAGACATCTATCCTGAAAATCCTCACCAGTTTGTATTCATACAATCAGGACCCAAAAGCTGCCCCGGTACACCCGACCCATATAATTTCTCACATGCCTGTATCACTCAACAACGCTGCCGACCAGTACGATGCCATTGTCATTGGATCGGGCCTGGGCGGCCTGACCACTGCCAACCGCCTGGCCTGGTGCGGCCACAAGGTCCTCCTTCTGGAATTCCACCATCAGCTGGGCGGCCTGGCCACCTGGTTCAAGCGTCGCGGTCACATCTTTGACATCTCCCTGCACGGATTTCCCTACGGCATGGTCAAGACCTGCAAGAAATACTGGAACCAGGAGATCATGAATTCAATTGTCCAACTCAAGGACATTGTCTTTGACAATCCCCAGTTCTCTCTGACCACCTCCTTTGACCGTGAGGATTTTACCTCTATTCTCAGAGAAAAATTTGAAGTGCCCCAGGAGGTCATTGACCGCTTTTTTTCAACGGTTGCCGGTATGAACTTCTATGATGATCAAACCATGACCACCAGGGAATTGTTCGAGGAGTTTTTTCCTGGCCGCAGTGACATCCACCGCCTGCTCATGGAGCCGATCACCTATGCCAACGGCTCGACCCTTGACGATCCGGCCATCACCTACGGCATTGTCTTCTCCAACTTCATGAACCGCGGGGTTTTCACCTTTGAAGGCGGCACCGATACATTGATTTCCATGATGGTGGCTGAGCTTGAAAAAAACGGGGTAACCATCTGTACGCGGGCCAAGGTCGATCGCATTGTGATTGAGGATGGCCGGGTCTGCGGCGTTGAGGTCAACGGACGGACCATCAGCGCCCCGTCCGTAATTTCTAACAGTGGCATCACCAATACCATTTTCAATCTTGCCGGGCGCCAGTCCTTTTCTGATGAGTTCATGGCTCGTGCTGAGGCCATTCGGGTCAACAATTCCAGCTGCCAGGTCTATATCGGCATTAGAGAAGGTGCGGCCATTGAGTACAAGGGCGACCTGCTTTTCACTTCCACTGCCCCGGAGTTCAGCAGTGAAGAACTGCTCGATTCCCACACCTGCTCCAAGACCTTTTCCGTCTACTACCCGAAGACCCGGCCAGGTCATGACCGCTATACCATCGTTGCCTCCATGAACAGCCGCTACGAAGACTGGACAGGCCTGGAGCGATCTGATTATGAGCAGAAGAAAGAGGAGTTGATCGAACGGACCCTGGTAGATCTGGAACGCTACTTTCCAGGAGTCCGTGACAAGATTGACTGGCTGGAGGCCGCCACCCCTGTCACCTTCAACCGCTACACCCTCCATACGCGTGGAACTTCCTTTGGCACCAAGTTTGAAGGACTCGATGTGTCCCGTTCCATCTTTAAGGAGGTCCCTGGCCTCTTTCATGTGGGCTCGGTCGGAATCATCATGTCTGGCTGGCTCGGGGCTATCAACTACGGTGTTATTGTGGCCAATGACGTGGACGCCTATCTGCGCAGCCGGGAAATTCACTGAGATGAACGGTTCATTCAACGGACAGAAGGTGGTGATCAGCGGAGCCAGTCGCGGCATCGGCCGAGCCATTGCCCGATCCTTTCTGAAGCAGGGGGCCACGGTCATTGGGGTTTACGCCGGAAATGAAGTGGCCGCCGAAAAGATGCGCCTTGAATGTCAGGATGTGGGGGATCGGCTGCGCCTGAGCCGCTGTGACATCAGTGATCCGGCTCAGGTGGCAGAACTGTTCCAGACCATTGAAGAGGAATTTTCTTCCATTGATGTCCTCGTCAACAATGCCGGAATCCGTCGCGATAAACTTATGGCCCTGATGGATATTGAAGATTGGCAGCAAGTGATTAATGTCAACCTCACCGGCACTTTCCTCATGGCCAAGCACGCGGTCCTGTTGATGCTCAAACAGAAGTATGGCCGGATTATCAATATTACCTCACCCGCTGCCAGTCTGGGCTTTCAGGGCCAGACCAACTACTCCGCCTCAAAGGCCGGCCAGATGGGGCTGACCAGGAGCCTGGCTAAGGAAACAGCACGAAAAAAGATTACGGTCAACTGCGTGGCACCGGGTTTCATCGACACGGATTTCCTTGATGGTCTGGATGAAAACCAGGTGGTCGAGTACAAAAAAATGGTGCCCATGCGGCGCTTTGGTCGAGCCGAGGAAGTTGCTGCGGCTGTCTTGTTCCTGGCTTCAGCTGATGCCGCGTATATCACCGGTTCCCTGCTGAACGTCAACGGAGGTCTTTAATCTATGCTCAGCCTGTCTACTATTACTTCTCTGATTCCGCACCGGCCCCCTTTTCTCTGGGTTGACAAGGTCCTTGAATACAGTTGCGGCTCCATGATTGCCGAAAAGGTAATCCCCAAGGATCTAGATATATTCAAGGGTCATTATCCCGAGAATCCCATTCTTCCCGGGGTGATCCTCTGTGAAGCCATTTTCCAGACCGGGGCCCTGCTCATTGCCAAAATGCTCGAAGAAGATAACGCGCAGCTGGCCAGCGCCGGCAAGACGGTCAAAACCGGTGTACCGGTCCTGACCAGAATTGGTGGGGCACGATTCAAACGCACCGTGAGCCCGGGCGACATAATCCAGATGCACGTCAAACTCAAGGAACGAGTGGCCGGGGCCTGGTTCATGAAGGGGACCCTTAAGGTCAAAGAAAAGATGGCCGTACAGGTCGAGTTCTCCTGTGCCATGACCGCGGCGCCTCTGGCATGAATCTGGGGCATGAACCGCTTTTCACCTGCATCTTCTGCGGCCTGAAACAGGCCACACTGCGTGGTCGCTGACAGAATGCTCACATTGTCTGCAGGGCCTGCGGCATGGAAGCACCAGTGACCGACTATGAAGACCAGCTGGAAGAACACCAGGACAATCTCTGTCGCCTTACATCTCAATGAAGTTGGCCCACCATTGCAAAATTTTACTTTAATTCTTTGACGCTCTCTGGATGACGCCCGCAAGACACTGTGCTGGTCTCAACAGAGCACGACCTGTCGCGGTTCGTTGATATTTCACCACTTAATCTTTATATCGGATAACTCATCGTGCAACTTTCCATTTCTGACATGATCCTCCATGCCGGACCAGTCGGCCAACTGGTTATGCTGATTCTGCTGGCCTTTTCTCTGATCTCCTGGTCGATTGTCATCATGAAATTCAGACTGTTCAAGAAATGTGGCGTTGACAGCCATGATTTTCTTGATGCCTTCTGGTCTTCCAACAATCTCAACGATGCCTATCAGGCTGCAGGGGACTATCAATACAGCCCTGAGGCCGCCGTGTTTATCAGTGGCTTTGATGAACTGCAGAAGATCAATACCCAGAGCAGTGAGTCCGGGCGGGAAGATCGCGGGGATACTCTGGAGACGCAGCTGGCGACCATGGATATTCTCAAACGCACCATCCGCAAGGCGGAATCCCAGGAGATCACTGAACTGGGCCGTTCCCTCTCCTTTCTGGCCACCACCGGCAGTGCGGCCCCCTTCATCGGCCTCTTTGGCACGGTCTGGGGCATCATGATTTCATTCCATGATATCGGACAACGCGGCTCGGCCTCTCTGGCTGTTGTTGCCCCTGGAATCTCCGAGGCACTGGTGGCCACTGCTGCCGGGCTGGCCGCAGCCATTCCCGCAGTTATTTTTTACAACTATTATTCCAACAGACTGGATGAAATCCATGGGGATATGCAGACCTTTTCCAGCGATTTCCTCAATCTTGTGGAACGCAACCTTCTTGGTCGTATCTAACCAGCTACATGGCTGGACCAAGAAAGTCCGCTCCAACCAACCATAAACGTTCGTCACTTCGGTATGGACTGTCATGGTCTTCGATGAACTTTCGGATAAAGAGATCAGCACCAAACAGAGTATAAAAGAACCATATGGGCTTTACACAAAAAAATAACCGCCGTGGCCTGATGGCCGACATCAATGTCACCCCCATGGTTGACGTCATGCTGGTGCTGCTCATCATTTTCATGGTCACGGCTCCGATGATGACCCAGGGTTTGGATGTCAATCTCCCGGAGACCACTTCTAAATCATTGCGCCAGAAAGAAGAACCGGTGGTGATCACTATCAACCGTGCAGGCACGATCATGCTGGGCAAGATCGAGGTGGACCAGACCCTGCTCCAGCAGCAGCTCGCAGCCATGGATATCACTGCCCGGGAACAGCCTGTCTTTCTCAAGGCCGACCAGGAAGTGGCCTATGGACTGGTCGTTGCGGTCATGGCCACCATTAAGGCCGCTGGTTTTGATAAACTGGGCATGGTCACCCGGCCGCTCGACGAAATAAAGCGATGATCTCCCGCCAAGCTTCTGTCACTGGTTTTGAACTGAATCAATGGCGAGGGCCCTTTCAATGGGCCATGCTTCTCCATGTCCTGGCCATGATCTCGGTTGTCGTCCTTCCCTCCCTGCTGCAGAAGAGTCATCAACGACCCGAGTTCTACACAGTTGACCTGATCAGCATTGCCGATCCATCCTTTGCCCCACCTGCTCCAGTGGCGCCACCTGCGCCGGTGGCTGCCCCGACACCCATTGCCCCGCTTAATCAAAAGACCGTGTTTCTCCCAGATGCCATGGCTCCGCCGGCACCGGTGCCCATGGAGGAGCCTGCAGCTCCGGTCTCACTCACCCCCTTGAAACGCAAGATCAAGAACATGATTCCACCTCAGGTGGTCAAGACAGAGCCGGACCCACAACAGGAAAAAATCCGCCTCCAGCGTCTCCGGGCAGCGGACCAGGCCGAGCGACAGGCCATTGCCGAGGCCAAGGCGGCCACCAATGATGCACTGGAGACCCTTAAGCAGATGCTGCTCACCAGCCAGGTCAATTCCAATCCTCAGGGTCAGTCCCGTCCGGCCAGAAACAACACTCAACTGGGAGTGGTGGAGGGTCAGTACATTGCTTCAATCCACGCCCATCTTCACCGCTACTGGTCATTGCCGGCTATCAAGACCTGGAACCCGGACCTGACCACAATCATGGTGGTTCAGATCAACAGCGGGGGCAAAATAACTAAAATATTTGTCGAACAGCCCTCGGGTGATCGCCTCTTTGACCAGTTTGTTAAACGGACTCTGGAGCAGGCCGACCCCTTACCCGTGATGCCACCGGCCATGAACCGCCAAAGCCTGGAAATCGGCCTCCGTTTCAAACCGGGTGGTATTCAGTGATATTTTCGTCCAGAAATGGTATATACTTTTAATCATTCCCTTTTCCTCATTTCTCATATTTCTAAGTGATCAGTTGTCATTACAGGACAGAATCATGAAACAATTGTTTATTCTTACTCTCACCATTCTCACCTCCTGGCTCATTACAGGCAACCTGCAGGCCGAGGGAAGAATCTATATCGATATCACCTCACCCGAGGCCAGAAAGATCAATGTCGGTGTCCCGCAGATTATTAACCAGAGCAATCCCCTGCAGGCGGATCGGCATGGCCGGGATCTGGCCAGACTCATGGATCAATCATTGGAGTTACAGGGCATTTTTTCTCTCATTCCCGAGAACATCCATCTCAATAACCAGAGCGCCGACTGGAAACGTCTGGGGGCCGATTATGCGGTTCTGGGCAACTATTCCCTTTCACCCCGCTCCATCCAACTGGAACTGAAACTTTTAGATGTTGCCACAGGCCAGATTATTCTTGGCAAGCGTTACAACGGAAGTGGCGGCCAGGAAGATGAAATCATTTACAAGTTTGCCGATCTTGTGGTGGAGGAATTAACCGGTCAATCAGGAATTGCCTCCGGCACCATCGCCTTTATTTCAGATGCGACCGGCAGCAAGGAACTTTACATTTCCGACCCGTTGGGCCGTGATATCCGGCAACTGACCCGTCACAAAAGCCTGGTGGTTTCACCCCGTTTTACCCCGGATGGTCAGTCCGTGTCCTACACCTCGTTTCACAGCGGTAACTCCAATCTTTACCTCGCTGATCTGAAACAGGGCCGGAGCAACAAGGTCCTCTCCCGCCAGTCAGGGATGAACCTGGCCCCAACCTGGGAACCCAATGGCCGCTCCTTGATCCTGACCCTGAGCAAGGACGGCAACCCCGACCTTTATCAGCTGGACACCAACGGTCGAGTCCTGCGGCAGTTGACCAGACGGGCCGGAATCAATGTCTCAGCGTCCTGGTCACCGGATGGAAAAAACATTGCCTTTGTCTCGGATCGAAGCGGCACCCCTCAGGTCTATATTATGGAACTGGCCAGCTCCAAGGTGCAGCGGATCACCTTTGACGGGAATGAGAACGCCGAGCCGGTCTGGTCACCCAAGGGGGACCTTATCGCCTATACGGGCAAGGTCAATGGTTCCTATCAGATTTTCACAGTCAGACCTGGCACAGGCGCAACACCCTTTCAGGTCACGGGCGGACCAGGTGATCATGAAATGGCCAGCTGGACACCAGATGGCAACCAACTGGTCTACACCAGGAAAATCGGACAGCAACAGCAACTCTATCTGATTCATAAAAACGGATCAAATCAGCGGCCACTCTTCCCGTATCACGGAAATGTCTCTTCGCCCCGCTGGACCCGCTGATAAAAAGCAGTTGTATTCAACCCCGCTCCCGGGATACAGTTATATGGATGTTCACCTGAGACCATGAAGGCCATGCCGAAGGAACAAACGTTCATCAGTGCTTGTGGCTGGCTATTTTGGTCCAGCCATGCTGGTTTATTTGAAAATCATTGACTGAGTTTGCCCCCTTGGTTTTTCAGGCAAACCCGACTCTCCCAACCACTACTTCCCTTACGGTCATTATGAAAACCCCGACATTTACCCTGTTGACCACCTTGGCCCTGTCACCCTTTCTTGTCCAATGTGCAAGCCGGGATGATATGCAGACCCTTAATTACCAGCTGATGACTGTCAACCAGAAGGTGGAGGACATGAAAGTCACCACCGTGGACCAGATGCAGCGCAAACAGGCCGTCTCTTTTGAGCAACTCGACCAGATGCAGCAGGAAGTGCTGGCTCTCGCGGCAAAAACCGATGAGGTTATTCATCGAAATCAGGCCCTGGCCAGCGAAAACAGCGAACTCAAAACCGCCTTGAGTGCATCTCTTGAAAAACAGGAAATGGAGAACAAAAAACGCTTTACAATCCTTTCGGATCTGCTGGAAAAACAACAGTCCGTCATTACGGCCCAACAGACGCAGATTCAGGCGATCCAAACCAATCGACTCGATGACGCCCGGGAAAGAGCCCAGAACGCAAATCAGCGGGCCCAGGCCGCCCGCGAACAGAAACAGTCAGTGAGTGCCGCCTCAACTGCATCCGGCAAGGTCATCCAGATCAAGGCAGAGCTGCACAAACAAATGAGCGGAGTGACACCCTCGACCGAACCGTCTGCTCCCGTGGCCCCGAAGGTCATTCCGGTCGCTGCCGAAAAGAAAACCACTGAAGCCGCGAAGGCCACTTTACCTGCTGTCCAGGATCACAACCTGCTGAACCAGGGACGATCGGCCCAGAAGGCTGGTCACTTCCAGGATGCATATGACCTGTACAATCAGGCCCTGAAGGACGCCCGCGCCCCCTCGGACCAGGCCATGGCCCGTTTTCTGATGGGCGAGACACGTTTTCAGCAGAAGGAGTATGATCAGGCCATTCTTGAATACCAGGAAGTGATCTCCAAATTCAGCAATCAGGAGCTGACTCCCACGGCACTTCTTCGTCAGGCCGAGGCCTTTGAAGCCCTTTCAGATAATGATACCGCCAAGATCATTTACAAGAAGATCCTGGGCAGCTATCCCAACAGCCCCGAGGCCCTGGAACTCTCGAAGAAAGGGAACAATCCGTAAACAGATTTCATGAATCCTCGCCTTGATGAGCTTCTGGTCGAACGGGGGCTGGCAGACAATACAGGGGCGGCCGCAGGGATGATCGGGGCCGGAGAGGTCCTGGTGGACGATCAGAGAGTGGACAAGGCCGGCAGCCGCTTTCCGCCCCAGGTCAACATTGTGGTCCGAGAACGAATTCCCTTTGTCTCCCGGGGTGGCTTCAAGGTTCAGGGCGCCCTCGACAGTTTTCAGTTTGATCCAACAGGTCTTGTCTGCGCTGATATCGGCGCCTCATCCGGGGGATTCACCGACTGCCTGCTCCAGCGCGGGGCCCAGAAGGTCTACGCCGTTGATGTCGCCTATGGCCAGTTTGACTGGAAACTTCGCCAGGACCCACGGGTGGTTCTGATTGAACGCTTCAATGCCCGCAGGATCAGTTCGTCTCAGATTCCCGAGCCGCTGGACCTGGCCGTGATCGATGTCTCCTTCATCTCACTGATCCGGATCATTCCTCCACTCCTGCCCCTGTTCGGGGAGCAGACCTCCATCATCGCCCTGATCAAACCCCAGTTTGAACTGGCCCGCCATCAGGTGCCCACAGGCGGGGTGGTGCAGGATCCGGCCCTGCACCAGGCTGCCATCGACAAGATCAAGACATTTGCCCATGAATTGGGACTTGAATGCAAAGGGCTTGACACCTCGCCCATTCTTGGCCCCAAGGGGAACCGAGAATTTCTCATCCTGCTACAGCCCTGACCGCTTGCCCCGTCTCGTCCAGAAGATTCTTCAGTCAATGGGACTGATCTTCCTCTTATTCCTCTCATTCCTCCAGGCGTTTGAGTGTCTCCAGCAGGGCCTTGGCCTCTTTTTTCAGATCCTGACTTGTACCCGCATCTTCCATGGCCAGTTTAAGATTTTGCCGGGCCAGTTTTGTGCGACCACCATAAAGATAATATTTCCCAAGATAACAGGCGGCGTCCCCGGTCCGGTTCTGGGCGGTCCGAATACGGCCAAGCTCAAAATAGACCTTGGAGAAATCCGGAAGCATGCGGGCCACTTCCAGGAAAATCTGGGCCGCTCGATCCTGCTCACCCAGGGCCAGGCGGACTCGGGCCAGCTGATACTGGGCCCACTGATCATGACGATCCTTGAGGTGAGCCAGTTCAATGAGCTCCAATGCCCGAGGGAAATTGCCCGCGGCCAGTTCAACCACGCCCTGGTCCACAAGCAAAATTGTCTGTTTGGGGAAATAGAGGGCAACTTCAGCCAAACGCTGCCTGGCCGAGCTGAAATTATTTTCCGCTAGATCAAGCAGGGCCAGACCGTACGTGGCCATGACCTGAGCAAATCGACTGGCCTTGGGATCAGTGGCCTGACGGCCCCACTGCAGACGATAACGCACACCATCCTCAAGCTGGGCCAGGACTCGATATTTCATCCGGGAAAACTTGAAATCGTCGGCCTCCTTCCAGACCTTTCCCTTCTGTTTTTCCAGGGCCAGCAGTGACTGGACATAATCAAGCCGCGCCTCGGGGTCAGGGTGGGTCAAAAGATACTGAGGGACCTGCCCCATGCGATAACGAACCACCCGGCGCATGGTCTTGAGCATCTCCTCCTGGGCCTCCGGGTTCCGCTCCAGTTTCTTGATCCAATCATAGGCCAGAAGATCTGCCTCCTGTTCATCCTGCCGACTGAAATGGAGATTGACGGCCTCACCCGCGGCCAGTGAACCGGTCATCATGGCCTGAGACAAGGCCCCTCCGCCCAGGGCCAGACCGGCAACGGCCAGGGCCAGGGCCGCGGCACTGACCTTGCCCCCGGTCTCAATCCGGGAAGAGATGTGCCGACTGACGATATGACCAATTTCATGGGCCATGACCGAGACAAGCTCATCTTCACGGTTCATGGTCTCGATCAGGCCTGAGTGGAAAAAAATCAGGCCGGAAGGAGCAGCAAAGGCATTGAACTCCTTGTCGTTGATGACGAAAAAATGATAATCAAAGTACTGAATCCCGGCCACATCCAAAATCTCACGGCCCAGTTCGTTGAAGTACTGGGCGATATCCGGCTCATCAAACAGGGAAAAGGCCTTACGGATCTGAAAGAGCAGCTTTTCGCCCACCTCCCGCTCCTCGGTAATGGAAAAGGCAGAGGCAGAACGGACCCAGCTCAACTGCATCAGGGCCACAATCAGGAAGAGAGAGATAATTTTTTTTACGATGTGCATGGTCATGTGCCGGTTCGGATGGACTCAATCAGGCGGTTCATCCCCTCATCAATGGATATCAAGGGGTGATAGCCCAGGTCTTCACAGGCCCTGGCCGTTGAAAACCAGTGACTGCGGGCCAGTTGCATGGCCAGAAAGCGGGTCATGCGCGGTTCATCATGAAGATTGCGACAGGTAGCATACCATTCAAGCACAGCACCCATCAGATAGGCAAGAGAAAAAGGCAGAGACCTGGTCACCGGCGGCAGGTCAAGGCGTTCAAAGAGATGAGCGATCCAGTCCCAGAGATTGACCGGCTCACCCTGGCTGATGAAATAGGATCTGCCGGCTGCGGTGGCTGGACCGGACAGATTGTCGGCGGCCAGGAGATGGGCATGGGCCACATTGTCAATGTATGAGATATCAACCCGGTTCTGGCCGCTGCCGATACGTACCAGCTGCCTGGCCTGGCCCCGTGCCATAAGACGGGGAATAAGATGCGGGTCTCCTGGCCCCCAGACCAGATGAGGGCGAATGGCACAGGTCAGAAGTTGATCATTAGAGGTCTGCAGGACGACGCGCTCGGCCAGGGCCTTGCTGCGCGCATAATGACAGAGAAAACGATGCGGAAACGGCAGGTTTTCGTTACCGCCACAGATATCATGACGATCAAAGACCACTGATGGGGTTGAGGTGTAGACCAGAGACCGGACACCCTGGGAACGGCAGGCCGAAAGAACATTGTTGGTTCCCTGGACATTGATTTCGTTGTAATCCTGCCAGCGGCCCCAGATTCCAGCCAGTGCGGCCACATGGAAGACCGTGTCCACCCCTTGAAAATGGCGGGCCAGACCGTCCAGGTCACGAATGTCAGCGCACAGACAGCGGACGCCTTGAGCTACCAGGGGCGGATAGGTGTTGCGCCCCAGAACCAGGCACTCAACGCCTCGGGCCAGGAGCTGCCGGACAATGGCGCTGCCGACAAATCCGCCGCCGCCAATGACCAGGACCCTGTTCATGATCCAGCCTTGAGTTCACCCGCAGCCCAGAGGGACAGTTTCTCACGGAATATTTTGGCGTTGTGACGGATATCCACCGGAAAATCAGGATGAATCAGAAAGAGATTGATCTCCTGGGTCACCAGACTCTGTGCGGCCAGTTCCCTGACCTCTTTGAGCAACTGATCAGCACCGATGGCCAGTTGCCTGTCAGGCTCAACAATCAAGACCGGGAGTTGACAACCAGGATGATCCGGGTCCTGGATCCCGATTAGGGCTGAACGGAAGACCGACGGATGGGTATTGACAATCGCCTCACAGGGAATGGTGAACAGGGTCTTCTGATGAGTCACCACCCGATGGGCACGGCGACCACAGAACCAGAGACGACCACGATCATCAAGATACCCCAGATCACCCATCCGGTGCCAGAAGGTCTCCTGATCCATGATCTTGGAGAGCCGGTTCTCTTCCGGATTCTCTTCGTATGACCGGGTCACCACGGGGCCCCGGGCCACTATCTCTCCAATTTCACCTGGGGGCAGACAGCGCTCCTCCTTCCACTCCTCAATGGGCTCATCTGATAATGGAATAACCCGGATATCGATGCCGGGTAAGGCACGGCCGACACAGGTCCCCTTGCCCTGGCAGGTCAAAGGCCATGTCTCAGCAACGATCTCCTGGCCTTCCATGGAGGCAACGGGTAATGCCTCTGTGGCCCCGTAGGGTGTGTGAATTCTGGCCGTGGCAGGGAGCACTTTCTGCATCCGTTCAATCAACTCGCCACTGACCGGGGCACCGGCCATCAGGACCAGCCGCAATGAGTCCAAAACAATATTGTGGGCAAGGCAGTAACGACTGACCACATTCCACAGGGCGGGTGAGCCAAACGAATAGGTGACCCGAACGCGTTGCAAAGAGGCAATAAACCGTTTGGGGTTGACCTGTGCCGGTCGGCTTGAATCCATGTCCGGAATCACGGCCGCAGCCCCCAGGGCGGTGGAAAAGAGCCCGAAGAGCGGAAAGGCCGGCTGATCAATATCCCCGGCGCCCACCCCATAGACATCTCTAATCAGAGCAAGCTGGGCCCTGAAAACCTGATGCTCGTAGCGAACCCCCTTGGGCGGGCCGGTGGAACCGGTGGTGAAGATGATTGCCGCAAGGTCATCGGCAGCACTCTTGATGACCTTAAGTGGACGACCGAGACGGGCCGCCTGGCTGCGAAGATCGGGGCCAAACAGCCCGAAAGATCGACCGCAACAAAAGGCCTTATGTACCGAAGCAAAGGGCTTGGAAAAAAGGAGCCGAAAGAGACAGGCCTTGGGCGAGCCGACCAGAAATTCAGGCTTGACCCCACCGATACAGGTGAGCAGATTTTTATAGCCCATCCCCGGATCGATCAGAATCACCGGGGCGCCAAGTTTGAACAGGGCAAAGGTCAGGGCGATAAAGTCGGCCGAGGGACGAACCATGAGCATGACCCGCGTCCCCAGCCCCACTCCCTGACTCCGCAAGACCTGGCCATAGCCGTCGGCCAGGGCATTGAGCTCCGCAAAGGTCATCGTACGTCCACCGGCTGCCTCAGTCAGGGCCGTACGACTTCCACGGGCCACGGCCTGTTCAGCCAGTTTTGCGGCGATATTCTGGTTGGGTGTCTGGACCATCAGGAAAGACCAAAAAAGTGTTTGAGTCGTGGCCGGATCTGCTCCAGCCCATCTTCCAGGACATAATGTCCCGCTTCTGGCAGATACAGGGTATCGGCTTCAGGGAAACGGGAACACCACTCCCCATAAAAGTGATCATTAAAACAGAAATCCTTGCCCCCCCAGCAGATCAGCATCGGGATCTTGCGTCGGGCAAGATCTTCCAGGCCCGCCTCAACATTGGTCAGGGTCTGATACGAGGGATGAGAGGCATCAAGTGGGATATCACGGACAAAACCGTGGACCGCTACCCGATGGGCCCAGGAATCATAGGGAGCCAGATAGGCCGCGGCCACATCTTTGGCCAACCTGCGGGTCACCGCCATAAAGGTGGCTGGCCAGGCAAACCCGTTAAGTCCCCGAACGATCAGGGCACCCAGAATGGGCCAGCGGCAGATGCGGATTCGAAATGGAATCCGCTGCGAACGAAAGGCGCCGGTATTCAGGACCACAATCCGCTCCACCGCCTCAGGTGACATACCCGCCACTCCCATACCGATGGCGCCACCCCAGTCATGGACAATAAGAGAAAAAGTCGTGACTTTCAAATGCGTCAGGAGTCCCTGCAGGTTACGGATATGATCGGCCAGCTGGTAAGGATACTCCTGGGGCTTGTCCGAGAAACCACAGCCGATATGATCCGGGACGATCACCCGAAAATGGGGGGCCAGAAAAGCGACCAGATTGCGATAATAATAGGACCAGGTGGGGTTGCCATGGACCATGACAATCACCGGACCGGACCCTTCGTCCAGATAATGGAGACGATGGCCGTCGATCTTGGCAAAATGGGAAGCAAAAGGATAGTCTGGATACAAGAAAATGACACCCAACAGGCAAGGGTTTGGCAGAGATTAGATCAAGGTTGGAATCAAAATTAAAGATAGTCGACCGGCCTCTGCTGTCAATAAAAAATAGCAGGACTGATTGAATCCAACGTGCAGGTGACAGTCCCTATTATTCTGCTCGACAACAGATCATCCGGGACGCTACTATGAGACTGATCTGTCTTTCTGTCTGGCCCTGTAATGTCTTACACAACAATCATTTCACCTCACGTAAGAGGTCGGCTCGTCAGTGCAGGGCAGGATCAATCTTTCTCAGCCAAACAGCAATCGCTGCCTCTTTTGATTGCCCCGGTCAATTGGCCTCAAAAAACGTTTACAGCAAGGAGCAGATATATGTTTCGCATCCGTCGAGTGTACGACAATACCCTGCCCATAGACCGTGATGCCCATATCCAGGTCCAGGAAATTCTGCGTCAGCAGTTTTCAGGCCTTTCCGTCAAGGAAATTGACAGCCTGCCGGGCAAACTGCTTAACCCTTTCAAATACCAGTTTCGCACCATTCTCTTTGTGGCAGACGATCAGCGGCACCGGGTAAAAGGGTTTGCCCTGGTCAACTATGCGCCTGATCTCAACTTCAGCTACCTTGATTTTCTCTCGGTTCAGCCGACCAGAAATGCCGGTGGTATTGGTGGTGCCCTCTACGAAAAAGTGCGTGATGAGGCGAAGAATCTCAAGGTCTGCGGCATCTTCATGGAGTGTTTGCCTGATGACCCTGCCCTCTGCCGCGACAAAGAGACCCTGAAACAAAACAAGGCCAGGCTCCGTTTCTATGAACGGTATGGCGCAGTCCCCATCATCAACACGGCCTATGAGACACCTTTAAAACAGGGGGGTGATTGCCCACCCTATCTGGTTTACGACCGTATCGGCCAGAAGACACTTCCCGCACAAAAGTCCACCAGAGCGATTGTCCATGCCATCCTCACCAGAAAATACGGCAAGGACTGTCCCACAGGTTACATCGACATGGTGGTCGAGTCATTCAACGATGACCCGATCCAGCTCAGGGCCAAGCGATACGTCAAACAGGAAGCCGCAGAGGTCAAAACCGTTCTTTCCATGGAGCAGCACATTGCTCTGGTGATCAACGACAAACATGACATCCATCATGTCCATGAACGGGGATATGTCGAGGCCCCGGTTCGTATTCGCTCCATCATGAAGGGGATTGAACAGACCGGTTTTTTTGAACAGAAACCAGCGCACCAGTTCCAGGAACGCTACATCAAACAGGTGCATGATGCAAAATTTGTCGATTATCTCAAACGGGTCTGCACCCATGTGGAACCGGGAACTTCAGTATATCCTTATGTCTTCCCCATTCGGAACGCCACCCGACCACCCAAGGAATTACCGGTCAGGGCCGGATATTACTGCATAGATACCTTTACCCCTTTGAACCGTAATGCCTATATAGCCGCCAGGGGGGCAGTCGATTGCGCCCTGACCGCTGCCAGCCTGCTCTTTGAGGGATATCGAATCACCTATGCCCTGGTCCGACCGCCCGGGCACCACGCAGAGAGCAAGGTCTTCGGTGGCTTCTGCTATTTTAACTCAAATGCCATCGCCGCCAATTATCTCAGCCGCCATGGCAAAGTGGCCGTCCTGGATATCGATTATCATCATGGCAATGGAACCCAGGACATCTTTTATGAGCGGGCCGATGTCATGACCCTCTCCATCCATGGCCATCCAAGCTTTGCCTACCCCTATTTTGTCGGATTTGCCGATGAAAAGGGAGAAGGTCCGGGCTATAAGTGCAACAGGAATTATCCCATGCCTGAGCATCTTGACGGAGCCGGATATCGACAGGTCCTGAACCGTGCCCTGAAACGCATCCAGACCTATGGACCCCGCTTTTTGGTGATTGCCCTGGGCTTTGATCCGGCCAAGAACGACCCCACCGGCACCTGGAATCTTGAGGCAAATGACTTTTACCAGAATGGTCTGCTCATCGGACGCCTGCACCTGCCCACTCTGATCGTGCAGGAAGGCGGCTACCGCACCAAATCGCTGGGTACAAACGCCCGCAACTTTTTCACAGGCCTCTGGGAAGGCATGCACCGTGAGTAAAAAAGAGCCGCGCCACCTGGTGTGTCTCCTTGTCCCCTTAGTCACTGCACCAGCGGTCCAGCCATAAATCTTTTTATCTGACTAGCATGTCCACCCACAACCAAAAAAAATCATTCCTTCAACATGGCCAGTCATGTTCTTTAATGAACTTTCATATAAATCCAGATTGGAAAGAGGTGGAAACAGGAAGGTCCCTGACCGGCGTATCTGAAACATGAACGATGGAACATCGTTCATGTTTCGGGCGGAGCTTAGCCGGACAGGGACCTTCCTGTTCCCACCGGGCCAAGCTCACCACAACAAATCGGTATGTTGCAATCCCGACGAATAGATCCTTACCGTGTCTCCTTCCGCCCGGAACCATCCCCATATTCTGCACCTACGCTCATATCTTCGTACCCCAATAATCACTGGCCATAGCCCCAAGTTTCAGATAAACTGTTTTAATGTGACATTACTGAGCAGTTCCATTTATTACGACCCATCGCTGGACAGAAAGCCGCGCCCATTGACCCCGCGCTGTAAATTCTCAACGACAGCGATACAGATGAACAAAAAAAGCCTGCAACCCAGAGCCCGCTCTGTAAGTTTTTCGATGCCATAAACCGATGCGGCACCCCTAACCTGCACCCTTATCTCTTTTTTTAACTTTATATGCTGCTATCCATCGACAACTTCAGCCTCAGCTTTCTCCATGATGACTCGGGCTCAGAGCCCGTGGAAGAGCAGATCCTGCACCAGGTCTCACTGGGTGTGTCTGGGACACAGACCACGGCCCTTGTGGGTGAGTCCGGATCCGGCAAATCGGTTACCGCCCTTTCGATCCTGCGACTTCTGGAGGACACCAGCAATATCGTCTGGTCGGGTCGAATTCTTTTCAAGGGGCGCGATGTCTTTTCCCTGTCGCCCAAGCAGATCCGGTCCCTCCGCGGCAATCTGGTCTCCATGATCTTTCAGGAGCCCATGACCTCGCTCAACCCGGTCTACACCATTGGCAACCAACTCATGGAACCGCTTCTTCTGCACCGGTCCCTCACCAAAAAGGAGGCCGAGGACGAGGCCATCCGTCTTCTGGACCGCACCGGTATTCCTGATCCCAAATCACGGCTGACCGCCTTCCCGCACCAGCTCTCGGGTGGTCAGCGTCAGCGGGTGATGATTGCCATGGCTCTGGCCTGCCGCCCGGCCCTCCTCATTGCCGATGAACCAACCACGGCCCTGGACGTCACGATTCAGGCCCAGATCCTCGATCTGATGCAGGATCTGCAGCAGGAGTTCAACATGGGTATTCTGCTCATCACCCATGACCTGACCATGGTCCGCCGTATTGCTGATCAAGTGTACATCATGCAGGGTGGTCGAATCGTGGAACATGGCCCCACAAGAGACTTGTTTGAGAACCCGCAGGACCCGTATACCATTCACCTCATGCAATCTGTCCCTTCCGGAATGCCCGAACCGATTGCCACACAGGAGCCGATTCTCGACCTCTCACACCTCAACTGCCGCTTCACGATCAAAGACTCAGGCGGCCTGTTCTGGGGTGGTCGAAAAAAAGTCATCAAGGCCGTCAATGATGTCAGCCTGACCATCCCTGCAGGCAGTACTTGCGGGATCGTCGGTGAGTCAGGCTCTGGCAAGACCACTCTTGGCATGGCGATCCTCAAACTGGTCAAGAGCCAGGGGGTTATCCGTTTTGGCGACCGCGACCTCCAGCCCCTTTCCACCCGGACCATGCGCCCCCTGCGTCGGGAAATTCAGGTGGTCTTTCAGGACCCCTTTTCTTCACTTTCACCCCGGATGACCGTTGGCCAGATTATTGAAGAGGGCATGAAGGTCCACAAACTGGGCGGCAGCAGAAAACAGCGCCAGGTCCTGGTCCAGGAGGCCCTGGCTGAGGTCGGCCTTGAGCCCCTCCATGCCCGTCGTTATCCCCATGAATTTTCCGGTGGCCAGAGACAGCGCATTGCCATTGCCCGGGCCATTGTCCTGCGGCCCCGACTTCTTATCCTTGACGAGCCGACCTCAGCCCTGGACATGACCATCCAGAAGCAGATCATTGATCTGCTCAAGGGACTGCAACAAAAATACGGAATGACCTATATCTTTATCTCCCATGACCTGCGAGTCATCCGGGCCATGGTCCATCAGGTGGCCGTCATGCATGAAGGATGCATTGTTGAGTCAGGGCCTGCTGACGAGATCTTTCAGGCCCCCAAACATCCTTACACCCAACAGCTGTTTCAGGCCGCCTTCGGCACCTGATCCAGCCCTCTGGCGCAAGACCTTTCCTGCCGTGTTTCCCCTGCAACTTCTTCAAACCATGACCCACTCACCCGGGGTCTATCTGATGCAGGACAGAAAAGGCACGGTCATCTATGTGGGCAAGGCCAAGGATCTGCGCCGGCGTCTGACCAGTTATACCCGGCAAAACAGTGGAGGTCAGAACAAGACTGCGGTCATGCTCTCCCGGGTCAAGACCTTTGAGACCATTATCACCAGGACGGAAAAAGAGGCCCTGATTCTTGAATGCTCACTGATCAAACAGCATCAGCCCCGCTATAACATCATCCTCCGGGACGACAAAAGTTATCCTCTGATCAAGGTCACAGTCCAGGAGCAGTGGCCGCGTCTGCTCATGACCAGACGGCGCCTCAATGATGGCGCCCGCTACTTCGGCCCCTATGCCTCAAGTGGAGCCATGTGGTCCACCCTGAAACTCCTCTGGTCGCTGTTTCCGCTGCGCCGCTGCAAGGGAAGTCAGTTGAAGGCACGGAAAAGGGCCTGTTTGAACCAGCAACTTCGCAACTGCCTTGCACCATGCATAAAGAATGCTGATCCAGTAAAATACAAAGATATGGTCAAGCAGATTCTCATGGTCCTTGAGGGGCGCAGTTCGGACCTGGTCCGGGATTTACACGGTCAGATGCAGGAGGCAGCAGAGTGTCTGGATTTTGAGCAGGCCGCCCGAGTTCGTGACCAGATCGCGGCCCTGGCCAAGACCCTGGAGCAGCAGGTGGTGGTCCAGGGCCCCAGCCGTGACCGGGATTGCTTTGGGATCAGCCGCAAGGAATCTGCCGTGGCCCTGACCATCCTCCAGGTTCGCAACGGCACCATCTGCGGCAGTCGGAACTTTTTCTTTGCTGCCCCCATCGACGATGAACCAACAATCCTTACTCAGGTTCTCTCCCAGTACTATGAGAGCAACGAAACCGTCCCACCGGAAATACTTCTCCCCTGCCCTCCTGAAGACCAGGAACTTCTGGCTGATGTCCTCAGCGAATTGCGGGGCGGGCGAGTCAGTTTTCTCTTTCCAAGGCGGGGCGCCAGCAAAAAGCTGCTGGAGATGGCCCAGGAAAACGGAGCACAACTTCTGGAAGAACGGGCGCGTCAGGAACAGTCCTGGCAGGCCCTGTCACAACTGATGGTCAAACAACTGCATCTGGACCGATCACCTGAACGTATCGAATGTCTGGACATCTCCAACACCAGCGGCAAGCAGGCGGTGGGCTCCCTGGTGGCCTTTCACCATGGACAGGCAGACAAAAAACATTATCGTCATTACCGGATTCAGGGCCTGGACACCCCGAACGATTACGCCATGATGGCCGAGGTCCTGGAGCGCCGATTCAGGCGAGGACTGGAGGAGGAGGACCTGCCCGACCTGCTGCTGGTGGATGGCGGGCGGGGACAATTGAACATCGCCCGGCGGATCGCCCTGGAACTGGGGGTTTTCCAGCGTCTGGAATGGTTGGGGATCGCAAAGGAACGGGCAGAGGAGGGGGAAAAAATCTATAAACCGGGGCAGAAAAACAGCATCACCCTGGCGCCCCACAACCCTGTCCTGCACAAGCTGATGGAGATTCGCGACGAATCCCATCGCTTTGGCATCACCCTGCACAGAAAACTGCGCAGCAGGAGCTCTCTTGCCTCGCCCCTGGATCAGGTCCCGGGAATCGGGCCCGCAAAGAAAAAACAGCTACTCCAGGAGTTGGGCAGTCTCAAACGGATCAAAGCAGCCACCATTGAAGAGCTGCAAAAAGTCCAGGGAATCGGCTCGGAGCTGGCAGAGACGATCCACCTTTTCTTTCACCCTGACCCGAAAGCGCTGCCACCGCAATCAACATCCTGAATTCCTTTCGCCACAGAGCATCTCCAAAATTACTGCTCTTTGTTCTCACCGGATAGGACAAAAGACACGGGTGAGTATGTGGGCCCTTGGGCAAAAAGCCACACACCCATCAATCCTTGCGCCCTTCTGCTGCCTCCTGGTCCAGAATCTCTCCAAGGGCAAAGGCAAAATCACCCACCAGTTCAGCACAGTATTTGCGCCGGCTGTCCGGGTTGGTGTAATAGTCCTTGACCGCCTCACGATCAGTCCAGTCCAGCCGGGCAATATCACGACAGTTGCTCCCTCCGTACGAGACCGTGAGTTGCTCAAAGCGACGCACCAGTACATGGCTGAGCGGCCAGAGCCTGCGGTTTTCCCTCTCATCCAGATTGGCACGACTGTGCATGGAAGACACCAGGGCAACTCCCCCCAGCAGGATACCACAGACGCTCCCTGAACTGGCAATTCCACCACCGAAGGCCCCCACGGCCCTGACCACTTCAGGCTCCACCCGCCCTATCTTTTCCTGACCCACGGCCAGAATTGCCTGACTTCAATGAAAACGTTTTTTAAACAGCTCGATGGCCTGTTGCCGCATCTCTTCCGGTGTCATTCCTGCCTCCATCATCATCTATAGATAAAACGAATTCTTCAGTAGCACCCCATCTGCTTCGTCAGCGGCCTGCTCATGTACTGATCAGTCCACTTCGCAAACCTCTTTCTCGCAGCTGAAGCACTACTGAAGAATTACAGTACACGGTTTTATGTTCGCTTCCAGTTTCAAACTGAACAGTTACAGATAAAACACCTTTACTCATCGGTCACTATTCAGCCTCGTCCCATCTCCTGCGCCATTGGCCTGTTCACATACAGGTGTAAGCTCACCCCCTGATCTGCGCCCAGACAGCCAATGAACAGATGTTCGAGCCCTTGCTGGTTGCCCGCGAATAACAGGAATGAATAAGGAGATCGGCTATGAATTGCATCCAGTCAGAAACTGCTGGGCCATCTCGACTTCGCTGCGGCTGCCAATCACCAGGGGAACCCGCTGATGCAGTTCTGTGGGTTTGATATCAAGAATCCTGGTGCCGTCATCAGTCACAGCCAGTCCACCTGCCTGCTCGGCCAGAAAGGCCATGGGAGAGGCCTCATACAGGAGCCGGAGTTTACCGTAGGGCTTGCACTTGTTTTTCGTGTCACAGGGATAAAGAAAGATACCGCCGGCAATCAGGTTACGGTGGAAATCAGCGACCAGTGAACCAATATAGCGCAGACTGTAGGGCCGCCCTGATTCCTGATCAATGGCCTTGAGATAGTCTACGTAGTTGCGCATCTCAGGCTTCCAGTAATTATAGTTTCCTTCATTGACGGAAAAATACTTGCTCTGTTCCGGCATGAGAATCGATTCGTGAGAGAGAAAAAATTCCCCGACACTGGGGTCAAGGGTAAAACCGTGCACGCCTTCCCCTGTGGAATAGACCAGCATGGTCGACGATCCATAGATCATATAGCCCGCGGCCACCAGTTCACTGCCCGGCTGGAGCAGATCATTGATATCCCCCTGGCCCGAAGGACTGAGACGACGATGGATGGAAAAGATGGTCCCGATGCTGACATTGACATCGATGTTTGAAGAGCCGTCCAGAGGATCAAAGGCCAGGGTGTACTTGCCCTCGAAGCCCTCCTTGACCGGAATGATGTCGTCCTCTTCCTCCGAGGTCATGACACAGATATAGCCACTGCGGGCCATACGGCGCTTGATGGTATTATTGGAAAACTCGTCGAGTTTCTGAACCTCTTCACCCTGAATATTGGTCTTGCCCGAGACACCGATAACATCAGCAAGACCTGCCATATTCACCTCGGCCGAGATGATTTTGGCCGCAACAATCAGTTCGGTGAGCAGGCCTGACAGTTCGCCGGTCGCCTGGCGGTGGAGCAGCTGACTCTCCATGATCTGACGATGTACGGTGATTCCCAGAGGTCGCTTCATTCCAAATTCTCCGCTTGATGCGTTATATGAAAGTTCATCGGAGACCATGACAAATCATGGCGATGTAACAAACCTTCATGGTTAATTGTGGCTGTCCATTCTGATCCAGCCATACTGGTTGATTCACAAAAGTACCATTCAGGACCCGAGTCAACCAGGGCCTGACCTGAGACTGTACATATCCCTCAGATTCCGGTTTTGCGCCACCGACGGACAAACTCAATCAGGGTCCGGACACCGACCCCGGAGGGTCCCTTAGGGATATACGATTTCTCAGTATAATTCCAGGCTGTGCCGGCAATGTCAAGGTGGGCCCAGGGGGTCTCACCAACAAATTTTTCCAGATAGGCGGCCGCGGTAATGGTGCCGGCCCCCGGGCCTCCGGTATTCTTGATATCTGCCACCTGCGATTCGATCTGCTTAGAGTAATCTGGCCCCATGGGCAGACGCCACAGCGGCTCACCGCACCGCTCTCCCGCCTTGATCAGACGCCTGATCACCTCGTCATTGTTCCCCAGCAACCCGGTATAGTGATGACCAAGACCGACAATCACCGCCCCGGTCAAGGTGGCCACGTCGACCACACAGTCAGGAGAAAATTTCTTGATCCCGTAGGCCAGGGCATCGGCCAGGATCAGGCGACCTTCCGCATCGGTATTCACCACTTCCGAGGTCACACCACTGTAATGGGTAATAATATCACCAGGCTTGAGCGCCGAGCCACTGGGCATGTTATCGGTGGCTGGAACAAGAGCCACCACACCCACATCCGGCATCTCCTCTCCCACTATCTGCATCAAACCGAGAATCGCTGCGCCACCGCACATATCATACTTCATATCCTCCATTCCAGCCGAGGGCTTGATGCTCACCCCGCCGGAATCAAAGGTCAAGCCCTTGCCGACCACCAGGAGGGTCTGGGTCTTTTTGGGTGGATTGTATTCAAGTATCACCATCTTGGGCGGTTCAGCAGAGCCCTGATTAACGGCCAGAATTCCACCCATGCCCAGATGCTCCATGTCGGCCCGCTCAAGAATCGTACACTGCAGGCCATACTGTTCAGCAAGATCACGACCGGCCGCAGCAAAACTGGCCGGGGTCCAGCCATTCCCGGGCTCGTTGGCCATATCCCTGGCCCGACATGCGGCCCGGGCGGCCCTCAGGCCTGCCATCATATTCTTCCGCACGGTAATGCTTGGATCATTACTGTAGAGACGCAGTTCCTTGAGCCCCTCGTACGAGGGGTCATCCTCATCTTTTTTCTTGTATTTCAGAAAACGATAATCACCGAGAAGCACACCCTCGACCATGGTCTCAGCCACATCACCGGCCCTGACTCCGTCAAGATCGGGCAGGCAGACCATGATCTTGTCAGCTTTGACCCGAATGGCCTGGCCGGCGATATGGCCCCCGGCAATCCGGAACCGTTCACGGTGTTCATCACTGCCATGCTTCTTGTCACTCTTGCCCAGACCCAGGAGCATCAGTCGTTTGGCCTGAAAGACCTCTTCGGCCTTATTCTTCTCAGGATAAAGAATCAAGGACTCACCAGCCTTGGCGGAGAACTCGGCCAGTCGTCCACGAGACTTGAGCCACGAGTCAATGAGTGGATGATCGGCCTTGACCTTCCCTTTTACAGGTTGCTCCAGACAGTAGACCAGAAGGTCGCCCTTAAAAGTTTCAGGGTTTTTCCCAGACAGGACTAATTTAGTTGCTTCCATGACATCACCTTTATATAGTCGTACAATAAGGAAAAAAATTGAGTATCGACCAGGTTCACACAAATACTCAAAGTGTCATTTAACCACAAAAATCAGCCATACTTCAAGATGAATATCTAGAAAAGTTAATTTCTTACTCTAAAAAAAACTCTGTTACGCCATTCATCCGTGAATCAATGCACTTTCCAGACAGTTTCACTTATGCCTGACATCCCTGTTGCCCATTCAATACTCAACAACTTATCATAATACTCCATGCTTTCCACTCTTGTCGTTTCCGTTACTCTGGCAATCGTCGTTTCCGCCTTTTGTTCACTTCTGGAGGCCGTTCTCTACTCTGTTTCACCGGGTCAAATCGAGATGCTCAGAAAAGCCGGCTACAAAAATGCCGGCGTGCTCATTAAACTGCGCAGTGATATTGACAAACCGATCACTGCCATCCTGACCATGAACACCATCGCCAACACGATCGGCGCGGCCGTTGCCGGCGCATCGGCCGCTGTGGTCCTCGGCGAGCAGAATCTGGTCCTGTTTTCCATGGCCTTTACCCTGGCCATCCTTATTTTCTCAGAAATCCTGCCCAAGACCCTGGGGGTGACCTTTGCCCCGAATCTGGCGCCCTATATCGCCCGCCCGCTGATGATGCTGGTCATCACCCTCAAACCCATCATCTGGCTCTGTCAGCTGGTGACCAAACTGATTCCCCACCAAAACAATCGGGACACCTTTTCGTCAGAGGAACTCAAGACCATTGCCGCCCTGTCACGCAAGTCCGGCAATATTGCAGCCGACCAGGAAATGGTGATCAAGAACATCCTTAATCTCAATGACAAAACTGCCCGCAACGTCATGACTCCCCGCACGGTCACCTTTTCCCTGGATGAAAACCTGACCGTGGGCCAGGCCATGGAAAAAGAAACTCAACTCTCCAGTCACAGTCGAGTGCCCCTGTACAACAAGACGCCTGACAATATTACCGGGATGATCATGCGCAAGGATGTGTTGCTGGCCGCAGCCCATGACAACAAGGGTCAGAAACTCTCATCCCTGAAAAGAATTATCCACTTTGTGGCCGAAACCGCGCCTCTGAACCGGATTCTGGTGGATTTCTTCGACCGCCATCAGCACCTTTTCGTCGTGGTTGATGAATATGGCTCCATGATCGGAATTATCTCCATGGAGGACATTCTGGAGGAAATTGTCGGTCGCGAGATCATGGACGAATCCGACCAGACCAGCGACATGCGCGAGTTGGCCCGAACCCAAAAAAGATCTTCAATTAACCAGTGAACCCCTTGTTTCCCACAATACGGGTTCACCCCGCAGCAGCATTCTCGATGTCGCTCTTGATGCTCCTTGTCATGAGCTGTGGCTGCGTGTTTCACCCCCCTGCACCGCTCACTCCCACACTCCCTGCCCTGCCCGACACCTGGGCCGCTCCGCATCAAATTACCACTGCCGACAGCAGTTGGTTGCCCAATGATCAGCGCATTCATCTTTTCAACCTGATCCAGGAAGGCTTAGCAAACAATCCGCAGATCCTGGCCCAGCGAGCCGAGGCTGAGGCCGCTGTCCAGCAGGCCATTAGTGCTGGAGCTGATCGTCTGCCTAGCCTTTCAGCAGCGCTAAATGGCCAGCGGAGCCATACCGAGAGCGCTACTGCCACCACCACGGCCCTGTCTCTTGATTTTTTATGGGAGGCAGATCTGCTCGGCAAGCTCGATGACCAAGCCCGGGCAGCTACCCTTGCAGCCGAAAGAGTCTTTGCCGAGTATGAACACGCATGCCTGCAACTGGCAGCCACTCTTGCCAGATCGTGGTTTACCCTTCTGGAATCAGACGATCAGGTCAAACTGATCAGTGAGCGGGAAGACAATCTCATAAATACTCTCGCCCTGATTGAAGATGGCTACCATCTGGGGCTCAAACAACCGCTGGATCTTTTCCTGGCCCGCGCCGATCTGGCCACCACTCAGGCGCGCCTGGAATTCTCACGCCAGGAATTGGGCCACAACATCCTGGCCCTGGAACAACTCCTGGGCCGCTATCCCCTGGGGGCCCTTTCTGCCCAGTCGCCCCTGCCCCGGAATATCCCCTTTGTCCCGGTCGGTCTTCCCGCCACTCTCCTGGTGCACCGTCCAGATATCCGTGGCGCCGGATTGGCCCTTGAAGCTGCCAACCTCACCACACGGGCGGCCTGGAAGGCCCGCTTCCCAAGCTTCAAACTGAGCGGTACACTTGGCAACAGCAGCAGCACCTTGAGCGATCTTCTTTCCAACAATGAAATGGCCTGGTCATTTCTGGCCGGACTCACCGCCCCTTTGTTTGACAGCGGCCGACTCAAGGCCCGCCAGGAGCAACAGGAACACCTGGGGACAGCCGCTGGCGCCTTTTACACCCACACCGTGCTTCAGGCCCTGACTGAGGTGGAACGATTGCTGGGCGACAGTGTGCATCAGCGCCAGCGCCGCACTCACCTTGCAGATGCCGTTGGGTTTGCCAGTCGGGCCGAGGAGCTTGCCTTTGAACAGTACCAGCAAGGTCTGGTGGATTATGTCACGGTCCTTGAGTCCCAGCGCCGGACCTTTGATGCCCGCACCAGCCTTTTGGCAATTGACGCTGATCTGATCCGCACCCGCATTGATCTGCTGGCTGCCCTTGGAATCTTTCCTGTCTCTATCGACAACATCATACAATGACAACTTCTGCCCCCACTCCCCATCGCCATCCGACCGCCAAGAAACCCGGGCGGTTCCTGAAAATCATTCTGCCGATCCTGATCCTGGTATTCGCCCTGCTGGCGGCACGCATCATTTACTCCAACCCACCTGAGGCGCCACAGCATTCAGGGCCGAAACGCTCGATTCTCAGCGTCGAGACCATGGTGCTCAAGCCTGAGCCATATCAGGCAGAGATTGTTACCTATGGTACGGTTCAGGCCCAGAGCCAGGGAGAATTGATCAGTCAGGTCAGCGGAGTGGTCACCAGACTGGGAGCCAATGTCCACCCCGGTGCCTTTTTTCAGAAAAATGAGTTGCTCTTTCAGCTGGATGACCGGGATTACCGCGCAGCCCTGAAAATTGCCGAGGCCGCACTGGCAACGGCCCAGGCCAAATTGATTGAAGAGCAGGCCCGCAGCCTCCAGGCCGAGAAAGACTGGCAACGCATGGGCAATGACCGGGCAGCCAGTGACCTGGTGCTACGCAAACCCTACCTGAAATCGGCCCAGGCCAGTGCCCTGGAGGCCGAGGCACGCCTGGAAAAGTCACAACTGGATCTCGAACGGACCAGTATACGAGCTCCCTACACGGGTCGAGTCCTGACCAAGCACGTGGATATCGGGCAGTTTGTGGGTGCTGGCCTGCCCCTGATCGAAATCTACGCCTCTGATTCTCTGGAAGTTCGCCTGCCCCTCAACAGTCGACAGCAGGAACTGGTCAATCAGGACAGCACCTCTGCAACCACCCTCAACTCAGCCAATCCCATCCGGGTCACAATTGAACCCGTGCGCAAATCGCCTGCCTCACTCATTCGCCACGGGCAAATCAGCCGTTTCGAGGCCAGGATTGACAGCAGCACCCAGCAACTCTATGCAGTGGCATCAATTGACGACAGCCGCAACCAGCCACTCGCCCTCGGTGAATTTGTCAAGGCAACCATTTTTGGCCGACAGTTTGAACAGGTCTTTGTCATTCCGGCCCACGCCCTGTACAGCAATGATCAGGTGCTCCTGCTGACAGATAACCGGGTGGAGAGACGCCAGGTCACCGTGATTCAGCGCGGCATGGATCGCAGTATTATTGATGGAAACCTGTCATCAGGTGCGCAGCTGATCACCACGCCACTGGGCAACATCACCAGTGGAACCCAGGCCACACAGGCAGAAGATTCGGGGAAACCATGAACAAGGCCATTGAATGGTTTGCCCGTAACCATGTGGCAGCCAATCTGCTCATGCTGCTTATCGTTTTCATGGGTCTCAGGGCCGCCCTGGTCAAGGTGCCGCTGGAGGTCTTTCCGACCTTTGAGCTGGATATCATCACGGTTCATGTCAGCCTGCCCGGGGCGACCCCGGAAGAGGCCGAAGAAGGATTGGCCATCCGCATCGAAGAGGCCATTTACGACCTGGAGGGCATTGAAGAGATCACCTCGATCTCCCGGGAGGGTGGAACCACCGTCTCCATTGAGGTCCAGAACGACCAGGACCTGCGGGAGTTGATGAGTGACATCAAGACTCGAGTTGATGCCATCAACACCTTTCCGGCCGATGCGGAACGACCGGTGGTTTACCAGGCCCAGCGCAACCGCGAGGTGATCAGCGTTACCGTCTCGGGCCCCTTGAACGAAAAGGAGTTGCGCGATCTGGGGACCGAGGTCCGTGAGGAGTTACTGGCTCTCGATGGAATCACCCAGGTCTACCTGGAATCAGTGCGCCCTTTTGAGATATCCATAGAAATTCCGGAACCGGTCCTGCGCCGCTACCAGCTGACTCTGGCCCAGATTGCCCGGCAAATCGAAGAACATTCTCTGGATCTCTCTGCCGGCTTGCTCCGCACCCGGGGCGGTGAAATCCTGATCCGAACCAAAAATCAGGCCTACACCACGGAAGATTATGCCGCTATTCCTGTCCGGACCGAAGCAGATGGCACCCGTATAAAACTAGGGGATATCGCCCAGATCAGAGATACCTTTGACCAGTCACCGATCAATGTCCGCTTCAATGGTCAGGATGCTGTTTTGATCGAAGTCTACCGGATTGGCTCCCAGAACGCCATCACCGTGGCCGACACAATCAAGGAATATGTCAGGCAAAAGCAGGAGACCCTGCCTGACAAGGTGAAGATCAATACCTGGCGAGACCGTTCAGTCGTTGTCAAGGCCCGCCTCAAGACCCTGGGTAACAGCGCCCTGCAGGGTGGCATCCTGGTGGCCCTGCTCCTCTCTCTGTTTCTGCGCCCAGCCATCGCCTTTTGGGTCTGTGTGGGGATTCCAGTCAGTTTCCTGGGCGGTTTCTGGTTTATGGCCCTGCAGGACATCACCCTGAACCTGATCTCGCTTTTTGCCTTTATCACCGTTTTAGGCATTGTCGTCGATGATGCCATCGTCACCGGTGAAAATATCTACTTTCATCTCCAGCGTGGCGAGCCACCCCTGGAGGCCGCCATTATCGGTACCAAAGAGGTGTCAGTACCGGTCACCTTCGGGGTTCTGACCACGGTCGCCGCCTTTTACCCCCTGATGAATATTGAGGGTGTGCGCGGGCAGATCTTTGCCCAGATCCCGCTCATTGTCATTCCGGTCCTGCTCTTTTCTCTGATTGAGTCAAAATTTGTTCTGCCCTCTCATCTCAAGCATGTCCGGCAGGTAAAAGATTCTGAGCTGGGCCGTCTCTCCCGCCTGCAGCGACGGATCGCCGATGGTTTCGAACAGGCAATTCTCCGTTATTATAAGCCCCTGCTTCATCGCTGCCTCCAACTCCCGGTCTTACCCCTGGCCCTGGCCACCGGCCTGATGATCATCATGCTGGCCCTGATCATGGGGGGCTGGACCCGTTTTGTTTTCTTTCCCAGGGTCCCCAGTGAAATCGCCCGAGCCACACTGACCATGCCCACCGGTACCTCTTTTGAACGGACAGACAAGGGTATTGACCATATGGTCAGCATGGCGCAAAGGCTTCAGGAAAAATACCGTGATCCGGAAAGTGGCCAGAGCGCCATTATCAATATCCTGGCCACCACCGGATCTGCCGGAGGGACCGCCAGTGGTCAGAGCCATCTCGGTCGGGTTCTCCTGGAACTCCAACCCCCTGAATCCCGTGTCGCTGATGTCAAAAGCGCCCAACTGGTCAAGGAGTGGCGCAAATTGATCGGTTCTATCCCAGGCATGGAAAGCATGACCATGCGGGCCGAGATCGGCCGCGGCGGCTCACCCATTGATATCCAACTCACAGGTCAGGATTTCAAACAACTGCGCAACGTGTCCGATCAGATCAAAAAACACCTGTCTCAATATCCAGGTATTTTCGACATTGAAGATTCCCTGTCCAGCGGCAAGCAGGAGTTACAGATCCAACTCCTCCCTCAAGGCGCAGCCCTGGGCCTGACCCAGGCCGAACTGGCCCGACAGGTCCGATACGCCTTCTTTGGGTATGAAGTTCAGCGAATCCTGCGCGGTCGTGATGATGTCCGTGTCTATCTCCGTTATTCAGGGCTGGAGCGCAGTTCACTGTCCACCCTGGACAGTCTGCTGATCCGCACGCCGGACAACCACGAGATTCCATTCGTCCAGGTGGCGGCCCTGAGTCCTGGCCAGAGCCCATCAGAAATTCTCCGGATCGGTCAACGCCGTGCCCTGAATGTCACGGCTGACCTTGACAAACAGAGTACTGATGTCGAGGCCATCAAGCGCAGTCTGGATGAGTATCTCGGAGATCTTTTGAGCCGCTACCCAGGGATCAGTTACAGCCTCGAGGGAGAGGCCAAGGAACAGCGCCAGAGTTTCAGCGGTCTGGAAAGCGGTCTGGTCCTGGTTCTCTTTGTGATCTACGGCCTGCTGGCCATCCCCTTCCGCTCCTACTGGCAACCCTTTATCGTCATGTCCATGATCCCCTTTGGGGCCATGGGGGCCGTGATCGGTCACTGGATCATGGGTATGCCTCTGACCATCATGAGCCTTATGGGGATGCTGGCCCTGACCGGCGTGGTGGTCAACGACAGTCTGGTCCTGGTCGATTATATCAACCGGAGACGCCGGGAAGGCACAGACCTGTTGACTGCCGTGCACCAGGCCGGTGTGGCCCGCTTCCGGGCAGTCATTCTGACCTCTCTGACCACCTTTGCCGGACTGATGCCCCTGATCTTCGACAAAACAACCCAGGCCCAGTTTCTGATCCCCATGGCGATCTCTCTAGGCTTTGGCATCCTCTTTGCCACCTTTTTCACCCTGCTCCTCTTACCGGTCAACTACCTGATCTTTGTCCGGAGTGGCGCTTGGCTGCGCCGGAACATGTCGTTCCGGGGTACTGATTTCGAAGGGCCTTCGCACAATTAGAGTTTTGCGACAGATCAAGACAAGAAACATTCCAGGGCAGACAGACGGTAGATATTCTGGAGATAAATATTCTGGGTTACTCTTCGACGAAATTTTTAAAGACGGGTCCATGTGGTGAGCTTGGCCCGGCAGGAGCAGGAAGGTCCCTGTCCGGCTACGCTCCGCCCGAAACATGAACGACGTTTCGTCGTCCATGTTTCAGATACGCCGGCCAGGGACCTTCCTGCTCCTCCCTCTTTACATTCCTGGTTAGATCTGTAGAGTTATGATTCAGCCGCCAGTGGAGACTCATTTTTGGTGAACACTTACCATGTTTTTAATAATGCAACGCTGATCGCTCATCTCTTTCCTGTACAGAACTGAACTTAATAAGGATACAAATCATGAACAGGATTTTTGTTATTGTGGTGTCAGCTGCCTTGCTTTTTATGGCTGCGGCCTGTTCAAGCGATCAGAATTCTGCTGAGACGCAACCAACAGCAGCTCGCCAGACGAGATCTGCAACCATTAATGGTCCTCAGCTGGATCAGGATTCCAGGAGAGAGAAAATATTCAGGTCCATTTCAGCCCGAGAGGCCCAGGCCCTGGTTGCCTCACGCTCTGACCTGTCCCTGGTGGATCTCCGTGAAGAGAGCGAACTTAAAGAGGGATACATTCCCGGATCACAACTGATTCCAATCAGCGCGCTGAGCCGTGGGACCCGGAGCCTGCCCGCTGACAGGCCACTCCTGCTGATCTGCGCGGTCGGAGGACGCAGTTACGCGGTCGGTCGGTTTCTCTCCGGCAAGGGCTATGGAGAAGTTTACAACCTGAAAGGCGGCATCTCCGACTGGAAAAAGGCCGGCCTTCCTCTCCAGTATTAATGTGCGTGCTATCCCCTTGACAGTGATGTATGGTAACGAATTGGTAATCCTTATCATATCAGTTCTGTTTTTTTATCTGTCAAAGTGAGGAAACAATGAGTGAATTTTTATTGCAATTCAGTCCTGTGACGCAGGCCTTCATGGCTACACTCTTTACCTGGGGCGTTACGGCTGCCGGTGCGGCTGTTGTTTTTTTTACAAAAGAGATTAATCACAAATTCATGGATTCAACGCTTGGCTTTGCAGCAGGCGTGATGATTGCGGCCAGTTTCTGGTCTCTTCTGGCACCGGGCATCGAGATGGCGGAGCAGTTAGGACTTACCCCCTGGCTGACCGCAGTCATCGGTTTTATGGGCGGTGGAATTTTCATGCGTCTGACCGACAAATTTCTGCCCCACCTCCATCCCGGCCTCAATATGAGTAAGAGTGAGGGAATCAAAACCTCATGGCAACGGAGCACCTTGCTGGTCCTGGCCATCACCCTGCATAATATTCCTGAGGGCCTGGCTGTCGGTGTCGCATTTGGAGCCGTGGCTGCGGGACTACCATCTGCCACGATCGGGGGAGCAATTGCTCTGGCCATCGGAATCGGTATCCAGAATTTTCCCGAAGGGACTGCGGTCTCAATGCCACTCAGAAGAGAGGGCATGAGCAAAGGTAAAAGTTTCATGATGGGACAGGCCTCCGGCATCGTGGAACCCATAGCCGGGGTGCTCGGTGCCATCTTTGTCCTGAAGATGCAAAACATTCTCCCCTATGCCCTCTGTTTTGCAGCAGGAGCCATGATTTTTGTCGTGGTGGAAGAACTCATCCCCGAGTCGCAGAGTAATTATAAAAATATCGATACGGTGACCATGGCAACCATGGCCGGTTTTTCGGTCATGATGATTCTTGATGTCGCCCTGGGATAATCTGATAACCTGATGACCTGATGACCTGATGACCTGTCCAGCCAATCATTTTTGTCACTGAAGCGCAGCACCGCAACTGTTTTGTCATGGGCCTGCTCGCACAGCGGGCTATAACTCGCGGGCCCCTTTCATTTCCCCCCATGACAAGAAGACGCAGAGGATTGTCCTGTTGGACCTCATAATCAATAATTTACACATCCCGATCGAGCATGACCGGATTGAGGCCTATAAAACGGCTGTAGCTCAACGACTGAACAGGGACGAGGCTTTGATCTCCATCCGGCAGATCCTGAGCAAGTCTCTGGACCTGAGCAATAAAGACCAGTTTTATTACACAATTTCACTGGTGGTTGAAACTGACGATTCCTTTGCCAATCCGCAAAATTTTCCCCTCTACACAGCCCCTTTACCAGACACAAAAAAGGCAACTCGCCGCACGGAACGGCCGATCATTGTCGGATTCGGGCCTGCCGGAATGTTTGCGGCCCTTGAACTGATTGACCATGGCTGCAAACCGTTGATCTTTGAACGGGGAAAGAAAATAGAAGAACGCTCCATCGATGTGCAGTGCTTTATCCGCGAGAGGAAACTCAATCCCGAATCAAACATCCAGTTTGGCGAAGGTGGCGCCGGTTCTTACTCGGACGGAAAGCTTTTTTCCCGGAGAAACAATAACACCAGCACTGTCAATCGGGTCCTGCAGACATTTATCAAATTTGGGGCACCGGAGGAAATTGGCTACATCAGCAAGCCTCACCTGGGAACGGATGTCCTGTGCAGAATCGTTCGCAACATCAGAGAATATATCCTGGAGCGGGGCGGCGAGATCCATTACAGCGCAAAAATGACCGACCTCCTGACCACAAAAGGAAAGGCGTCTGGCATTATCATCAACAATGAGCGTGAATATCTTTCATCATGTATCTTTCTTGCCCTGGGTCATTCTGCCCGTGATACCGTTGAGATGATGCATGAGAAAGGCCTTGCCCTGGAACAGCGATCGATCGCGGTGGGGTTGCGGATCGAGCACCCGGCCAGGACAATCAACCGGATGCGATACGGCAGGAAATATCTGAATTTCCCTGGCCTTGGCGCTGCCACCTATTCCCTCAACTATACCAATCGTAAAATCAGACGAGGGGTGTATACCTTTTGCATGTGTCCCGGGGGTGAGGTGGTCAATGCCTCATCAGAACAAGGCCTGCTGGTGCTGAACGGGATGAGCTACTCCCAACGCTTGTCACCCTTTTCAAACGCGGCGCTGGTGGTCAGCTGTCACAGTGCTGATTATCCATCGAGCACCCCCCTGGCTGGATTTGAATTCCAACGTGATATAGAGAGGAAGACCTTTCTGGCGGGAGGCGGTAACTGGGACGTCCCGGCGCAGAATCTGATGGATTTTTTGGGTCAACGCCAAACCGCTGATCTCAATCAGAACTCATATACAATGGGAGTGGTGCCGGCAGACCTGAAAGAGCTCTTTCCTCAATTTGTGATCAAGGAGTTGTCAGCCGCCTTCAATCAATGGAAGGAAGACGTTCCATTATTTGTTTCTCATGAGGCCATCCTGCTTGGCTCAGAGACCAGGACCTCATCTCCTGTCCGGATGACCCGCAATGAGGATTTTGAATCGGTCACCTTGAAAAATGTATACCCCATCGGGGAAGGATCGGGCTATACAGGCGGGATCACAAGCTCGGCCGCGGATGCCATCAAGGCAGTCGAACGACACCTGCTACAAGGACAATCGTAAAGGGAAGGAAATGAACAAACCCGCTGCCTGGCAGCACAGGCTCTCTTTCAATCAAGGCGCACCCCGAGGGCAACAACCTCAGAACAGGACTCATTCATGACCAATAACGATATCTTGCGCCGTCTCCGCTACACCTTCAATTTTAATGACTCAAAGATGATCGCCCTCTTTCAGCTGGCAGATCACCAGGTCACCCGGGAGCAGATCAGCAACTGGCTGAAGAAAGAGGATGATCCGGCCTGTCAGAAATGCAGCGATACGCACATGGCCCTTTTCCTGAACGGACTGATCAATGACAAGCGGGGGAAAAAAGAGGGGCCACAACCCGAACCGGAGCAACGCCTGACCAATAATATTATTTTCAGGAAATTGAAAATAGCCCTGAACCTGCAGGCCGACGACGTCCTGGAAATTCTCAGACTGGCAAATTTGCGGGTGAGCAAACACGAACTGAGTGCCTTTTTTCGCAAACCAGGCCACCTGCACTATCGTGTCTGTAAGGATCAGATCCTGCGGAATTTTCTCACTGGCCTGCAACATCACTTTCGAAAGCCCGAACAGGGGGGCAACGATTCAGATCAGCCTGGATGACCATGCTGGTCTGCCCCCTCCTGCGCCGGCCTCCTTGCATCCATCAGACACCTTGGGGCCAGACACCTCTTCAGGAATCAAGGGCGGCCAGGACGATCGGGACGTCAACGGTCTGATCATCGCGCAAAATGGTGAGGATCACCTCGTCGCCGACCCGGAAACGTTCCAGCTCGTTGCGGATATCGTCATACGATCTGACCTGCTGGCCTGCCACATTCAGTATAATATCGCCAAGGATGATCTCACCGCCCTGAGTCTGGCGGGTGGGGCGCAACCCGGCCTGGGCCGCGGGCCCGTTCGGCTGGACATTGATTACCAGGACCCCATCGATCCCCAGACGCCTGGTCAGGCGCGCGTCGGCCATCTCAGCGCCAATCCCGGGTTTGATCAGACGACCATGCTTGATCAAATCGGGCACCACCCGGTTGACCTCACTCACAGGAACGGCAAAACCAATCCCGGCATAGGCCCCTGACGGGCTGTAGATAGCAGTATTCACCCCGATCAGACGGCCAGCGCTGTCCAGAAGCGGCCCACCCGAATTTCCGGGATTAATGGCTGCATCGGTCTGTATCATGCCTTTGATCGTCCTCCCCCTGATCCCGGTGATATCCCGCCCCAGGGCCGAGATGATCCCGGATGTGATGGTCTGGTCCAGGCCAAAAGGGTTGCCGATGGCAAAGACCTTCTGCCCCACCAGCAGGTCATGGGATTCGCCAACAGAAATGGGCAGCAGCCGGTCGGAAGGCGCTGTGATCTGTACCACGGCCAGATCCTTGTCAGGGGCCGCCCCCACCAGAACCGCCTTCCAGTTGGAATGATCAGCCATGGTCACCTCGATCCGTCCGGCATCGCTGATCACATGATAATTGGTCACGATCCGCCCCTGATCATCCCAGACAAAGCCCGAGCCCGTCCCCTGAGGGATTTCTACCGCATTCAGTGAGAAGAGTTGGCGCCGATAGGCAATGCTGGTGATATAAACCACTGACGGTGACGTATTACGAAAAATGTCGATGGTATTCTGTTCATCCCCGGCCAGATCACCTCGCGCCGTGATCATCCGCGGTACGGCACGGGAATCATGCCGCTGTCGCTCAAACGGTGAATAGATCAGCCACAGGCCAACAAGGACCAGAAAAATGATGGCCAGCGGGGAGATTCTACGGGGGGTCGGGGGAAGAGACATGGATCACAAATGTGTAAGAGGAAACCTCAGAAAGAGGCTCCCTCTTACGCTCACAGATTGAGTAATAATTTGGCAATCCAGAAATAGACCAGGACGCCAAGGATATCAATGGACGTGGTGACAAAGGGGCCGGTGGCCACAGCCGCATCGATATCAAAACGCTTGAGAACCAGGGGGATCATGGTGCCCAGGGTCGCGGCCAGGACCATTGAAAAACAGATGGACAGACCGACCACCAGACCCAGCAGGGGCGTTTCACTGTAACCAAATGAGGCCAGAACCCCAAGAAAAAGTCCATACAGGACGCCGAGGATCAGACCGACCTGCATCTCCTTGAAGATCACCCGGTAGAACTCTCCCATATTGATCCGGCCGGTGGCAATTCCCCGGACAATAATCGTGGATGATTGTGTGGCAATATTACCACCCATCCCCATGACAATGGGAATAAACGAGGCCAGGGCCAGGACCTGATTCAACTCATGCTCAAAGGCCGTGATGATATAAATGGCCATGATCCCGCCAAGCCATGAGGCAAAAAGCCAGGGCGCACGAATCATGGCGTTTTCGGTGGTGGACTTGAGCAGGATCTCACGATCGCGACCCGCACCGGCCATCTGAAGAAAATCCTCGGTGGCCTCTTCACGGATAACATCGATAATATCATCGACCGTGACAATGCCCACCAGATTATAGTTGGAATCAACCACCGGAACGGCCAGGATATTGTACTGAGAAACCACGTGGGCCACCTCTTCCTGATCGGTATCAGTGGTGACCGAGATCACGTTGGCCTTCATGACATTCTGAAGACGACGATGGGGCGGATGCATGAGGAGTTCACGCAGCGAGATGACGCCGGCCAGTTGACCATCTCCATGGGTGATGTAGAGATAAAAGACCATCTCCTTTTCTTCGCTGCGCTTCTGCACCTTGGCAATGGCCTCGCCGATCGTCAACTCCTCATCCAGGTACATGAAATCCGTCGACATCAAACCACCGGCGGTTTCAGGATGGTACTGGAGGAGTTCCTCGACCTCTTCCCTGTCCTCACGCTCCATATGACGGCGGACATCAGCCGCCACATCTTCCGGCAGGGCCTCGATCAGGTCGGCGGCATCATCCGAGGCCATCTCGCTGACCACATCGGCCATAAACTGCGGAGAGAGCCCTTCGACCACGGAGAGCATGATCGATTCGTCGAGTTCGCTTAAGAAATCAACGACCAGGCTGGTCTGGGCAACAATGGCAAAGACGTCGGACCGCTCTTCCTCGGAGAGATAGCGGAACACCCAGGCCAGATCGGCCGGGTGGGTCTTGGTAATCAGCTTCAGCAGATGATCGGTGGCCTTACGGCGATTCAGGCGCCGGATCATGTCAAGGATGACCTTGCCTTCATTGCCGATCAGTTCTTTTTTAGTGCTCTCTTGGATCATGGTCTCACGGGGCAGAACTCAACTGAGCGGTACAACTGCCCAGAGTGCAGGATTATTTTTTAATCGCATAATAGACATAAATATTATAGTTTACCCGCAATCAACTTCATCCGTCAATTTGAATCCTTTGGTGAAGTCGTAACAATCGTTATTGTTCGAGCGGATGCACCTTGTGTTGTCATGCTGGTTATAATTGGCTCAACAGATATTCTGTCGACCTTAAACTGCAAAGCACATAGAGTCCAAAACCACTCCTTAAATTGAAAGATCGCCATGCCCGTTCATCCCGCATAACATCTACCAATCATTGCCCCCTGCAGTTTTTCAGAGCATATCCCCATGACTGTCAATATTTATCCGGATCAGGTCACTCTTGCACCAGAAGAAATTGAAGAAATCTTCCAGATGGCCTGTCAGTTTCATCAGGAAAGTGAACTGAACCAGGCCATACCGCTTTATGAGGGCCTCATCACCCATATACCGGATTCACCACTCCTTCATTACAATCTGGGACTGGCCTGTTTTGAATCAGGTGATTACCAGCAGGCCCTGAAGGCCTATCGTCAGGCCGAAAAACTGGCGCCGGACGATGGTGACATTTTATTCAATCTAGGGCTGTGTCTCAAAAACTGTGGTCAACTGAATGAGGCCATTGAATGCTACCTGCGGCTGCTCCAAAACCAGCCGGATGATGCGGATGTCCATTATAATCTCGGCCTCTGCCTTCAGGTGACCCATGCTCTGGAACAGGCCGCAACGTGCTACGAACATGCCCTGGCCATCGACCAGGATCATGTTTCAGCCCTGACCAATCTCCCCTACCTCTATCATCGTCTGGGTCAGTTGAGCAAGGCCCAAGAGATATACGACCGCCTTCTGAAGATCCGCCCCGATCATCCTTCAGCCCAGTACATGCTGGCCATCCTCAAAAACGAGTCGGTTCCCATGGCCCCCCCGGAGTATCTGGCCGAGACCTTTGATGCCTATGCCGAGACCTTTGAGGAAAGCCTGGTGGATACCCTTCAATACCGCGTTCCAGAACTGCTGCGGGAACACTACGATCTTCTATCTTTTCAGCCAAAGGATCGACAAAGGGGAATTGATCTGGGCTGCGGCACCGGCCTTGCCGGAAAACTGTTCGCGCCACTCTGTACCCATTTGAGCGGCATTGACATTTCTGCCAAAATGGTTGCCCAGGCAGAGAAAAAAGACGTTTACGACCGGCTGATTGTCGGCGAGATCATTCTCTATCTTGCTCGGGAGACCACCCATTATGACCTGTTCGTGGCCGCCGACGTCCTGTCCTATCTGGGTGATCTGGAACCGATATTTACGGCAACAGCCCAAGCCGCAACGCCTGGGGCCATCTTCTGCTGCTCCACCGAGGCTGGAGAGCAGGACAATTACACGCTCAATTCAACGGGCAGATTTGCCCACTCGGCCAACTATATCAGGACGACCGCCAAAGAACAGGGCTGGCAACTGAACCGAATGATCACCGCCCCCATTCGCCATGAAGGCGGCCAACGACTCATGGGCTATATCTGTTTCTTCACTCGGGAGTAAACAGGGCGCGTCCTGATCAACAACTGATTACGCTCAGCCATTCTCAACCCCCAAGCAGGGTGGTCCGCTGGGCAACCCAGCAGATCAAAAAACCCAGTCCCATAGCCACACCGCCAATGATCCGCATCTGATCAGGCTGCATGGCACTGATCTTTGTGAGCCATTCCCGCATGGCCTCAGGGGCAACTACATAGGGAAGGCCCTCGAGTATCAGGACCATTCCCACCAGCAAGACCAGCAACTTCATGACATTCCCCTCATCCAGAATTATTCCACCATTCAACCGAAACAGGTTTGAGGCAACATTGCACTCTGATAAACATTCACGCCGTCTTTATAGCATTGCATTTTTCACTCACACCTAATAATATGATGACCAGAAGTGAGTATCCATCTTAGCATGCATTTTACCTTTGAAACAAGCACTATCGTCATGCTCAATCTTCACAGATTTCCTTAAATTTTCAGCTAATTATAATCAACAACCCCCTCTGCCTCTCTTCTGCGATGCAGCCTCACTCAACCAGCCAAAACCATGCCAGATTCCATGAGCTCCAAATATAAAGAAGCCGGTGTTGACATTGACAAAGGCAATGCCTTTGTCAACAACATCAAGAGCATTGTCGCCTCAACCCATCAGCGGGGAGTCGTCAATGATATCGGCGGTTTTTCAAGTCTCTTTGCCGTAGATACCGATACCTATAAGAAACCGGTCCTGGTGACATCCACCGATGGTGTCGGCACCAAACTGGCCGTGGCCAAGCTCTGCAACAAACACGATACCATCGGTATCGACCTGGTGGCCATGTGCGTCAACGACATCGTCATCAGTGGTGCCAAGCCACTCTGTTTTCTCGATTATTTTTCCATGGGTGAGCTGGATATCGACATGGCCACGGACGTGGTCAAGGGGATCGCCGAAGGGTGCAAGCAGGCAAAATGCTCCCTGGTCGGGGGTGAGACGGCCGAGATGCCTGGTCTCTATTCCGGTGGCGACTATGATCTTGCCGGTTTCGTGGTGGGAATCGGTGATCGGGACAAGATGATTGACGGCTCTGAGATAAAGGTCGGCAACAAGATCATCGGCATTGCCTCCAGCGGTCTCCACTCCAACGGCTTCTCCCTGGTCCGCAAGATCTGTTTTGATGACCTGGGCCTGAAGGTCAATGACCAGATCAAGGAACTTGGCTGCACCCTGGGTGAGGAACTGATCAAACCGACCCGAATCTATGTCCAGTCGGTCCTGGCTGTCCTCCGACTTTACAAGATCAACGGCATGATCCATAACACCGGGGGCGGCTTTTATGACAATATCCCCCGCATCCTTCCGCCTGGCTGTCGGGCAGTCATTGACCGCTCGACCTGGCCCATCCCGCCGATCTTTACTTTTCTGGGGGATAAGGGCGGCGTTTCGCTCACTGAAATGTACCGGACCTTTAACATGGGAATCGGCCTGATGGCAGTGGTCGATGTCGCAGAGGTGGAAGATATCCGCCACCACTTCGAAGCCCTGGGCGAACAGGCCTTTATCATTGGCGAGGTCGTCTCCACAAACGGAGAAGATCGACCGCAGGTCGAGCTGATCGGTTAAACTCCTTCAGGCAGCAATCACGTCCATGAACGTAGGATGGACGTAGGGCCAGCAGCCGATAGGGGCTCCACAGCGGACCCCATCGCCCTGCTGACCCAGCACATTCCATAGCCACAGCCCAGAGATAAAGAAAACATGGGCTTTATTTACCCCATTCCGCAACAACACTGCTTCATTCATAACGGCACCTCGTCCGTCAGCCAGTAGAACTGGTATGGCGGGACTACAAGTTCTTCCTTGAACATTGCAGGCCGTTCCCCCGAATACAGATCTCTGACCGAACCATAACGGAAATATCCTCTCCGACCTATATCCTTCAGATTCAGGTGCTGGGGTGCACCGTCAAAGTTTGCCACCACCAGTACCCGATTGGTCGGCTGGACATACTCAAAACGGGAAAAGACAAAGAGATGCGGATTGCCCACATCCAGCAGTTCACGGTTGTTGAAATCGGCAAAGGCCGCCACTTCCCTGCGTACGGCGATCATCTTTTTAATGGCAGTGAATAACCGGTATTCCACGGTGCCTGGAGTATTACGTAATTCCGCCTTTTCCCAGTCCATCCGCGGACGATGCGCCCAGCGACTGTCATTGGCCTTTGCCGGGTCATCCAGATAGGTTCGGTCATTGAGAGTGCCGACTGCATCACCGTAATAAAGCAGTGGGATACCGCCAAAGGCCATGATCATGCCATGCAGCAGCAAAATGGTCTTGATGGCAACATCAATCCGAACAGAGTCCTCGGCCTCCAGGGCGCTTTCCAGTCCTGCAAGGGAAGCCAGCGAGCCGGAAATCCGCGTGTCGCCGGTCTTGTCATTGTGGCCAAAGGGTAACCCACGGGCCGGGGAGGCCTCATAATTCCCAGTATAATAGTCAATCAGAAACTGGCGGTGCGCATGAGGCTCATACTCCACCGCCCGGATATCATTATCGTCAAAACCCAGCCCGATATCATCATGACAGCGCAGGTAATTCAACCAAGTAGCGCGATCCAGCTTGTCGGGCAGGCTCTTGACCCCCTGGGTCAGCAGCCGTGCATTCCTGGTTGCCACCGCATCCCAGAGCAGGGCCATGAAGGTGGCGTTATAGGCAATTTCACACTCCTTGGCGTTAATGGCGTCTTCGCCGAAATACTTGATGATCTCCACCGGGGCAACGATGGCCTCGGCAATGAACAGGACCCCGGGGGCAGTGACCTGACAGCAATCCTTCAGCAACTGCAGCAACAGATGAGCCTCGCGCTCATTCTGGCAGATGCTGCCGATCTTTTTCCACAGAAAGGCCACCGCATCCAGGCGCAGGATATCGGCACCCTGATTGGCCCAGTAAAGGATGATATCGAGCATCTCGATGAAAACCGAGGGGTTGCTGTAATTCAGATCCCACTGGTAACTGTTGAAGACAGTCATCACCCATTTGCCCATGGCCTCATCCCAGGTGAAATTGCCGGGGGCGTTTTCAGGAAAGATTTCCGGCATGCTGACTTCAAACATATCCGGCACTTCGCGGTTGTCGAAGATGTAGTAGTACTCCTGATATCGGCTGTCACCCGCGCGGGCCTGCTTGGCCCATTGATGCTCGTCGGAGGTGTGATTGAGCACGACATCAAGGGTCAGCAGGATGTCGCGCTTACGCAATTGCCCTGCCAGCTCCTGCAGATCTTCCATCCTGCCGAAGCGGCTGTCGATCTGCCGAAAATCACTGACCGCATACCCACCGTCACTGGCACCCTCAGGGCATTGCATCATTGGCATGAGATGAACCATGTTGACGCCCAGTTCCGGAAAATAGTTGACCCGCTGGATCAGATCCGGCAGGTCGCGGGCAAAGCCGTCGGCATAAAGCGCCATACCCACCCATTCCTGACTGAGGAACCAGTTATGATTCTTTTCCCGCACAAGGTCGGACTGACGCAGAGATGCAGGTCGCTGCACATACTGCCGGGCCATGGTTTCCACCAGTGCCTGTATCTGCGGCCGTAAATCGTCACGTTTTCCGTAAAGAATGGTGAAGAGCGAGTAGATGTGATAAAAATTTGCCCCCAACCGAGTATAGAAGTAACGCAACTCCTCGTCCTGAATTTCCGGGTCAAGTTCGCTCAGGATATCATTCAAAAGGGAATGAGATACTTGTTCGTACATGGTTGGTCCTCTATGTAAGCTGCCAGGCTTCAATGAATGGTTGGTAGAAATCCCGATCCCGGTTGGTTGCACCGCGCAGGCCAACCACTGAGCCGGCAAAGTGCTGGGCACAACGCAGCGTCTGTTCCATCGGCCACCCCTTCAGCAGTCCCACAATCAGCACACTGCTGAACGCATCACCGGCCCCGACGGTATCCACCACCCGGACCTCATGCTCCGGTATGACCTGCAGACGTTCACCCTCGGCCGAGACGGCCAGGGCGCCTGTTTCTCCCCGGGTTATGATCAGCCAGGCCAGGGACAGAGTTTCAAGGAGATGGTGGATGCGCCCCTCGATGTCACGGAATTGGGGGACGATCTGCGCCAGTTCGTCCGCATTGAGCTTGAGCCAACGCGCGCCTGCCAGCAGTTGGCCAATGGCTTCTCCCGCCCACCACGGGTCGCGCAGATTGATATCTATAAAACGGAGTACACTGGTCTGCTCATTCAGCCGCTGCCAGGCCGTGCGGGAGACAACTTGACGCAGGGCCAGACTTCCATGATAAAGCAGGCAACCAGGCAATGTCGACAAGGCAGGCAGTCTCTGGTAACTGATATGATCCCAGGCACTGTCCGACACGATATGATAGTGCGGCTCGCCCTGGGAGAAGCTGACATCGACCACGCCCGTGGGATGGCAGGTGTCGGTCTGCAGGCCGGAGAGATCCATGCCCCACTCTCGCATGGCATGGAGAACCTGTTCACCCAGGAGATCGGCGCCGACGCTGGAAACAAACAGCGGCTCCATGCCAAAGGCTTGCAAATGCCAGGCCACATTAAAGGGTGCGCCTCCAAGGACAGCTGATCCATCCGGAAAGCGATCAAAGAGCACTTCACCAAAGATGAGCGGCCGGGCAGTGCTGGCCGGAGCGAATGCGTCCCTGTCCATTTATTCGCTCTCCAGTCGTGCCGTAAGTGCAGGGTGATAATGAACCAGCCCCTCCAGTATGCCCGCCGCATAATTCCCGTTCATGCCGCAAAAGCCGCCACGAGCAAGGTAAAGAGTCGATGCCGTACCCGCCTTGTTGGCCAGACGCTGCGCCTCCAGTCTGATTTCGGTGCTGGCATTGCGCACCAGAATAGCGGGAATCGGGCTGACCAGTACCGGCAGATCGTTACCGCTGTCGCCTGCAAAGACCGTATCCGCCAATCCAATCCCCTGCTGTTCCATAAGAAACTCTATGGCGTGGCGCTTGGTGGCACGAGCTGGCAACACATCCAGCAGCCCAACAGCGGCAGGTTCATCAATGCTCCAGATCAGACTGGCGCGGACACCTTCTGCCAGCAGGCGCCTTTCCATTGCCTCCATCAACTTCCTGTGGTTGACGCCCAGACTGACAGAGTAGCTCAGCTTGTGGGTGTTCTGCCTGGACTCTTCCTGCAACTGCAGAGACGGCAAATCCTGCAGCAGTAAGACCAGTTGCGCGTGGCTGCACCCGCCCCAGTCAGGGGCAATGTGAGTCTCCCATGCCTCCCAGGCTTCCCAGTTCCAGCCGGTACAGGCATAGATAGTGGAACCCACATCCCCAAGCACAAAGGCAGGCAGAGGCAATTCATATTCTTCGACCGCCTCCATGACCAGTCTCTGATCACGCCCGGTGACATAGGCAAGCACGATTTCCGGCAAGGCCACCAGCTTATGAAACCATGTGCGGGCCTCGGGTGATTCTTCCGCCACTCCATTGGGGATCAAAGTCCGATCCAAATCAGTACAGATCAGCAGGCGCTCTCTCATTCTGTCTCCACCTCACTGCCCTGAAAGAACTTATAATGTTCAATGGCCTCGAGGATTCCTTCAGCGCAGGGGCGCGTAGCAAAAAAAATCTTCTCGGCGTTTTCCAGATCGGAGAGCTCTTCATCATGACGATTGGCCACCACGACGGCCAAGGTGTTGCCGCGCATCATATCTTCATCGCTACCGGAACCGCCTGCGGCCAAGACTCGCTCCAGTGGAATATCCATCTTCTCAGCAACCCAGCGCAAGGCCAGTCCTTTCGAGGCACGGACCGGAACAATATCAAGGTACTGCCCGAAAGAGAGCACAGCATTCACTGTCTGCCCCTCCTGATGAAGCAGGCTGTTGATCTGCTGCATGTCTGGCGCGGTCTGCGGATCGATATAATAACTGACCTTGAAACGATTCTGTTGGCTCTTTGGTTGCAGTTTCAACCCCGGCAGCACGCTCATGACACTACGGATGATGCGCGGATGCCAGAGATGGTCGATATGCCTCTCCCATGCCGTATCCAGCACAAGATTGGGGGCGTAATGAATTTCAGTGCCAAGGCTGGTTACCAGCACATCAGGCATGGGAATATGCTGTTGCTTCATGACATGGATGGCCGAATCCAGCCGCCGTCCGGTGACAATACCGACCAGGACACACCTGCGGTTGGCCTGCAGGGCTTCGACAAAGGAGACAAGCGCCTGCGGGTTGCCCAAAAGATTATGGTCAAGACTGGAAAACAATGCCCGGTCATGATGGAGGTATCGGCGACGTTTGATGCGGAGCGCCGGGAGCGATTCAGTCCGGGCAATCAGTGGCCGCAGCACCTCAAGATATTTTTCCGTGTGCGCCTGCCACGAATAATGCTGGCGCACACCTTGCAGACCATGAGCAACGAATTGCTCCCATTGTAACGGTTCAGTCAGAATGCGCCGCAGTTTGGCGATAATATCAGCAGGGTCCAGTGGGTTAATCAAATAACCGTTCTGACAGTTGCCGATAATGTCGGTGGGGCCGCCATCTTCGGTGGCAACAACAGGTAAACCACTGGCTGTCGCTTCGATCAAAGTCAAACCAAATGGCTCGGTCAGCGCGGGATTCACAAAGACACCTTTGCTCAAAGCCGCGAGACGGTAAAGAACCGACACCTCAGCGGCTTGATGATGTTTGGGATAGGCCACTTTTCCATACAGATCATACTGATCAACGGTCAACAGGATATCAGTCAAGACCTCCTGGGCCCCGGTCTCCATCTCGCTGATGTCATCTCGATTACCGGCAATAATGACAAGATTAGCCAGCTGCTGCAATTCAGGTGATTGCCCATAGGCATTGATCAGTTGCCCAATATTCTTACGTGGATCAGGTCGCGACAGGGCAAGGATCATCGGCTTGACTGGATCTTGCAGAAAACGGGCAATTTCGGCACCAATAGCCGTACTTTCTTCGTCCCCCCGAGGAACGTGAAACTGCTCCAGATCCGTACCCGGCGGTATGACGCTCATCCGTTCGGGCTGATAATGGTCATACAACCCATACTGTTCTGTCACTTCATGCCTGGTGCTGGTGATAACGCGTTTGGCCACACTCAAGGTGGTTTCTTCCGCTTCAATGCGACGGGTGATATTATAGCGGGTCTCCAAAGCGGCCTTGCTGTGACCTGCGGCGAGGAGTTGACGACGCTTGCTGCGGCCAAGGGAATGACCGGTGTGAACCAGCGGAATACCAAGCTGATGGGAAATACGGGTGCCCACATAGCCGGCATCGGCATAGTGGCTGTGAATGATGGCGGGTGTGTGGGCCTGAAGTTTAAGATAGTCAAGAACTGAGTCGGCAAAGTTATCCAGACAGTCCCACAACTGCTCCTTCGGCAGATACATTGCCTCACCACAGTCAATACGGACGATCTGCACCTTATCACCAAGCTTTTCGAACGGCTGAGCATAATCCTCACTGACAGAGGGATCAACCACACGCCGGGTCAGAAGGTCAACATGTCCGACTTCGTGATGCGCGCCCAATGCCCGCGCCAGTTCCACCACATATTTGGTCTGACCGCCGGTATCGGCATCATGCCCAAGCTCAAGGTTGTGACCGCGAATCAAACCGTGGATGCTGATCAGAACAATGTAAGGTTTGGTGTGATCACGTGTCATATCGGCCCCTGTATATATCACTCATATGCAGCACCCTATTGCTGAACACTTATCTGTTGATCGGCATTTACAATTGACCCATTCTGGGCAAAGACAAGTGCCTGCTGCTGCAGATCATAACCTGAGGGAAACTGGAATATTCGCAGACCAAACTCAGGAGCAATCGCCAGGAGATGATCAAAAATATCAGCCTGGATCTCTTCGTAATTCGCCCAGACCTTGTCAGCACTGAAGACATATATTTCAATGGGCAGTCCCTGTGAGGTGGGGGCAAGATGACGCACCAGGAAGGTAAGATCCTGGTTGATCCTGGGGTTCTGGCGCAGATATGCCTTGATGTAGGCCCGAAAAACACCGATGTTCGTCTGACGTCTGCCGCCGATCTTATCCGGTTCAGGATGATACATTCTGTTATATGCGGCGATCTCTTCATCCTTTTCCGTAAGATAACTATCCAGGAGCGTATATTGTTTGAAATCCTCCAGCATGGCATCGGTGCAGAAATGGATTGAGTTTGTATCGATACAAAGGGCTCGTTTGATACGTCTCCCCCCCGACTCTGACATTCCCCGCCAGTTTTTAAAGGCATCATTCACCATCTGATGCGTCGGGATGGTGGTGATGGTTTTATCCCAATTCTGAACCTTTACTGTGTGCAGTGAGATATCCATGACATCTCCATCAGCACCATATTTGGGCATTTCAATCCAGTCACCAACGTGGACCATATCATTGGCCGTAAGCTGCAGGTTGGCCACAAAGCCCAGAATCGTATCCTTGAAGATAAGAAGGAGGATGGCGGTCAGCCCGCCAAAGACACTGATGATCCCCCATGGGGATCGATTGGTCAGGACCGAGATGATGAAGATAAAAGCAAGGAGATACGAAAGGATTTTAATGGCATCAAGATAACTGCGTACCGGCCAGTCACCGGCCATCCCGCTTTTATGGAATATATCCTGAGATGAGTTCAATACCGTGGCCAGGATACGGACGCCGGCAATGACAAAAAAGACCAGAATAGTCCTGCGTAAAAATTCGGCTGTTCCGGGAAAATCCGTGAAGGCCAGGTCAGCCACGGTATGAATCAGGACAAGTGGTGCCAGTATGGCCAGCCGTTTAAAAAAAAGATTTCGAATGAAGATATCATCCCATTGAAAGGTGCTTTTATGGGCAATTTTCTCCAGGATTCTCACGATATATTTCTGGAAGACCCAGTACACCAAGAAGGCAATGAATGCCAGCAGGGACAGTGAGATAAACAGATGCGTCATCTCTATCAGCGACGAAGAGAAACCAGACTGCAGCAAAAATGTATCAAGACCTTGAAACATGAATCCCTCATTTTCAATCATTAAAGTTCCTCTATGGTAAACTGTTACCGTGGTGCATTGCAAGCAGATGGGGACCGGACCAAGGTCGGGGGTGGCAGCAGACAAGAAATGCTTGTCACAATCATACCATATATTTACCCAAAAGAGTCAATCGTTGAATTACAGGATCTGCCCTCCGACCCTTCTGCTCCAGATAAGCTCACTTTAATTTCTTAGGTACTTGCCAAAACCACCAGAACAAACTATCATCCTGTAGTAATTATTCTTGTACGAAACATTCTACCAGGAAGGATTTTAAATGGGCAAGAAAAATAACGGTTATGACTACCGGGTTCTTTGTGCTTTGCGGCGAGTTATCCGGTCTGTAGATATTTATTCCAAAAAACTGAACACAGAATTGGGTCTCACAACCCCCCAACTCTTGTGCCTGCATGCCTTAGCTAACTCTGAGTGCATGATTCTCAGTGATCTGGCCAAAGAAATAAATCTTGGTGTGAGCACGGTCAATGGAATCGTCGACCGACTTGAAGCAAAGCAATTGGTGACCAGAAAAAGATCCGCCGAAGACCGTCGGAGGGTGGAGTTGGAAATTACCTCCTGCGGAAAGCAGATTGTCTTGAAATCGCCATCTCTGCTTCAGGACAAGCTCTCTGCGTCGCTATCAAGACTGCCTGAAAGCGACCAGTTAGCCATTACAGAATCGCTTGAGCTTGTTGTCAAGCTTATGGAAGCTGAAAAAGTTGATGCCTCCCCCAACCTGTTTCCCAGTGAACAGGTTGGCAATAATGAGTAACAGAAAATCTAAATAAAGGATTTACTATGTTTATGTTAAGCCAGCAACAAAAGGAAATACTTGAAGAAATTGATGGCAGTTCAGTCAGTCAATGGAATGACTGGAAATGGCAACTGAGACACTGCATCAAAGATCTGGACACCTTTGAAACCCTGCTCAATATTAAGCTACCCGAGCAGTTACGTAAGAATTTCAGCACAATTATCGAAAAATTCCCCATGTCCATAACGCCGTACTACCTGTCTTTGATCAAGACCGATGATCTGGAAAATGATCCGGTCTTCAAACAGAGTTTTCCGGTAATCAACGAGTTACATGTCGACAAAAATGATATGGCGGATCCTCTGCATGAGGATAAGGATAGCCCGGTTCCAGGACTGATGCATCGATATCCGGATCGCGCCTTGTTACTGGTCAGTAATAAGTGTTCCATGTACTGTCGGCATTGTACCAGAAAAAGACGGGTCGGCGACCGGGACACCATCCCCGGACGTGATCAGATTATGAAAGGAATTGAATACATAAGGAAGACCCCTCAGATCCGTGATGTGCTTCTGAGCGGTGGCGATCCTTTCCTTTTATCGACGGATTATCTGGACTGGATTCTTACTGAGCTGCAAACCATTGAGCATATTGAAGTCATCAGGATTGGCACACGGACTCCGGTCGTCATGCCATCACGAATTACCGACAATCTGCTGGAAATGCTAAAAAAACACCATCCCATCTGGATCAATACCCATTTCAACCATCCCCGGGAACTGACGGCATCCTCAAGGCAGGCGTTGAAAAAACTTGCCGATGCTGGCATCCCGCTTGGCAATCAATCGGTCCTGCTCGCCGGGGTCAATGACTGCCCTCGGATCATGCGTTCCCTGGTTCACAAACTGGTGGCCAACCGGGTACGACCTTACTATCTCTATCAGTGTGATTTGTCCGAAGGTCTGAGCCACTTCAGAACACCGGTGGGCAAAGGGATTGAAATTCTCGAAAGCCTGATCGGTCACACCAGCGGCTTTTGTGTTCCGACCTATGTTATCGATGCTCCAGGTGGTGGCGGGAAAATTCCGGTGATGCCCCAGTATCTGATTTCCTGGTCGACCAATAAGGTTATCTTGCGGAATTATGAAGGCGTCATCACCACCTATAAAGAACCAGATTCTTACGAACAAACCTTCTGCGAGAGAGATTGTGAAAAATGCGACTTACAACTCTCACTGGAGGACGCGGATGAAACCAAGTGCATGGGCATTGCCAGATTGCTGGCTGATTCCAATGATACGCTTGCCCTGGTTCCGGAGAATAATACTCGCCATGAAAGAAGAGGTTGAAACAATTTATGGCTAAGCATTTACCAGACCAGTTGAAAAAGCTTCCAGGCGGAGCTCTCATCCAACACGGTCCGCTCAACGATCGAATATATCTCATGAAGCTGGGCCATGGCGGGGCCGGTACTCTGCCTGCCGACCTGATTGCCATGGCAAGGCAACATAAGTACTCCAAGATTTTTGTTAAGGTGCCGGCACATCACTCCGAACACTTTGTCCGGGAGGGCTATGTTGCAGAAGCGGCAATTCCCCAATTCTATAAAGGTGCAGATACGGGGATATTCATGGGCTACTACCTGGACGAGTTGCGGGCGACTGAGCCCAACGCGGCGGTTCTGGATAAAATCCTGAATCTGGCCCTGGATAAATCAGGGACAGCCATTGCCTCTTTAGACAAGGACCTTTTCGCACGCCAGCAATGCGAAGAAGGAGATGTCGAAGAGATGGCGGCTATTTACAAGACGGTCTTCCAGACCTATCCATTCCCGATCCATGACCCATCTTATTTACTGGATACCATGCAAAATGATGTTGATTATTTTGCAGTTGAAAGCGATGACAGTTTAATCGCACTTTCTTCGGCAGAAATTGACAAGTCCGCCTTGAACGTAGAAATGACCGATTTTGCGACCCTGCCTGAGTGGCGTGGCAATAGCCTGGGAATTCATTTATTACTCCGGATGGAAAAAGAAGTGCGGGCGCAAGGTATAAAAACGGCATACACCATTGCCCGGGCGGTATCGGTTGGCATGAATATTATCTTTGCCAGATTGGGCTATACATATGGCGGCAGGTTGAAAAACAACACCAATATCTCCGGTAAGGTTGAAAGTATGAACATCTGGTATAAAGCGATCTCTTAGTTTCTTTTTTGTAAAAAAAGGTCCATCATCCTCTCTTCCTATTCAAAGATATGGGCCCCTACCAGATCACTCCGTGTCAAGAAACCAACGACCGTATCTCCCGCTCCGGCTAACACGGGGAGCCGGTTGATATTATTTTTTGATAGAATGGTTGCTACTTCAGACAAGAAAGCATCCGCCCTCACTGTAATAGCAGGCCGTGTCATAATATCACTTGCCACACCCTTGCGGACCGTGACCGCCGCACATCCTTTGCCCAGAAGACAGGCCGCGACAATGGACATAAAGGAGGCATTAGCCGCACCCATATGTTTCAGAAAATCCCGCTCAGAAATAATCCCGACAATTTTTCCATCTTCTGCCAGCACCGGTACACCTGATACGGAAGCTTCCGCCATTCGGGCCGCCACTTCCTGCAAAGGGGTTGTGGCCGTGACGCTTACAACCTCCCGGCTCATGATATCCCCGGCGCGGACGGAACAGATCAACCTTTTCAGGGCATGATGGAAAGAGAGTTCATAAAGTTCCTTGAAATCATTAACCGTAATATCGAGATAGCCCGGAATCTCCTTCATCGCCGCATAGATATCTTCCTCGGAAACGCTGATTCTGTCCGTCATTGACTGCAGCGGACCACCTTTTTCTGAACTCATATGACATTTTTTATCCATAACAGAATCCTCCGTTTTTCCGTCGCATGTTTGACATAAACAAAAACAAATCGTTGTAGCTTCTTCACCAATATTTCATGTCGCTGACCAGATCGATGACTTTGGAGTTGAGGTCAACGGACAACACTCTTCCATCACTGAAAATCACCAAGAGCACCCTGGCAATGATCATAATCCAGAATCCGATTTCACCTCGGCCCGAATTAAAGCTCATGGATCGGAGCTCCGAAGATATAATCGCCTTGCCCAGCTTCTTTGAAAACACCCTGACTGAATGTATCACATTCAGTGTACAGGCACTACCCATTCGTTCTGTTGCAACATTTATTTTGGATCCTGATTATTTCAAGCAGGTAACCTGAAATCAATTTTCCCGCCAATGAGGTTGATTATTGCAGTAGGATTTCGTATCGTGCGATACCCTCAGACCTTTGCCTTGGCAGGTTGAATCAAGTTATTGATGCCTTTCGGGATGCCACACTGATCTTACTGAATACCAGGCACTCTGGCGGTCAGGTGCTTCATGCTGGAAAGAATTCAAGTGCCGCCAGGTCTTCGTTACAGTGTTATGTCCCCTGACGTATCCCTGAGCACACTCAGAACAGCGAAGTACCTTTTTTAAAATACCCTCCTGTCAAACACAGGCTCAGCCTGGAGAGAACGTATTCCATGATCCAAAAAGATTTTACCTACTCAATCCATTGGAACCTCCTGCAAATCACTTGCGGGTCAGTGCTTACAGCGATTGCCCTCAAGGGGATCGCTCTGCCGCACCACTTTATCCCCGGGGGGCTTTTCGGCGCATCTTCCCTGATCTTTTACACAACCGACCTTTTAAATATCGCTGGCTGGTATCTGTTGTTCAATATTCCGATGTTTGTGATCGCCTGGCGGGGGATCAGTCGACGCTTTCTCTGGTACAGTCTGTCGGCCATGCTGATCTTTACCTCAGCTTATTCTGTAATTGACCTTGATCTGCACATCAAAAACCAGCTTTATGCCGCTGTGGCCTGTGGTCTGCTATCCGGCCTGGGGGTGGGCATTGTCCTGCGCTCACTTGGTTCAAACGGCGGACTCGATGTGGTCGCAGTCTGGCTTTTTCAGAAATTCAATATAGGGATAGGCAAATTTTACTTTGCCTTCAACACCCTGCTCTATCTGACCAGTCTGATCTATCTTGATATCGATCTGGTCATTGCCTCAATTATCATGATGTTCTGTACTTCGGCCGTTATGGAACAGACCCTGTCGCTTTTCAGCCAGCGTAAAGTCGTTTTTATTTTATCGGATCATCTGGAGGAAATTTCGCAGGAGATTCAAGAGAAACTCAAGATAGGAGGAACTCTCTTGAACGGCAACGGCGTGTATTCAAAAGTGCCTAAATCGGTGTTGATGACCGTGATCAATAATATCCAACTGAAGCGCTTGGAAGAGGTGGTCTTTACTCTTGACCAAAATGCCCTGTTTATCGTCGAAAATACGTTTACGGTACTTGGCAAAAGCTTTTCCAAAAGAAAAATATATTAACTCCAAGGGCCTGTCAGCAAATAACAAGGCCAATATGGCGCTCATATTTGGGTCAGGTTTGGTTGGAGCGATTGAGAAAAACCGCAGGCGCAGCTTCTTCTCCAGACACAACTCCAAAAACCAACAACAGATCAGTCTGATCGATCAGTTCATTCAGGCAACACATAAACGCAGAAAGGGGGATTTATCAACTGTGATGAATCCCCCTTTCTGCGTTTGATAGAGACTGAAATTCTTATCCACCACAATCGTCCAGCCCACCCTTCATCTTGTCCAGGGCGTGAGGCAGGACATCAAGCAATACCTCAATATTTTCCCGGGCAGCCCGTTCACTTCCAGGAAGATTAATGATCAGACTTCTGCCCCTGATTCCTGTCACTCCCCGAGAAAGAACGGCCCGTGAGGTCTTGAGCAGACTTGCGGCTCGCATGGCCTCGGCCATCCCTGGAACCTCGCGATCAATCACCTCGCGCATGGCCTCAGGAGTCACATCGGTCGGTGACAACCCCGTACCCCCGGTGGTCACAATCAGGTCAATCTGCTCACGGTCAGCCCAGTCACAAAGAACCGTCCGGATTTCAGAGACAACATCCGGCAAAATCCGGGAGGCAACAACCCGGTAGCCCTCACCAGCCAGGAGTTCCTGCAGCATCGGGCCGCTGCGGTCCACCCGTTCGCCTAAGGAGCCCTTATCACTCATGGTCAACACAGCACAGGTAAACTGCTCAGGTTTGGCGCCCATGTCTCTCCTTTATCTCCAGACCTGACAACGCTGACACGTTTGACTTGAACTTACTGATTATTTGCAGCAACGATCTTCTCTTCCAGATGGGACGGCACCTCTTCATAATGGGAAAAGGCGACATTGAACTGACCGAGGCCGCCGGTCATGGCAGTCAGGTCGGTGGCATACCGCTGGATCTCAGACATGGGAACCTGGGCCTTGATGATCTCATATTTCGTGTCGGTGTCCATACCCATCACCCGACCCCGCCGGGCATTCAAATCACCCATCACATCACCGACATGCTCCTTGCCCACAAAGATGGTCATTTGCATATACGGTTCAAGCAGGACCAGTCCGGCCTCCTGTGTACCTTTCTTGAAGGCCAGAGAACCAGCGACCTTGAATGCCATCTCAGAAGAGTCAACGGCATGATACGACCCATCCACCAAAACAATCTTGATATCCACCACAGGATAGCCGGCCAGAACGCCTTTTTCCATGGCCTCAACAATACCCTTTTCGACAGCTGGCCGGTATTGCTGGGGAATGACACCGCCGACAATCTTGTCCTCAAACTCAAACCCTCCGCCATGGGGAAGGGGCAGGATCTCAATCGTACAATCACCAAACTGACCACGTCCGCCACTCTGTTTTTTATGCTTGCCCTGGACCCGGGCACTGCCCCGAATTGTCTCCTTATAAGGAATCCTGGGAAAAGACAGGGCCATCTCCACTCCAAATTTTCGCTTGATCCGGTCCCCCACTACTTCGAGATGAACCTGACCAACTCCTGAAAGCAAGACCTCGCCGGTCTGCATTTCACGAGACAGCCGCAGGGTCAAGTCTTCGTCAAGCATACGGGTGATACAGGAAAAGAGTTTTTCCTCATCGCCCTTGCTGGCGCTGACCGCATAAGAGATCACGGGCTCCAAGGTTATCAAGGGATCATATACGATGGGGGCAGACGCAGCACAGAGGGTATCGCCAGTGGTGGTCTCCTTCAGTTTGGCCACGGCCACGATCATCCCGGGCCCGGCACTGTCCACAGGCCGCTGTTCCTTCCCCTCGGGCAGAAAAAGCTGACCAAAGCGTTCGTTACAGTCTTTGCTGGCATTATAAAAGGTGTCTCCGGACAAGGTTCCGGAAATGACCCTGAAGATGGTCAACCGTCCGGCATAGGGATCGGCCATGGTCTTAAAGACACGCGCGGAAAAAGGCTCTCCCGGCAGGGGCTTGCGCTCCGCCAGATCACCGGTTCCGGGCACGGTCCCCACCAGGGGTGGACGCTCGGCAGGTGAAGGCATGATCGCGTTGATCATGTCCAGAAGGGCCGAGGTCCCCATATTCAAGGTCGCAGCGCCCACACAGACCGGAGTCAGGAGGGCTTTCGCAACCCCCTGTTTCAGGCCAGTGAGAATATCCTCATCACTGAGTTCGCCATCCTCGAGAAATTTCTCAATCAGGTCATCATCGGTCTCGGCCACCTTCTCCATCAACCGTTCCCGGTACAGGGCCAGGTCGTCTTCCATGTCGGCCGGGACTTCGGTCTCGCTGAGCTGACCACTCTGGCCTTCAAAGAGATAGGCCTTGCCGGTCACCACATCAACCAGGCCTTTGAAATCAGCCTCCGCACCAATGGGCAGATGAACCAGAACCGGCTTGACAGGCAGCTGGTCCTCGATCTCACCAATGGTCTTCCAGAAATCGGCCCGCTCACGATCCATCTTGTTGATCTGAAGCATGCAGGGAAGGCGGCGATCGGCAATAAAGTTGGCAAACTTGATCGTCTGCCCCTTGACCCCGAGGACGGCGCCAACGATAAACACCGCGCCATCGACTATCTGGGAGGCAACATTGGTCTCATTGATAAAGTTATCATCGCCTGGGGTATCAACCAGAAAGACGGTATGTTTTTTCCAGGTATAATTATTAAACGAGGCGTTGATGGAGATGTTCCGCCTGATCTCCTCATCATCAAAATCCATGACGGCTGAACCGTCATCAACCTTTCCCAGCCGTTTAATCTTTCCTGCCGTAAAGAGCATGGCCTCAGCCAATGAACTTTTACCGCAATTTCCATGTCCGAAAATTGCGATATTCCTGACCAGATTAACGTCCTGCATACCTACCTCCTCGAAAGAATCAGGGGCATTGACCCCATCAGTATATTCAGACTTTCTCTCTCCAGAATGAATCTTCTGCTACTGCTTACACACTCATAACATAGTTTCAGTTTACGAAAAGAAAGTCAACAAGGATTAATAAAAACAGAACCTTTTACGCCCCGCAACCCCAACTGACTCAAGAGAAAATACAAAAAATCAGGGTGCCAGCCCATGAGTCATCGATTCACTGGCATATCAATGATGAACAGGGTAAGATGACATGTTTCACCAGATCGGTCAAATCCAGGCAGGAATTTCAGCAAGTGAACGAAGCAACAACACAGAACAACACGATTGCCAAAGCCGCGGGTACCGTTGGCATTGCAGTGATGTGCAGCCGGGTCCTGGGACTAATCCGTGAGCAGCTTTTTGCCGGGCTCTTTGGCGCCGGGTATGCGTATGACGCATTCGTCGTTGCCTTCCGTATCCCCAACCTCTTGCGGGACCTCTTTGGCGAAGGGGCCTTGAGCGCCGCCTTTGTCACTATTTTTGCCCGCTACGACACTACCCGCAGCCAGGAGGAGACCTGGCGTCTGGCCTCCAATGTCCTGATTTTCTTCGGGCTGGCCCTGAGCCTGATCACCCTGGCAGGTATCTACCTGAGTGGACCGATCGTCGCCCTTCTGGCCCCGGACTTTGCCCTGATCCCCGGTAAGTCCGAGTTGACCCGTCGACTGACCATGATCATGCTCCCCTTTCTGGTCCTGATCTCGCTCTCGGCCGTGGTCATGGGGATTCTCAATACCAAGGGCCGCTTCTTCGTCCCTGCCCTGGCCTCAAGTTTCTTTAACCTGGGCTCGATCGTCGGCGGTGTTTCCCTGGCCCTGATCCTGCCCCGTTACGGTCAGCCGGCCATTGTCGGCATGGCCATTGGCACCCTGATCGGGGGGATGCTCCAACTCGGCATCCAACTGCCAACCCTGGCCAAAACCGGTTTCCGTTTCTTCCCCCGTCTCGATTTCAAGGACCCGGGCCTGCACAAGATCCTGCGCCTGATGATTCCGGCGACCATTGGTCTCTCGGCCACCCAGATCAACATCTTCGTCAACACCAACTTCGCCTCATCCTGTGCTGAGGGGTCTGTCTCCTGGCTGAATTACGCCTTCCGTCTGGTCCAGTTGCCCATCGGCCTGTTCGGCGTTGCCTTTTCCATTGCCGCAATGCCGGTCATGGCCCGATATGCGGCCAAGAAAGACCTGGCCGGACTCAAGACCACCCTGCTCTCCTCCCTGACCATGATCTTCAGCCTGACCATCCCGGCCACCGCCGGACTGATGATCCTCTCAGAACCGATCATCCGCCTGATTTTCGAGCACGGGGCCTTTACCACCCTGGACACCATGGCCACGGCCCAGGGGCTGACCCTTTATGCCGTGGGTCTCTTCGCCTATTCAGCAAACAAGATTCTGGTCCCGGTCTTTTATGCCCTGGATGACACCCGCTTCCCGGTCATTGCCAGTTTCCTGGCCGTGGCAGCCAATATTCTGATCATCACCCTGACCATCGATCACTTTGGCTACCGGGCCATTGCCCTGTCCACCTCCTGCACCATGCTCTTCAACTTCATCTTCCTGAGCAGTGTCCTCTATGTCAAGATGAACGGCTATCCCCTGCGCCACCTTCTCACCGGCCTGGCCAAGATCGGCTGCGCCACCCTGGCCATGAGCCTCTTCCTCGTCCTGGGGCGCACCCTGTTTGCCCAGTGGCTCAGTGGTTCGCTGTTCCAGAAGGCAAGCTCAACCCTGCTCCTGATTGGAGTCGCGGCCGCCCTCTATGGCCTGATCCTCTCCCTGCTCCGTCTTCCTGAACTGACCGAACTGACCGGAAAAATCAGAGCCAGGCTCAGTCGCTGAATCAACCCACAATCCGTTCAAGAAGCAGCTCCGCCTGCTGCTCGGCCTCGCCCATCGTTGTACAGTTCTGTATTGCAATGGCCAGGTGATGACCAAAGGGAAAGCCGATTCCGAAGAGGTGGGTAAACTGTTTCAGACGCCCCAGACGCCGCTCGGGCCGAAAACGTTCATGGAGCAACTCGATGAAGCGGAAATAAACCTGAGCCGGGTCAGGAGCAGCAGATGGCTGCACGACCCCGTACAGTTCCCGGGCAATCTCCGCAAAAATCCAGGGCTTGCAGGCCGCTCCACGGCCAATCATTAACCCGTCGGCACCGGATTGCTCCAGACATGCCCGTGCATCCTGAACCGTAAAGATTCCACCATTGGCGATCACCGGAATACCTAAGCCAGCCTTGACCTTGCCGATCCAATCCCAGTGCGGTCTGCGACAGAACTTCTCTCCATCCAGGCGCCCATGCACGGTCAACAGATCAAGCCCCTCCCCTTCCAGCATTCTGCAGAACTCCAGGAGCGCAACCTCATCAAGATTTCTGCCCAGACGAATCTTGGCGCTGAGCGGCAGAGAAGTGGCCCGACGCAACTCCCGCACCAGCCTCCGCACCGCATCCACATCACTGCGCAGGGCGCACCCGGCACCCAGCTGCTTGAGTTTGGGGGCCGGACACCCGAGATTCAGATCAATTCCCTGGGCGTCAAGTTTGTGCAACCGCTCCACCGCCGGCAAGACCTCCTGGTCACGTCCCACCACCAGTTGATAAAAAAGCGGGCGCTCCTCAGGGGATCGCATCAGAAAGGGAGACAGCTCACTTTCTGATGGCAGGCGTTTGACTGAAAGCATCTCGGTAAACAAAAGGCCCACTCCACCTAACTCCAGAACCAGGGTCCGCAGGGCTGAATGGGACAGCCCGACCATGGGGGCCATGGCCAGGGGAGGAGACAGGACCAGATCACCCAATACTATCTGCTGATTCATAATCGGCTCATCAGAATTATTCCTTCGGCACGACCAGTCATGGCCGCCGATTCACCGTCTTGTAACAACATAGGAGTCTTACCAAGGATGATTACAACTGGGAATGAAACAAGAGAGACTGATGAGGCCGTCACTCTCCTCTGGCAAAGTGCAGCCAGCGGGAGACGCTGACAATTGGCGGTTCCGACGATTATTTGTCAGGAATGGTCAGATAATGACGTTTCTTTTTACGCACAATATCCATGACCTTGCTCTCAGAAAGAAGCTGATTGAATTTAACATGAACCGAGTAATCGCGCTGACCATACTCCTGAAAGATAACACCGACTATGGTCCCGTTCACTGTCACGCTGTCTGTTTCACCCACAGGGATCACAGAACGGACTTTTCTCCCCAGAAGAAGGCGGGCATTACCCTGGTCAGCAATCCTCACCAGATACGAACAGCCGCCCTCGGATAACTCTACCAGCCGACTCTTGAAGCGATATCTGGTCTCTCCCTCATAATCATCCAGGAGGATGTTCCGGATAATAATCGAGACATCGTGCCGCGGCGACTCCCGTCGCTCTTCACCGGAGACCTGCAACCACTCAGGCACCCTGTCGTTTTCCCGACAATACCCGTAGAGATGTGCCTCAATCTCCGGATAATCGCCGCAAATCCGACTGAGGGCCTCACGGCTCAAGACCTGCAACTCGACAGGAGTGATAGCGGTCAAGGTGACGGTCCAGACAGAGACCCCGAAAAAGGGGGCCAGACCGACCATCTCTCCGGGATACAAACGCTTCAAAAACAATTCACGGTTGCCACGATGACAGGCCAGTCGGACCTGACCTGAATTGACAAAATAGAGGCTGGAATCGATCTCGCCCTGGCGGACGATCAGTTCACCTGCGTGATAATGTTGATGACGCAACACCGAATAAAGGGCGTTAAATTCCTCAAGACCCAACGCATTATACAGAGATAACCAGGTCTTGATATAATGACTGGTGACCGATGTGCTCTTTTCTTCTTCAATGATATTACTGATCCGGATCAGTTCATCCAGGGCCTTGGGGTCAACCTTGAACATCTTGTCGGTCAAAAGTTCCGCGGTCACAAAATCCTTTTTCCGGGCGGCAACGATTGCCTGTTCGCCGAGCAGAGTGACCGCCTGGGTGATCTGCCTGTGCTGCACCAGTCGATCGATCCGGGCATCCAGATCCTGCAATTTTAACCTGGCCTTTTCCAGCGCATCCACATCACCGACAAAACTCACCTGTTCCTCATCCAGAGGCAACTGACGGGATAGATGCCGCAACTGCGGCTCGAGAATATGCAGGGTGTGCCTGGCTGCCGCCACCACCAGGTCGGCCTCTTCCTCTCCTCCTCCCTGAAGGCGTTCGTCAATCAACTGATGCAGGAGATTGACGGCCCTGGACTGCGGAGCAAAACGCAGACCATTACAGAGCTTAATCAGCATGTCATCGCGCACATGGGGTGAGAACTGATCCCGCTCGGCCAGCAGATCCAGCATCGAATCAACAGACTCCTGATCACCCGGCTGCCCCAGCTGCATAATCAGCCAAATCCGCAACTCATCCTTGACAATCTTCAGTGCCTGACGCAGATACTCATGTTTTCTGGTCCCACCGATCTCCTGAATACAATCAATGACCTGCTGCTGGACACGGATATCCTCATGACCAAGATAAGGAAGAACCAGCGCCAGAAGAGACTGATCATTCAGGGCCGTGATGATCAGTATGATATTTCTGATCACATACCAGGGAGGATCTTTTTTGAGGCATTCAGAAAGGATCGGAACGATGACATGGCCTGAGGCCATGATCAGACCAATCAGGCGAAAACGATGGTCTGAATTCTGACAGACCAGAAGCCGTTTAAGAAGATACATTCCAGCCGGTCGACCAAGCTGAATCAGCAGGTCTTCACAGACGGCGCGTAGCTCTCCTTCTTCAAGCAGAAAGGCCTGGGTCAACAGCTCAAGGATCGCATCGTCGGCCAGTCGTTCCTGAACCTGGGTCGCCTGGGACCGGACAGAATCATTTTTTTTGATCCGACCTGACTGGATTCCACTGATGACACCGAGAAACTCACCGACCTCCTGCCATCTCTCCTCGGCCATCATAAGACGACAGTTATCACCCAACTGGCGCAGGACTTTCTCAACAACTGAAAAATTCGAGGTTTCAATCCGCAGCCACTGAATCAGAAGGCTGCAGGTTCGCTGAAAAAGCGGTTGCGTTTCAGGCCTGTCTTTCAGGACATCTGCGAACAATGAAAGAATCATCACTGCCCGCTCACGCACTCGGCCATCCCGGGCGGTGGTGCACTCGCTGAAACGGTCAAGAAACAGATGGATACGATCAGATTGATTCTGGGCGTGGAGTTGTGAGAGAAATCTGGGGAGCGAGCCCAGGAAGGGATTGTCAAGCAGAAGCTTGAGCTCGCCATGCTCAAACCGCTCAACATTTTTCAGGAAGACAGATTGATCCAGCTCCTGACCGGACACAACACTTCCCTGGTTTCCTGAAGCAAGAATAGAGGATGGTGACAGATTACTGTTTTCCATCATGGATCAACCAAGGGGAATGAATTCAAAGAGGTACATGCCTTATCCGCCAGATCTCTCTCAACATCCAAGGAACCGCTGATCAATTGCTGACCCAAGAGTTCAACTAGCTCACCCATCTCACTGATTGCAGAAGGATATCCCAAATCTGCAGCCAGACTGAGCCAGGCCCTGGCAATCCGATCGTCCTGAGGGACACCGCGTCCATCACGATACAGGCCCGCCAAAAAATAATGGGCTGAGGCCCAGCCATCAAGAGCGGCCCGACAATAACAGCGACCGGCCGCAGCACGGTCCTGGGTCAATCCGCTGCCATTTTCATACTTCAAACCAAGATAGAGCCAGGCCCCTGAGACTCCACCCTCTGCCGCCCGTTCAAACCAGACCACAGCAGCTTCCGGGTCACGTTCAACATCGATGGTCCCAAACTCATAGGAGAGGGCCAGGGAAAACTGAGCCTCGGAATCTCCGGCACGGGCCAACTCTAAAATTCGCTCCCGTTGAAACTGTCCAACCTGTCCAACCTGTCCAGCTGCAGCTCCCACTCCACTGCCGAGCAGGACAAGGACCAAAACAACTGCGAAAAACAGAAAAACTACCGTCACCCGCTGGAAAACCCGATCCCACAGCCACCTGCAGGAGTTCACAGGACCAGGGTCTCCCGAACGTGGCCGCCAGCAGGAAAAACTCACCTGCAAGCGATCAGAAGGATGAACCGGCAGACAACGGGACAGTGGCGGTCACATACAGGGCCACATTGGTGTCGCCAAAGCTGCCGCCAAAGCCCTCAATGATATTGACCATACAGGTCTTGTTGGGCTTGACAAAGGCCAGCAGGGCATTCCCGTATGACATCTCCCCGGCCATCTTCCACTGATTACGCAGCATGGAACTGATCACAAAGGCCTTGAGTGAATTGACCTCAATCCGGCCGGAATAATACAGCACCCCCCCCCGGAAGGAATCGGTCTGGATGGCGATGCTTTTCTTCTCATCAAACTTGAGTCCGGATGGCAGTTCAATATCATTAAAATAACCGATGATACTGGACGGTGACGGGATATTGGCCATGGGCACGGCCTCATCCGGTTTGCCGGAATACAGGGATGTAGCCGAGCAACCGGTCATCATCAAAAGCAAAAAACCAGCCATACAACAAAAAACCATCTTATTGAGTTGCAAAACGTTCATGGTCAACCTCCAAATTGTCCAAGGATAAAATGATCAAATTCCATTCGCTGTGATGTTTGATTCCGGTGCAGTGGGTGGCCGATCACAACCACAGCCATCAGGTCATACTGCGCACCGACTCCCAGAATCCGACTGACCTCGGTCTTGTTCTTCAGGATCTGACCGAGCCAGACTGACCCGAGGCCCAGGGCCTCGGCCGCCAGAAGCATATTTTGCAGGGCCGCACCAGCTGACTGGTGGTCTTTTACCTGATCATACATGACCGACTCATCCACATAGACGGCAATCAGGGCCGGAGCCCCATTCACCATCCCGGTGTAGATGGTCTGTTCCGCCACCTGCCCACGCACATCCTGATCAGTGATCAGGACAAACCTGCAGGGTTGATTGTTCTTGCCGGACGGGGCCCAGATCCCGGCCTCGACAATTCGTTTCAAATCAGCAAGGTCTACCGTCTCATCGGTGAACTCACGAATACTGCGCCGATTCCGGATGGCCTCAAGGATTCCCTGATTTTCACCACACATGGCTTATGCCTCCAACATCTGCGTCATGCTCAGCCCACCTCTACTGCAGGCCGCCAACGCACATATATTTGATCTCCAGATACTCATCAATACCATACTTTGATCCCTCGCGACCGATACCCGATTCCTTTATTCCGCCGAAAGGGGCGGCCTCAGAGGAGAGGATTCCGGTGTTCACTCCGACCATCCCATACTCCAGGGCCTCGGTCACCCGCCAGGATCTGGCAAGATCCCGACTGTAGAAATAAGAGGCCAGACCAAACTCAGAATCATTGGCCAGGGCCACGGCCTCATCTTCCCGGGTAAAGCGGAAGAGCGGGGCCACAGGACCAAAGGTCTCCTCGTGGGCAATCTTCATACTAGAGGTCACGCCTGCAAGAACCGTTGGTTCAAAGAAAAAACCCGCCCGATCCAGACGATGACCACCAGAGATCAAGGTTGCCCCCTTGGCCAGAGCATCAGCGATCTGATCTTCAACCTTGATCACCGCGTTCAAATCAATAAGCGGACCCTGGTTGGTCTGCCGGTCAAATCCAGAGCCCACCCGCAGATCATTATTCACAGCTAAAGCAAACTTTTCAGCGAAGGCATCATAGATCCCGTCCTGGACCAGAAAACGATTGGCACAGACACAGGTCTGGCCGGAGTTGCGGTACTTGGAGGCCATGGCTCCGGCCACAGCCTCATCAAGATCGGCATCATCAAAGACGATAAAAGGGGCATGTCCACCCAGTTCCAGTGAAATCTTCTTGACCGAGCCGGCACAGGCCGACATCAGCAACTTGCCAACCCGAGTCGAGCCGGTAAAACTGAGTTTGCGGACAATGGGATTTTCGGTGAACTCTGCCCCAATTTCAACCGGGGGACCGGTGATGACATTGAAGACCCCGGGCGGGAACCCGGCCCGATGGGCAAGTTCTGCCAGGGCCAGGGCCGAGAGAGGCGTCTGCGATGCCGGCTTGATGATCACCGGGCAGCCAACGGCCAGGGCCGGGGCCGCCTTGCGAGTGATCATGGCCGAAGGATAATTCCAGGGGGTGATTGCAGCACAGACACCCACCGGCTCCTTGAGGACGACAATCCGCTTGCCCTGCTGGGTAGTCGGAATAACATCACCATACACTCGCTTGGCCTCTTCGGCAAACCACTCCACATACGAGGCGCCATAAAGGACCTCGCCACCTGACTCGGCAAGGGGTTTGCCCTGCTCCCAGGTCATGAGAGTGGCCAGATCATCTTTGTGGGCCACAATCAGATCATACCAGCGTCTCAGTATGGCGGAACGCTCTCTTGCCAGCAGACCACGCCAGGGCCCCCAGGCCGCCTGGGCACAGGCGATGGCCTGAGCCGTCTCACTGCGGCCAAAAGACGGGACTCTGGCGATGACAGACTGATCGGCCGGATCAAATACCTCAAAGGTCTTATCAGACCCTTGCCAACCTCCATTTATATAACATTCCTGCCGAAACAGAGCAGGATCATTCAGCTTCATCTCTTTTTCCCTCAACAACATCCATCTGCAAATAATGACTCCAGGACCACATAAGTTAAATAAATCTGGCGATCCCCCTTCAATCCGTCTATATAAGCAAAAATGAATAATTCAGTCATTAGAAAACAACATAATGAATATAAAACCAATTCCCGTCATCATCAATAATCTACCGATCCGTCTGGGTCAGTTTCTCAAGCTGGCCGAACTGGTCCAGGATGGCCTTGAGGCCAAGATCATGATCCAGGACAACCTGGTTCGGGTCAATGGTGAAATCGAAACTCGACGCGGCCGACAGTTGGTCCATGGTGACCAGGTCCAGCTTGGAAACACCCTCTGCACTGTGATCGGTGACCAGGGAAAGGCCTCAACTACTCCCTAACCTTCAACTGATAATTGACTGTTTTATCGCTCAAACCATGAAGTGTCAGGTCAGACATGCGCTCCACAGGCAACTGACCTGTCAGATCCTGACACACACTCTCGCTGATCAGAATTTGACCCGGACCGGCCGCTGAGGCCAGTCGCTGGGCAATATTCACATCACTGCCTATGACCGTAAAATCCAACCGCCTGGCAGAACCCACGTTTCCGATAAACATCACGCCCCGACTGATCCCCACTCCCAGGCCAACGCTTATAAAACAGGGAAAACGCTCAGCCCAACTTTGACACAAGACCTCAAATCCCGCCACCAGATCCAGGGCCGCATGGGCCGCGTGGAGACTGGGCTCCTTCAGATCAACCGGGGCCCCAAAGACTGCCAGGGCCGCATCACCCATAAATTTATCCAGCATCCCCTGCCGGGCAAAGATAGTCTCTGCAAAAAAATCAAAAAATTCGCTGAGAAAAACACGCATATCCTCCGGGTCAATTTCACGGAACAACGACGTGAATGAGCGGATATCGGCAAACAGGACAGTGAGTTCCCGCATTCCTGATACTTCCTGGATCGTGCGGGATGATTCAAGCAGTACGCCTGCAACCTCAGGGGCCACATACTGCTCAAAGAGGGCCCGCATCCGGCTGTTTTCGGAATTGACGGTCATGGCCTCCAGCTGCTCCAGGGCCAATACCGCCTGATTGCAGAACAGGATGGCCGTGTCGATATCAGACTCGGCAAAACGACCATCACCATCAAGTTCACTGAGATTCAAGACACCGATCATCTTCTTGCGTCCAACCAGGGGAATGGAAAGCGAGGCCCCAAGCTGTGGTTGTGCCAGAACGCTGGCCAGTGGTGACTGGTCCTGGGTCTCCCGATTCAGGATCAGGGGCCGCCCGCGTTCAAAAACCCAGCCAGCCACCTGATTACCCGACCTGATACAGATATCTCCCAGCGACCGCGGATCAAGGCCCCGTGAGGCCACAACCCTCAGGCAGCTGTCCTGGGTGGAAAAAATCATCAGTGAGACTCGGGACACGCCAAAATGGTTCACCACAACATCGAGCAGCAACTCATAGATTTCAGCAGGACTCTCGACCTCGGCAAAACGGTCAGTCAACTGATACAGAGGAAGAAGCAGGTGCTGCAGACGCGAACGCTGACGAGAGCGACAATCGAAGAGAATCTTTTCAAGCAGGACCGTCAACTCGCTATCTGCCAGACTCAAGTCGACCACCCGGAAGAACCCCTGGTCCATGGCACGTGACAGGAGCGAAACCGTCAGGCAGGAACTGAGCAGGACAATTGCCCCACCTCGTTGATCCTTGCGAATTGCTCCCGGCAAGGCCACTCCCTCCATATCAGACAGGGATTCGGCCACCAGAATAAGATCAAAATGCTCACACGAGCAGAGTTCACCGGCCATGGCCCCACTGAGGACAGTACGCAGCTCACACCCGTCCCGGGCAAAAACAGTTGCCAGTTCCACTGACAACGGATTTCTGCCGACCATCAAGGTCCTGAACGGGCGCTCGGTCATAGGTGGGGTATCCAGCAGAGGGGAATAAAAAAGGAATCAGCCCCCTCTATCCAAGAAGGCCGATTCTGAAGAGTACCCTGAAGGATATGATCAGGAAATCTGTTCGAAGATGTGCTGCTTGGCCCCGCAGATGGGACATCGCTCCGGAGCAGCTCCCAACTCGATATAGCCGCAGACCGGACAGAGATAAAAATCACTGACATCAAGATCAACGCCTTTCTTCACTGCCTCCAGGGCCCTGGTATAGATTTCCGCATGAACCTGTTCGGCACCCACGGCAAAACGAAACATGACCTTGGCCTTATGCCCTTCGGCAATGGCCTGCTCAACCATGGGCGGATACATATCGACAAACTCGTGGGTCTCCCCATTAATAGCCGCCTGAAGGTTATCGGCAGTGGAGGCGATCATATCAAGAGCCTTGAGGTGGCCTTCCGCATGAATCCGCTCGGCCTCAGCCGTGGTCCGGAATAATTTGGCAATATTGGTAAAACCATCTTTTTCGGCCTTTTTGGCAAAGGCACGGTATTTCTGATTGGCCTGGGACTCTCCGGCAAAAGCCTCTTGAAGATTTTCGTTGGTCGTTGTCATTACAAATTCTCCTGATCAATAAAGGGGAGCATGGCTCCTGAATAGCTCACAATTCGCCTGAAACACGAATCAACTGTTTCTTTTTAGAATAGATTTTCCAGTGCCAGCTGTCAATGTGATTTCCATTCTTTTCGGCTCCTGCCCCGGGGCCCTCAGTCAATAATTGCCATGTTCCTCAGCCTTGAGCAGAGACCTTCTGCCAGACGGGCAAGGTCTCGTGCAGACGGATAAACGCTGGATTCCCATCCAGGGCTGAATATTTTCCATTGGCAACCAGGAGAGCTCCTGGCCTCATCCCCTGTTCAACCAGCTGCTCAAAACGAATCTGCTGCTCTTTATCCGCAAGTGGCCTGAAATAATAGACCACATCAAAGTGGCCATACCGCTGAAAGGAAAAGACATCTTCGGCCAGTATCCGCTCCTTGCCAAACAAACGAACGGCCACCTGACAGGGATTCGGATCTTTCTCAATGCCATGGACATCAAAACCAAACTGCTCAGCAAAAAGCAGGACATTGCCGATCCCGCAGCCGATATCAATAAAGGAATACGACCTGCTCACTCCCCCCTCTTCCAGCTCCCACAGATATTGACTGACAAACTGAATCTGATCAAAAACTTGCCGGGTATCCATGGCCACAAAGGGATATTCTGTGGCCGGATCATTCTGCGATTCCTGCTGGGCCTCCATGGAGAAAAGGCCAAGAAAGCGATTAATGACATCAAAAAAGATATCATACTTCTCGTCAACCGGGGTAATCATTTGTCTTTGTTCAAGCATAACAGCTCCTTAAATAGACACAACAAATCCATTCACGTTTCAATATAAAAAAAACCGACCCCAGAAGGGCCGGTTTGTCCGATGAAGGGGCCGCATCTCACCCCTCATCATCGGCAGTTCACCTCGGTTTGCCGCGCCAAGACTCCATGTCTCAGATCATGAAGCCCGACCGCCTCCGCCCTTGGCCCTCATGACCTCATGCAGGGTTTGGCCCAGCTTATTCAAGCTGATCGGTTTGAGCAGGTACCCGTCGATGCCAATTTTTCTGGCCTTCTTCTCATCCATGATCTCACTGTATCCGGTACAGAGAACCACCGGCGTGGTCGGGCTGAGTTGCTTGATCCGCAGGGTCAACTCGGCCCCATTCATACCCGGCATACTCATGTCGGTGAGCACCAGATCAATCCGATCTGGGTCCTGCTGAAAGGCCTCCAGCGCCCGGGTGCTGCTGGAACAGAAATCCACTTTGTAACCCAGGCTGGTCAGCATACGCTGCAGCAGCTGACCAACCGCATCCTCATCATCGACCACCAGAATGGTACCACTTCCGTGCGGAATATCCTCATTCTCATCATCAGAACCATTTTCATCAACCTTTACCTGGGGCAGGTAGACACAAAATTCTGAACCATGGCCCTCCCTGCTGGTCACCGTGATGTGCCCCTGATGACTCACAACAATGCCATGTACCACCGACAGACCCAATCCGGTTCCCTCCCCCACCTTTTTGGTGGTGAAATAGGGATCAAAGATTCGTTCCAGCATCTTCTTTGACATGCCGCCACCTGTATCCTTAACGCTTAATTTCACATGGGGGCCTGGCACCAGAGGCAGGTTATCCAGAGTATCATGGGCCGACAACTCGACCATGACCAAACTGACGCTCAACTCACCACCACTCTCCCGCATGGCGTGAAAGGCATTGGTACAAAGATTCATCAGCACCTGATGAATCTGAGTTGGATCTGCCAGCACCATCCCACAGTCGACCACATCCTGGTTTATGGCAATGGTGGTCGGGATTGTGGAGCGCAGCAGTTTGAGCGCCTCCTTGATGACCAGATGAATCTGTACCGGTTGATGCTCCTGATCGGCCTGTCGACTGAAGGTGAGGATCTGTTTGACCAACTCCTTGGCCCTGAGGCCAGCCGTCTTGATATCCAGCACCAGGCCGCGCTCGGGGCTGTCCGGAGGCAATTGCCGCTCAACCAGTTCACTGTAACCAAGAATCGGGGTCAAAATATTGTTAAAATCATGGGCGATACCCCCAGCCAGGGTACCAATGGCCTCCATCTTCTGGGCCTGACGAAGTTGCGTTTCGAGTTTGTGCTGTTCAGAGACATCCACCAGGGTCTCAATCACGGTCAACACCTGTCCTGCACTGTCTTTTGAAAGAGGATAGGCCGATGTCGCTATATAAGAGGGCTCACCTTTCATATTCTCATGCCGATGAGTGGAAGAGTGAGACTCTCCAGTCGCAAATACGTGTTGCGCAACACAATCACACCCAACTTCAGAGCAAGGCTTATCGCAATGATGGGAAACTTCAAAACAGAAATTCCCAATAATCTTCTCAATGGGCAGCTCGACCAGCCGAGTATAGGCCTTATTGGCAGACAAGATCTTGAAGTCGCGGTCAATGATGATGAATCCTTCATCAACGCATTCAAGGATATTTCTAATAAGCTCCTCAGATTTGAGCCGTTCGCTGATGTCTTTAAAACTCACCACCGCCCCCACCAACTCGCCCTTCTCATCGTGCATGGGAGTGCTGACATACTCAACCGGGAAGCTGGTGCCGTCCTTTTTCCAGAACACCTCGTCGGTCACCTGGTGGATAATGCCATCCTGGTAGGCCGCATAGATGGGACATTCCTGTCCTGAGTAAGGCGTGCCATCGGCCTTGGGATGGTGATGCAGGGGGTGTATGACCTGGCCGACAATCTCATCTTCCGTCAATTGCAGCAATACCATAGCGACCGGATTGATAAAGGTAACCCGCCCTTCCCGGTCCAGACCAAAGATGCCCTCACCAACCGAATTGAGAATCAGGGTGTTCTGTCTTACCTGCCGGCTCAACTCAGCCCGTCCACGCAGGCTGACTATACCGTAGGCCAGATCGGAAGCCAGCTCCTGGAGCAGATTGAGCTCCTCCTCGTCAAAGGGATTCTGCTGAGACGAAAAGATGCTCAGGCCACCAAAGACTCTGCTCTTATCAACAAGGGGCAGAGCCAGGTTTGCATCGACACCATGAGCCAGAACAACGTCTTTCCAAGATGCGAAATTCGGATCGCTGGAGATGTCGAGACTGACTTCCATCTTCCCGCTCCGAATGGTTCGGGCAATCGGCATCTGACCCTGATCTGAATCAGCCCAGGTAAGGGATCCCTCCGGCAGCGAGATGTCATCGCCGACTGCGGCCACTGCCACACGTGTAATACTCTTTTCTGGATCATCTCCGGCATAACAGATGATGGCCAGGCAGTAGCCCCCGTTGTCCACGACATTACGCACGGCACTCTGGAGTAACTCCTCCTCGCTCGTGGCTCGTCCCAGTGCCTGATTGCCGGCCGACAGGGTCTGCAGACGCCGATTCGTTAAGGCCAGGGCGGCAGTGCGCTCCTGAACCTGCTGATCCAGCTTCTCGTTAAGAATATTCAGCTGAAGCTGGACTCTGGTCAAATCACGGTTCTGAAATACACTGCCCTCATAGACCGAAAACAGCATGTTCAGGACCTGCTGACTGCCGCCAACAATAGTGTATGGTTCACCATTGTATTCTACATTCTCAGAGCGCCGCTCTTCACTTCGCTTCCTGAGAATTGGCGTGGCCAGCAGAGCCAGAAGACGTTCCAGCAGGATAGTTTCAACAAAGGGCTTGGTAATGTAGCCGTCGGCGCCGGAATTGAGCGCCGCCATGATATCTTCCGGCTCGGACAGCATCGTCAACAGGATCACCGGGACATTCCACAGATCATTGTCATACTTGATCGTGCGGCACAACTCGAAGCCATCCATCAACGGCATATTGACATCGCTGAGTACCAGGGCGGGCCGACGTGCTCGAGCCACCTGAAGGCCTTCTACGCCATTCCGGGCCATGACTGTCTGGTACCCTGCCCGGACAAGAACGCGACGCAACAGTTCGGCCTCCACCGCACTGTCTTCAACGACCAGGATTTCCGGCGACGGGCCAGAGGAATTCTTTTGTTCTGTCATTCGTTTTGGCTCCTGTGGTACGTTAACACCCCGGTTCAAAACAGAAATTCAAAATAGCCTTATGTGAGTGGGGATAATGTCCGTTGCAAAAATTGTCTGTCAGGATCGTTTCATCACCTGCTGCGCCCCATAACCAGTTTCTCCAGCATCGGCGCAATCTGGGCCAGGGGAAGAACGTGCTGGACGGCCCCGCGCGCCACGGCCTCTTTGGGCATGCCATACACCACACTGCTTGCCTCATCCTGAGCAATGGTAACGCCTCCAGCGGCAGCAATATCCACCATACCCTCAGCCCCATCACGGCCCATACCGGTAAGAAGGACACCTACCGTACCGGCCTTGAAATATCGGGCCGCTGCACGCAGGGAAACAGTCACTGAAGGTCGGTGGCCGTCATAGGGTAACGCCTGTGAAAAGTCAAAGCGGCCGCTTGTATCCAAGACAAGATGAGCATCCTCCGGGGCAAAATAGACCACCCCGGCCTGCGGTATTTCACCCTGTCTCGCAATGCGAACTGAGAGTGGACTGGCTTCGGCCAGCCACGCCACCAAGGCGGCCAGGAAGCCGCTGCCGATATGCTGGACACACATCAAGGGCAGCGGAAAACCAGCAGGCAGCCGGGAAAAGATTGCATGCAGGGCCTGGGGACCACCAGTAGAGGCACCGATTGCCACCATGCGCAACGGCAGATGTGGCTGGGATTGAACAGGCGATCTGACTTCGAGTTCACTTGCGGCAGTCTTTGGGCCATTATTGTGTCTGCGAAACACCCGCACCCCGGCAAGGATACGGATTTTATGGGCAAGGTCTGAGGCCAGCTTTTCCTGATCCACCTCCAGGATAGCACGTGGTTTGGGGTAAACATCCACAGCCCCGGCCTCCAGGAGACGGAAGACATTGGGCGCGCCTGGCTCCACAGACACACTCACCACCAGAATCGGGCAGGGCTGAACAGCCATGACCTCCCGGGTGAATGCCAGTCCGTCCATCACGGGCATATGCAGATCCGTACAGATAACGTCAGGGTGCAGAGTCGGCAGCAAACCAAGGGCCTCACGGCCATTGGTTGCAGTGCCCACCACCTGAATATCCGGCGCGCGACTCAGCAGACGTTGCAGGATATGCAGGGCAATGGGAGAATCTTCAACAAGAAGGACTCGAATCATGTACCAACCAACCTTTGCAGGGTCTCCAGGAGCACCCGCTGGTCAAAAGTAGGCTTAGGAAGGTAGGCATTGGCTCCCACCTCCAACCCACGTTTCTTGTCCGACTCAGAGGCAAGTGAACTCACAAGAATGACAGGCATATCCTGGTAACGTGATTCGCGACGAATACGGGAGGCGAGGGTCAAACCGTCCATGTTGGGCATGACGATGTCAGACACCACTGCGGCAAAAGTGCGACGACTGAGGGCATCGAGCCCCTCCACCCCGTCCATGGCCGTGACCACCTCATAGCCACCATCCTCGAGAATTCGTTTCTCCATGGCCCGGATCAGGGCCGAATCCTCCACCAGAAGCACAACGGGCCTGGCCTTTTCAGTCAGCTCTTCCATCTCTCCACTGCGCAATCCATCAGACATTCCGCCCCGTTCCTTATGGGCCGAGCTCACCAGATCGGCAGGATTCAAAACCGTACAAATCTCACCATTAGCCAACATGGCCAGGCTGGAAATATTTCGTACCCGCAGCAGCGGCAATCCAAGTGGCTTGGGTACCACTTCTTCCTCGGCCAGCAATTCATCCACCAGCACTCCCAGCCGCTCATCACCTACCTGGAGCACGATACAGACCAGGGTATCCACTTCAGATTTGCCCGTCTTCCCCTTCGCGAGTTCCAGGAGATCGGCAAGATAGACTGCAATCACTGGTTGTCCATCCAGCAGAATGGCCAACCGGCCTTCAAGGGAAAAAATATCTTCCTTGTGCACGCGGTGCGACGTGTGCACAAACTCAAAAGGCAAGCCGTAGAGTCGACCAGCCACCTCAGCCAGAAGAATCCGCATGGTGGTCAGGCTCAACGGCAGGCGCAGCTGTGTAACCATGCCCTGGCCAGGAGTAGATTCCAGGTGAATGCTTCCCTTCAGCCGCTCGACATTTGCCCGAACTACGTCCAGCCCCACTCCCCGCCCGGAAAGTTCGGTGACAAAGGCACTGGTGGAAAAGCCGGCCATGAAGATCAGCTGCTCCACCTGGGAAGAGTTCATGGCGGCAAGGGTGGCCTCATCATGCAGACCGCGTTTCAGTGCTACCTGCCGGATCGCCTTCGGGTTCAGCCCACGACCATTGTCTTCCACCTCCAACAAAACACCGGTGTTTTCGCGCCGAGCGCGCAGCCAAATCGTGCTGCAACGCTGTTTGCCCAGTTTTTCACGCTCGTCCGGCAACTCAACTCCATGGTCAATGGCATTGCGAAGAAGATGCATCAATGGATCCTTCATTTCCTCAAGAATACGCTTGTCCACCGTGAGATCTCCGCCCTCAATCACCAGTTCCACCTCCTTGCCCTGTTCCTGGGCCAGGTCGCGTACCATCCGAGGAAACAGCACAAACATCGTGGACAACGGCAACAGCCGGATGCTGTGCACCTGATTTTCCAGAAGATTAACCGTGGCATCCAAACGTGCGCTGTCGTCGAAAAATGCATCGCGCATCTGTTTGACCAAACCACCAACTCGGGCAACTGTGGAATATTGAGTAAGAATGTCAGAAGACCGGGCATTGAGGACAACTTGCGGTGAGCGGAATCTTCCACCTGGCCCAGCGCAATTCACACTCAAGTTATCCTTTTCATCTCCATGCTGCTGTGGCTGTTGTTTCTGGCAACTGCGTTCCAGCGCCAGCCACCGATCCTGCAACTCCTCCATCAGCGTTAGCCGGTGCTGTGCACGACCCTGGATTACAGAAAGCTCACCCACCTGAGTCAACAGGTCGTCAAGCTTACGGGTTTCCACGCGCACGGTCTCAATACAGAAGGGAGCCGTAAGCTGCGAGACCGGTGAGACCAGAACAGGGGATCCAGATTGCGAATCAAGAACTCCAGAGCGTGTACTTTCGTCAGGCACAGATTCTGGTTGAGATGTGGATATATTAATTTGTGAACTTTTGGACTGGAACGGTTCAGGTTCAGGAGGAGAAACCTGAAAGTGCGGTGGGGTAGAGTCGGTTTTCGGATCTGTAAACTCGGTAATATCCCCTCCAGATTTAATAGTTGCCGACGGCCCACCCGCAAGCGCCTCATCCACCTGGCGACGCAGATCAGCCAGGGCCTGGTTCATTTCCTCGATCAGTTCCGATGTAAGCGTTGTTTCTCCCTTGCGTGCCGCGTTCAAGAGAGTTTCCAGGCCATGGGCGCGGGTCTCAATCCGACGCAGCCCCAGCATGCGCGCGGCACCCTTTAAACTGTGAGACTCACGGAACACCTCTTCCAGCAGCGCCTGGTCAGCCGGTGTTTTCTCCAGCCGCAGCAGACCATCGTCAAGACGCGCGAGATGCTCATCGCTTTCCGCCTTGAACAATTTATGCAATTCTTTGTCTTCAATCATGGCGAGCTTGCAGGCAAAGGGTGAAACAAAAATTCAGCATGGTGAGTTCATCTGATGAATCACGCAATGGCCTTGAGTTGATTGGACACCTCAGTCAGGGTCTGGATACCGATTTTGGTCTGGCTGATACCGGCGGCAGTCTCTCTGGCGCCAGCCGCAATACTGTTGATCGCCTCAACCACCTGGCCAAAGGCGGCGGCCTGTTGCTTGGCGTTGAGCATGACCTGTTGGGCGTTTTCATTGGCAGTGCTGGTCAGGCTGGTCAGATTCGTAAACAGTTCAGCTACGTTCTGGACCAGTTGAGTTGCTTCACCCACGGTATAATTGCCGTCCTCAGTCATCATGATCGATGCGTTGGTCGCCTTCTGTATATCAGCGACCAGCAGGGCTGTCTGTTCCGCCGACTTTCTGCTCTGGTCAGCAAGCTTGCGTATTTCACCGGCCACCACAGCAAACCCCCTACCGTGCTCACCGGCACGGGCAGCCTCCACTGCGGCATTCAGGGCAAGCATATTGATCTGCCCGGCCAGATCCTTAAGTACAGTAGCGATGGTGCCGATCTGGCCACTCTGATCCCCCAGGTAAAGGATATGCTCGGCCATGGCGGTGATCTTCTCCTTCAGATTCCCCATGGCCACCACGGTCTGTTGGGTGGAATTACTGCCCTGAATCGTGGCCGAGCCGGCCTTTTCAGTTACCGAAGCCGCGTTCGCCGCCTGTTCGGCAGACTGGCGTGAAGAGGCAGACAACTCCTCAATGGTAGCCGAGGTCTGGTTAGCCGCAGCCGACTGCTGACTGGCGGTGCGCTCCTGCTGTGTGACGGTACTGGAAATCTGAGTGGCAGAGGAAGAGATGACGGACACTGATTCTTTAATCCTGCCAATAATATTCCGAATGATCCAGTAACCTATGCCCAAAGCCAGAAAGATCCCAAGTGCAATACTGGCCATGGCCAGATTCCGAGTGGATGCATAGCGGAAATCGGCGCTTTGTTTTGCCTCTCTGGCCACAGACACCTGGAACGTAACCAGTGCATCAATAGCCTGTTCCGTTTCTTTGAAACGTGGAACAAGTGTCTTGGTAATGAGTTGGCCCGCATCATTAAACCGACGCTGTTTCAAGATTTCTATTGCTGGAACCTCTCCTTCAAACTTGTATTTGTCCTGATCCGCAGCATAGCGGTCGGCAAGTTTTTTCTCCTCCAGGGTCAGTGAGGTTGCCAGGTACTGTTCCCAGAGCTTTTCGCCTGTTGACCTGTTCGCCTCCACTCGATCGGTATGCATGGTAACAGGGTGATCCGCCTCGTGGATCTTGCTGGCCGGCAAAAGGGGGTCATGAAACTGAGCCAGCAGCAGTTCCTGGATATTTTCCCGCCGAAGGTCGTTAATATTTGACAACAGCGCCACAGGAAGAAGTCTCTCCTGATAGAGGCTCTCCAGGCTATCATCAGAAATCTTCATACCTCTTAAACCCAGGGCCCCGATGGCAATCAGGAGACAGGATGAAAATCCAATCAAGCAGTACAATTTCGGTCCGATCTTCATGTTCTCAAACATCTCAAACTCCCTTGTCTTGATTACTGGTAACTCTCCAGAAGCACTCCATCCGGAGTCTCGCAAGCTCGCTTACCTGTTTTGTCATCGGTCTGCTTCTGTACGTATTAGGACACATCGCAGACCTCTTTCGCACAGCTGAGGCACTGCTGAACAGTTACAGTTCCGAATTTAACGTCCATTTTCGGCACTCTGGTGGATAGTTGCGATTACTGAAGACTGAATGCGGATTGTGGAATAAAAAAGCAGCCCGCTCAATCATCATACGTTTTCATTGACAACCCATTCAGGGCGCGCCAGCAAGGCAGGCAGATCCAGGACGGTCATCATCCTGCCGCCATACGGTGCAATCCCTATGATCTCTGCCCCACACTGCTCGCGCAGGGCCAATGGAGCAGCCTGCAATTCCTTGAGTCGCAAAGAGATAACATCAGGCACTGCATCCACGGCAATCCCCATTACCTGCTCACCAAGACGGGCGATCACGGCTATGGCCAGATCTCGGGTTGCATGCGGCAGGTTCAGAGCGGTCCGTGGATCGATCAGGGTCAACAGGTCACCACGCAAATTCATGATGCCCAGGATATGCGGCGGACAGCAGGGAATGGAGCTGGGTTGAACAATGTCGCAGAACTCCTGCACCCCCGTCAGTTCTACGCCGAAATATTCGTTGTCCAATTGCAGCACGGCCAATTCCAGGCGCTCACCGTCTTCCTTGACGACCTCCTCCTGCAATGCCATGGCCCGGGCGTGAAACAAGGCACGGACTTCTTGTGTGGCCTGCGGGCAGAAATATCCGCATGGGGTCGACTGCTCGGCTGATTCGGCAAGGGTCAAGCCTTCAGGCAGATGGGTCAGTTGAGAAACATCAAGCAGCGTCACGAGATCATCCCCCACACGCACCTCGCCCACCACCAGATGATCATGGGGCAAAGCCGCATCATCAAACTGAGGCGGCGGCTCAAGGGCAACGCCGGCAAGGTCGGTCACTGCGCATACTTCGCTGACGACCAGCCCCATGGGTTGCTGGCCCATTTCCACCACCACAACCTGATCGCTGGAATGATAAGGTCTGGCCGAATGACCAAAGCGCAGATGAAGGTCGGCAACCGGCACGATTCGGCCACGCAGGCTGAAAATGCCGACGACCCAGAATGGCGCTTCCTCGACCGGTGTCAGTTCGGGCAGCCAGACGGATTCACGCACCTGTCTTGCATCCACAGCAAAGCGCGCGCCATCAAGATCAAAAATCAGCAGGGGTCGGGACTCCACAAAACTATCCTCCTTACATAATTTTTTATTATAGGCGTTAACCAAAATGAAAGTCAATGAGATTAGCTGCAGTTAATTACGCAAAACTAGGCGGAATGGCACAATAATAATATCAACATTAACATGTGACCAAGAACGCATTTGCAAAAACAGCCACCCAGCATCTGGTTGGCTGAATAAAAAGGAAAGAAAAACGACATAAGTGTCCTGGATTCCGAATTAATCCATCATGGCTCCAGCCATTTGGACAACTCGGCCGCTGTGGAACCATACGGCTCGATCACTGTATCACCGGGGAGGGTGCGAACGATGTTCAGTGCCGCACGTCGCAGGGTCTGGGCCCGCTCCAAGTGCGCGCCCCGCTCGCACAACGCCGCCTTTTCCAGGTAGGCGGCCACGCAGAGGGGATCGAGATAAAGGGTCTTATCCAGCAATTCTCCGGCGCGCCTGAAATCCCCCTTTAACTGAGCCAGCTGTGCCAGCAGAAAATGCGCCCCAGCCACCATCGGTGTGACGGTCAATACCTGGTAGCAGGTCTGTTCAGCCCGCTCATATTCACCCTGGTCAGCAAGATCATGGGCCGTTTTCAACAGATCATCTGTGGTTGCCCCGGTGAGAAGTGACGCAATGTTACCAGCGGGCTTTACCACGCATGACGCAGGAGGTGTCACCGCAGAAACAGGCACACCGTTTTCGAGAACAGGGGGACGGGTCTGGACAGGGTCGAACGAAGAATGCTCAACAGTCAGAAGGCTACGCCGTTGATAAACCACGCTCTCAGCAAATAATCTGCTTCGCAGATCCGGAAGCCGATGGCCGATAAGCTCGGTGTGACCGGTCATCAGATAGCCGTCTGGGCTGAGGGTAGCCGCCAGCTTATTTGCGACACGAATCACGGCCTCAGGCGTAAAGTAAATAAACACATTTCGACAGAGAATCAGGTCCATGTCGACCAGATTACGGCCGGGAAAATGGTCGTTGATCAGATTACCTGCCTGAAAAGTGACCATGGAACGAATGTGCTCATCCAACTGGTATCGATCACCATCCTTCTTGAAATAACGTTGCCGCAGCGTCGGGGACACCATGCGAAAAGACCACTGCCCATAAGAACCGCGCTCTGCCTTGGCCAGGGCTGTCTGGTTGCTGTCACTGCCCAGGATCAGAATGTCCCAGTCGTCGCGTTTCGGCAGAAGCATGTCCACCAGGATGGCAAGGGAATAGACCTCCTCACCTGTGGCACACCCGGCGCTCCACAAGCGCAGTTTTTTTGTCCTGCGACGCCGCTCAATCAGGTCAGGCAGCAGGCTCAGACGCAGCAAGTCAATCTGGCCATGATCACGGAAAAAATATGTCTCACCACTGGTGAGCGGCGCCTTATCCTTCACGAAGGAGGTCTCCTGATTTATAATATTCCACATCACCAAGAGAAAGTGGCATCTCGGCAAGCTGTTTCTACCAGGGTGCAGACAGAAGTTTTGGATACTGCGGCCAGAGCTTGATCGGGTGGGAAGTCGTGCGGAGACAGGCCCGATTTTCGACTGTCTTGTCGAGCTGGGCTCGGATGAGATGTTTTTGCTGCGGCTGCATAGTATTCCCTTGTTCGCTTTTCTTTATGCGAGAGTGAGCGTCGTTGAATGAAAAATCGGTTTAACGGTTTCCCAGGATTTTGAATCATTGGCTGCATGCCATAAATCGTAATTCTTTTGCAGATTCAGCCATAATTCAGGGGTCGTATCAAAAGCTCGGGATAACCTTAAAGCCATATCGGGTGTGACTGCTCCCCGACAGTTGGTGATTTTTGACAAAGTCTTCCTTGAAACACCTAAATTTGCAGCCATCTCCTGTATGGTTAAGGATAAAGGTTTCAGGTAATCTTCTTTCAGAATATTGCCAGGATGACTTGGTTGTCTTTTCATTGTAGCCATGGAGCACCTCCTAATGATAGTCGTCGTAGTCGACTACGTATGCGTCACCATTGGCGAACTCAAAAATGATACGCCAGTTACCAGAAACTCTTACAGAGTATTGCCCCGTTCGGTCGCCGCTCAGCGCATGTAAGTGTGAACCTGGATAATTCATATCTTTTAAATCATTTGCCGCATTAAGTCGGTCCAGTATTCTTTCTAACTCGCCGGCATGCTCAGGCCTTATGCCTTTCTTGGTGGCGGAATAGAAAAAGCTCTCCAAACCTTTATGCCTAAATGATTTGATCATGCTTTAATTGTAACCCCTTGGGTTACGTATATCAAATGTAATTTTAGAAGCAAACGGCTACAAGGGGAGAAAAAACAGAAAAAGGGGTCAGATCTTTGTCGCCTCATGTGTGATTTCCAGACCGTTCCAAACATCCGTTTGTGGAGCTGGCAGATGTAATTCACGCTGGTCATCCTCGAAAAGATCACGCCGGAGATCGAAAGGGAGATCGCCAGAATGACCGGGCGGGAGTGATGGCTCATGGTATGGATGCTGTCGGCACTTGAGCCTTGAACGCGAAACCCACAAATAACCTATGGGTTACATGTATTGTTTTCAAACAGAATAACTCCGGTTTAATCAAATCACCTGCGTCAATTGGTAAGTGAGAGTTTATTTCACAAACAAATTTTGAGTCACGACATTATCTTATTGACGCGCGACACTAAAGCATGACATATTAGTGTCGTTATGTATTGTCGCATGCCGTAATGAGCGGCGTGAAAATCTATGTTTGGCAGCACACTTCTGGGGATTTCATGTCACGCATTGTGCCTATCGAAGAATTGAATCTGATTGAACGGGTAATTTTAGAACATCTCGAAGGGCTTGGAATTTCAGCACTTAAAAAAGAGCTAGCCGAGCATTTACTTAAAATCAATCGTCGAACATTGCAGCGCCGCCTGAAACGACTCCAGGAGGACAGTCGGATCATCACCGAAGGCGAAAGTATCGCCCTGGTTTATAAGCGTGCTCCTCGGGGTATTACCGCCACGGTGACAGAAAAGATTAAGGTCTCAGGCCGTGTCGAGTCGGAATCTTACGTCCCGGTCTCAAAAGAGGGCGGTGTCACCCGTGATCTCGTACGGCAACCTCTGATGCTACGCAAACCGGTCGGTTATCAGCGTTCATTCCTGGAGGACTATGTACCGGGCGTCACCTTCTATCTTTCCGAGTCCCTGCGCATCCAGTTTCATGAGATGGGTCGTACGCAAGTCGAGGAACGCCCTGCCGGCACCTATGCCCGAGAAATTCTGAATCGGTTGCTGATTGATCTGTCCTGGTCCTCATCCCGACTGGAGGGGAATACCTACAACCGTCTTGACACCGAAAATCTGATCGAATTCGGTCAGGCGGCTGAGGGCAAGGACATCCAGGAAACTCAGATGATCCTGAATCACAAGGCGGCCATCGAAATGCTCATCGAAGAGGCTGATCAGATCGGGTTCAATCCGTTCACCTTTCTCAACCTGCACGCCATTCTGTCGGAAAACCTGCTCCCTGACGAAGATGCCTCGGGAAGGTTGCGCCGCAGACCGGTCGACATTTCCGGGTCGGTTTTTTACCCGTTGGCTATGCCCCAGGTTTTGGAAGATTGTTTCCGTATGATGCTGCAGAAAGCCGCAGCCATTCCAGACCCATTCGAGCAAGCGTTTTTCGTGATGGTGCAGTTGCCCTATCTCCAGCCGTTCGAGGATGTGAATAAGCGTGTCTCCCGTCTGGGAGCCAACATTCCGCTGATACGAAACAATCTGTGTCCCCTCTCTTTCATCGATGTGCCCGAACAGGCCTATGTGGATGGTACTCTTGGTGTATATGAATTCAATCAGGTCGATTTGCTTCGGGATGTGTTCACCTGGGCCTATGAACGCTCATGCCAACGGTATTTGGCAATCACCCAAACCATGGCTGAGCCGGACCCGCTGCGTATCCGATATCGGGAGGCATTGATCAATGCCGTGCAGGCCATAGTCTGTGGCGGTAAGTTGCCATCAACGAAGAATATTCAGCAACTTACAGATGAACTGGTCCCTGAAAATGATAAGCTTGCCTTCAGCAAAATGCTATTGGATGCCTTGCAGCGCCTTCACGAGGGTAATGTGGTTAGATACCGGCTGAAATTGTCTGAATTCCAGGCTTGGAAAATAATCCGTGATCGGCACTGTGACCTTAATAAACCAAAAAACTGAAGAAAGAAGAAACAGCGTGTTTGAAGAAACGAAGAAACCGGAAGTGGGCATCTGTTTCTGGTCTTTAATCTTGCTCAGGTCACCAATATCATTCCAGCCAATAGCAACATACCCCTTCTCAAACGCTTCAATCAGGTACGCACCCTCCCCTGCCCGAACCATCCACATGGCTTCATTCATTTGTATGTGCCCTCTTTTTGAACTGCCGAGAAATCCTCGGCAGTTGATTTTTCCCCAGCTCTTCGGTTGCGTAGATATTTTTCAAATGAAGGCTGATATTGTCAGAGGAAGTAGCAAAAAGCTCTGCCCGGTCATGGCCGCGCCGCCGTCTTTGTGGTCGGCATCGTCGCTGAACAGGAGGGGCCTGTCTTTTATAACTCTTTCTCAGTTATTAGAGAATTTCTGCTGTTCCGATTCTCTGGCTATCGGTTATTTGGGGCCAAAAGGTTCATTATCAGTCTGATCATCAGATTTTTCTGTTTCGGATCGCTCTCGGCAATCAATAAGGCCAGGGCGACCAATCCGGTATCATTCAGACTGGATTGGTCCAGCAGACCGTTCTCTTTCAGGTTAATCAAGAAAAGAAACGAGCCGATTCGTTTATTGCCGTCACTGAAGGGGTGGTCCTTGATGACAAAGTACAGAAGATGGGCTGCCTTTTCCTCGACGCTGGGGTAGAGGTCCTGGCCACCGAAGGTCTAGTCGAGGTTGCCCAGGATGCCCTGGAGATGGTGGTCCCGCTCCTGGCCGAACAGATCGGAGGCCTCGCCCCGCGCCAGCAGATCGTCCTTGAGTGCTTTGATGCATTGTCGGGTCCGGTCATAATCAAGGGATTTCCTGGCTGGATGACGGTCTTGCGGCAGTTCCAGTCGGTCTTCATCATAATTTAGAAGAAGCGACCAGGACTTCGCATAGCGGTTGACCACTTCCAACACGGCCTTGCCCTCATCGCTGAGCGCTTCATGTCTTTCCAGGGTTTTGGTGAGAAGGGCAATGGTCTGTTCCATCTCAAAGAGACCTTTTTTCGCCAGGCGTCTTTCGTTGACGGTATAGCCTTTAATGAGGTGGTCTCTAAGCACGGACGTGGCCCAGATCCTAAACTGGGTGCCACGTTTGGCATTTACCCGATATCCAACGGCAATAATCATGTCCAAGTTATAATAATTTGTCTGGTATGATTTGCCGTCAGCGGCAGTATGTGCAAATTTTGCACATACTGCCGCTGACGGCCAGCTCATCAGTCCGAAAAACATTGTTGATATGCTTTGTTATTACACTTCGTTCCGTTTCAAAGAGAGAGGAGATCTGTTTCTGGGTAAGCCAAACCGTTTCCTCTTGGAGATGGACTTCAAGAAAACTCTGCCCGTCTTCTTCCTGGTAGATAATTATTTCGCCGTGTTCTGTACTCATTTCAGTTTTTTCCTCATAGTTACGCCGCCAGAGCCTCATTTAACAGCTCCAACACGCTGCCTGTTTCTTCGCCGAAGAGTTGGTGAAATCTGCCCAGGCCGCCATGCTGAATGAATGGCGAATATTCCAGGTCATCGGATTCAATGGAGAGGTTTTCTGCAGCATGCAACCTGGTTCTGTGCCCGCTCTTTTGGTAAACGATAACTCTTTTAAGACTATCAGACGAATTACTCGTTAACCAATGTATTTTCACCACTCCTCAAGAAGACAAGCCCCCTTCACCCCACCATCTCCCTCCACCCCTCATAAATCATCACCATGGCCAGGGTATCCAGCTCACAGTATTTGAGCAGGGCCTGGTGTAGCTCCCCTCGTTCGTAGTCGCCCATCTCTTCAAACTGCATCCGGGCGTAAGCGGTCATGGCCGCGCCGCCGTCCTTGAGGGTGTCGTCTGCGCTGAGCAGGAGCAGCTTGTCCGGGGGGATGTCCTGGAAGAGGGGCGGCAGGAGTTTGTAGGGGTCAACCACCCTGCCCTGCTCCATTTTGATCCATTGCCAGTCGCTGAAGTTGAGGCTTTCGATCCCGTCTGCGGCCCCATAGATTGGTTGGGCATATTTTTGCTGGAGAAAGGGGGAGCTGTTCAGGATGGCCGGCAGGACCTGTTTGATGGAGTTGGAGCCGTTGGTGGCCGGATCGTAATAATAGCGTTTGACCAGGTCCCACAGGTCAACCATGTTCCGGTTGCCCTCCCATTCCTCAACGCTCTTGCTGGTTGATTTGGTGATCGTCCGGATAAAGGCGCACAGGTCGCCCCGGTCGGGGATATGGGCCTGGTCGTCCTGGAGCTGCTGGTGGATCTGGTTGAGATAGCTGTTCTCGTGGTTGGAGTAGCGGAAGATGGTGCCTGGGTCCTGGGCCAGGTCGTTTTGCAGGGCCCGGACAAAGTCATAGTTGGGGAAGCTGCCCCGTTCGGCGTTCAGGTATTAGCCCTGATGGACGACCCTGCCATCCGCGTGGACCAGGTGATGGGAGAACTGGAAGGCAATGCCTTCATAGGGGCGCCGCCCGCGGTTGAAGGGAATGGCGGCCATGGTGGTTTCAAAGTCGATGAAGTGGAGCGGGAAGGTCCAGCGATCCATCTCGGCCCGCAGGTGCTCGTGGTCCAGCCAGGCGGTGGGGTCGTGGTCTCTGACCTTTTCCACCTGCAGCCATTGGCGCTCTGAGGTGGAGAGGCCGGGTCTGTTGTCCGACTTGACCTTGAGATCCTCTTCGGCGACGGCGGCCATCTTGAGCAGGCCATCGGCGATGAAATCCTTCTTCTTGCGACAGTTCCAGATATCAAGGACGCTTGGCTCCTGAAAATCCTTTTCCGTCCAGGCAAAGGCCTGTGTCCAGCACTCCTTGAATCCGCTGGCACGGCCGCTCGCCTCATCCTCGGGGTTGGTCTTGAACTCGCACTTGGCGCAGAGGGCGTCCGGTTGGGGCGGGATCTTTTTGTCCCGGGCGTAGCAGTCGGCCCAGAGATTGATCCGCTCCTGGAAGCTCAGGGGGTGCGGTGTTTTGCTGTCGCGGTTATTCCAGATCATTTTGATCTGATCATCCACCGGGACCTGGCAGAGGATGGGCGGATCCAGGTCGGCCGCGCTCAGCCGGTCGGAGACCGTAATCCCCTTGCGGCCGGCCGCATCGGTTGTGATCCTGAATTTCTGGTTGAGGCCGTCGGTGGGACAGCGGGCTGTCTTGTCGGCCAGCATCAGGAAGCCTGAGACCGTGTGGTCGGGAAAGGCCCGGCACAGCACATACTTCTGAAAGGCGACATCGTAGAGATAGGGGCGCCATTTTGAGTCAACGGCATCTCCCTTTTTGGTGAGAAAACAGTCGCTGTCGGGCCGGTCAATGGACTTGGCCTTGACCTCGATCAAATCAAAATGGGTGCCGTTTTTGACCAGGATATCGATCCGGATAAACAGGTTTTCATGGGCGATGGCCGCCTCGTAGATGATGACCTTGTCCTGCTGCAGCAGGGTGCTGGTCTCGCGCAGGGCCTGATCGTGGCCCAGGGTGCGGATGTCATGGCCACCGGGGAAGTAGAATTTGGCCAGCTCACCCACCTGAAAGCCGCCCTCAGCCAGGGCCAGGAGAAAGGAATCATCCAGTTTCTGATCAGCGTACTGGTGCTTTTTGCCCGTGTAGTAGAGCTTGGTTGGGCATTCCGTGGCCAGTTTGAAGCGGGATTTGGTCAGGGTGCGGATGATGAAGGCACCTCACTGACCGGGAGATTTAATGCGCTTTGTATCTGCCGCACGTCCACATAGGCATGGAACACACCTCGCCCGGTAAGGTCGGCAGGCAGGCCCAGCAGGGCATGAATCAAGCGGGTGGCCCCACGCCATTCGTCTGCGGATTCAGGGCCGTTCACATCTGTGGCGTTACAGAAATCTAGAAAAATCAGCTTGGACGGCAGGCCGTTCAGATGCGCCATGAGATATTGGAAGGCCAGGCGGTTTGCATACTGATACAGAACCCCGGACCAGTCGGCCTTGGCTCGCGGGGCATAGAAACGGCGCGCCTCTTCAAGGGATCTGCGAATGTGGGCAAGTGATTTTTCAGAGGCCCTGCTTGGTGGAGAGGCCGCCTCGGGGATATGCGCCTTGGCCTCAACCATAATCAGAGTACCTTTCTGCGTTTTACCCAGGGCATCCCAGACCGGTCCCCGGCGCGGCCAAAATTGGGCCATCGATCTGACGGGCAGTTTGTCGATACCAAGGGCACGAAGTACAGCCCCGTCTTTGTATTCGACAAAGCCCTCACTGGCCAGGGGAGATTTCCAGATGACGGAATCATCCTGATCGATCGCACCGGCAAGGCGTAATGAATGATCCAATAGATCAGGGGCGCAATCAATGGCGATTTGCAGCCATCGCTGACTGCCTGCTGTGGCAAATGGTTGGTTTGTCATTTCAGGTTAAATTAATTTCCAAGCCTCACCTCAATCTGACTCACTACTTTCAGGATTTCTCTTGTATGGTCAGCATTATCTACAGAGGCTCTCATTACTTCTCCCGATGCGACAAGAAAAAGCCCCGAGACCGCCACACCTATGCCTGGCAACATTGCCAACAATGGCATACGAAAAACAGACACAAGACCAGCAAGAAACAACAACCATCCCGCTAAGGATACCAACAATGAAACAAACCTGGCCGTCCCATATTTAGATCGATATTTATCAGGCACACTTTTGATATCTTTTACAGCAGACGACGAAGGCGCACTCTGCAAAAACGATCTAAATTTCTGGCCTCATCGATACGGCTAGAAGGCTTTTTTAAGAACCACATTTTTAGACTATCAGACAAAATTTTCATCTGCCAATTTATTTGCGCCAGAAGGCAGAAAGATATAGTCCCGATATCTGGCGCGACGGATGACCGGCCCGGCCGGCCACGGAAGGAGAGGATCACGGTCACCAAGGTCAGGGGGAAAGGCCCTCTTCTGGACAACAGAAGGAGGATGAATTTGGGATGGGAAAGGCAGTGGGGCAACAGTGTTTTTTCAGGTCAGGCGGTGGCCAGATCCCGGCCGTCGGCCTGAAAGAAATGGGTCTTGACCTCTTTGTTAATCTGCGCCCCGGTGGTATTGAGGGCAACTTTCATATTATAGCGCACCTGCAGGTTCAGCCAGAATTCGGGCTCTATCGCAAAATACTTCCCCAGCCGTAAAGCGGTGTCCGCCGTGATTTCCCGCTTGCCGCGCACAATCTGGCTGATCCGGTTGGCCGGGACCTTGATGTCCCGAGCCAGCTGATTCTGGGTAATGTTCATGGGCCGGAGAAACTCTTCCAGAAGGATCTCACCCGGTGTAATTGGTGCCAGTTTTTTTCCCATATCTCTACCCCTTGTGATAATCAACGATTTCTACGTCAAGAGCGCCCTCTCCGTCCCAGACAAAACAGATCCGCCATTGATCGTTAATCCTGATACTGTGTTGCCCTGCCCTCTTGCCTTTGAGCTGCTCCAGCCGGTTCCCCGGCGGGATACGCAGACTGTCCAACGACAAAGTAGCGTTCAGGACCTCAAGTTTGGTCCTGGCCGTCCGGGAAACACTCCTGAACTTTTTGACATCCAGATCGTGACCAGAGTGTATGCGTTTGTTTCGGCGTCTTTTTGCCGCTTTCTTTTGTCTTTTGGATACACAGTAGACTCTTAAAGGTTGGAGCGAGGAGACTGATTGTTAAGATAAGATTTGGCTATCTAAAAAGATGTTCGGATGATCCACTTCTCTCTAATTACCCCTATCTACAAGATAGCTAACCAGCGGTTGGTAATTATTCTGATCTGCCTGTCTCAATGAGTCTATATATTCCCGCCTCTCCTCACCTTGTTGGTCTATATTTCCTGTTGCCCAAATTATCGGTTCAATGCCAAGGCCTTTTTCCCTTACACAATTAGTAAATATACGTGCATGTCGTCCATTGCCATTTGGAAAAGGATGTATCTTGACAAGTTGATGATGAATTCTTGCTGAAAGTTCCCATGATTCATAATGGTTAAATTCAATCCAGCACTTTATATCTTCAAACAAGTTGTAAAGATTCACCCTGATCTGACTGGGATCACACCCAATATTTTTTTCGGTAGTACGAAAGTTACCTGCCCAACTCCAGACCCTGCTGAACATTTCTTCATGTAAGGTTCTAGCAAAATCAAGAGACAATATCTCTTCTAATGATAAAGTAGATTGACTTGACAACCACACCAGACAATCCGCTATATTGGCATTTTCAAGAGCGTTTAATTCATCACGGGTTTCAATGTGGGTATGAACCAAGCCTTCAACTTCATCTGGTTCTAACGGGGTAGCCCCTTCCGGTTTTGTAAAAATAGGCATAACAACTTTATCCCCACAGGGCCTTCCCCCCCGCTCGCTTAATTTCATCCGCCAGAAATCGTATCTGTTCTTCTTGAGCCTCATTGCTTATGTGTTGCGACTCAAGATACATATTCTGATGAGTTTTCCGGATCATTTCAGTTGCCTTTTTTTTGGCCTGGTCTTCAACCAATTGTTCAGGGTCTTTTCTTGGAACAACACAATACACAAAATCAGCGTCCAAGCTGTTTGCCAGCTCCTTTAACTGATTAATAGAGATATCCCCACTCGCCTCCTTTCTTTCAAGTATAGATACTTTATTGCGTGTATAGCCCATTCTTTGCGCAAACTGAGCCCCGGACATTCCCAATATCTGGCGAATTGTTCGAATCCACCCATCCTTCGGGGGGGGTGGAGTATGAACATTACGTGCTGATTTCACTCTATTAATCAGCTGTCGCAACACTACATGCTTTGTAGAGTCAATGCGATTACATTTCACTCTTCTTCTTAACATACGTCACCTCAGCGTATCTGAATAGAAATACAAAACCACTACAAGTGTATCACAATACAAATACCATCACAACACATTTGTATTAACTATACAATACATAGCACTCGTAACTGTATCGAAATTTAGAGACGCGTCTAGAGGCGATTCCATTTTGTTGGATAGACTCGGGGTATCATCAAGGTAAGTACTGGCAGTATAAGTCTGAACGGAACAGCCAAGACTTAACCTTATTCCTGATAACCTTTGCTCATATTTTCCTCGCAGCTGTATTAGGCAGAATGAGCTAATATTGCACTAAGATCATGTGACAAGCAACACCAGGCGATTGTATATGCGTCTTGCTGTATGACGTTGTTTCTTGGGTGCTTGCTTGTCTTCCAGTAGCCAGGCATCAATCAGCTCATGGTAAGGGCCCAGGGCAGGAAACGCCTGCTGTTCCCGCTCTCTGTACCGCCATGTTTCACCTCTGATTGCCTTTTTTACTGTATTGCGTGAATGGCCCGTCATCCGGGCAAGTTCGCTGATGTTCTTGCCGTAGACCCGATGGGCCGTCCTGATAAACTCATATTGATCCATGTTGAGCAACTCCTTTCCTCCTCAGTTATGGTGGCTAATGGCACCTACCATAACATGGGAAGAAGCTCTGCTCAGGGTGGTCAATTTTGCGTTAGCACAAACCCTGTTTGCTGGTCAATTTTAGGTTAGCAAAACCAGTTTGGAAACTCACGACCCAGTGTTACCACAACGCCGCTTCCTCATACTACCGGGGCGTACGGACAATTCCCCAGACGGGACTTTAACCCGCTAGACTTACAGCTGTTACTGCGAACGGTCTGACCTCTTTTTATACTTTTTATACCTTTGTCGTTTTTTATCGTGGTCTGTCCCTGATTTCCCCTCTCGACCTCATGGACAATCATCGGGAAAGCGCCACTGCACAACGAAAAGGTTTGTACGGCGCATTACAAGGTACCCAGTTACAGTTGCTGATTTTTTAAGAGAGCAGTTTCTCCAGACGCTGCTGCAAATCAGAGAAGAGAAACGGCTTTTGCAGAAAGCCATCCGGCTTGGTGGCCACATCCCTTTCAAGGGGAAAGTCCTTTTCGGAGTAACCGCTGCTCAGTAAAACGGGGAGATCGGGATTACTCTTTTTTATCCTTTGCATTGCTTCCATGCCATCCATCACCGGCATGGATATATCCAGTATCACTGCCCGGAAATGAATGTCCTGTCTCCGCACCATTTCCACGGCCTCTCGACCATTGACAGCCGTATGGATAGAGAAACCCAGTGTCTCCAGCATTCTTTTACCAAGATTACGAATAGTGTCATCATCGTCAGCAAACAGAATATCACCTGATAACTGCACGACATCTTTCTTGCTCCCGGCAGGAGACGTCAGCTCTTGTTGAGAATGCTCCATGCCAGGCAACAGGATTCTGACAGTGGCTCCAGCACCAGGCTTGCTTTCCACAAGAACGGCTCCATGGTGCGACCGCATAATACCGACGCTCAAAGCAAGCCCTAACCCACGACCGACAAATTTCGTAGTGAAAAATGGTTCAAAAAGACGCTGCAGATTTTCCGCGGAAATGCCCTGGCCCGTGTCCCTGATCCGGCAAAATACGTACATACCGTCTTTCGTGTCATTTTCCTGAAAAACAACCGGGAAAGAGGCTCTTTCAAAATGATCACTGCCAAAGCTGATTTCTATTTCGCCGGCTTCATTGTTCAACGATTCAAGGGCATTGACAAGTATGTTCTTTATTATTTCCTTTATCTGCTCCTTGTCCATGGAGCAGTAAAGGGGGGAAGGGGGTGAAATAACGCTGAGCGAGATGGACGGCTCCATTTGATTCTTTAATTCTGTGGCACACTCTCCGGCCACATCAGAAAGACATGCCACCTGAAGGTGCAGAGGCCGTTGGCCCACATAGGAGAGCATCATGGAGCCTACACGGGAAGCCCCCTTCGCTGCCTGTAACGCATCAGACGCCATTTCTTTTTCTTCTGACGTGTCAGGGAGAGTTTTGAGCATAAGATCAAGATTGCCCTGAACCGCCATCATGGCATTGTTAAAACGATGGGCGATCGCTCCAGCCATCGTTCTCAGACTTTCAAAACGTTTTAACTGCTCCTCCTGTCTGCTTATTTGCTTTTCGAGTTCTTCCTGGGTTTTCTGTTCGGTGATGTCTCTGGCCACATGGACGAGATACTGAATGTCCCCATTGTCAGCAAGGACAGCAGAAGAGGATACCTGAAAAAACTTACCCAGCTTTTCATGCTGTATGATTGTTGTATATTCATTTCTATCCTGAAGGGTGTCCAACAGAGGACATTCCGCGCAGGGCTTTGAAACACCGGTGAAGAGTTCATAGCAAAGTTTGCCGTTCAGCTCTCCGTACCTGGCCTGGAAAAAATCATGGGCCGCCTTATTGGCCCGGACAATACGCATATCCTTGTCCTGAATGGTGATGACGTCAGCTATGGCGTCAAAGGTCTGCTCCCATTCTTCTTTGGCTTTTACAAGTTGCGCCTCGGCCTGTTTGTGTTCGGTAATGTCACGTGTCACGCCCACCAAGGCGATTACCTCCCCTTGGGCATCTCGCAGAGGGGTCGCATGGGTTTCCAGCCATCGCTGGGTGCCGCGCGCGCCCTGTATTGCAAATTCCAGGATACCGGTCTCACCTTGAAATACACGCTCGAGAAACCCTGAAAAGGCCTCACAGTACTCAGGCAAGACAAAACCGATCAGGCCTTTGTTTTGTGCCTCTGCAAAAGAATCCACTTCCAGCATCGCCAGCCCGGCCGGGTTCATCTGCAGGAGCTTTCCGTCTACTGAAATGACTTTCACGCACTCAGGTTCACTTTCTAAAACAGCAGTCAGGAATTCCTTCTGGTCGCGCAGGGCGTCTTCGGCCTGTTTGCGCTCGGTGATGTCTAATGCCGTGAAGGTAACGCCGGCGTTCCAATCCTGCTGGTCAATGGGGGTCAAACTGAGATGAACGTTGATAATGGAGCCATCTTTCCGCTTGAAGCGTGTGTCCACAGAACCGGTGCCGTTCTTTTTTATTTGCTTATATTTTTCCTGCCCAACCCGTTCAAATTCCTCTTCACTTGGGTAGAGTATCCGGGTTTTTTGCCCTTTAAACTCGGCGTTGCTATAACCGGTAATTTCGGACAGCCTTCTGTTTGTCCACGTAAAAACACGATCGACTACAACCCCGATGCCTACTGGCGCAGACCTGAAGACACTCTGCAGGAGGGCTTCCTTGCCTGATGATTCCTCTTTGGACTCAAGATTGGATAACCCCATCAGGACAATCATTGAAGCCATGTGTGTCAGGTATTGCAGTACAGCTGTGAGGTTTTCTTCACTGATGACCGGAACCTCAGCAAGGCTTGAAAGATATGCCTGTTCATCATAACCGTATTGCCGCGCCTGAATCCTGAATTGTTCTCTGTCAGGTAGCGCAAAGAGTATCTGGCCGGTAAACAGGTTGGCAAAGTGCCTACCCTGAATGATGATTGGGGTACACCCGGTGACAAGACCATTTTCACAATGATGGATGCGAATCTCACCAATGTCGTTTAACCCAGAAGTAAGTTCCTTGGTGCTGGCCTTACAATGCTCTTGGGACTTCGGACATGCTCTGTGAAATTTGACACAAATATCACGCCAACCGGTAGCAAGCAGCACATCATTCGTGGCATGATCAATCAGGCCAGTTGTAAAGCCTGTAGCAGTAGAAAATTTTTCAAAAATCAGTTGCAGTTCATTAAGATCCACAAGATCTTTCAACGTTACTCGCTCTATGTCCATGTTAAAACTCCAGGGAATATGAGTCGTTTTCTCGGTTCATGAGACAATGTTATTCAACCTTCATCGCTGGTTGGAGGGGGTAATACCAAATAACCCTGGAGCCCCAGCCAAACAAGGCCAGCCCTTGAGAGTGAGCCCCGCCGGAGGCATAAACAAACGCCCTTTCGCCTTCTCCACCTGTCGGTGCAGCATGGAAAGGAAAAGTTGGCAAGGCTGTGAGCTTGCCTTGCACCCATAGAGCAAGGCCTTGCTGGCTTTTTCTTCCCATGCTGTTTGCTCGAGTATAACGGCGACCGGCCAAACAAGCAAGTCGCGGTTACTCACCCAGAGAATAGCGAGGGGACATTTCCCTTTATGGGTACCTTGAAAAATTGTCTTTTCGCCCAAGCTCTGCGTTGCGCATAAGATTTTATCCTCGGAATATCATCTATATGCCTGCGGTAAAATTTTATGCGCGCCTTGATCTTGAACGAAAATCCTCATTTTTAAAGGTACCCTTTATATTGTAGAATAGAAAATTTTACTCTAAGAAGTAAAGGTATAAAGAAGACCTCGAAGATGGCGAAATTTATCAGTTTCCATATCAAGAATGCGCTTTATTCGCATGACCGACCCTATATGGACCCTATTGGGTAACAAAACAAAAAAGCCCATAACTCACAATGAGCTAAGGGCTTGATTTGACTGGAGCCGACATGCGGAATCGAACCGCAGACCTACTGATTACGAATCAGTTGCTCTACCAACTGAGCTATGTCGGCTGATGTATGGACAGATGTTTAGAATATGAGTGACAATTCAGTCCTACTGTTAGCAATTTTATGGTATTGTGTCAAGATAGGAACATCTTCTGATCTTGAATAATTTCCCCGGAATCCCGTATGCTTCGTCTGTTTATCACCCTGAGCTGTCTGTTGCTTCTCATGGCCTGTTCCGACACGGAACAGACGGGAAAACAGACATCTGATCAAAACCCCAAACAGGGCTCTCTTGGTACGAAATCGACCGGCTGTAAGCAATGCCACCAGGTCGAAATTGATCCAAATCACTCCTTTTCCTGTACCACCTGTCACCAGGGCAATATTTCGGCTTCCGACCAGGCTGCGGCTCACGTCGACCTGATCACTCAACCGGGCCACCCGTCCGTCATGGCCCGGACCTGTGGCAGCTGTCATCCGGATCAGGTCTCAGGGGTGAGCCATTCCCTGCACTTCACCCTGAACAACAGCGTCAACCTGGTGCGCCAGGCCTATGGCGCCACGGAGAAGATCACTGATCTCACTGCGATTCCGGTGAATGAACCACCAGAATCAGTGCTTGACCTGGCCGACGACATGCTCCGCCGCCGCTGTCTGCGCTGTCATCTCTATACCCCGGGCGATGACTACCCCGCCACCTCCCGGGCCACGGGCTGTGGCAGCTGTCATCTGCAATATTCGGGTGGCAGGATGAAATCACACATCTTCCAGGCCATACCCGCAAACCAGCAATGTCTGCAATGCCATTACGGCAACCGGGTCGGCTTTGATTACCTGGGCCGCTATGAGCAGGATCTCAACAACGAGTACCGCACCCCTTACACCACCCGAGAGGAATATATTCGCCCCTACGGCATCGAATACCACCAGCTCACAGCCGATATTCACCAGCAACGGGGCATGATCTGCATTGACTGTCATCAGGGAAGTGGGCTCATGAACACCACAACTCCCAAGACTCCCAGTTGCAGCTCCTGCCACAGCAGCCAACTGCTGACGAAACATCTGCCCCCGCAGGTGGCCGAGGTCAACGGAACATTTACCCTGTATTCCCGGGGCGACGGTCGGGGGCATATCATGCCCATCATGCACAACCCGGCCCATACAACCTACGGCCAGACAGTCGATTGCCAGGTCTGCCACGCACAGTGGGCCTACAATGACCGAGGGACCCATCTTCTGCGCAGCGACACCGACAACTACAGCGATTTTCTCTACCTGACCGTACAGGGCAGCTCAAGAGTGGAGCAGATTCTGGACAACAATCTGGATTTTGAAGCCGAAGAAATCGAGCCGGAAATGGCAGACACCATCACCAATGAACTCCGGCCAGGGATCTGGCATCGAGGATTTACCACCAGGCGCTGGGAGGACCCGATCCTTGGACGGGATACAACAGGGAAAATTCGGGTCATGCGGCCGATTCTCGACCTGCACCTGTCCTGGATTACCGATGAGGATGAAGTGTTATTTGATTCGGTTCCTGCAACTGCCCCGAACAATGGGCTACTCCCGTACACCCCTCATACCACCGGCCCGGCCGGGATGTTCTACAAACAGCGGATCAACAGCTTTCTGGCCCGGGAAAAGGCCTCAGCTGCAAGCAGAAAGGAAAACAAGGTCAAGGGGCAGACAGATCAGCCCTGAGCGGCACTGAGAAGATCGGCCTGACGAACCGCTTCCACAAATGCATGCAGTTTCTCGTGATCTTTGAGTCCGGGCTGAATTTCAATACCGGAATTGACATCCACACCAAAGGGGCGCAGGACCCGGATCGCCTCGGCCACATTTTCAGGATCCAGGCCGCCGGCCAGGATCAGCGGCAACTGAAGCTGTAACTGCTCGACAATCTGCCAGTCAAAGGTCTGACCAGTCCCACCGGCCAGTTCTTTTGTATAGGTATCCAGGAGATAACCGCGAACCGAGTTCTCATACGGCATAAAATCCTCGGCCCGGCTGTCCGGACCCACCCGGAAGGCCTTGACCACCTGGCAGGGCGCTGAAAAGCGGGCCAGCCGCTCACAGTATTTGGGGTCCTCGCAACCATGCAACTGGGCATAAGAGAGGCGGCAGTACTCAACGATCTCCTCAACCTCCTCCCGCTCACGATCGACAAAGACGCCGACACAGTCCACAAAAGGGGGCAAATCGCCAATGATCTCCCGTACCAGTTTGGGCTCAACATTTCGCGCGCTTTGATCAACAAAGATAAAGCCCAGGGCATCAACTCCCGCCCGTACGCCCTCCAGAGCATCTTCGAGATTGGTGACGCCGCACATCTTGATCCGCGTCCGTTTAATCATGAATTCTCCCTTGATTATGAAAAGTTACGCCGAAATCAGACCACGCAGTCCAGCCAGGGTGTTGCCACCCGCAGCACCACGCATCAGACTCTCACCGATCAGGGCGGCAGTCACCCCTGCCTGCTGCAATCGCTCCATATCAGCCCTGGTTTTAAGCCCGGATTCTGACACCAGCGGCAGTCCCGGCGGCAGCAGCTTCTGCAGGCGATAAGTGGTCTCTGTGTCCATGGAAAAGTCTTTCAGGTTCCGATTATTGACGCCGATCAGTTCAGCGCCCGCCTGCAAGGCAACTTCCAGCTCAACCTCGTCATGGACCTCGACCAGCGAGTCCATCCCAAACGCCCGGGCACAGTCCTGAAAATCACGGATCTGAGGACCATCCAGGATTGAGGCCATGAGCAGGATGGCATCGGCACCGTGAGCGGCCGCCTGTCTGATCTGCAGTTCATCAATGATAAAATCCTTGCGCAGGACCGGTAGAGCAATGGCCTCCCGGACCTGGAGCAGATAGAGGAGACTGCCCTGGAAAAAATCGACATCGGTGAGGACCGAGACCGCCTGAGCACCGCCGGCCTCATAACCGCGGGCAATGCGGACCGGATCAAAATCAGGACAGATCACCCCTTTGGACGGAGATGCCTTTTTGACCTCAGCAATGATCGCGACCCCTGCATAGTCAACCAGGGCCCGGCAGAAACCGCGGGGCGGGGCAATGGGTCTCTCCCGGAAAGAGAGGGGAAGCTGGATGCCTGTCTTTTGAAGTTCTGCAAGCTCTTCTTTTTTTCGAGCGACAATTCTGTCGAGTATCATTTGACAATCCGGAATAGCAGTAAGAAGTCGCTGAAACTCATTGAGTGTCAGCGAGTAGCCGAGCACTCAAGGCGATAAGGGCGTCAAGTTTTGCCAGGGCCCGTCCTGAATCAATGACCTCGGCTGCCAGGGCGATGCCGGTTTTCAAGTCAACCGCCTGGCCTGCGGCCATGAGCGCGGCCCCGCTGTTGAGAAGAACCATGTCCCGTTTCGCACCGACCGCTCCGCTCAGAACACTGCGCATCTGAGCCGCCGAGGCAGCTGCATCAACTCCTGCGGCCAGATCAGCCACAGAGGCACGCTCCAAACCAAACTCTTCCGGCGTCACCGAGTAGGTCGTGACAGCTCCGTCTCTCAGCTCGGAGATACGAGTCGTACCGGTCACGGTCAACTCATCAAGATTCCCCTCGCCATGGACAACCAGGGCCCGTTTTGAACCCAACAGCCCCAGGACCCTGGCCAGCGGCTCAGTCAGTTCGGCGGCAAAGACGCCCAAAACCTGGACATTGGCGCCAGCGGGATTGGTGAGCGGACCCAGTATATTGAAGATGGTCCGAATCCCGATTTCACGGCGCGGGCCGATGGCATGTTTCATGGCCCCATGCAGGGCTGGGGCAAAGAGAAAACCGATCCCAACCTCCTGGACGCAGCGGCTGATCTGATCAGGCGTCAATGCCAGCGAGACCCCGGCCGCCTCCAGGACATCGGCGCTGCCACACAGACTTGAGACCGAACGATTCCCGTGCTTGGCCACCACCACTCCAGCTCCGGCCACCACAAAGGCCGTGGTGGTGGAAACATTAAAGGTCCCCGAGCCATCGCCGCCGGTTCCACAGGTATCAACCAGGATGCCGCCTCCTGCCAGATCAACCCCGGCATCAATGACGGTGGCCTTGTCGCGCATCACCCGGACCGCACCGGTAATTTCGGCCACGGTCTCACTCTTCATCCTGAGCCCGGTGATAAAGGCGCCGATCTGGGCCGGAGTTGCCTCTCCACCCATGATCTGGTTCATCACCTCCACCATCTCGACCTCAGTGAGGTCCTGACGGGTCACGACACGGCCAATGGCCTCCTTGATATCCATATTGCTGTCTCCTGGAATTTATGATCTGAGCCGGGACTCGTAGTCGTCGTCCATGAAATTTTCAAGCAGAATGATACCGGCCGGGGTCATGATCGACTCAGGGTGAAACTGCACCCCCTCAATGGCCAGTTCCCGGTGGCGCAGACCCATCAGTTCTCCCTGATCCGTGCGGGCAGAGATTTCCAGGCAGTCAGGCAACCCCTCTTCTTCAACCAGAAGAGAATGGTAGCGCATGCCGTCAAAGGGATTCTCAAGGCCCCGAAAAACCCCCCGGTTATCATGATGCACCGGCGAGGTCTTGCCATGCATGATCCTGCCAGCCCGAACAATCCGGCCGCCATAGGCCTGTCCGATGGACTGATGCCCCAGACAAACGCCCAGGATCGGGATCTGCCCGGCAAAATGCTTGATGGCAGCCATGGAGATCCCTGCCTGTTCCGGCGCCCGTGGCCCCGGGGAGATGAGCAGACGATCAGGCTGCAGGGCCTCGATTTCAGCCAGGGTCACCTTGTCATTGCGGAAGACCTTGATCTCAATCGTACGCCCTGCCGCCAGAAAACTGGCACCAATGGTCTGGACTATATTATAGGTAAATGAATCGTAGTTATCAATGATGACCAGCATCTTCTAGAATCCTCTTTCAGCCAGTTCAACGGCCCGACGCAGGCCCATGGATTTGTTGATAGTCTCTTCATACTCTTTTTCAGGATCTGAGTCAAAAACGATCCCTGCCCCGGCCTGGACCCAGAGGTCGTTCCCCTGCATGACAAAAGTCCGGATGGTGATACAGAAATCCATGTTGCCGGAAAATCCAAAATAACCCACAGCCCCGGCATAGGGTCCGCGGCGCTCAGGCTCAAGTTCATCAATAATTTCCATAGCCCGGATCTTGGGGGCACCGCTCACCGTACCGGCCGGAAAACAGGCGGCCATCACATCAAACTGATCCTGCCCCTCAGCAATCAGGCCATGCACTCCGGAGACAATATGCATGACATGGCTGTACCGCTCAACCACCAGCAGATCACGGACCTCAACACTGCCTGGTTGCGCGACCCGGCCCACGTCATTGCGGCCAAGATCAACAAGCATCAGATGCTCGGCCCGCTCTTTGGGATCGGCCAGCAGTTCTTGCTCCAGGGCCAGATCTTCGGCCACGGTCGCACCACGCTTTCGGGTACCGGCAATGGGGCGAAGTTCAATGTGCTGCCCCTCCTTGCGCACCAGAATCTCAGGCGATGAGCCGATCTGAATCAGGTCTCCGATCTGGAGGAAAAAGAGATACGGACTGGGATTGATATGGCGCAGGGCCCGATAGAGGATCAGAGGCGAGAGATCGGTTCGTGTATGGAAACGCTGGGACAAGACAACCTGGATAATGTCACCGGCCTTGATGTATTCACGGGCCTGTTCAACCATCTGGTGAAAATCAGCCTTGGCCATATTCGAGACAAATTCATGGGGTGATTCACTGCCTGCGCCATTCTGAAACAAGATATGTTCGGCGGCCAGAGGCGCGTTAATCTTTGCCACCACCTCGCCCAGACGAACAACGGCATCCCCATGAACCGCCTCAACACTCAGCCCGGCAGACTGCCTGGCCCAACAGACTACGGTGACGGTCTGACGAAAGCTGTCATGGATCAGGACCATGCGCGGAATGATAAATGAGGAATCGGGGTGATCAAGAGCTGGCTTATCGCAGGTCAACTCCTCCATGAACCTGACCATGTCATAGCCCAGAAAACCGACGGCCCCACCACAAAAACGGGGCAGCAAAGCGTCTTCAGCGGCCCGATATCCGGCCAGCAGTTCCTTGAGGATCAACAGAGGGTCACCCTCTACGTCCCGGACCTTGCGATCTTCTCCGGACAGGTCCTCAAGCGTCACACGACTGCCGCGGGAGGTAAAGATCAGATGGGGATCAAAGCCGATAAAGGAATACCGACCCCATTTTTCTCCACCTTCCATACTCTCGAAGAGAAAGGCATGGTGGTCATGGGATGCGACCTTGGCAAAAAGGGTCAGCGGGGTATCAAGATCTGAGATAATGGTCCGATGGACTGGAACAAGACCATAACTCTCCAGCAGGACGCGGAAGGTATCCAGGTCAGGTGAAAGGCTAAAATTGGACATCAGCTACCGGCAGGAAACAGGGTTGCACTGTCAGCCAGGGCGACCTGACACCAGGCCGCCCAAAAAACAGGCAAAAAAAAGGCCATGAAATCTGACGATTTCATGGCCCACACATCTTCCCAAAAATCACTGAAGCTTGGGGACTCGCCCTCAATGGCTCAGGCGGCGGCCTGCATGGCATTCACACGAAGGGTCAGACGTGAGACCTTGCGTGAGGCATTCCGCTTATGGATGGTACCCTTGGATGCGGTCTTGGCAATGACCGGCACGGCCAGCTGCAGGGCCTCGCGGGCCTGCTCGATTGAACCGGCGGCAATGGCCTCTTCCACAGTACGGATACAATTTTTCATACGGGTCTTGTTGATCCGATTGCGGGCCCGGCGAACCAGGGATTGACGATTTCTTTTTTCAGCGGATTTATGATTGGCCACGAATTTCTCCTCTAATTAAATCTCTAATATACCAGAACGGATAAACCGATTATCTTGACGTATCTTGCCCCAGCCCACAAAAAAGGCTGTCTCAGAAAAGAATTTTAATAATCAAAACATCGACAAAAGTCAACAATTATTCATGATGGCAGCACAAGAATTACACACTCATACTCCAGCGCAGATGACCAAAGAAAAAACCCTGAACCCTGCCTCTACACCTTATTGCAACAGACCGAGATAATTAAAAGTTGGCAACCGGGCAAAGTGGCCACTGTTCTTCACCCGGGCCGCCAGCTCTTCAATCTCCTTGCGGCCTGTGGCCAGACCACAGAGATCGACCACCAGATACTGAAGCCCAAGCCCGACCAGTTCAGCCGTGTAGGGCAGCAGAGAAAAAGGGCGCTCGGACAGGGCCGCAGTCAGGCTGTCGCGCCGTTCAAGATGATAACGCTCACCCTTGGGACTCTCAAAACTGCGACCAAACTGAAAATGCGGAGCCGACACTCTGGCCAGAAACAATGGTGGAGCGCCATAGACCGTCAGACCAAGACGCAGGCCGGGACAAACCGCACGTACACCCTGCACCATCGTGGTCAGGGCCGCACGATCAGACTCGATGGACAGTTGCACCTCACCCACCCCCTGCCCCTGTACCCAGGCCGCGGACTGACTGTTGAGCACGCTCACGGTATAGTCGGTAGAGAGTGACACCTTTTCCCGGTGAAAGAGACGGGCCTGGCTGATATGCCCCAGCTGAAACAGACGAAAGCCTGATCGGATCAAGACCTGGACCTGCTTCCGCACCCGGCCGAACTCCTGATCAAAGATGATCGGCGGCAGACACCAGACAATCTTTCTGACCTCAGCCCCCATCTGACGCTTGATCTCACCGGAGCGGGCAACATTCTGCCGGGTCAGATTCAGGAGATAACGCCCTACGGTAAAGGGCAGCTGCTGCTTCAGGAGTTGGGTGGAATCCATGCGCAACCACAGCTCAAAAGACTTGTGCGGCTGGGGGCGACCCTTGGCGCGAAATGGTCGTTTCTGGGATTTCCCTAAAACCGTTTCCGGCACCACCTCTGCCTCTGAAGTCCGGGCGCAAACCTCAGCGCGAATCATCCCCAGACGGGGAGCCAGATCATGACCGGCCCGGGCGAGCAATTCATCGGCCGCTGTCCGCTCTGCCTTGGAGACTGAAACCTGCCTGGTGGTGGCCACATCCACCTGATAGACCTCGATCGGGCCACTGGTTCCGGCCTGACCCACGACCCCGGGCAGCCCCAGAAATGCCGGGCTCCCGGCCCTGGCCTCCTGCACCGGACGAGACTCAACCTCCATCTCTTTGAGCGTAAAGGCATGGCGATCACCGGTGGACTCAATGTGCAGCCTCAGGCGATCACCGACCATCAGATCTTCCTTGAGCTGAACCTTGCCCCAGAACTGCTCACCCCGCTGTCTGACCGACCCCATCCGCCCCAGATGCAGGCCCATGTTGCCGGAATGGTGCGGGGTGATGGCCTCGGCCGGCTGCGGCGAGAAAAAATAGCCGGAAGCGGTCTTGCGACTCATGGCCCGCTCAATCAGATGCCTGGCCTCGGCCAGGGCTGGTTTCATGTCCTGCTCCTGACAATCCATAACCAGACGGTAAGCCCTGACCACCTGGGCCACATAATTGGCTGGCCGCAGACGGCCTTCAATCTTGAGCGACGCCACGCCTGAAGCCCGCAGACCAGGGACGGCCTCCAGCCCCTCCAGATCATTCATGGAAAAGAGATAGCCCTGTCCCGCGCCCTTTCCGCCTCCTGTATTCCCGCCCCTGCTGCCGCCCTTCCCACCGGCACCGGTCTTGCCGCCACCCGAGCGTTTCTGCCAGGCATAGAGCCTGCGACAGGGCTGAACACAACGACCACGCAGACCACTTTTTCCCCCCAGACTTGAGGAAAAGAGGCAGAGGCCAGAAAAGGAAAAGCACATGGCGCCATGGACAAAGATCTCAATTTCAACCTCGGTCTGAGCGCAGATCCGATCAATCTCGGCCAGGGTCAACTCCCGGGCCAGGACCACCCGCTCGAACCCTTGGCCTGCCAGATAGCGGACCGACTCCACACTGTGGGCGGCCATCAGAGTCGAGGCATGAAGAGGCAGAGCAGGGAAATAGTTACGGATCAGACGGGCAAGTCCCAGATCCTGGACAATCAGGCCATCGGGAGCCAGGGCCTCCAGTTGCCCCAGGGTCTGGAGCACCGAGAAAAGTTCCTCTTCCCGCACCAGACTGTTGGCAGCCAGATAGAATTTACGACCCAGTTCCCGACAGCGACCGATCATCACCGCGATCTCGACAAGGCTCAGATCCCGGGCCAGATTTCGGGCATTGACCCCCGGGGCTCCGACGTAAACCGCATCGGCGCCATGATCAAGGGCGGCCTGAAAGGACTCAAGATTACCGGCGGGGGCTAGAAGCTCCATAGATTCAAGGCACAGTTAAGGCTGATAAGTCAGGGAAAGAAAGAAGGGAACGGCCGGCAAAACAGCTCGGCGTTCAAGATGTCTGTTTCTGGAGGACGACCTCGTCGTCGCCACCATGTTCAGACAGCAGGACCTGGATATGTTCGTCAGAACGGACAGTGGTTTCCAGACCAACATACTCGGCCTGGATAGGCAATTCGCGGCCACCCCGGTCCACAAGCACGGCCAGCTGGATGGACTGCGGACGACCATAATCAACCAGAGCATCCATAGCCGCACGGATGGTCCGGCCGGTAAAGAGGACATCATCGACCAGAATAATCCGGCTGTCCTCAACCACAAAGGGAATATCAGTGGTACGGACAATGGGATTGCGCGAATGCAGGCTCCAGTCATCACGGTGCAAAGTGATGTCCAGACTGCCGTAGGCCAGTTCCACTCCGGCACGCTCTTTGACACCGGTGTGAATCCGCCGGGCCAGATCAACACCACAGGTATGAATACCAACGATACAAAGCGAACTCACATCACCATTCCGTTCAAGGATCTGCAGGACAATGCGCTGGATGGCCATCTCCATTTCCTGCGCAGTCATGATCACCCTGCCCGTCGCATTCATCAGACCACCTTATTCCAGAAATATTTTACACCCAATTCATCCACCCGGTTCAGGGCCTCGGGGAAGGCCTCGCACTCGGCGGCAAAGACCTTGGCCGCGATATCATCGACGGTATCTTGATCAGTCAAGGCCACACATCGTTGCACGACAATCGGTCCCTCGTCATAGGCCTCGTTGGCAAAGTGGACGGTACAACCACTGACCAGACACCCCCGGGCCTTGACCGCACGATGGACGCGGGAACCATAAAAACCATCACCACAAAAGGCAGGAATCAGAGAGGGATGGATATTGAGCACGGCCCGGCGCAGCTTCTCCGGTGGCACATAGAGTTTGAGATAGCCGGCCAGACAAATGATATCCACATTAAAATCGGCCAGGACCGCATTGATCGCCTCGTTGCCCTGGGCATGAAAGGCGGGATAGCCATAGTTGCGCGCTTTTTCCAGCCCCAGTGCATCAGCGACGTTGGAAAGCACCACCTTGATTTTCGCCCGCAGGCTGCCGGCCGCAATCCGCTCATGAAAGTTGTCCAGCGTCCGGCCACTGCCGGACAGGAGCACCGCCATTTTGAGCATCCCCTTACTCCTCACCGGTGAAGTAGGAATTACCATCGACATCCACCTTTTCGAGCCAGGCGGAAATGGTGGTGTCATACTGGGCGGTCAGGGCAAAGACCTTGGCTGCCAGACGGAAACGGGTCTTGAGCGTCGTGTTTCCGGTTGCCTTCATCTCTTTAAGCACCTGCGGATAATCGGCCGGATCAACAATCACGGTCACATCACGGAAATTCTTGGCCGAAGAGCGGAGCATGGTCGGTCCACCGATATCGATATTCTCGATGGCATCTCCCAAGGTGCAGGCAGAGTTGGCCACGGTCTTTTCAAAGGCATAAAGATTCACGGCCACCAGATCCACGTTCTGTATCCCGTACTCGGCACACTGACGCTGATGATCAGCATTCTCGCGCTGATTAAGAATTCCGCCATGAACCTTGGGATGGAGGGTCTTGACCCGACCATCAAGCATTTCAGGGAACCCGGTAAACTCAGAGACATCCTTGACCGCGATATTGCTCTCACGCATTTTTTTGGCCGTCCCGCCTGTTGAAAGAATTTCAACACCTAACATTTCGAGCTCACGCGCAAAATCTTCAATTCCAGACTTATCCGTCAGGCTGATCAGGGCCCGTTCAATCTTTTTCATCTCACACTCCTTTCTTAATCCACAAGTAACTGTTCAGCGGCACCCCATCTTCGCCCATTCTGACCTTCTCACATACACAAGTATGCTTCAAAGTCCAGAATGAACGAACCCGGCGCACCGATGACCAGTTACAGTTCCCGGTTTATGGCTATTCCTGGGCATTACGGTGAATAGGTACATCCACAATAACTCAATTCAATCGACATGCGCCCCAGACCGGACAGATCATGATTCTCCCGCACGGCCCCACCACTCAAGCACACCTGTTTTTTCACCTAAAAAATATCAATCTTTACAGACAAAATGACGGATTCGGCGACGCTCACGCTTGTCGGGCTTCCCAGTTGGGACCCTGCCCGCAAACACGGTCAGATCACGTCGAAGCTGTGCGGCCTCTTCCCGGGCCCGAATCGATCCCTCTGATTCCTCATAGAGCAATCTGGCCTCAACGGCCGGTCGACGAAAAGAGGAAAGGCCAAGCACCCTGATCTGGAACCGCTCCTCGCCCCGACTGATGGCAAGCTGATCTCCACACTCCAGGATACGGGAGGGTTTGGTCCGATTGCCATTCACATGGACCCTGCCGCCGCTGACGGCCTGAGCGGCCAGGGAGCGTGTCTTGAAAAACCGGGCGGCCCACAGCCACTTATCAATCCGGACCTGCTGATCCCCACTCCCCATCTCCATCTCCAAAGGTCCCAATCCGTCACTCAGTTTCACCAGGTGTTCCACCCCTGCTGCACCTGCAAGGCGAATTGATAAATATACTATGAATCAATCTGGACTGCTTGAAAAAATTTCCCCGGCAAACTCCATACTCCCAATACACCATTGCAGTACTGCTCTCTTGCTGCAACTGGTGTCCAGTCGTAACTATTCAGCTGCACTCCATCTGAACAGTTACATTTTGACAAGATATCCGGAACATGATAATTTCAAATAACTCTTTATCTCCTCACCAACCCCTGCCACATTTTCTTTGTCGCGCAATTCATTGAAGGTATCCGTCGATCACCATGAGCAGCAAATGGAAAGTCATCATCGCCATCATGCTTCTGCTGGCAGCCACGTGTGGAATTTTCACCTATTTGATTTTCCAGCACCACCGCCTTGACCAGGAGCAATCCATCAGGGCCCAGACCAGCAATATCCAGAGCATCATCAACCTGACCATTGATCAGGATCATCAACAGTACCTGCAACGCGTCGCCGCCCTCGTCAATGGCCAAATCAACCCGGGCAGACGTCCGTTGCTGGAGAGTTTTGCCAACCAGGACAGGGCTGGTTTATTGGCTGCCTCTCTCGCACTCTTCAAGGTCCTCCACCAGGAAAACCCCTACGTGGTCTCCATGGGATGGATTCTCCCGGACAACACGGTACTCCTTCGGGCCCATGAACCGGATAACTTTGGTCAGGACGTCACTCAAACTCGTCCCGACATCGTGCTCACCAACCAGACGCTGCAACCCAACTCCGGTTTCCATATCGGCCTCTACAGCATGCAGTTCCGGATTGTCTGTCCGGTTTTCCTTGACGGCCGTCATCTTGGGGCCATTCAAGTCGGCCTTGACGCCAGCCAGATTCTCGACCGGCTGACCCAACGCCTCAACACCTCTCTTTTCCTCTATATTCCAGAGGGACCATTCAGTAAAATCAAAGATCCCGAGGAATTTCTCCGGCGCTCCGCCTTACCAGCCATCCTCTACCAGAAAGGGGCGGCCATCTCCCTCGACCGGGAACATCTGCAGAAATTACTTGCACACACCGACATCACCCGCGACCGCCAGGAAATCGCGTTTGATACATTTGACTCTATCCTGGTGCGCACGGCCGAGTTGAAGGATTATGCAGGGGTAACCCACGGCGCCATCTTCACGAGCATCGACATTGCCGAGCAGCGGGCAGCCACACGCCGCATTCTTATCGTTATCATCCTTGTCACCCTGACCATTCTGACTCTGTCGTTTTTTATCTTGTATCTGAGTTATGGGCGGCTGATCCAGAAAATTGTTGATCTTAACAGTTCCCTGACTGATCACAACCTCAAGCTGGAAGATCGGGTTCGAATCCGGACCAGCAAGATCAAGCAGGAAATTGAGGCCCGGCGCTCTACGGAAAAATCATTACGCCAGGCCAAGGAACAGTGGGAAAAAACCTTTGATGCCATCAGGGATGTGATCACCATCCAGGACACCGAGATGCGCATCGTCATGGCCAACAAGGCGGCCGAGCAATTTTTCAAACTCCCCCAGGACAAACTCCTGGGACGGAAATGCTATCAACTCCTGCTCCAGCGGGACACCCCCTGCCCGGACTGTCCCATCAAGGCCACCCATGAAGACCATCAGCCGCACGACTCGGTCGTCAAGTACCCCCAACTGAGCAAGACCTTCAACATCTCCTCATTCCCGCTTTTTGATGATAATGGTCAGCTCCAGCATGTCGTCCATGCGGCCAAGGATATCACCCTGCAGACCAGGAGTGAGGAAAACCGGATCAGGTTGTCCGCGGCCATCGAACAAGCCTCGGAGACCGTGGTCATCACCGACCGCGACGGTGTCATCCAATATGTCAATCCGGCCTTTGAAAAATGTACCGGCTACTCCCGTGAAGAGGTCATCGGCCGCAACCCCTCCCTTCTCAAAAGCGGACACCAGACAGAGCGATTCTACAAACTGATGTGGAAGCAAATCAGCAGCGGCCACGTCTGGAGCGGTCAGTTGACCAACCGCAAAAAAGACGGGACTTTGTTTGAAGAAGAGATGACCATCTCCCCGGTCCTTGACGCCTCGGGAACCATCACCAACTTCGTAGCGGTCAAACGTGACGTAAGCCGCGAAATTGCCCTCGAAAAACAACTCAGCCATTCCATGAAGATGGAGGCCATCGGCACCCTGGCCGGCGGCATTGCCCACGACTTCAATAATATCCTTTCGGTGATTCTTGGCTATGGCAACATGATTCTGGCCGGACTTCCGCCAGACAGCCCCCTGCGTGATGATATCAGCAAGATCATCGAGGCCGGCAACCGGGCCACTGACCTCGTGCGACAGATCCTGACTTTCAGTCGCCATGGAGAAGAGGCCTTCCGTCCGATCAAGATCCAGGACATCGTCGGCGAGGCCATCACCTTTCTGCGCTCCTCACTGCCGAGCACCATTACAATCACCAGCGACATTGCCCCGGACTGCCCGCCGGTCATGGCCAATCAGACCCAGCTCCACCAGGTGATGATGAACCTCAGCACCAATGCCAAACATGCCATGGGGGGCCAGCCCGGCACCTTGACCATCAAGCTGAAGAGCCTGACCATTGAACAGGAGGGACAGATTGAAGAGTGTCCTGCCCTGACTCCGGGACCTTACCTGCAGCTCTCGGTCATTGATACAGGGGCCGGCATGGACCAGGCCCAGATCGAACGTATTTTTGACCCCTTCTACACCACCAAAGAAAAGGAAAAAGGCACCGGTCTCGGACTTGCCGTGGTGCATGGGATCATCAGCAAACACCGGGGAGAAATCAGTGTCCACAGCGAACCTGGCCGGGGCACATCATTTCACATCTATCTGCCGGTGGTCGGCAGCCACACCCCCATCGAGACAGATGAGGTCAAGGATGAAAATCTGAAAGGAACTGAAAACATCCTGCTGGTGGACGACGAACAGATCGTCCTTGATGTGGAGCAGCGCATCCTCTCCTCACTGGGCTATCAGGTCACCACCTGTTCCAGCCCCATTGAGGCGTTAGAGCTGTTCCAAAAGTCCCCGGACTCCTGGGATCTGGTCATCACAGACATGACCATGCCGGTTCTGGCTGGCTCGGCCATGGCCCAGCAGCTGCTCAGGCTCAGGGCTGATATCCCGATCATCCTCTGTACCGGGTTCAGCGAAAACATTGACGAAAAGCGGGCCTATCAGATTGGAATCAAGGGGTATCTGACCAAACCCTTTGAACAACTCAAGCTGGCCACTCTCATTCGTGAACTGCTGTCACCGGAGCCATCAACCTGATTTTTTCATCAAACCCCATTACTCCCATGCACCCAAAAACTGTATCGCAGCATTTGCATTCAACCATGAGATGACATAAAATCAAAAGAGGCTGAGGGCAGATCTGACATGACGGACCTCATCACACTGTTGATTCTCTCTTTTAATACATTGGCGCCCCTCCCCTCCGGCACCTGGTTCTCATCCCGGCAAAAACCGACTGGCCACGGCCATCCGCAAGGTTCTTGACCGATAGCCGTGGCCAGTCAGTCCCGTGAGCTGCTCTCGTGCACGACTTGCCTGTTGTCCCGCCCGGGTTTTTCCGGTAAGGTCATCCCCAATGAGCCACATCATACTTATCAAAAACAGACACATCTGTTCGAACTTTCGTTGCTGCCTGCATCCATGACCCTTCTGCCTCGTCTGCCTCGTCTGCCCATCCTCCTCACCGGCTATCTGGCCACCGAGATGCTGGCTCCATTTTTTGCCGCCTTTCTGATCATCAACAGTGTCTTCTTTCTGGTCAGGCTGATCCCCTTCCTCAACGTCGTCGTTGAACTGGGGATTGACAGTGCTGATTTCATCCGTCTGACCAGTTACCTCCTGCCCAACATGTTTCTCTACTCAATGCCCATGGCGGTCATGCTGGGGGTGATCATTGCCTTTGCCCGCCTCACGGCCGACAGTGAAATTCTGGCCCTGAAGGCCGGGGGCGTCAGCCTCGCCCACACCCTACCTCCACTGATCATGGTCTGTCTGGCCATCTCCCTGCTCACCGCCTATTGCTCCATGACCCTGATTCCAGCAGGAGAAATAGCCATGAAACAACTGATGCTGCAACTGGTGCGGGACAAGATCAACCAGGGGATGCATGAAAAACAATTCACCGACAGCCTGGGCGATCTCGTCATCCATGTGGAAAAAATTGATCCCCAAAGCGGGGAATGGCAGCAGGTATGGGTTTCTGACAGGCGCGATCAGGACCAGCCCTCAATCACCATGGCCGAAACCGGCAGCATGAGTATCAACGAAACAACCATGCAGGTGAGCCTGACCCTGAACCACGGCAGTCTGCATCGGCCTGAGGGAAACACTTCACAGATCATCTCTTTTGAACGGTATCAGGTCAACATCCCTGTGCATATCCCAACCAGCACCGACGGGGATGATCTGAGCCAGATTTCCGCCTGGACCATGAGCATGGACCAGCTCCAGCAATCTGCCAGCCAACTCGGGCGCGACACCCGAGAGGGACGCAACCGGTTGATCCACTATCACAGACGGCTGGCCCTGCCCGCCGGCTGCTTCGTGCTCGGCCTGCTCGGCCTGCCTCTGGGGCTCCAGTCCGGTCCTGGCCGCAAGGTCGGCGGCATCCCCCTGGGTCTTGCAGCCTTTATCTCCTATTACATCCTTTTCACCGTGGGCAAGAACCTGGCCGAGAGCTCTTCTCTCCCGGTCTGGCTGCTGCTCTGGCTTCCCAATCTGATCCTGCTGAGCTTCACCATCTATTGTATTCGGAGAGTGATCAGCGAGCACCCCCTGTTCCCACGCCGTGTCCGGCAGATATTCTCACCCCTCAACAGTAAGGGACTCGGCAAATACTGATGTACCTGGATCGCACCCGGATTTGGGTCAGGTTGGGTTGCGCTTGAGGCGCGACCCAAGATGGCCCGAAAACGGGATGCGTTATGGTATGTCAGTATTTTCCGAGTCCCTAAGTAATCCCTTGCACCCGTTGCGACTCACTGCTCTTTGCCGGCCTCTTCAAGTGCCTTTTTCAGGGCAGCAATATGAACATATCCGGCATAATGGACCGGGCTTTTGCCGCTGACCGGATCAAAACCGCTTGGATCTGCCGAGCAGTGATATTGAACCAGTCGCGGCAGGCGGGTCAGGGCCTCTGAGACCGAAACCCCGATACACTCATCAATGGCCAACCAGCTTGCCCCGCAGGGCGCACCGCGCAAGACCTCAATTTCACGGATCAGCCCCTCATCCACCCGGACCCGGTATTCGGGCAGGCCAAACTGGCGCCCGTACTCACCCAATTGTTCATGGCGCCCCAATCCACAACAGGTAAAAGGGGTAAATCCACCCCCCTTGCGCCCGGCCGAAACAATGGGGATGTGCCTCTTTTCACAGTGGGCAATCAGATGATCCACCAGATCAGGGTGTTTAAGAAAATTCAGGACCAGTTCCCCCCCGCCCAGGTCGACTTCATCTCCGATCCACTCCTCGGGTTCATCTATGAAATCAGGAAGCGGCCCGTCGATATCGACCACCCGGACAATCTCAAGTCTTTGACCATAGTGCTTCAGCCCTGCCAGCTTCCGCTCACCCGAGCCCTGTTCCTGAAAAACCACGACCTTCATCATCTCCCCCATAATCCTTTATAAAAGGAATTTCTCCTTCCGCACTCACCTTGACAGTCTCTGAGCTGACAGCTACACTTAACAAGAGTCAAGGTATTGAACAGCAAGAAATATTTCTTCCTGCTCGCCCCCTGGGGATTGTCCAATAGCCACAGACTAACCTAACGATTACTCATACAAACAAGAATCCCATCACTCCACACACCATGAAACTGCCTTCCGCCACAGAGATGCAGGCCCTGGATCAGCGGGCCATTCACCATTACCAGATCCCATCCATCGTCCTCATGGAAAATGCAGGAGTGGGGACGGTCAGAATGGTTGAGCAGGAACTGGGTTCACCGGCAAACACCTTTGCCCTGATCTTCATCGGCCCTGGAAATAACGGCGGCGATGGTCTGGTCATTGCCCGACATCTCCATCAGCGCGGCTGCCATCCGGTTCTCTGTTATCTGGTCGACCCGGCCCGGCTCAAGGGAGATGCCGCCATCAATGCTGAAATCTGCGCCCGTCTGCAGCTGGAGTGGCTTCTGCTGGACAGCGATCTGGCCCTGGCCGAACTTCAGGGACTCTGCTGCCGCCTGCAGGAAACCCATGGGCGCTGCTATGCAATTATCGACGCCGTGTTCGGTACCGGCCTGACCCGAACGGTCAGCGACCATTATGCCACCACCCTGCAGCTGATCCACCAGCGGCATCTGGCCCCTGAGGCTCCGGTCATTGCCGTGGATATGCCCTCAGGTCTGGATGCAGACCGCGGCCAGATCCTCGGGGCCTGCGCCCGGGCTGATCACTGTGCCACCTATGGTTGCGCCAAACCAGGCCAGGTCCAGGGCGAGGGTCCGGAGCTCTGCGGGAAACTGCATATCATTGATATCGGCATCCCGCCCGAGGCCGTGGCTGAGGCTGGAATTTTGACCGAACACATCACTGCTGCTGCCATCAAACAGCAGATGACTGCTCTCCGCCGTCCATACGACACCCATAAGGGCGGCCAGGGACATCTGCTGCTCGTTGCCGGTGGCATCGGCAAGACCGGAGCGGCCATTCTCTGCGCCCAAGGTGCATTGCGCTCAGGGTGCGGCCTGATCAGCTGCTGCGTCCCCCATTCCCTGAACACGATCTTTGAATCTGCCCTGTTTGAGGCCATGACCATCCCTCTGCCCAACTCGGCAACCCTGTTTGACTCCAGTGATCTGGAAACCATCATGAGTGCCCTTCAAGACAAACAGGCCCTGGTGCTGGGGCCAGGGCTGGGCACAGACCCCGGCACGGCCAGCCTGGTTCTCGATCTGTACCGGACTGTCAGCCAGACCATGGTTGTTGATGCCGATGGACTGAATATCCTGGCGGCCAACCTGGAATCGCTCGAGGCGCCACCCGGTCCACGGATCTTTACCCCGCACCCCGGCGAGATGGCCCGACTCCTGGGATTGACCAGCAAGGAGGTGCAGGAGGATCGAGTCAAGGCCGCCCACAGGGGATGTCTCCAGTTTGACCACGGCTCCAGTCAGTGCGTCATGGTCCTGAAAGGTGCACACACCGTTGTGGCCACCCCGGATGGCCGAACCTGGATCAACTCCACCGGTAATCCAGGAATGGCCTCAGGCGGTATGGGCGATGTCCTGAGCGGCCTGGTCGGTGGCCTTCTCTGCCAGGGCCTGTCTCCTGTGGCTGCAGCGACCACTGCCGTCTTTATTCACGGGCAGGCCGGGGACCTGCTGGCAGCAGAGCAGGGAATCGGCTATACCGCCACAGACCTTGCCCGTGCCCTGCCCCGGACCCTCGCCCCCTACCGTTAACACAAGAACCTCTTCAAAAAACAAGGAGTCATCATGCAGACCGCCAAGCAACTCATGACCACCGCCATTATCAGTGTCACCCCCGAGACCTCGGTCAAGGAATTGGCAATCATCCTGGCCAGTAACAAAATAAGTGGCGTTCCGGTTCTGGACGGAGCAGGGTCACTGGTCGGGGTGGTCACCGAAAATGACCTGATCGATCAGGGCAAGAAACTGCACATCCCGACGGTGATCACCATCCTGGATTCGTTTTTCTTCCTCGAGAGTACGGACAAGATGGACAAGGAGATGAAAAAAATCGCCGGGGCCACTGTCGCTGATATCTGCTCAACAGAGCTGATCACCGTGGGACCAGAGGCATCTCTTGAAGAAATCGCCACGATCATGGCCGAAAAAAGAGTCCACACCCTGCCCGTGATGGATGACGGTCAACTGATCGGGATCATCGGTCGCAGGGATATCATCCAGGCCCTGATCAGTTAGTGCCCGTCCATAAATGACCCTTTTGCCCAATATCGGCGTTATGCTCAAAAAATAATGCTCGGAATATCAAAAATATGCCTGCGCTTATTTTTTTCGCATGCCTTGATCTTGACCAAAATTGCTCATATATGGACAGACACCAGTTAAGATGACCTTTAAGGGGCCCTGAAAAAAATTCTATTCTGAATCTGCCAGGACAGCAGGGCTGAAACGAACCCTTTCCTCCCGGCCAGCCATCTCCCGTGCCCCTTCATATCCATGGGAGCCAAGCCAGCTCACAACTCCAGTCACCAGGCGCTCCGGAGCTGAAGCCCCGGCCGTGATTCCTACCCGACCCGCCCCAACCAGCCAGACTGGATCGATATCACCTTCATCATCAATTAAATAGGCCCTGGTGTTGTTGCGCGTGGCCACTTCCCGCAAGCGATTGGAGTTGGAACTGTTTTTTGACCCAACCACCAGGACCAGATCACACTCCCGGGCAAGGGCCCGGGCCGCATTCTGACGGTTCTGGGTCGCATAGCAGATACTGGTCCCCGGCTCCCTGATCCCAGGAAAGCGCCTGAGCAGCACCGCCCGTATCCCGGCCACCTCATCCTGACTGAGGGTGGTCTGAGTCACATAGGCTACCTGTTCCGAGTCCTGTAGAATCAAGGCCTCGGCCTCGGCCTCGTCAGAGACGATATGAACCCGGTCACCAACCCGACCGGCCGTTCCTTCGACCTCGGGATGACGATGATGCCCGATGATAATCACCTCAATCCCTTGACGATGGTACTTTTCCACCATCCGGTGCACACTGGAGACCAGGGGACAGGTGGCGTTAATGGTCCGCAGCTCAAGGTCCGTTGCCATCTGCTGCATCTGGCGGGAAACCCCGTGGGCGCTGAAAATACAGATCGCCCCAGGCGGCACCACGCTCAGATGCTCGACAAAAACAGCTCCCAGGGCCTTGAGTTCGTCAACCACATGTCGATTATGGACAATCTCGTGCAGGACATAGAGAGGAGCGCCATGTGCCTCAATGGCCATCCTGACCGTGGCAATGGCCCGCACCACACCGGCACAGAAGCCTCGGGGATTTGCCAAAATTATTTCTTTCATTTCTTCGCTCATATTCTTACGGAGTTTCAGACAATAACACTGAACTGGCACAAGCCCACCACCAAACATGACCCGCCTTCACCAAAAAAAAGTTGGAAATTATTCCCAACTTTTATATAACTGATCCACGACTGTGGGGAACTTATGATTTATCCTGGTTCCCATCACGGGCATCAAAAAATCTCCTCCAGGGCAAAAGCAGTTTCTCTTAATCTGAAGATCTTACATCAACTCTTTTACTTTTATGACTGAAGTTTCCCATTTTTTGAAACTGGTTCACAAACAGCGACCGGCAAAATAGCACCACAGAAAAGCTGAAAAAATCCCTAACAAATCCAGGAGGATAGCGCAAAATTTGCGGCGCGTAACGTGTTGATATTACTGAACTTATTTTAGCCAATTTTTGACTGATTATTTGTTCTTTTTGTTGTGAAAACAGTATGTTAATAGTGAATGCGAGGCCCAGTTATGGTATATTGTAATTATCACAAAACAATTCATAACAGGAGCCTCGCATGCACATCTTACATTCATTACTCAGTGAACTCAAAGAAGAATTTGTCCATTCCAGAAAAGGTGAAGAGCGCGGAGCATGGTTCGTCTATACCCTGCTGGCGATTATTGTACCGTTCACCTCTTCCCGCACATCAAATTTGCTTCGAGCACTTCAGACACTGTTCGGGTTTGTCGAGATTCGGAAGAAGCGATACTATACATTCATGGCATCTCCCAAGATTCCATGGGACAAGCTCTGGTCGAGGACATGGAAAATGATACCGGAACCAGAGACCAATGGGCGATTGCTTGTGGCCCTTGATGATTTCATCAATCCCAAGACCGGAAGGAAGATCTTTGGATGCGCCAGTGTGTTTGATCATGCGGCCAAGCAGAATCAATCGAAATATCCATGGGCGCAAAATATTGTTTCCATCGGCCTGCTCAAGGTGATCAAGGGACGTTGGGCCTGTTTGCCACTCGCTCACCACTATTACCATCTTAAAAAGGACATCGAAAAGAATCGCCCGACATACAAAGGCCGGGCGATTGCATTTCAAAGCAAGCATGGACAGGCCGTTAACATGCTCACCGGTGTTGCGGCTGAATTTCCGGAATCAAAGATGATCGTGGTGGCCGATTCCTGGTTTGGCAACAATGGCATGTGGAAGCCGTTGCACGAACAGCTTGGAGAACGGGTGCATATCATATCCCGGCTCCGCTCAAACAACAATCTGTTCGAACTGCCGACAGTTCCGATCAAACGTGGAAAGGGACGGCCAAGGACTTATGGCGACAAACTCGGCACCTCATCATCAGTAGCCGCGGCCCACAAAGAACAGGCTCGGGAATATACGGTCAATCTTTATGGACGGGATAGAACAGTTCAAGCCTATGACCGGATTGTCATGCTCAAGACACTCAAATGCAAGGTCAAGGTTGTTTGGATCTTTCGTAGGACCCAATGGGTTGCCCTGTTCTCAACGGACCTGGACCTGTCCGTTGAAGAGATTATCGAATATTACGGCGCCCGCTGGAAGATCGAGGCATGTTTCAAAGAGCTGAAGCGGGATATCGGCAGTGCTGACACCCAGAACAGAAACCCGGTGGCGGTGACCAATCACCTGGATTTCTGTATGATGGCCACCACACTCACCTGGATTTATGCCTGCCGGTTGGAAAAAACTCCGATCCGCAGGCATGCCGTCATAGGTCGTGGCCATTTCGCCTTTTCAGATGTGCGAAGGCTGGTGGCGCAGGCCGCATTAGACAAGAATTTTGCATTACTTTGCCCCAATCCAGGCAAATCGGTGGCTAAATCTCTCGTGGCCGCCCTGTTACGGATGGCCGCATGAAACTTTTTTAGGAAACTTCAGTTGACTTGCACATACTTTCGTAAATCTCGGGCCGTTCCGGCCGGGGACCTATGAAATTCATACTTCCGCAAAGGACATTCCAGAGTTGCGGCAGCTCATCCACGCGGGTATCACGGATCACCCGGATATACCGGGGCAGCTGCATGGTGGTGGGCCCCAGAAGTTCAGCGCCTATCTTCTGTTGGGCCCCCACCGGCAGGGTCCTGAACTTGTACATATTAAAAAGCTTCTTCCCCTTGCCCAGACGAACGCCGGAATAAAAGAGCGGGCCCGGATTGAGAATCTTCATCACAATGGACAAGACCAGAAAAATGGGCGTAGAAGCAATTAACATTGCCAGGACAAAAACATACTTGACCGCAGCATTCAAAAACCGAATGGTCCGGTTCGTTTTATAACCAAAACGAACCCGGCCACCACTCATCAAACCAACTCCCATCCGAGGTTCCATCTGCCGCTATTCCCTGTCTCTCTTCATTCTACCTGCCAAGTCAACAGGCCTTATTATATCAATCAGATTAGCTTATCACAACCCGCCGGTGAAACTCAACAAGGGAAACAGACAAACAGAAAAATATCATCCATCAACACGACGGCACAACCGGCCAAAACCGCCCGGGATGGTCCCGGACGACCAGAAGGCCCGGCCTTGCTTGTAGTCAACAAACCAGTACCCTCCCGGTGTTCGCTGGGCCGCGACCAGAATAAAGGGCTGCTCTGCCGAGAAACAGGGGTTGAGGTGGACACCTTTACCATTAAAGGTTGGCTCCATCAACGACAAGGCCTCTTCAATGGTTGGCAGACGCCAGTCATGGAAGCCTGCAAATCCCTGGTCATTCAAGGCGCCGATACCACGTCGAAGAACCCGGTGGGACGCGATATCCAGGCCACCCCTTTGCCACATCAGGCCGGTACGCAGGTCTGTCACCGTCAGGCCATCACCATTATCACCCAGAATATTGTCAAAGCTCCCCTGGGGATTCAACTTGCTGTCATAAAAATTCCATCTGGCGATTCGCTCCGATAATTCCCGCTCCACAAAGAAAGCCGGCTCGGCAGGCAGCACCGTACACTCTCCGTCAAACTCAAGTTCAGCAACCGGGGGCAGACCTGAGCTTCTGTCTTCAACCTTTATCTTTTCAACCACCGCCTCAACCACAGACTCATCAAAATGATCCACCACATGATCCAAAAGCCACTGCTTCAAGGCCCTGTCTATGGCATAGCTCTTCTCAAAAATAGAAGACGTGCCCTGGGCGCGCACGCAATCACTGACCATTCTTTGCGGGGCATGGACACGGGCCACGATCCGGGCATGCTTGACGCCCCGTTCCATCAAACAGACCACGGGTTCATCGCCCCAATTGCTGACATAAAAATAATAAATCAGCTCATCGTTGTTGCGGACACGCTCACGGCCTCCCCATGACTCAAAGGTGCCAAACGAAATATCCGGCGTCATTTCCCAGTCAATCGCGGCAATCGCCCTGTCATCGACCTGTATCTTGCTGAATAACGTCCCCATGCCATACCTCCTTGTCATCCTGAACAGCATTGTTCAACCCAAATGAATCGGACAAAAAACATTCTGCTTTTCCCGATCCTGGTGTATCCTTGGTACTCAAGAATCTATCCAATGAACTTTTCGATAAAGATAATAATCATTACTGAAATGTACAAGCAAAAACTTCCGTTCCATATTCTGCAGGGAACGCCTCTGCCGTTCGGGGCCAGTATCCAGGAGCAAGGAATAAATTTTGCCATCTTTTCCCGGGCAGCCACCACCGTTCACCTGATCATTGACTGCCCCTCTTCTTCAGGACAGACAACCCGCTACGACATCCCTCTTCATCCGGAACAGAACCGCACCGGTGACATCTGGCACATCTGCCTGGACGGGGTCGATCCTGAACTCTACTACGGGTACCAGATAGCGGGCGCCCCTGACACCAGCCTCCTGCAATCCGACACCCCGGCCCCCATCCTCATTGACCCCTACTGCCAGGCCCTGCGTCCCCGAGCCTGGGGCGCCCCCTGCCCAATCGGGCAACAGCCCTGCTGCCGACTGCTTCATCACGACTTTGACTGGCAGGGCGACAGCCCCTTGAAAACACCCCTCAAGGACTCCATCATCTACGAACTCCACGTTCGCGGATTCACCAGAGCGCCCCACAGCCAGACCAGCCATCCCGGGACATATCAGGGGATAATCGAGCAAATTCCTTATCTCCAGAAACTCGGGATCACGGCCATCGAACTCCTGCCCGTGACCGAGTTTGATGAAAATGATCCTGTCATCACCAACCCGGGAAATGACGACCATCTGAAAAATTTCTGGGGGTACAGCCCGCTCTCTTTTTTCGCCCTGAAATCAGGATACGCAGCCGATCCCGAAAACCACATTAACGAATTCAAGGCCATGATCCTCGCCCTGCATCAGGCGGGAATCGAGGTGATCCTTGACATGGTTTACAACCACAGCGGCGAGGGCGGCTACAACGGCCCCACCAGCAGCTTCCGCGGAATCGACAACTCCATCTATTATCTCCTAGATCCTGAGAGCCGCGAGTACCTTAACTTCTCCGGCTGCGGGAATACCATGAACTGCAACCACCCGGTGGTACGGGACATGATCCGCGACTCGCTTCGTTACTGGGTCATGGAAATGCACGTGGACGGCTTCCGCTTTGACCTGGCCTCAATCCTTGGCCGCGACACCACAGGACAGGTCCTGGCCAACCCGCCCATGATTGAGATCATCGCCGAAGACCCGATCCTGCGCAACACTAAAATCATTGCCGAGGCCTGGGATGCGGCCGGCCTCTACCAGGTGGGCAGTTTTTCCACTGACCGTCGCTGGGCCGAATGGAATGGCCGCTTCCGCGACGATGTCCGCGCCTTCATGGCCGGACACGAAGACACGGTCGCGGCTCTGGCCACCCGAATTGCCGGCAGTTCCGACCTCTACCAGGTCAGTGGCCGCCACCCCTGCAACTCCATCAACTTCATCACCAGCCACGATGGCTTCACCCTGGCTGATCTGGTCAGCTACGAGCAGAAACATAACCTGGCAAACGGTGAAGACAATCGTGACGGCGACAATCACAATATCAGCTGGAACAGCGGTCAGGAGGGCATCAGCCATGAACCGGCCATCCAGGCGCTGCGCCTCAAACGGATGCGTTCGCTGATGGTGATTCTACTCCTTTCCCAGGGAGTTCCGATGATCAGTGCCGGTGATGAATTCGGCCAGAGCCAGCAGGGCAACAACAACGCCTGGTGCCAGGACAACGAGACCAGCTGGCTCAACTGGAAACTGGTTGACACGAATAAGGACTTCTTCCGCTTCTGCAAAAAATGTATCCAGCTGCGCCAGAGCCATCCTGTCTTCCGCCGTCCGGATTTCTTCCAGTTTTATCAACGACAGAGCTGCGAAGACCTCAGTGCTGGAATCAGCTGGCAGTCCCTTGACCCCTGCCTTGAAGACTGGTCACCCACCTGTCACCACCTGGGCTTTCTCCTCAAGGGCTCACAGCTCGATGAACCAGACGATGACTTTCTCATCCTGCTCAACGGTGAACGGGAGACTGAACTGGATTTCATCCTTCCGGCCGTCCCCCGCAAAGATGAAAAACGACTCTGGCATCTGATCATTGACAGCAGCGCTCTCCCACCTCACGATTTCAGAGATCCGAGCCAGGCCAAACCCCATGCCCCAGGAACCTCTGTCACGGTTGCGATGATGGCCGTCATGGTCTTCCAGTCAGCTCCAGCCGGACAATAACCTGCATAAACAACCAACAAAAGCGATCTGCTCCTGCCCATGAACCCCCAACCTGTGCTGATGATCGGCGACTCCCTGATCGCCGAAGGAAACTGGCAGTCCCTGCTGCCGGAACTGCGGGTCTGCAAGCGCGGTATGCCCGGCGAGACCGCCCAGGAACTGTTGCACCGTCTGGATCGTCTTGCACCGGAGCTCACATCCTGCGACATGACAGTGATCATGACAGGCACCAACAACCTGCTCATGGAAGATTACACCTTTCCGCAGCGCATCGGAGACATCATCAGCGTCCTGCACAAGACACACCCGGGAATCCTGCTGGTGGTCACCTCTCTTTTGCCTTTCCAGGCGCCCTGGCTCGCACCCGGCACCATCCAGCGACTCAACCATATGACCCAATCAATCTGCCAGACAGAACAGGTCTGCTTCCATGACCTGTTCACTCTCTTTGCCTCAGAGAACAGAGGCCTTTTCCAGGCTGATCACATCCATCTCAGCGAGGCGGGCTACCACCTTTGGGCAAAATCCCTCTGTAAAATCATTGCCAAGCACCAGAAAGAGCATTAGTATTCGTTTCGTTCTTTAATCATCAACAGAACCAGTATGGCTGGATCAGATTGACCAGCCGCAACAAACCATGAAAGTTCTTTCCTTCGGCATGGCCAATGGTGGTCTCCGGTGAACTTTCATATAAACCGCCATACCTTGACTCACTCTAACAAAAGGACATCTGCCATGAACAGTAAGTTTCTAACTCGCAGTGCACTCTGCCTTGCCCTTACCCTGACGGCCTGCAGCAACCAGCAGGAGCCAGCCGCCGAAGCCACCACCAACGAGAAATCAGCCCCTGCGGTCGCAGCCCAGCAGCAGGATGCACCCGTGGTCGCAGTCCCGGCCCAGGCCGTGATTTCAGGAACGGTCCTGGAGACCATGAATGCTGCCGGTTACACCTACTTCCAGGTGGATACCGGCACTGATCAACCCTGGGTGGCCATCCCCGAAACCCAGCTGGCCGTTGGAGACCAGGTGAGCTATCGCCAGGGCATGGTCATGAAAAATTTCCCCAGCAAGAGCCTGGACCGGACCTTTGAGGCTATTGTCTTCTCTTCCGGCCTGATCAATCCAGCTGCAACCAATGAAGAGCAGGCCGCACTTCCAAAAGACATAGCAATCACCAGCGCGGCCGCTCCTCTTGCCGCCAATACCCCAGACTCTTTTGCCGATGCAATCAAGGGAGAAGGCAGACAGCAGCAGAATGAGGCACAAATGGAGTCCGGCGGCAGTTTGGCTGCCATGACTCCTTTTGCCTCCATTTCCGTTCCCAGGGCCGAAGGGGAAAACAGTCAGATTGTCAGTGATATCTTTGCTAACAAAGATCAACTGGACGGGAAAAAGGTCCGGATCCAGGGCAAGGTGATCAAGTTCAGCCCGATGATCATGGGCAAGAACTGGATCCATATCCAGGACGGCAGCGGTGATCCCCTGCAGAACAGCCATGATCTGGTGGTGACCACCAATGACACGCCGGGTGAATCTGAAATCATCACCATCGAAGGGACCGTCCGGGCCAACCAGGATTTTGGTTTCGGCTACAAATACGATGTCCTGGTGGACGAGGCCGTCATCATCACTCAGTAAGCTGAGGCTTCAGCACAATGCGGATCGCTATTGCCGGGCCAGGGGCCCTGGGTTGCCTCTTGGCCGCCACTCTGGCCCGGCATGATCAACATGAAGAAGCAGATCAGATCCTGCTCATTGACCATCGACCAGAGCGGGCTCAAGCCTTGGACCGACAGGGAATCGTCTGTCATGCAGGCGAGCAGGAAGAGCAAATTCGCCTCCCTGTCTCAGCCGAGCCAGAGACCATCGGGCCGGTGGACATCCTCATTGTCTGTGTCAAGGCCCATGACCTTTCTCAAAGCCTCACCTTCTGCCGGGCCCTGTTCAACGCCAACACCCTGATCGTCCTCATGCAGAACGGTATCAGCCACCTGGATATCGAAGAGGAAATCGCCCTGCCCACGCCACCTGCCTTCACCACCACCACCGAAGGGGCAACACTGCTGGCTCCGGGCGTGGTCCGCCACAGCGGCCGGGGCCAGACATTCAGTGGTTTTCTCCATGATGCCGGCAAACCGCAGACTCTCCTTTTGCAGGCCCTCTGCACCCGGCTCACGGCCGGTGGCCTGACCATCACCCAGGTGGATGACATTCGTAACCGGCTCTGGGCCAAACTCCTGATCAACGCCGGAATCAACGGTCTCACCGCCCTCTACAATCGAACCAATGGCCAGCTTCTGACCTCCTGCGCAGCTCGCAGCCGTCTGAAACGGATCGTGGCCGAGGGTGCCGAAGTGGCCCGGGCAGCCGGTGTCACCTTGCCCACCGATCCGATCCGTTCAACCATTCTGGCCTGTACAAAAACTGCGGCCAATGTCTCATCTATGCTTCAGGACGTCCGCCGCAAACGACGCACCGAGATCATGGCCATTAACGGCGCCATCATCGAACAGGGCCGGCGCCTGGGAGTCCCCACCCCCCTGAACGAGGAACTGGTGCGCCAGATCAGGAAACTTGAAGAAAGCTATGCAAATTGAAGTCAACCAGATCGGTTTTGATCTTGACGGAGTAATCGCTGATACGGCCGAGGCGTTTATCCGCCTGGCCTGTGAGGAATACGACTTCTGCTCTTACAGCCTGAATGACATCACCAGCTTCCAGGTGGAAGACTGTCTGGATATGCCCATCCAACTGGTGGAAAAGATATTTTATTCCATCCTGGAAGACTCGCTCGGCACACAGCTTAAACCCATGAGCGGGGCAGTGGAGGTGATCAGCAGGATGAGCCGGACCGCGCCTGTAACCATCATCACCGCCCGCTCCCAGGAACGACCGGTGACCGATTGGCTGACACACCACTTTTCATCCGCGACCTGCTCCCGCATTCAACTGGTGGCCATGGGTGATCACGATGACAAGGCCCGCTACATCCACGAACACAAGTTACGCTACTTTGTCGATGATCGGGCTGAGACCTGCTGCAGCCTCCAGCAGCAAAACATCGTCCCCCTGGTCTTTGACCAGCCCTGGAACCGGGGTCGCCATCAGCTGCACTCGGTCACAAGCTGGCAGGAGATCCACAACCTGCTCCAGTTGCCGGATACTGATCAGCCATGAAATGTACCTCTTGCGGCCAAACAATCCCGGCCCACCGCAACCCGACTCCCACCGTCGATATCATCATTGAAATTGAGAACAGAATTGTCCTGATCAAGCGGAAAAACCCACCCCACGGCTGGGCCCTGCCCGGCGGATTCGTCGACTACGGCGAGTCGTTTGAACAGGCGGCCATTCGTGAGGCCAGGGAAGAGACCAGCCTCGATCTCACCCACCTGCGCCAGTTCCACACCTACTCCGATCCAGGCCGCGACCCACGTGGCCATACCGCGTCCACGGTGTTCATCGCCCAGGGAAGCGGTACGCTCCAGGCGGCCGACGACGCCGCCGAAGCGGGCCTCTTCGGCCCTGACCACCTCCCCGAACTGGCCTTTGACCACGGCCAGATCCTGGCCGACTACTTTTCGTCCGGCAGACCACTTGCCTGACGACAATCCGACTGGCAGAACAAAAAAACGCCCATGTATCTCATCGAGATACATGGGCGTTTTTTATAACAGGGCTTGAGGCGGACAGTTGTTCATTGAACGACCAAGGCCGTTTCCCTGGGCTAATCCAGGGCGTTACTTCTTTCCCCAGCAGCTTCAGACACCTTTAAAAGGCCAGGTGCAGCAGCCAGAACACCACCAGCCCCGTACCTACGGAGCCATAGAGCAGCATTCAAGGGATGCAGTCGCTGCCGAATTTCTTCGACAGAAACACAAATCCTCCTATCCCGGACAAGCCGGCTGCGATAATAATCAGCAGATCTTTCATGCCTGGCTTACCCCCTGAGCCGAGCTCCTGTTTTCTTACGCAGACGAATCGACAGCGGCGTGACCTCCACCAACTCATCGTCATTGATATAGGCGATACAATCCTCAAGACTCATATTGACGGGTGGGGTCAGAACCACGGACTCATCCGTACCCGAGGCCCGCATATTGGTAAGTTTCTTCCCCTTACCCGGATTGACCACAAGGTCTGCGGCCCGACTGTGCTCTCCGACAATCTGCCCCGGGTAGAGCGGCACGCCCGGATGAATAAAGAGTTTACCACGCTCCTGCAGATTGAACAGGGCAAAGGCCACGGCCGTGCACGGATCTTTCACAATCAGGACCCCGTTGATCCGGTTCTTGATCTCACCGGCATGAGGTCCATACTCGGCAAAGACATAGTTCATCATGCCCAGCCCTTTGGTATCAGTCATAAACTGAGAGCGGTAGCCGAGCAGACCCCGGGTCGGAATCTTGAAGATCATCCGGGCCATGCCGCGCTCGTTTTTCATCTCCTCCATCTGTCCCTTGAGCTTGCCCAGCTTCTCGATGACGGCTCCCTGATACAGTTCGTCCACATCAATGGTCAACGACTCAAAGGGCTCCAGGAGTTGGCCATTCTCCTCACGCATGATCACCTGGGGTCTGGTTACCTGAAACTCGTATCCCTCACGACGCATTTTCTCGATCAGAATAGAGAGATGAAGCTCTCCACGACCCGAGACACGGTAACCGACCGCTTCGGTCAGCGGCTCCACGTGCAGGGCAACATCCGACAGGGTCTCCCGACTGAGTCGCTCTTCAATATGACGAGACGTCACAAACTTGCCTTCTTTGCCGGCAAAAGGTGAGTCATTGGGGATAAAATTCATGGAAATGGTCGGAGGATCAATGGCGATCAGGGGCAGAGGCCGAGGATCGTCAGGGTCGGTAAAGGTCACGCCCACGTTCACATCCTCCATACCGGCCACGGCCACAATCTCACCCACACCGGCCCGCTCCACAGCCACCTTGCCGTCACACTCAAAACGGAAGATCTTGGTGACCCTGACCGGCTTGATGCTGCCATCACGCCTGGCCACAACCAGGGGCTGATTCACACTCAGGGTGCCATTGACCACCTTGCCGATTCCCAACCGTCCAAGATAAGGAGAATGATCGATGGTCCCGACCTGCATCTGCAGGGGATGATCAGGCGAACCAGCCGGGGCCGGAATATGGGCCACGATCATATCTGAGATGATGGACATGCCGGTGGCCTCGCTCTTCAGATCAGTGGACTCTTTAAGGGCATAGCCTTCCTTGGCCGAGGCGTAGACCACTGGAAAATCGAGGATATCGTCAGGGGCGTTCAGCTTGACAAAGAGGTCAAAGACCTGATCCACAACCCAGTCACAGCGGGCTGCAGGCTTATCGATTTTATTGATGACCACGATGACCGGCAAATGATTTTCAAGGGCCTTTTTAAGGACGAAATAGGTCTGGGGCATGGGACCTTCCTGGGCATCAACCAGAAGCAGAGCCCCGTCGGCCATGCGCAAAACCCGCTCCACCTGACCGCCGAAGTCGGCATGTCCCGGGGTGTCAATGATATTCAGCCAGTAATCGCCGTGGCGGTAAGAGCCGTTTTTGGCCGTAATGGTAATTCCGCGCTCACGTTCCAGATCACCGGAGTCCATAAGCCGCTCGGCCACGTCCTGATTGTCACGGAACATGCCCGACTGCCTGAAAAGCTGATCAACCAGGGTCGTTTTACCATGATCGACATGAGCGATGATTGCCACGTTGCGAATCTTATCCTGTTCCATTTCCATCCGTCCTAAACACCCTAAACACACCAGGCCCTCATGGCCCACAAATAAAAAAAGCACTCGCAGTTGACGAGTGCTGACCCATACTGGCGTCCGGGAATCCTCACCCGGATAAACCAAAATTTTAGAGTATAACCTGATTATTCAATTCTGGCAAGAAAATAGGCCAAAAAGCGGGGTTAGGCAGAAAGATCGGCCAGAACACGCCGGCGGACGGCAGCCGAACGGGCCAAAACAGGCAGTTGATCATCTATATAATCAAAGACTTTGGCCCGCTTGCCCGGGGACGGACGCATGATGCGGCCAAGGACCTGCAGCAGACGACCCTCAAAGGTAATGGGCGTGGTCAGAAACAGGGTCGAGAGTCCGGGGCAGTCAAAACCCTCGCCGATCAGCTGCAGGGTGGCGACCAGGATCTTGAGCTCGCCGCCCAGGACCTGACGCACCACCTCGGCCCGCTGCTCCGGTGGCATGCGGCCGGTGAGCAGGGCGACACCCATCCCTGCCCGCTCAAGCTGTTCAGCAAACAATTCACAATGGCTGACCCGATCAGAGACCACGAGTAAGACCCCGGAGTCATCCTGATCGGCCTCCCGGATGATGTCATCAAGGATCAGTCGATTGCGGCCCTGATGACGGACCAGGGCCTTGATCAGAGGCTGATAATCACCACGATAGGCATAGCTGAAAGGAGTGATCCGCGGAACCAGCTCTGGTCGGAGCACGGCCCCGGTAGCAGCCAGGCTCTCCTGATCGACCTGATGAATCCGATCCCCCATAAACCAGTAGATCAAACGGGTCATCCCCTCATCACTGCGAAAAGCAGTGGCCGAGAGACCAAGGAGGTACCAGCAGTCAAACCGGTTCACCACATCGGTAAAGAGTGCGGCCGGAACCCGATGACACTCATCAATAATCAACTGGCCGAAACAGGGCGCCAGTTCCGCAACCCGTTTGCGCGCGGAATTGACAATGGCAACGCTTAAGGGGGCAATCGTGTAATGGCCATCACCAATCAGGCCCGGCACGACCCCGAGAAATTCCTCAATCCGCTCCCGCCACTGATAAAGGAGCTCCTTGGTATGGACCACGACCAGAGTCGGCTGTTTTCGAGCCGCGATAACGGCCAGGGCCATGATGGTCTTGCCGCTTCCGGTTCCGGCCTCAAGGACTCCAAAGGAACGGGAACACACCTTGGTCACGGCCTCAGACTGATAAGGACGCAGAGTCGCACTGAAGGAAAATTCGATCTCGTCCAGACGCCTGCGCAGATCATGCAGCACCGGGTCCTGCCCCATGAACTCACGACAGAGCAGCACGGCCCGGTTGGCAAAACCGCGCGGAAACCGAAGCCCGCGAGGCACCACTTCATAATAGCTGAGCGTTGGCTTGACCTTCTTACCAATCCAGCGCCCATAACGCTTGGCCGCCACGTACTGGGGATTGTCTATGGTCAACTCGGCCTTGATCGCCTTCTCAAGATCCAGGGAGATGTGCTCCAACAGGCAGGCAGCCGCCACAGTGAGCTCCGGCCCCACAACCTCTTCAGCGCCCTGCCATCCACCCATCTGTCCCCCCCCTCATCCGGCAACAGCACAAAACTGCGACACACACCCCGCATCTTCTTCTCTTTTGCTCCAGCAACATACCGAATCAACGATGATCTGCAAAGCACGATCTTCCGGGCCCACAACAATTCACTCCTGAAAAAAGATCAAAACCACAATACGCTCACCTGCAGAACACAACAGGAGGAGGAGGAGGAGGAGGAATCAAAACTCTCATCTGCACGTTACTCGCAGCAAATTACAGGGAATGCCCCCGAAAAGCGGTTCAAAAGCAGGGGTACTGAAAACAAGGTGAGATCAAAAATGAAAACCGGGGATACTGACAGAGAGGCACAGCGGGTACGCCAAAGCACAAAACAAGAAAGAGGATACAGAAAAAAATCACCTGCGGGCTAAGGCGCCTTGGGCACCTAACCCAAAACGCCTCAGCAAAACAAAAAAACAGGATTAGCGCCTGCCACCGCCACCCATACCACCCATGCCGCCACCCCGCGTCCTGGAACCATCACTTGTTCCCTGACCATTACCTGCTCCATAACGCGAACCAGTGCCATCGGCTGGGGCATTCTCGGGCCGACTGACGGCCTGCCGTCGCTCTTCAGGGGTCATCTGCTGAACTCGGCTTTGCCATTCACTCTGGAAGGCGGTCCGTTCTTCCGAAGTGGCATTGCTCATGGTGCCGCGCACGGCAGCCAGGTCTTCATTGCTCATACCGGAGTAATCAGTGACTGCCCAGACAGGTGAGGCCAACAGAGCCAATCCGAGGGCCACAAATACCACTTTCTTTCCATTTTTCATGTTGCATTCTCCTTGTTTGTCAATAATGATGAGCATCTCCAAATGATGCCCGTTCCTGCCCCCTGATAAAAGCGGGGAACTTCCCAGCTAACTTACATTGAAAAACGGAATCCAGACAAACAAGTTACAAACTTTTTTCAGACTTGAGTAAATAGACACAGGCAACCGCATAAGATCTCCATACTCTTCTGCTGCTCCAAACAGAAAGACTGGACAGATCACAGCCCCACCGGTTTCAGCCCTTCCCAACCATAAAGCAAAAAGCCGCCAACTCGCAATGAGATGACGGCTTGAGATATTACTGGTACGCCCGGCAGGATTCGAACCTGCGACCTACGGCTTAGAAGGCCGTTGCTCTATCCAACTGAGCTACGAGCGCATAATGATTTGGCAGCAAGAAGGCCCAGGTTGATTCAACCTCCAACCATCCCCATTTGCAGGCTCTTTTTCTACCAGAATCTATTATTATTTACCAGTCTAATTCCCCTAATTCTCCTGAACCGAAAATCACGAGATGGACCCGACCGGTAATATCATTATAATTGCGACCAACAATTAACGCGAGCCTCTCCCTCGCGAAAAATCAAGAGAGGAAAGGGCAAAAGCGCCGCCTCGTTCCATTACTCCATTCCTTGACTATCAAACAATCAACGTGCCGATTTATCGTATTATCCAATAGAAACAAGCACAAACAGCCCGCAAACAATGCCCCTCTTGCCATCTTGAATTCTTTCACTTATTCACTAAAAAAAATGCAGACAAACAGGAGGTTGTTTTGTATAAAGAATGCTCTATTTGTAATGAATATGTTGTTCAGTGAATTGTTTATTTCATTTTTGTAACAATTGTCCGACAATCTACCCCAAGGAGGAAATACGATGAGCAGTGATTGTAATTGTGGTTACGGTGACGAGGGCAGAGGACTGGCCGAGTTATTCGGTTCCAATGTCTTCAGCGAAAAGGTCATGCGTGAGCGGTTGCCCAAAGAGACCTACAAAGCCCTCAAAAAAACCATCGAGAAGAATGTCTCTCTCAAGCCAGAAGTAGCCGCCGTAGTAGCCAACGCCATGAAGGATTGGGCCATCGAACACGGCGCAACCCATTACACCCATTGGTTCCAGCCGCTGACCGGTTCCACCGCTGAGAAACACGACTCCTTCATCACCCCCACCGATGACGGAGGAGTGATTCTGGAATTCTCTGGAAAGCAGTTGATCCAGGGTGAGCCGGACGCCTCGTCCTTTCCCAGCGGCGGCCTGCGGGTCACCTTTGAGGCCCGCGGCTACACCGCCTGGGACTGTACCTCACCGGCCTTCCTGAAGGAAGACGCCGATGGCGACGTCACCCTCTGCATCCCCACCGCCTTCTGCTCCTATAATGGACAGGCCCTGGACAAGAAGACCCCGCTGCTGCGCTCCATGGCCGCCGTCTCCACCCAGGCCATCCGGGTTCTCCGGGCCATGGGCAATACCACCTCCAGTCGGGTGACCGCCACTGTCGGCCCCGAGCAGGAATACTTCCTGGTGGATAAGGGATACTACGGACTCCGCCTGGACCTGATAACCGGTGGCCGCACCCTTTTCGGCGCCCCTGCCCCCAAGGGTCAGGAACTGGAAGACCAGTACTTCGGTGCGATCAAGGATCGGGTTGCCACTTACATGAAGGACCTGGACATTGAGCTCTGGAAGATGGGCATCACCTCCAAGACCAAACACAACGAAGTGGCCCCGGGCCAGTACGAAATGGCCCCGGTCTTTTCCACCACCAATATCGCGGCTGACCACAATCAGCTGGTCATGGAAACCATGCAGAAGGTGGCCCTCCGCCACGGTCTTGTCTGCCTGCTCCACGAGAAACCCTACGCCGGAGTGAACGGCAGCGGTAAGCACAACAACTGGTCGCTGACCACCGACGACGGCATCAATCTGATGGAGCCCGGCTCGACCCCCGAGGAGAACGCCCTGTTCCTGGTGGTTCTGGCCGCGACCATGAAGGCCGTCGATGTTCATGCCGACATCCTCCGGGGCACCTGCGCCAGTTCCGGCAACGATCATCGACTGGGCGCCAACGAGGCCCCACCGGCCATCATCTCCAGCTTTCTGGGCGACGAACTGACCAACATCCTGAACGCTGTGGCCACAGGAGAGAAGTATTGCCGCACAGGCAGCGCTTGCCAGTTTCTCAGGATCGGCGTCGATTCTCTACCGGACCTGCCCAAGGACAACACCGATCGCAACCGGACCTCACCTTTTGCCTTCACCGGCAACAAGTTCGAGTTCCGGATGCTGGGTTCCGCCCAGTCCATCTCCGGCCCCAACGTAGCCCTGAACACCATTGCCGCCGAGGTCCTGGACGAGGTTGCCACCAGGCTGGAAAAGGCCAAGGACGTGAATGCCGAAATCCAGGCCATCATCAAGGAATTTATCAACAAGCATGGCCGGATCATCTTCAACGGCAACAACTACTCCGATGAATGGGCCAGTGAAGCTGAAAAACGCGGCCTGCCCAACACCAAGAACGCCGTCGATGCTTTGAAGTCCTTTATCACTCCCAAGGCCATCAAGCTCTTCGAGAAATACAAGGTCCTCTCCAAAGAGGAGCTGCATTCCCGCTATGACATCTACGTCGAGCAGTATGCCAAGCACATCAACATCGAAGGTCTGTGTGCCCTGCAGATGGTCAAACGCCAGTTTATCCCCGCAGTGATCCGCTTCACCACTGATCTCGGCGCCTCCATTGCCGCCGTCGGTACTGGCGCCACCGTCCAGAAGGCCCTGCTGGCAGAGGTTTCCACCCTGCTGGAATCTACGGCAAAGAAGACCAAAAAGCTGGAGCAGGAGATCAACAAGGCCCAGAAGATCGCCGCGATCGACAAACAGGCCGCTGCCTATCGCGACAAGGTCTTTACCACCATGCAGTCCCTGCGTCTCGACATTGACGCCTTGGAAGGCATCATGCCCGATGACCTCTGGCCGGTCCCCACCTACAGCGAATTGCTCTTTAAGCTGTAAGCCAAGCTGGGAGCTGGGAAAACAAAAATGGCCCCAATAAACAGGGCAGTGCGGGACAGTACGACCACCGGCACTGATGAGGGAAAGCCATCCTTGAGTGGATAAAAACTCCAGCCATTCTTCAGCAGAACAAAAAAAAGGGGGTTAACTCAAAACCGAGTTAACCCCCTTTTTTTGTTTGACCGACACCAGTGGCGAAATCAGATTTTGCCCAAGACAGACACGTGCTCACGGTCAGCCTGCTGACCCTGCACACCCTTCCCCTCTATTCCGACTACTCCTCCTGCAAGGGCTTCCAGACCGGCCCGGTGATCGTATCAATGATCTGGACCCCCTGGCTGAGCAGTTCATCACGGACATTGTCGGCCTCCTGCCAGTTTTTCTCCCGGCGGGCCAGCTCACGACGGGCAATCAGATCATTGACTCCCGGTGCAAGGGGGCAGCCCTTGAGCCGAAAAACCCCCAGAATCTCGTTCAAGCGCCTGAGACTGGCCAGGATATACTGCTTCTGGTCCTGATCCAGATGGTTGACATGGAGAATGGGATGGGTCTTCTTGATGAAATTATAGACCGCGCCCATGGCCTTGGACACATTGAGATCGTCATCCATGGCCTCAAAGAACTGCTCCTCCATGGTCGTGACAAAGGCCGCGACCTCAGGATGAGGTTTGCCCGGCGGCAGACAGAGGAGCTTGCAGGTAAACTCATCAATCCGGCGCAGGGCCGTACGCACATTGACCAAACGCTTGAATGAAAAATTCAGGGGTTTGCGGTAATGGACCGACAAGAGCATGAATCGAACCTCACGGGCAGTAAAGCCGCGCAGGATCACATCGTCCAGGGTCACCACATTCTTGTTTTCTCCCGACATCATCTTGCCATCCACCAGGAGCAACTCCGAATGGAGCCAGTAACGGGCCAGAGGTTTATCGGTCAGGGCCTCGGCAATGGCAATCTCGTTCTCGTGATGGGGGAAAATCAGGTTACGGCTGCTGGTATGGATATCCAGGGTCTCGCCCAGATATCTGGTCGACATGGCAGAGCACTCAATATGCCAGCCTGGCCGGACATTGCCCCAGTCCGTCTCAAAAAAGACCCCCTTTTTGAGCTCGGCCAGAGTCGAACGCTTGAGCAGGGTAAAGTCACGCGGATTATCTTTTTCGTAATTATCAAGATCAACGGTATGACCCAGCTGGATCTTGCTCAGATCAACACCTGACAACTGGCCGTAGCGCTTGAACTTGGAGATATCGAAGTAGATCGAGCCATGCTTTTCATAGGCATAGCCCTTGTGGATCAGTTCATGGGCAATCTCGATCATGTCCGCCACATGCTCCGAGGCCAGGGGGTAGCCCGTGGCCCGCTTAACTCCCAGGGCGTCGATGGCTGCCATGAACCCGTCGATATAACGGGAGGTAAACTCCTTGAGCGACTGCCCGGCCTGGTTGGCTCCGGCAATGGTATTGTCGTCAAGATCGGTGAAATTCATATAGGACTGAACCGTCAGCCCCTTGTTCTCGAGATAACGAACAATCAAATCGGAGACAATGAAGCGGCGGCACAAAGAGAGATTGGCCGGCTCATAGGCCGTGGGGCCGCAGGTATAAAAGGTGACCTGCTTATCGGCCCGGGCCTGGAAGACCTCTTTTTTCTTGCTCAGGGTGTTGAAAAATCGAAGCTGTGACTTTTTCTCTTCGACCGGCGTGGTCCGGGTAAAGAGCGGCGTACTCAGATACCGTTCGCCACTGTCAGGCAAGATCACCACGATAAAACCGCTCTCCAGGCTCTCAGCAAGCTGCAGGGCGGAAAACATGCCCGCGCCACCACTCATTCCGGCCAGAATCCCCTCCTTGCGGGCCAGAAGACGGGCCATGCGGAAGGCGTCGTCATCATTGATACTGACGATTTCAGTCGGCCTGGATTTATCAAAAATCCCGGGACGATAGGACTCCTTCATGTTTTTAAGCCCTTGGATCTTATGGCCAAGATACGGCTCCACCGCCCGGATAGAGACCTGGGGCTGATGCTCAGCATACCAGCGGGAAAGCCCCATGGCCGTGCCTGAGGTCCCAAGAGTGGTGACGATATGGGTCACCCGGCCGCCGGTCTGCTCCCAGATTTCGGGCGCGGTATGCTGAAAGTGTGCCTGCCAGTTGGCCTCATTATTAAACTGATCGGTCAGAAAATAACGCTCGGGATGTTCCCGGGCCATGGCATAGGCCTTCTCAATGGCCCCATCCGTGCTTCTGGCCGCAGGGGTCAGCAGGATCTCGGCCCCATAGGCCTGCATAATCTTACGCCGCTCCAGCGAGGCCGACTCGGACATGACCAGCTGACAGCGGTAGCCCTTGGCCGCGCAGACCATGGCCAGACCGATGCCGGTATTACCACTGGTGGCCTCAAGCACGATCTTATCAGGGGTCAGCTCGCCGCTGGACTCGCCCGCCTCGATCATGGCCAGAGAGATCCGCTCCTTAACCGAGCCCCCGGGATTGGTCGCCTCAAGCTTGGCATAGACCTGAACGGTCTTGCTGGTGTGAATCCGGTTGATACGGACCAGCGGTGTCTCCCCGATGGCCCCCAGAATGCTGTCATAGATCATAAACGAAACAACTTCCTTCTCTTCAGGATCGGCCTTGCGGCGAAAAAAACACCAGACAGCAGATCACTCAACCCGCTGACAGGCATGAGACAGATACCAGAAGCGCATCAGGGCCTCACGGATCTGTTCATCCTTGATAGTTTCCAGGTGACATCGAAAGGCCTCCTGCTCCTCAGCCGAAGGCTGGACAAAACAGACCTTGGGCCTTTCCGGCTCAACTTTCTTACGATTCTGGTCCACCAGGACCAGCCTCATCCCGTCCAACTTACTTCTTTTCAAAGACTTGTTCAAGATTTCAAGCAAGATCGGGGTCTGGTACTGCAGTTGCTGCAACCAGGCCGAATTCTCCACCTCAAGCCACAGGACTCGACGTTCGATTTTCAAGGGCCAGGCATGAGCTGCGGTCTCGTCATCAACCAGCTTGTCCCAGGTCAGGAAAAGGGAGTGCAGATCGAGCTGCTCCTGCCAGCCCTGATCTCGAGCCAACCTGGAGGCCAGATCGCCAAACAGCTGCGGATCATTCTTTTTTTTCCGACTCATCCCTCACACCCTGCGCTGCAATTCACAACAACGACCTACTGTCCCTGACAGAGATACTCGATCTGGCCACAAGTTCAAAGAAAATCAGAGAAAGACTGGTCACCTGCCGCCTTTTCATGCTATGCTGAAGCTAAAATATCAACGGGGTTACTCATGCACATCCTTATCTGCGGCGGGGCCGGCTACATCGGCTCCCACATGGCCAAGATGCTGGCCAGCCATGGCCACACCATAACCGTCTTCGACAACCTGTCAACCGGACACCAGGAGGCCGTCCAATGGGGAGAACTGGTCTGCGGTGACCTCCTGGACCAGGCGGCCCTGGATCAGCTCTTTCAGGGCCGACGCTTTGATGCGGCCATGCACTTCTCGGCCAAGTCACTGGTTGGCGAGTCCATGAGCGATCCCGCCCTCTACTACCGCAACAACGTCACCGGGACCCTGAATCTCCTGGATACCATGCGCAGTCACGGAGTCAATCGCTTTGTTTTTTCCTCTTCAGCCGCCACCTTTGGTAATCCCATCACCCCTTTCATCAGCGAAGACCACCCGCAACAGCCCATCAACCCCTACGGCCAGACCAAGCTGATGGTCGAGAAAATTCTCCGGGATTATGACACGGCCTATGGACTGAGCTCGGTCAGTCTCCGCTACTTCAATGCCGCCGGGGCAGACCCGGAAGGGCTGATCGGCGAATCGCATCTGCCCGAGAGCCACCTGATCCCCAATGTCCTGAAATCCATCCTCGACCATGGCCAGCCCCTCCAGATCTTCGGCGACCAGTACGAGACTCGGGACGGAACCTGCATCCGCGACTACATCCATATCAATGACCTCTGCCAGGCCCATCTCCTGGCCCTGGAATACATGACAGACAACCAGGGCGCGCACGGCTTCAACCTGGGCAACGGTCAGGGATTTTCCATCTTCGAGATCATCCATACGGCCGAGGCCGTCTCCGGTCGCACCATCCCCTTTACCGTTGCCAAACCCCGGATGGGAGATCCGGCCGTGCTGGTGGCCGACAGTGGCCTGGCTCGCCAGAAATTGCTCTGGCAGCCGGCCGTGACTGAACTTGCTGAGATTATCGAAACGGCCTGGCGCTGGCACCAGGATCAGAGATTTTAGCCATTCTTCAACATCTACCCAGATACCCCATCCGACCCCAACCACACAGACAAACACAAAACCATGATCAGATCACCCAACGTAGTCAGACAACGCGAGGCCGTCAGCCGGCCACGCCGTGAAACCCTCAACGGGCACATGAGTGTCAACCTCTGGTTCACCGGCCTCTCAGGCTCTGGTAAGTCAACTGTGGCCCACGCCGTGGAAGAACGCCTTCACCTCATGGGCTGCCGGACCTATGTCTTTGACGGTGACAATGTCCGCCACGGCCTGTGCGGTGACCTGGGATTCAGCCTTGAAGACCGAAGCGAGAACCTGCGCCGAATCGCCGAGATGATCAAACTCTTTCTGGACGGCGGGGTCCTCTCCCTGTCCGCCTTCATTTCACCCATCGAGAAAGATCGCGAAATGGTCAAAGAGATCATCGGGGCGGACAACCTGATCGAGATCTACTGCAACTGCCCCCTGGAGATCTGCGAGCAGCGGGACGTCAAGGGGCTCTACAAAAAAGCCCGGGCCGGTGAGATCAAGAACTACACCGGTATCTCCTCACCCTACGAAGCGCCAAAAAACCCTGACATCACCCTGCTCAGCGGCTACCAGTCCCTGCAGGAATGCGTCAAGATCGTCATCGGCGAGCTCCGCGAGCGGGGAATTATCCTGAAATGAAAAAAACAGTCAAGCCAGCAGCCACGTCCATGACAAAGACCATTCTGGTCACCGGCGGGGCCGGGTTCATCGGCTCCCATCTCTGCGATGGCCTGCTTGAACGCGGCTACTCGGTACGGGTGATCGATGATTTTTCCACTGGCAAGATGGGGAATCTGCCTGCAAACCACCCACAACTCCTGGTGATCAAAGGTGACATCCAGGACCATGCGGCCCTTGATGCCGCGGTTCAGGGATGCAGCGGAGTCGTCCATCTGGCAGCCGTGGCCTCGGTGCAGGCCTCGGTCGACAATCCGGTCGCCACCCACGGCGCCAACTTCATCGGGACCCTCAATCTCCTGGAGAGCTGCCGTTGCCACGGTGTCAAACGAATCATCTACGCCTCATCGGCTGCCGTGTACGGCGACACCGAGATCCTGCCGGTCAGCGAGGCGATTCCGCCCAGGCCCCTGACCCCCTATGCCGCGGACAAGCTGGCCGGTGAGCAATACCTGGACTTTTACCGACGCCAGCATGGCCTTGAGCCGGGAATTTTCCGCTTCTTCAATATCTTTGGCCCTCGTCAGGACCCCTCCTCACCCTACTCCGGAGTGATCAGCATCTTCACCGACCGCAGCCGGGCAGGCCAGGGTCTCACGGTATTTGGTGACGGTGGGCAGACCCGCGACTTTGTCTATGTTGCGGACCTGATTGAGATCCTTATTCAGGCCCTGGAATGCGATGCCCTCCTCCCGGGCCCGGTCAACGTCGGCAATGGCCAGCAGACCAGCCTCAACCAGTTGATCTCCGAACTCTCCCTGCTCTGCGCACGCGACATTCCAGTCCAATACCTGGCGGCCAGAAAAGGCGACATCAAACATTCCCGAGCCGACAACTCGCGCCTCCGCGCCCGCTTCAACTTCCAGCCCCAAACCACCTTTGGCCAAGGGCTGAGGATCCTCATGCAGACGGGCTGAAGACTCTCAAACACCGACCCCATCTTCCACAAACCACAAAACCCCCACCGCCTTTTCAACAGGCGACAGGGGTTTTGTTTCCTGCAACAACTCAGCAGAGAACTGCTCAATAAATGCTCAGGTAATTGTCAATTTCCCAGTTGGTCACTGCGGTACGATAGCTGTCCCACTCCTTCTCCTTGGCCTCGATATACTTCTCGAAGATATGCTCACCCAGGGTCTCACGGGCAATGGAACTGGCCTTGAGTTCCTCAATGGCCTCCTTGAGACTCCCCGGCATGACTCGAATTCCCACCTGATCCATCTCGGCAGACGTCATCTTGAAAATATCGCGGTCCACGGAGGGCGGCGGAGTCAGCTTGTTTCTGACCCCATCCAGACCGGCGTTGAGCATCATGGCCAAGGCCAGATAGGGATTACAGGTGGGATCAGGACAACGAACCTCGGCCCGGGTCCCCAGACCGCGTGAGGCAGGAATCCGCACAAGAGCCGAACGGTTCGAGGCCGACCAGGCGGCATACACCGGGGCCTCATATCCTGGCACCAACCGCTTGTAGGAGTTGACCAGAGGATTGGTGACCGCGGCAAAACCACGGGCATTCTTCAGGGAGCCGGCAATATACTGATAGGCGGTCTCAGACAGTTTCAGGGGTCCGTTCTCGTCGAAAAAGGCATTGGAACCGTCCAGATGAAAGAGAGACTGGTTGGTGTGCATACCAGAACCGTTGATCCCGAAGATCGGCTTGGGCATGAAGGTGGCATGCAGACCGTACTCGGCGGCAATGGACTTGACCACCCACTTGAAGGTGATGGTATTATCAGCGGCGGTCAGGGCATCGGCATACTTGAAATTAATCTCATGCTGCCCCTCAGCCACTTCATGATGGGAGGCCTCGATCTCAAAGCCCATCTGCTCCAGGACTTCAATAATCTCACGGCGACAGTCATTGGCGGTATCTTCCGGATCAAGGCTGAAATAGCCGGCCACATCGTTGGTGATGGTCGTGGCCTTGCCGTGCTCATCCTTTTCAAAGAGAAAGAACTCAGCCTCGGTTCCCACATTCATGGTAAAGCCCATCTCTTTGGCCTCGGCCAGAACCCGCTTGAGATTATTGCGTGGACAACCGACAAAAGGTGTGCCATCCGACTTATGGACATCACAGATAATCCGGGCCGCGGCAATACCGTCACGATTCCGCCAGGGCAGGATACAGAAGGTATTATAGTCAGGCTTGAGATACATATCCGACTCGTTGATTCGGACAAAGCCGTCAATGGATGATCCGTCAAACATCATCTGACCGTCCAGGGCCTTCTCAATCTGGCTCCGCGGAATGGCCACATTCTTCATAAATCCAAAAATATCAACAAACTGAAGACGGAAAAAATGAATATTTTCCTCCTCGATAATCTGCATAATATCATCTCTGGTCATATCAAATCTCCTTATGATGAGGTACTCAAAACAGGCCACCCTGCCCACTGGCAGTCAACGACCATTCCATGACTCTCCTGGCCTCAACATACAGCCGAGAGAGCATTATGACAACATTGTCATTTTTGCTCGCAATTCGGCCTGGGCCAGGGTGTGCAGCAGCCCCTGTTTAATCTCCTGATGGAAATCAGGATCTCGAATCTTCTGCCCTCGGCTGTCAAGGACATAAAAGACATCGATCAAACGTTCCACCTCAGTGGCAATCAGGGCCCGGCGGATCGAAAGACCAAAATCAGCAAGGGTCTGGGCAATATAGTAAAGCATCCCAACCCGGTCCGGGCCATGGACTTCAATGACTGTCTGGTCATCAGAGGCCTGATTATCGATCATCACCTGCACCTCCTGACCGCCCTCGGGAAATTTGCGCCGGGGTGGGGCCGTGACCAGCTTCCGGTAAATCCGATGGCCGATCCCGAGTCGATGCTCCAGGGCCAGATTCAAATCCTCGGCCACGCCGGCCCAGTTCCGTTCGCTAAAACCGGCATCATCCAGAGACTCGACCTGCAACTCATCGACGATGCGGCCGTCGTCCCAGGTAAAAATACGGGCCCTGAGGACCGAAAGATTATGCAGCGTCAGCACCCCGCAGATCTTCGCCAGCAGACCGGACTGATCCCGCCCCAGAATCAGCAGTGACCAGGACTCACCATCCCGGGGAAAGACCAGAGCCCTCTGACTGAGCAGGGTTTCATGCTCCCGGTGCAGATGGATATGTTCCACCACCTCATCCGAGGTAAAGCCCAGGAGATAGTCGGCCGGCAAGCCAGCCATGATCGCCTCCCAATCCTCGCCCGGAGCCAGACGCTCTGCCACCTGCTGCCGCAGCCATTCGACCCCCTGCTCCACATGGACCTCAACGCTCTCAAGCCCCGGTACCCCGGACTGCAAGGTATCAAGATGTGCCAGGACCTTCAGAAAAAGTTCCTGAAGCAGGGCCGCCTTCCACTCGCTCCAGGCCGATGGCCCGGTGGCCCGGGAATCAGCAATCGAAAGCAGATACAGCATGACCAGCCGCTCACGGCTACCGATCAGATCCGCACAGCGACGGATAAATGACTCATCACCCAGATCCCGGCGCAGGGCATTTTCGGGCAGAAAGAGGTGATAACGGACCACAAAGGCCATATCCTCACACTCTGCCGCACTCAACCCCATGCGCAGACCGATTTGAACCACCACTTCGGCGCCAATCTCAGAATGATTCCCGCCCCGCCCCTTACCGATATCGTGGAGCAGCGTTGCCAGAAACAGGACTCGCGGCTCAGTCAGAGTCTGAAAAAGGGTGGCCTCTTCCTCGGACACCCGCCGCAACTCGGCCACCGTCTGCAGGGAATGACGATCCACTGTAAAAACATGGTAAAGATCATGCTGGGCCAGGCAGACCACCCGGGACAACTCAGGGATATAAGCGATCAGCAGTCCGGTCTCAAGCATGGCCTCCAGGACAGCAAAGCAATCTTGACCCTCGGCCAGGATCTCGAAGAAAGGAACTGAAAACCGCGATGAGCGCCGCGCCTTATCATCAACCAGATCGAGCAGGGTGCCCACCTGGCGGATGGTGCGATGGTGAATCCGGATTCCGTTTCGGGCAGAGGCCAGAAAGAGGCGCATCAACAGATACGGCCGGCGCTCCAGCTCGGGAGGCAACGCCGTCAGATGAATGCGCTCATTGCGCAGTTCGATCCCCTTTTCCAGGACCCGGCCCCTTTCCCCACCGGCCCGTCCTGCCAACCCGAACACCTCATCCACATGCTCGAAGAACAGATCCGTGATCACGGCAATGGTCTGCAGATGGCCATAGAGATCACGCATGAAACTCTCCACCCGCAACACCCCATCTCCAGCCTTGTAACCAAAGGCCTCGGCCATCTCCTCCTGCTGCTCAAAATAGAGCTGGTCGTTCCGGCGACTGCTCAGATAATGGAGGCGGTTACGGACCCGGATCAGAAAATTCCATGAAAAACCAAAGGCGTCCAACTCATCATCGGTCAGGATACCCGATCGGCCGATCTCGGCCAATCGGTCCAGGCCAAAGACCACCCGGGCCGTCCAGAGCATGGCCTGGATATCACGCAGGCCCCCCTTTCCCTCCTTGATATGAGGTTCCAGCAGATAACTGTGACTCCCGTAACGCTTCCGGCGAGCCGCACGAAACTGCTTCATGGTCCTGACAAATTCCTCGCGCTCACCTTCGATAAAGCTCACCTGGAACTGGTCCAGCAGCTCTTGGCACAACGACTCGGAGCCCGCCAGGAGCCTGGCATCCAGAAGGGCTACCTGGAAAAAATACTCCTCACGTGCATGATCGAGAGATTCCGTGACCGTCCGCACCCCATGCCCCACGTCCAACCCTGCATCCCAGAGAGGATAGAGAATAGCCTCAGCCACCCCGCCGATCTGCCCGGCAACTTCAGGGGCATAGAGGATCATCAGGTCGATGTCGGAATAGGGAAACAGCTCCCTGCGGCCATAGCCACCCAGGGCCAGCAGGGCCACTGACCCCTCAAGCCCGGCTGCGGCTTCGACAAAACGTTCGGTCAAAAAGACATCAACCAGACGGCTCTGTTCAGCCAGCAGGGCCTGACCACTCAGGCCCTGCCTCCACAGCTCTTCCAGGGCCTCACGCTGGGCACGAAGGGGGGACGCCACTTGCCTTACACCGCTGAGAGGTCTTCTTCGCCGGTCCGAACCCGGACAACCCGTTCAACGGGCAGGACAAAGATCTTACCGTCGCCGATCTTACCGGTATTGGCCGCGGTCCGGATCACCTCAACCACCTGGGCCACCTTATCCGCGCTGATAACGATCTCGACCTTGACCTTGGGAATAAAGTCTATCAGATACTCTGCCCCACGGTATATCTCGGTATGTCCCTTCTGCCGACCATATCCCTTCACATCAGAGATGGTCATCCCCTGAACTCCGATCTCATTCAAGGCCAACTTCACATCATCGAGTTTAAACGGTTTAATGATCGCTTCAATTTTTTTCATAATACTCCTCAACTGTTCCGTTTGACTCCGGCAGTATCACCAACTGTATCTCTTTCAACGTACTCGAAGTTGATTTCCCGAGTCCAGCACTTTCCAACCCAACGCGGGAAGGCATCAATTATAGGCCGTTTCTGAATGTTCGGCCGAATCAAGGCCTTCCACTTCGGCCTCACCGCTGATCCTGAGTCCAAGGGTCATGTCAAGCCCCTTGAGCAGGAGCCAACTGACCACCAGGGTGTAGGTCAGAACCACCACCACGCCAAAGGCCTGGATACCCAGTTGGGCAGCATTGCCGGCCAGAAGGCCGTCAACCCCGCCGGGGTTGACCTTGGTCGAGGCAAAAACTCCGAGACAGAGGGTCCCCACCAGACCGCCGACTCCATGAATACCAACCACATCCAGGGAATCATCAAAGCCCAGTCGAGTCTTGAGATTCACCGCCAGAAAACAGACCACTCCGGCCAGAAGACCGATGAAGATCGCGGCATTGGGGCCGACAAAACCGGCTGCCGGGGTGATGGTGGCCAGACCTGAAATGGCCCCTGATGCGGCACCCAGGGTCGTCGGCTTCCCTAATTTAAGATATTCCATCACCACCCACATGAGCATTCCAGCCATGCCGGCCAGATGGGTGGCCACAAAGGCCGTGGCCGCAATTTCATCGGCCGCCAGAGCTGATCCACCGTTAAAACCGAACCAGCCAAACCAAAGGAGCCCCGTGCCTATCAACGTCATGGGCAGGTTATGGGGCATGAAACTGGTCCGCCCATATCCCTTGCGCGGCCCGATAACCAGCACGGCCGCCAGGGCCGCAGCACCGCAGGTGACATGAACCACCAGACCACCAGCGAAATCCATGACACCAAGGGCGCCCAACCAGCCACCCTTACCCCAAACCCAATGACAGACCGGATTATAGACCAGAATCGCCCAGAGCAGAGAAAAGACCACAAAAGTGCTGAACTTGACACGCTCGGCAAAGGCACCGGTGATCAGGGCCGGGGTAATGACCGCAAACATGCATTGATAGATCATGAACACGGTTTGAGGAATGGTGGTGGCATAATCAGGACTCGGGGCACTGGTCACCCCGCGCAATCCTATCCAGGAGAGATCGCCGATCAAGCCTCCCACATCCGGGCCAAAGGACATGGAATATCCCAGATAGACCCACTCGATCGAGATCAGGGAAATCATGAAAAAACTCTGCATGATCGTCCCCAGAACGTTCTTGCCCCGCACCATCCCGCCATAAAACAGGGCCAGTCCAGGGGTCATCAGAAGCACCAGACCAGCCGCAGCCAGAATAAATGCGGTATCCGCCTTCACCATCCTCTTTTTCCTCCGTAGTAACCTGTATCTCCCGAGCAAGGCACCCCCCCGGGACACGCCTGCCTGTTTCTCCTGTCACAGTCAATCGATGGCGTCACGAGGATTCCGAGTGAGCTTCTCGCACGTTTCAGGAGTCGACACGTACCTGTCATTGAACAGAGTGGCCTCTCCTGAAAAAAACCACACGACTCCCTGCGGATCAAAATCCTTACGCTGCCATCTTGTCTCTTCTTTCCACTGCATCAAAGACATTGCAAAACCTTTTTTATTACAAAGAATATGCCAAAAGAGAAAAACAAAGACAAGATACCGATAAACAACAACTATTCCCCACAAAGACCCCTGAGTGAACGCCTTAAAACCTCACATCTCTGTTACTTTATCGGAAAAACATGACAAACTTGTAACGCACAGGATCTGGACAGGCGCACGCAGGGCTTGGCTTTTACCCGGCAAGACGCTATGCTGATTTTTCAGCTGAACATTGACCAACCTCTGCCCGACGCCTCTCCCCATGAAAATCAATGGCCTCCATCACCGGACCATCTGGCCCGACAGCAATGACCCCACGCACATTCAGATTATTGACCAGCGGCATCTGCCGCACCATCTGGTCATCGAGCCCCTGCAGACAGTGGCAGAGGCGGCCAGGGCCATCCGCGACATGCATGTCCGCGGCGCTGGTCTGATCGGGGCCACGGCCGGGTTCGGCATGTACCTGGCGGCCATCGCTCCAGGAAATGAGACCGTCAATGAACGACTGAAACAAGGGGGGGAGTTGCTCTGTGCCAGTCGGCCCACTGCCCGAAACCTGGCCTGGGCCGTGGAACGGGTCCTGGCAGAGACACAGAACATTCCAGGCGAAGAAGATAAAAAGAAGATAGCCTTTACCGTGGCCTGTGCCATTGCCGATGAAGACGCCCAGTTCTGCCGTCGTCTGGGCGAGCATGGTCGGGAGATAATCCGGGCCATCAGCGAGAAAAAAGATGGGGCACCGGTCAATGTCCTCACCCACTGCAATGCCGGCTGGCTGGCCTTTGTGGACTGGGGCAGCGCCACCGCCCCCATCTACGCAGCACGCGATGCGGGTATCGCCGTCCATGTCTGGGTGGACGAGACCAGGCCCTGGAACCAGGGGGCCAAACTCACCGCCTGGGAGTTGCAGCAGGAAGGGATCGAATGCACTCTGATCACCGACAATACAGGGGGGCATCTGATGCAGAAGGGGATGGTGGACCTGGTCATCGTCGGCACCGACCGCACCACCAGGACAGGAGACGTGGCCAACAAGATCGGCACCTACCTCAAGGCCCTGGCCGCTCATGACAATCATGTGCCCTTTTACGTGGCCCTGCCCTCTTCGACCTTTGACTGGAAACTGCGGGATGGGATGGAGATCCCCATTGAAGAACGCTCAGGCGAAGAAATCACCCAGATCAGCGGGCTGACAGCCAACGGAACCATCGAGACGGTCCAACTCACCGCCCCCGGGACCCGGGCCGCCAACTACAGCTTCGACATCACCCCGGCCCGTCTGGTGAGTGGCCTGATCACCGAGCGCGGAATCTGCGCCGCCAACGAAGAGGCCATTTCAGCCCTCTTCCCTGATCTGGCCTGACCAGTATGGCTGGACCAAGACAGCCGGCCACAACCAACCATGAAAGTTCGCACCTTCGGCATGGCCAGTCATGGTCACCGATGAACTTTCATACAAACACCTGTCACATCCGTTTCAGGACCCCATCATTTCTGGCGGCCGTAATCATCGTCGAAACGGACGATATCATCCTCGCCAAGATAGGAGCCGTTCTGGACCTCAATCATCTCCAGATCAATGACCCCAGGGTTTTCAAGCCGATGCTGGACGCCAGCCGGGATATAGGTGGACTGATTCTCATGCAGGAGAAAGGTCTCCTCGCCATTGGTGATCCTGGCCGTACCGGTGACAATTACCCAATGCTCGTGACGATGATGGTGCATCTGCAGCGAGAGTTTTTCACCCGGTGAGACCGTGATCCGCTTGATCTGATAGCGTGGCTGCTGCTCAAGCACGGTGTACGAACCCCAGGGGCGGTAAGCCGTACGATGGACCTTGAACTCCTCGCGCCGGTCACGCTTGAGGCGCGCCACAATCTTCTTCACCTCCTGAGACCGGGACAGCGGGGCCACCAGAACCGCGTCACTGGTCTCCACCACCAGCATGTCTTCCAGACCCACCGCCGCCACCAGGGTATCCCCGGCCCGGATCAAGCAGTTATGGCTGCCCTCGACCAAGACATCGCCCTGGAGAACATTCCCGTCACTGTCCTTGTCCGAGACCTCCCACAAGGCCTGCCAGGAGCCGATATCGCTCCAACCCAGATCCGTGGCCACGACAGCGGCACGATCGGTCTTCTCCATCAGGACATAGTCAATGGAATCACTCGGGGCCTCGGACATGGCCTGGCAGTCAAAACGAAAGAAACGGCCGTCCCAGGCGCCCAGTTCCACTGCACGGGCCATGGCCGCCTGTATCTCCGGAGCATGGATGGCCATCTCCTCACGAAACGTCCGCCCTGAAAAGGCAAACATCCCTGAATTCCAGAAATAATTACCACTGGCCAGATACTCCCTGGCCGTGGCCAGATCCGGCTTCTCTTTAAATGAGCGCACCTTGCAGCCATCGGCCCGCTCAATATACCCGTAACCGGTTTCGGGCTTGGATGGCTCAATCCCAAAGGTGACCACAAAACCATCTGCAGCCAGGGCCGCGGCCTCTTCCACAGCAGCCGCAAAACGGTCACTGTCCTGGATCAGATGATCGGCTGGCAGGACCAGAAAGATCACCTGATCATCATCGCGGGCACCAAACTCCACCGCCCCGGAGATCGCCGGGGCCGTATTCCTCCCCACGGGCTCAAGAAGAATGGTGCAATCCCGGGCCAGGCCCAGGGCATCAATCTGGCTGCGGGTGATGAAACGATGCTCTTCTCCGACCACCACCACCGGCGGCAGGACACCGCTCAAGGCCGCGACCCGGCGGACCGTGGTCTGGAGAAGCGAGCTGTCACCGGTGAGTTGCAGGAGCTGCTTGGGATACAGCTCGCGTGACAGGGGCCAGAGCCTGGAGCCGGTGCCCCCGGCAAGAATCACGGGTTGAATCTTGTGCACAATATCCTTCCTCTTTTGATGGGGGCCAAGCGCCCCGGTTCAGGCCCGGATCAGGGCCAGCAATTCGTCGGTCTTCTGCTGCAGGAGGGCCTTGTCGCCCCGGGTTTCAACATTGAGCCGAAGCAGAGGTTCAGTATTTGACTTCCTGATATTAAAACGAAAATCAGAAAATGTCACGCCCAGGCCATCGGTATAATCTTTTTCGCCAGCCCCAAAGGCCGTCTCAACCCGGACAATGGCCGCATCAGGGTCCTTGACCACACTGTTGATCTCGCCCGAGACCGGAAAGGCCGCCACACGCTCAGCCACCAAGCTGGAGAACGGCACCTGTTTCCGACTGAGCAGAGAGGCCACCAGAAGCCAGGGGACCATCCCGGTGTCGCAGTAGCCAAAATCCCGGAAATAATGATGGGCCGACATCTCACCGCCATACAGGGCGTCCTCAGCCCGCATCCGTTCCTTGATAAAGGCATGCCCGGTCCGACTCATGATAGGCACCCCGCCCGCAGCCAGGACCATCTCCCGGGTATTCCAGACCAGTCGGGGGTCATGGATGATGCCGGCCCCAGGCTCCCGGGCCAGCAGTTCGGTGGCCAGAAGCCCGACAATATAATATCCCTCGATAAAATGACCCTGCTCATCCCAAAAGAAACAGCGGTCAAAATCACCGTCCCAGGCAATGCCCAGGTCGGCCCCATGCGCACGCACCAGCCGGGCGGTTTCCTCCCTTTTTTCCGGGAGCAGGGGATTGGGCACACCGTGCGGGAAGGTCCCGTCCGGCTGATGATAGGCACGGACAAAGGAAAAAGGCAGATGCGGCTCCAGCAGATCAACGATGGCCCCGGCACAACCATTGCCGCTGTTGACCACCAGCTTCAAGGGGCGCAGACTGCCGCGATCCACATAGCCCAGCAGATGCTTGATATAAGCGGTCTTGTCCTGAGCTGCGCTCAATTGCCCACGCCCCGGGGCCAGTGGCGGCAAACGATCTTCAACGATCATCCGGGCCATCTCAGCCAGGCCAGACTCCCCGGTCACGGGCCGTGCCCCTTTGGTCACGAACTTCATCCCGTTGTAATCAGCAGGATTGTGGCTGGCAGTGACCACGATACCACCATCCACCCCCTGATCTTCCAGACTGAAGGCCCCGTGATAGATCTCTTCGGTCCCGCACAGCCCCAGATCAAGGACATCAACCCCGGAGTCCAATAACCCGCCAATCAGGGCTGCACAGATCTCCTCGCTGCTCAGACGGATATCACGACCGACCACCACCTTACGCGGTGCATACAGGGCCGCATAGGCCCGACCCACAGACCGGGCCAGTTCGGGATTCAACTCATCAGGCACACGTCCCCGGATATCATAGGCCTTAAAACAGGCCGGAATTGCTGTCATTTCATCACCTCATCCTGGTCTGCAGTTGAATCTTTACCACTGCTGACAAAGCATATCACACCCTATGCTCATTGTGCCCATCAATTTAAAAAAAAGATCTCAACACTTGGATATACAACTGGAAACCCCACGCCTGTACCTGTGATTTGGATCTGGACCCTGGCTGCAAACAAAAATTCAGGATTATGAAAGGGCCCTGTCATGAACAGTATACTTGAGCTATGGGGTTTGCTATAATAACACCAAAGCGACTGAAACAGGATTACATCCAAGGCACTCCCTGGCTTCCCCCTCGACCCATGGGCCGCACATGACAACATCGACCATTCCCTGCGAATATTTCTCAGAATTGCCCATCGCCACTTTTATCATCACCGCAGACCATGAAGTCATTTTCTGGAGCAAGGCCTGCAGCCAACTGACCGCTGTCAATGCCTCCCAGGTCCTGAACACCAGAAATCACTGGGGGGCCTTCTACGACAGCAACCGCCCCTGTCTGGCCGACATTGTCATTGATGAAAATTTCACTCTTCTTTCCTCACTGTACGACAGCCACAATCAGTCCAAACTCTCCCTGAAGGGAATCTGCGCCGAGGGGTGGTTTCACAATCTAGGGGGAAACAGCCGTCATGTCATTATGGAAGCGGCCCCGATCATGAACGATGACGGAGTCGTCGTCGCCGCCATAGAAACCATCCAGGACATCACCCACATCAAGGAAAAAGCTTCTTCCAGCCCACAGGCCTTCCCACGTCAAGCAACGAACGACCTGATCCCCATCTGCTCCGGATGCAAGGACATCCGGAACCCTGACGGCAACTGGGTTTCTCTGGAAAGATTCTTCCATGAAAAATCAAACATCACCTTCAGCCACGGCATCTGTCCTGGATGCCTCAAAAGACTATACCCAGACATCTACGATGAAATCATAAAAAAATAGAAGCAGCAAACACGCCCCTTCTCTCTTTTCCAAAACCATCGGTGCGACCGTCAACGGGACCGATGGTCTCTCTTGCAACCTCAGAGACTCACGACCCGATCGCAATCAGTTCAACCTCTCCGATAGCCCCCATGGTCTCGCCGCAGATCACCACGACGCCGAGAATCCCGGAAATGGACCTGGCCTGCTCCAAGGCCCGGGCAACACTGCTCTTGCCACCGGCCACCGCCTTCACCTCGTTGCCGAGCCGGGTTGCTACGGCATCGGCCAGGGCCGTGGATTTTGCCAGGACAGTCACTGAATCGGCCTCACCCAGGCTCAGGGAGTGACCGACCGTGCCCGACGAGGTGCAGATCCCCAGGGGCATCTGCGAGGCCGCAATGCGCAGCCCTACCTTGTTGCTCAACGATGAACGACCGGCAAAGATGGCCACATCGCAGGATTTCTGCCGGGCCAGATAGATATCGCCACCGTTTTCCACCATCACCTCCGGCTCGCCATCGGCCAGCAACCCCCTGCCCACAGCCTCGGCAATGGCCCCGGCCACTGCGGCCATGGGGCCGACCCCAGCCTGCGCTCCTGCCACCATCAGTTGCCGTACAAGAGGCGGGGCCAGAAGATCCATGGGCCAAGGATCGAGTGTTGCAGAAAACAGCGGATGCTTTACTATGTAATCCTCAAGCTGAAGGCGTGCCTCAAGAATCAGTTCCCGGGCCCGGTCGGTGACATCGCAGGAGGCCAGGATCTGGAGATCGGTCTCCTGTACCCGGACCAGGGTCGAGATCAGCCCACCTGAATCAAGCCGGACCCGATAGGTCCGTTTCTGATAGGACTCCGGTTTTTTCTTCCGTTGTGCCGCCTTCACCACCTGGCTCCTCACCCATGAAACGTTTATCACGGGACTGACCGCATGCCGACTCGCCGCGATCTGATCATTCTCTTTACCCGCTCTCCCGAGCCCGGGCGCTGCAAGACCAGACTCATCCCGGCCCTGGGCGCAGACGGGGCGGCCACCCTCCACAAATGGATGACCGAACAGGTCTTGACTGCAATTCAGGCCTTGACCAGCGGCCAGGGCCCAGGCGTGGAAATCTGTTTCGACGGCGGGAATGAACAGCAGATGCAAGACTGGCTGGGCCAAGAGCTGAAGTATCGCCTCCAGGCCGCTGGCGACATCGGCCAACGCATGGCCCAGGCCCTCTGCCCCCGGCTCCGAGACGCAAAGCGCGTTCTGCTCCTGGGATCAGACTGCCCGCAGATCACGCCCGCCATCCTCAGAGAGGCCCTCAGTGGTCTAAACAGACACGACCTGGTCCTGGGTCCTGCCCATGACGGCGGCTATTACCTGATCGGCGCGACCAATCACCTGCCCGGCAACATCTGCGCCGAACTCTTCTCCGACATCCACTGGGGCAGCGCAACGGTCTTCGACGAGACCATCTCCCGTCTCAGACACCTGCAACTCACATACCACAGTCTGCCCAAACTCCATGACATCGACCACGCCGATGACCTCAAACATCTCGATTATCGTCCCGACCCTCGATGAGGCCGGGAATATTACCCAGCTGGCTCGGCTGCTGGAACTGGCCGCCGAGGTCATCATTGCCGATGGCGGCAGCACAGACCAGACTCGGGAACTGGCCCGCACGGCCGGACTCACGGTGACCACGGCAAATGGGGGCCGAGGCAGCCAACTGAACAAAGGGGCCCGGCTCGCCCAGGGCGACATCCTGGTCTTTCTCCATGCCGACACCCGGCTGCCACCAGCTTTCGGCCAGGAGATCAATACCTGCCTGACCGACCGCACGGTCATTGCCGGGGCCTTCAGTCTCAAGATCGACGCGAAAGGCCCTGGCCTGCGAATCATCGAGCAACTGGCCAATCTCCGTTCCCGCCTTCTGCAACTCCCCTATGGCGACCAGGCCATTTTCATGCGTCGGACAGATTTCTTCCGTTATGGTCCCTTCCCCGAGGTACCAATCATGGAAGACTATATTTTGATCCGGAAACTGGCCCGCTCAGGCCGCATCACAACACTGGACTCGCCAGTCACAACCTCAGCCCGCCGCTGGCAGCGCCTGGGGCTGGTCCGGACCACACTCATCAATCAGCTGATGATCGTGGGCTACACCATCGGTATTCCACTGGCCAGCCTGGCCTCATTTTACCGCCGCCTCTTCGTCATCGCCAAGCGGTGAGGTCGCCTCAGGCCGAGGGACCTCCCGGGCAATGGCCGGCTCCTTCTGACTGAAGGCCTCGCGCACCCGCTCATCCTTGATCACCTGACGAAACTGGACCACCCCCTTGGACACAAGTGGACAGAGGGTACAATCCCGGAGCAGCCGACTCTCGGGACTCAAAAATCCGGACAGCATCATGTGCAGAAGCAGGACCACAATCAGGGCCTTGGCCGCACCGAATACGGCCCCCATGAGTTTATCAAACCACCCGGCAACGGTCACGTCCATAACCTTGGTCAGGATCTTGCCCACCAGCATGGCCAGGACATACGTACAGACAAAGAGCAGGGCATAGGCGGCCAGGAAAACGACCTGCGGGTCACTGGATACCCCTCGCAAAAACGGAAAGAGTCTGTCATGATACTGACCGGCCACCATATAACCGACATAGAGACCAAGAAGCACCGAGATCTGGCGGACAAAGCCCACCCAGCCCCCGCGAATGATAAAAAAGAAAAAAACAGCCAGAATCACATAGTCGTAAGTGGCCAGTTGAATATCCATATCTGTTCCTGATAGAGGTGAGTAACAACGAGAACTACTGTTTGAATTGTTAGCATGACGAATTGAAATTGCAAGGAATTACTTCAGTGCCAACCATGAGCCTCCCGCACAAACCCATTGAATCAAAGACCCTGAACAACCTTGCCGCACTGGCAGGACAAGGTGCGGGTACGACCATCAGCTCGGCCCTGATCGACCTGATTGAGTTGGGCGAGACGGTTAAACAATTGAGCCTGGAACAGATCAGCCAGCCATGGTTGAACCAGGCGGAGCAGGTAATTCTGGAGAAATACCAGTTTCCGAAGCGACGCCTGGAGTGGCTGGGCGGACGGATCTGTGCCAAAGAGGTGGCCAGGACCCAGATGACCAAAAATCTGGCCACAGCCCCACCCCTGCCCACAGAGCTGCGAATCAAAAATCAGTCATCCGGCCGCCCGGTACTCGAACGTGACGGCCATGCCCCAGATAGCTCCACCCTGCCCGAGCTGTCCATCTCTCATTCCGGACGCTTTGCCGCAGCCATGGCCAGCGAAACCTGCTGCGGTATTGACATCCAGGAGATCACTCCGGCCCTGGAACGCACCCGGGAACGCTTTGCCCTTCCGCAGGAGTTGCTCATCCTGCAACACACCTGGCCCACTGCCGGTCAACTCGCCCAACTGGGCCTGCTCTGGAGTGCCAAGGAGGCCCTGAAAAAGAGTGTGGGCCAGGAATCAATGCCCGGTTTCCTCGAACTGACCCTGCTCACGGCCCAAGCCCAACCAGGAGGACTGGCCCTGCTCACCTTCAAACAACACGCCAAGCAAGAAAGTCTTCGTCCTCTCCCCTTTGTGGCGGCTGGCCTCCTGGGCCAGGACTACGCCCTGGCCCTTTGCACCCACTCCCCAACCTGCGACCAGGCAGACTCTCATGCCTGAGCTCCCGGAAGTTGAGGTGGTCTGCCGTGGCCTGCGCCCCTACCTGGTCCAACGCTTTATTGTCGCGGTCCACTGGAGCGACAAGGATCTGCGTGTGCCCCTGCCCCGCACCACTCTGCCCTCTCTGATCGGCCAGCGCATCACCCGGATCTCGCGCCGGGCCAAATACCTGCTCATCCATCTTGCCAACGGCTCCCTGCTCATCGTCCATCTGGGAATGAGCGGCCGCCTGGGAATCTTTCCGGCCAATGAGCCGGTCCACCGCCACGACCACGTCCGCTGGCTGCTCGACACCGGCCTGGAAATGCGCCTCAACGACACCCGGCGCTTCGGCAGTGTCCACCTGCTGCCCCCGGACGCGGCCGGGGAGGCCGAACACAGCTTTTTTCAGGCCTGCGGCCCCGAGCCCCTGAGCAGAAGCTGCAGCCCGGAACAATTACAGCGACAGGCCCACGGACGGAAACAGGCCATCAAGACGCTGCTCATGGACAGTCGCTTCATTGCCGGGGTCGGGAACATCTACGCCAACGAGGCCCTGTTCGCCGCCGGACTCCATCCCGACTCCCCGGCCCACACGCTGGATCTTGGCGACTGGCAACGCCTGCTCGACCAGCTCCGGATCATCCTGAATCAGGCCATTGCCTGCGGCGGCTCAACCATCAGCGACTTTCTCGGGGCCAGCGGCGACAGTGGGTATTTCCAGGTCAATTTCAAGGTCTATGGCCGGACAAACCAGAACTGCCCGAACTGCGGCCAGAAAATCAGTAAAACCCGGACCAGTGGTCGAGCCAGCTTTTTCTGCCCCTCGTGTCAGCAGCAGAAAAAAGAACAGGCCAGCGGCTCAACACCACCTCAGAGAACAGAATCCGAAAACAGTGAGACCGGCAGATGAACGGTGATCAGTTCCCCCAGGCGATATCGGCAGCGCCTGGCCGGGATGACCAGATAACAGGAGGGCGATTCCAGAGACCTGGCCGAACGGACCACGCACTCTCCCCGATCCAACTCAAGGACAGCGCCCCGCAGACGACAGACTCCGCGTGATCGCAGCTGCAACGCCTCGCCAAGACGCACCCGCAGGCTCCGAGGCCCACTGGCATGAACACCCTGCAGGACTTGCAGGGCCGGGGCCACCAGTTCATTGAGCAACATCCGCACGGCCGGAGGCGGCCCGGGCAGACCAAAGAACAGGGTCTTCCCCAGCACTCCGAAAAGCGTAGCCCGGCCGGGGCGCACATTCAAGGCCCGATAGATCACACGGCCGCCGGCCCGGACAAAGGCCTCTTCCACCAGGTCATACTTACCCGGACCCATGCCGCCGGTACTGATCACCAGATCGGCACCACTGGCCATCACCTCGGTCAACCGCTCCTGCACCAGTTCTACCCGATCTGAAACCAGACCATGATCCGTGACCTGGCAGCCGACCCGGGAGGCAAGATCACGGAGAAAATAGCCATTGCCTGAAATTTTCTGTCCGGGCGCCACACAGCTTCCCGGCAGGTTGAGCTCACTGCCGGTACAGAAGAAACCCACCCGCGGCCGACCATGCACCACAACGTCCACATGCCCGCTCCCGGCAAGCAGGACCAGATCCCCAGGCCGCAAGGGGCGACCCGCCGGGGCCACCACCCGGCCCCGCTGCAATTGCCGGCCCTTGCGGGCAATATACTGACTGGCCGCACTCCGGTCCGCCTCCGAAACCAGAAGCCGACCATCCCGCAGCCGACAGACCTCATCTGGAATGACCCGCTGAGACCGGGCCGGGACCAGGCCGCCGGTCATGATCCGGCAGGCCGTCCCCGGGGCCAGACGACTCGCGCCCACATCACCGGCCGCGATTTCCCCAACTAGTTCATAGCTCCAGCCCCGGGTCTCCTGCCGGCCACCTGACCCGACCACATACCCGTCGCGGAGTGACTGATCAAAGCCCGGCAGAGGCAACAGGGCCCTGATCGACTGCACCGGGACCCGTCCCACCCCCTCTTCCAGAGACACGGCCTCAGGAGACAGGGGCTCGATCCGCTCAGCAATCAGACACCTGGCTGTCTCCAAATCTGGAATCACCTGCTCCGTCATTTTCCGCCCCTTGCGTATCGTTTAAAAAGCAAAAAAAAATCGTCCCCATGCCGCCCAGGGCACAAGAACGATTTAGAATCCAGTACAGGCAGTAACCAACCCGAACCGATCATTGATCTCCAATCAGACGGTCAGATCCTTGCGCACGGTCTTGCGGGGTCCGCCGTGTCCAGCCGTGGACCAGTCACGGATCGGAGCAATGACCTCCATCTGCGCCGACCGACCAAAGGCACCCAGGCGGTCATGAATGGACTGCCAGATACACTCGACGTCCCTGTTGATTTCACACCGTCCTTCCACAGAACCACCACAGGGGCCGTTCATCAGGCTCTTGGCACAACGGGCCACGGGACAGAGACCACCGGTGAGATGAAGAACACAATCCCCACAGCCGGCACATTGCTCCATCCACACACCCTGTTCGGTCGAACCGCCAAAGAAGGTGGTATTCAGGGCCGGATAGACCATGTCTTTCTGGCGCAGGTTGGCAATAAAATTAACTCCCACACCACAGGCCGTGGAGAGAATGGCATCGTACTGACCCTGCCACTGATCAATGGAGTCAATATACTCCCTGTCACACTGACGGACCAGGCTGCCCTCGATCACTTCAACCTCCCGCCCCTCTTTTTTCAGACCAAGACGGACCAGGGAGGCCAAAATGGCAGCCTCACGCTCGCCACCGGCCGAACAGACGGTGACACAACCGCGACAGGCCAGCACCAGAACCTTCTTGCAATCTTTTACCATTTCGATGATCTCGGCCATCGGTTTTCGTTCTGCAACGATCATGCTCTTATTCTCCTTAGCAATTCAAGGTGGCTTCGCCAAAGTCTCTTTAGGGCCTGTAAGAAAATAACTTGGCTGATATTACGCTTAGATTTGGGCCAGGTTTGGATGCGGCGATTGAATAAAACCGCAGACGTAGCAGGGCTACGTTGAGGATTTTGTGATTGAGCCGCATTCAAAGATGACCCGAAGATAAGATGGAAGATTGGTCGGGTTATTTATTTACAGGCCCTTATCCGGCCCACGGTCAAATTTTGTGAAAGGGGCTTGGACCGAGATCCCGAATCTTCTGGTCCATCTCAACTCCGGCGGCAATAAACTGCGGCTGAAGCCCGCGCGGGAGGTGATACATGGCGATGCGTTCGCTTTCCACATCCAGTTCGGCCAGGGCCTTCTGGACCGCGCCAACCCTGCGCGCCGCACGAACACTGCCCTTGACATTATGGCAGCCATCCACCGGACAACCGACCACATAGACTCCGTCGGCCCCGTCTTCAAAGGCCTTGAGCAGACTGGTCACCTGAACCTTGCCGGTACAGGGGACTCGGACCATGCTGATGGAGGCCGGAAAACCAAGCTGCTGCAGTTCATGACCGCCTTCAGCGCAACTCTGCTGCGAGGTATAGTGGCAGCTGAACAGGGTAATCTTGGGGTCGAAACTCATGGCGTTATCCCTCAAATCTGATGGCATCATCATTCCGACAGAGCCATCTTGGTAATTGTTACGAGTTCATCAATTATTGTCAGCTTCTCAAAGCTGACACACAAAACATTTTCTTACCCAGTGGTCCGTCTGCTCACATACGGCTGGAAAGAGGGGCTAACATCTCTCTCAGGCGCCGCAGGCGGCCAGAAGTCGCTCGTCTTCAGACTCGTTGAGAGTGATGGCCTGGGCCGGACATTCCTCCACACAGATCCCGCAGGCCCGACAGGCCTCGACATCAATGACGGCGACCCCGGACTGATCGATCTTGGGAATCTCCCAGGGACAGACACGGACACAGGTGAGACAGGCCACACACTCATCACGCCTGACCTGAGCGGCCTTGCCCTTCTCAACCAGGTCCTGGGCACTGACATAGCCCTCTTTCAAGGCCAGTTTGGCCAGGGCTCCCATGATATCAGCAAAACGGACATCCTGGGGACAGACAAAGACACAGGAGCGACAGCCGGAACAGTACCAGAGCAGATCAGAACTCAGCAATCGCTCTTTCATGCCCATCCGGATCATATGGATAATCCGCCGCGGATCAAACTCAGGAATGGCCTGGCTGACCGGACAGACGCCGCTGCACGCTCCACAGGCAAAACAGCTATTCAGGTGCTCTCCACCGGGAACAGCTATCACTTCACTGTTGAAGGAGGGATTCAGTTCTTGTTGTGACTTGGCCATATAGCAACTCCGAACCATTTTTACATTGAGGCAGCAATCGATGAAATTTCGATTCCACGTTCATTGATACTAATCATAAATGAAATTTATGATGTACTGTAATCAGGTGCTTTTGTCAACACAGGAAAGCAGGATCGCATCCGGGCAACACCCACGACATCCGGCAGATCGTCATTTTTTTTACCTGTTTTTTCTTGACTTTAAACCCGCAGCAAAAGTATTGATAAAAAGCTGCATTGAACAATTTCACACCAATCCTCTCCCTGGGGCAGCGTCATGAAGCAGGAACAACTCGAACTCATCATCAGCCCTGAGACCCTTGCCCAGCGGGTCAGCGCGCTGGGCAAAGCCATCAGCCAGGACTCACAGGAGCGGCAATTGCTGGTCATCGGTGTACTCAAGGGGGCCTTTGTCTTTATGGCCGACCTGGTCAGAAGCATCGACCTGGACCTCCAGCTTGATTTCATCCGAGTCTCTTCCTATGGCAACTCGACCAACTCCTCCGGGACCATCGAACTGGTCAGCGAACCATCAGCCCCCATTGCCGGCCGCCATATCCTCCTGGTCGAAGATATCGTTGACAGCGGCCTGACCCTGCACTGGCTTCGGCGCCATTTTCTCAATCTGGGGGCCGCCTCGGTCCAGATCTGTTGCCTGATTGACAAGAGCGAGCGGCGGGAACAGGACGTCCAGATCGACTATGCGGGCTTTGCAATCAATCACGGATTCCTGGTCGGCTACGGTCTGGACTGTGACGAACGCTACCGGAATCTCACAGGTATATATCACCTCAATGCAAGCGACTGACCAGCAGGACTGGACCAGAATGGCCAACCACACACAGAGGACTGTCAACATGAACCGAAAGTCAATCGCTGTCATCCTCTCCGGTTGCGGAAACCGTGACGGAGCCGAGATTCACGAATCGACCCTGACCCTGTGGGCCATCCACCGACATGGGGCAGAGTATCAGTGTTACGCCCCTGACATTGCCCAGCATCATGTCATCAACCATCTGACCGGTGCGGAAATGAACGAGAGCCGCAACGTTCTGGTGGAATCGGCCCGCATTGCCCGCGGCCAGATCAGGGATCTGGCCACCTTCCAGGCCGAGGCACACGATGGTCTGGTCATTCCGGGTGGTTCAGGTGCAGCAAAAAACCTTTCCAGCTTCGCCTTTGACGGCCCGGACTGCCAGATCCACCCGGACGTGAAACGGGCGGTGCAGAGCATGGCTCAGGCCGGCAAACCCATCGGCGCCCTGTGTATCGCTCCGACCCTCCTGGCCCGCATCCTACCTGGAATCACTATCACCACAGGCCAGGACCCGGCCACTGCCGAGGCAATCACTGCCATGGGTAGCCAGCACCAGCCCACCCTGCACGGTGAGATCATCATCGATCATGTCCACAAAATCGTCACCACCCCCTGTTACATGCTCGACTCCAGGGTCGACCAGATCGGAGACGGCGCCGATCACCTGATTGCGGCCCTGCTGGAGCTGATGGCCGTGTAACAAATCGACCCGTTCGACCAGATAATGTTCCGCCCCCCCGCAAAAACGTTTATCCAAAAGTTCATCAGAGCCCATGACTGCCCATGCCAAAGGAACGAACTTCATGGGTGACTGTGACTGCTGGTTGCTTGTGGCTGGCCATTTAAGCCCAGCCATGCTGATTTATTTGCCGAGGCAGAACTGTTCAAAAATTACATCCAGCACGTCTTCGGTGGTGGTGACGCCCACGATCTCATCCAATTGCCCCAGACATTCCTGGAGATCAATGGCCAGCAGATCGCTGGTCTGTTGATCAGCCAGCCCCTGCAGGGCCAATTCGGCCGCGGCCCTTGCCCGGACCAGGGCCTGACGATGGCGCAGGTTCGGGGCACAGGCCTCTTCCTGCCACTGCTCCCGGCCACCGGTCACCGCCGCAAAGACCGCATCCTTCAACTCCTCGATGCCCTGCTGCCCCCGGGCGGAAATCCGCACCAAAACTTGCCCCTCGCCGACCATCTTCTGCACGTCTGATCTGACGCCATCGGCCAGATCCAGCTTGTTGGCCACCAGAATCAGGGGCTTGTGGCGAACCGCCGCGTACAAGTCCCGATCGGCCACAGTCAGTTCGCGACTCAGATCAACCATAAAGAGCACCAGATCTGCCCGGGCCATCTGTTCTCTGGCCCGCCGAATCCCCATCTCTTCAACCTCTTCCGCCCCATCACGAATCCCGGCCGTATCCACCAGCCGCACAGGGACGCCACGAATATCCACATACTCCTCAATGGTATCCCGAGTGGTTCCGGGAATAGCCGTGACCAGCGCTCTTTCCTCCTGGAGCAGGGTATTGAGCAGGCTGGACTTGCCGACATTGGGCAGGCCAAGGATAACCACCGAGATCCCCTCCCGAAAGACCCGTCCCTGATCGGCATGACGCAGCAAAAGGGTCAGAGGCTCCAGGACCTCGCTTTTGAGGCGATGGGCCAGCTGCTCGTGGTTGACGATCTCGATATCTTCGTCAGGGAAATCTATGGCCACTTCGACCAGGGCCCGCATCTCAACCAGGCTTTTACGGATACGATCGACCTGATCATAAAGAGAACCGGCCAGTTGCTGCACGGCCAGATCCAGCCCCTTGCGGGTCTTGGCCGCCAGGACATCAATCACCGCCTCGGCCCGGGTCAGATCAATGCGGCCGTTCAAGAAGGCCAGCTTGGTGAATTCTCCGGCCTCGGCCAGTCGGACCCCTTGGGCCAGGACAAGCTCAAGCACAGACTGGAGAACCAGGAAGTTGCCGTGGCAGTGAACCTCGACCACGTCTTCCCGGGTATAGGTCCGGGGGGCAGCCATGAACACGGCCAGCACCTCATCCATGATCCGCTGGTCGTGCGGATCATGGATGCATCCGTAGTAGAGACGATGGGATTGATACCTGCAGGAAGGATCGCGGGGGACAAAGACCCGCTTAAGAACGGACAGGGCCCGAGGGCCGCTCATCCGGATGATCCCAATGCCGCCCGCCCCGGGCGGGGTCGAGATAGCGGCAATGGTCTCGCTGTGAACGGAGGGGCTGATCATATTCAGGAACAGATTTTTCCGGCAGCAGGAGATGAAAAATTATGAATCGCCGTCTCCTGGAGTCGGTTTGCTGGCCTTGCTTTTTCTGGAACGGGATGAGGGACGCCGACGACCGCCGCCGCTCTTCCCCTTGCCCGGCTTGTAGATAAATATCTTCTTGAACAGACCATCCCCGACACTGCGGCTGCGGATCTCCTTGTCCTCCTGAAGGACCAGATGGACCATTCGCCGCTCCGAGGGATTAAGGGCCGGGATAACCTGGGTCTTGCCATCAACCTTGACCAGCTCGGCCAGTTCCCGGGCCCGATCCTGAAGCTCGTCAAGCCGCCTTTCACGGAAGCCGGCCACATCCACGGTCAGCCTGAGTCGGCCGGCAACCTTACGCGCAATCATCTTCCGCATCAGATACTGGATGCTGTCCAGGGTCTTGCCCTCTTCACCGGTGAGGAACTCATCATGTTCACTGGACAAACGACAGCCCACGGCCAGTCCACGACTCTCGATCTCGACTTGCGCCGGGTAGCCCATCAGGGCCAGGAGTTGCTCGAGCTCACTGCGAATCATCTCCAGATCCGCCGGGGCCAATTCCACCTCAGGAGCAGGCTCACTGGCCACAGGTCCAGCAGGAGCGGAAACGGCCGCACTCACCGGGGAGTCAGCAACCTGCTGCGCAACAGCCTCTGCTCTCTGGGGCTGAGATTTTTTTGACCTCTTCTGGGGCTGGGGTGGAGTTGATTCGACAACCGGCACGGCCACCTCCTCCGCAACAATCGGAGCAACAGACGGCTCGGCCAGGTCATTTTCAATGACTCCTGCCTTCTGGACGGTTTCTGCCTCATCCTTTCTGGCCTGGGCAGATTCTCTCTTCGGTCGCTTCTTTTTACCGGCAGCAGTCTGTTGGCCAGCCGCCACCTCGTCTTGCGCGGCCTCCGACTCGATCCGCTCACTCAAGGTCTCTGACCGGACCGAGGCCCGAATCTGGGCCTTTTTGCGGATCAGACCGAAAATACCTGTGGAACCGGTCCCCACGACCTCGATATCCAGATCTTCCTGGGATGCCTTGAAAAAGCTGCAGGCCTGGGCAATAACATCTGCCACGTCTTTGCCAAAAAAGTCTTTTTTCTTAACTGACATTCATTTTCCTTGATCAGTCATGGCGCCCGATGCCGCTGACAGGAGAAGGTACGCCGAACAGGAGACGGCGGCCAGGGGCGCAAACAGTCTTTTCCCGACAGACAGCACAGTCTCAATGCCGGGTCTCAAAGCTTCAGGCTCAGTGTTTCTGGCGGTTGATCATCTGCTGCTGGAAAATGGCCAGCAGATTGTTGACAAACCAGTAAAGAACCAGGCCGGAAGCAAAATTAATAAACATAAAGGTAAAAATCACCGGCAGAAACATCATGATCTTGGCCTGGGTGGGATCGGCCGTGGTCGGAGTCATCTTCTGCTGGAGGAACATGGAGGCCCCCATGAGCAAGGTCAGGACAGGAATTCCGCCCAGATAGGGGATATCAAAGCCGATCCATAACCGGTCCGGGGCCGACAGGTCGGTGATCCAGAGCATGAACGGGGCGTGCCGGAGTTCAATGCACTGGAGCAGGACCTTATAGAGGGCAAAAAAGACCGGGATCTGCAGGACCATGGGCAAACAACCACCCAGGGGATTGACCTTGTAGGTCTTGTAGAGGTTCATCACCTCCTGATTCATCTTGGCCGGATCGCTCTTGTACTTCTCCTTGATCTTGACCATCTTCGGCTGCAGTTTCTGCATGTTCTTCATGGACTTCATGCCCTTCTGGGTAATGGGCCAGAAGATCGCCTTGAAGGTGACGGTTACCAGGATAATGGCAATGCCATAGTTTTTAAACACGCCATGCAGGACATTGAGGAGCCACAGGGTTGGCTTGGCCAGCACATCGAACCAGCCGAAATTAACCGCCCGATCCAGATTGTAGCCACTCTCCTTCAGCAAAGAGAGCTTCTTGGGGCCATAGAATGCCCGATAATGATAGACCTTTTCCTCACCGGGCTGCAGGGTATCCAGGGGACCGTCAAGCCGCATCTGGACCAGATCGCCCAGCTGCTGCATGACCACTCCCGTCACCTGGCCCGCCGCAGGAATGAGCGCACCCATGAAATACCGGTCGCCGTAGGCGGCCCAATCAACCCCGCCCTGGACAGTGAGCGGTCCATTTTCCAGGACCTTGGTCTTGTACTCCTCATACTGGCCATTGAGGTACAGGGACGGGCCCATGAACAGGAAGCGATTGGCCTGATTCACCTCGCCAAAGGGAAGGTTGACCTGATGCAGCTCGGCCGAACCCTGCAAGGCCTGATCCGAATTATTCGTGACCCGAACTTCCAGGTCAAAAAGATAGGAATCCCTGGCAAAGGAATAGACCCGTTCGATGGAAAGACCTGTGGTGGTCTGGGCGGTCATGGTCAGTTGACCATCACCAGCAATGGCTGTGGTCCCTTCCGGGGCACTGTAAAACAACTCACTGCCAGCCGCACTGCCCCAGGAAAAAGCCAGGGGGAAACCCTGATCGGCAACGGTCCGAACCAGCTGCATACCGGGCGAGTCCTTGGCAATATCCTCACGGAAATCCTTGAGGACAAAGCTACGCAGGGTCCCGCCGTCTTCTGAAACCACGGCCCGGAACAGATCCGTCTCCACTCCAATCTCACGGGCCGCCCGGTCCGGACGCACTCCCTGGGCCTCACCTGGCAACACAGCAGGTTTTGTCAGGGTCGCAACCGGAGAGGGCAGGGGTGCGGTCTGCGCAACCTGAGCCGCTGGCTGCTCAACGACTGCAACCGGTACCGGAGCGACGAAAAAATACTGATAACCGATAAGAATCAGGAAGGAAATAACAATGGCCAGAAAAGCACGATAGATATCCATGGATTTATCCGTGGTAAAATTCAAGTAGATTGCAGGACAACATCACCGATCGACAGCTGAACAAATGCCCATTCTGCACCAAGAAAAAAAGGCGGCGGCAACGATCAGCGGACCGGATCATGGCCGCCACGACAGAAAGGATGGCAGCGCAGGATGCGCCAGAGGGCCATCAGAGTGCCACGCCCGGCACCATAGCGTTCAATGGCTTCAATGGCATAGGCGGAACAGGTGGGGACAAAACGACAACTGGGCGGGAGCCAGGGAGAGATCAGCAGTTGATAGCCTCTAATCATTCCCTGCAGGATATTCTTGGCCACCAGGCTGACGCGGATCATATCAACCTCCGACGCTCAATTTCGCCGGGCCAGACCAGCCACGGTTGCATTGACCTGGGCAAGATCAGACGACGACCAGTCGGGACGAACCGTCAGCACGATATCAGACTGCTGGGGATACAGCTCACGATGCAAACGAAATGACTCCCGGACCAGACGTTTGATCCGGTTACGACGCACAACTCCCCGGAGCTGGCGATGGACGCTGATTCCAAGCCTGCTGTGCCCAAGATTATTGCCGTAATAAATCAAGCTGAAGCCGCTGCCGTGCAGACGCTTACCCTGCCTGTAGACCTGATCAAACTCCCTGCCCTTACGCAACAAATCGGACTTGGGAAGCTTGAGGCTGCCCACGCTGATCAGGCAGACAGACGTTTGCGGCCCTTGGCCCGACGTGAATTCAGAATAGCCCGCCCTGCCTTGGTGCTCATCCGAAGACGAAAACCATGGCTGCGCTTACGCTTCAGGTTACTCGGCTGAAAAGTACGTTTACTCATGACTCAACTCCCTATTCATGCCCATGCATGATTTTTTCATTCAAGACCAACGGGATAGATCCACAGGAATTCTTTAACTGATCCCATCCCGACCACTGGGGACTGCGCCACTGTGAGCATGTCCTTCCTGCACAGCACCCCAAAAACTACAAAAGAAAATTATTAACCACAAAACCTGCCTTCTGTCAAACATTTTCGCTCTCGACCAGAGCCTGTCACTTGCGCAACCGCAGCGCCTGTGCTACTCTTTTTTGCAACTATTCAGAGACAGTTGCCCCCTCGAATACAATTTTTTTTTGAAAGATCGACGTATAATAATTACCACCAGACAATCTGACTCACGCGCCAAGGGATCTGCCTGCCTGCAACGTGTAACGCGCCCCTGATATTTTTCCCGACAGGCACCTGCCCAGTTGCCCAACAGCCACAGGCCGAATCATCCAAACACTTCTCTTTGGACCCCACAAGACGATGACCACCACTCTCTACTCGGATATTAACTGGCAGGAACTGTGGCAGAATGCTCGCAGGCGCAAATCATGGAGCAGCAAGACCGCGACCGACTGGGACCAGAAGGCCCCCTCCTTTGCCCGGCGCAATCGATCCTCAGACTATATCGATCTGCTCATGGCCAGGCTCCCCCTTTCGCCGGGCCTGACCGTTCTTGATGCCGGATCAGGCCCCGGCACCCTGTCCCTGCCCATGGCTGGTCGTGTCAAAGCCGTCACCGCCCTTGATTACTCAGGCGGAATGCTCAAGATCCTGGAGCAGGAATGCCTCAAACAGGGTGTCAGCAACATCCGCCCGGTCCATGCCTCCTGGGAAGACGACTGGCAGACATTGAACATCGTAACCCACGACCTGGCCATTGCCTCGCGCTCTCTGGCCGTGGACGACCTGCAGGGGGCCCTGGAAAAGCTCAACGCCCATGCCAGTCAGGCCGTATACCTCACCGACCGGATTGCACCCACCCCCTTTGACCCGGCAGCCTTTGCGGCAGTGGGGCGCGAATTCGAATCAGGACCCGACTACATCTATACCCTCAACACCCTCTACTCCATGGGCATCCATGCCAATGTCGAGGTCCTGGCCCTTGACCATCAGCTGATCTTCCCCGACTTTGACCATGCCCTGGACTCCTATTGCTGGATGCTCAAAGACCTGAACCCGACCGAAGAACAACTGCTGAGCGCCTACCTCCGCTCACGGATCATCAAACAGGACGATGATCACCTCATTATCTCCCGTGAGCACCCCCCGCGCTGGGCCCTGATCTGGTGGAAAAAAGAGCACCATTCCGGCCGATAAAACCCCCTCCCCACAGACAGAGCTTGATAAAGAATACCATGGAACGCATCGACAACACAGACAACATGGACAGTTACGATATCGTGGTCATCGGTGCCGGGCATGCCGGTTGTGAAGCGGCCCTGGCCGCAGCCCGGATGGGCTGCCGAACCCTGGTGACCGTGATCAACGTCGACACCATCGGCGCCATGTCCTGCAATCCGGCCATCGGCGGTCTGGCCAAGGGCCATCTGGTGCGCGAGATCGATGCCCTGGGCGGTGAAATGGCCAGGAACATCGATGCCACCTCAATCCAGTTCCGCCGCCTCAATACCAGCAAGGGTCCGGCCGTGCGCTCCTCACGGGCCCAGGCCGATCGCCTTCTCTACCGTCTGCGGATGAAGGCAGTGATGGAGGCCCAGGAGAATCTCGACATCCGCCAGACCGTGGTCGACTCGCTCATGGTCGAAGAGGGCCGGATCGTCGGGGTCCGGACCTCGCTGGATGAGGAGATCCGCACCAAGGCCGTGGTGGTGGCCACCGGCACTTTTTTAAATGGCCTGATTCATATCGGCCTTAAGAATTTTCCGGCCGGGCGCATGGGCGACACCCCCTCCACCAGCCTGGCCGCCTGGTTCAAGGAAACCGGATTCCAGATGGGCCGGATGAAGACCGGCACCGTCCCCCGGATCGATGCGGCCAGTATCGACTACTCCGAGCTCGAGGCCCAGCACAGCGATCAGCCACCGGCCTACTTCTCTTTCGGCAGCAGCGGCGGCTACACCCTGGCGCAGCGCCCCTGCCACATCACCTATACCAATGCCGCCACCCACGAGGCCATCCGGGCAGGGATTCACCAGTCACCCATGTACAGCGGAATCATCAAGGGCGTGGGGGCCCGCTACTGCCCATCCATTGAAGACAAGGTGATGCGTTTTCCCGAGAAGGATCGTCACCAGATTTTTCTTGAGCCCGAGGGGCTGGAAACAACCGAGGTCTACCCCAATGGCCTGCCCACCAGTCTGCCGCTATCCACCCAGATCGCCATGCTCCGCAGCATCAAAGGGCTGGAAAAGGTACGGATCATCCGCCCGGGCTATGCCATCGAGTATGACTACGTCGATCCGCTGGAACTGAAACCCTCTCTTGAGACCAAACGAGTCCCCGGCCTGTTCCTGGCCGGGCAGATCAATGGCACCTCGGGCTATGAAGAGGCCGCGGCCCAGGGCCTCATGGCCGCAATCAACGCCGTCCACCTGGTGCGAGGCCAGAAGCCCCTGGTCCTGGACCGCTCCCAGGCCTACATCGGCGTCCTGATCGACGATCTTGTCACCCTGGGCACCAAGGAACCCTACCGTCTGTTTACCTCTCGGGCCGAGTACCGGCTCCTGCTACGGGAAGACAATGCCGACAGCAGACTTTCGGCCATCGGCCATGATATCGGTCTGCTGAACCATGAAGATTTCAGCCGGTTCCAGACCAAGGAGGCACAGAAAGAGGCCGGAACCAGGCTCCTGGAGACAAACTTCCTCAGGCCCTCGCCGGCCCTGAACCAGGGCCTGGCCAGCATGGATTCATCTCCTTTGAAACAGAAATGTTCACTGGCCGACATCCTTCGCCGCCCCGAATTGACCATCGACCACCTGACCCGCCTTGATCTGGACGAGGATCTCTGCCAAGCCCTGACTGAACTGGCCGCCTCTCCGGTCCGGGATGGGGTACAGCTGCAGATCAAATTCCAGGGCTATCTCCAGCGTCAGGACGAGCAGGTGGCCCGCTTCCGCAAGATGGAACACACCACTCTGCCCGAGGATCTTGACTACAGTTCTCTGTCAGGCCTTTCGGCAGAGGTTGTAGAAAAGATGTCACGCGTCAGGCCCAGGAGCCTGGGACAGGCCTCCCGCATCTCAGGGATCACCCCGGCCGCAATCTCCATCCTCCAGGTCCACCTCAGAAAGCGAAAAGGGGCATAAGCCCTTGAGCTACCACCAGCACAGCGCCGACCAGGGCTCCCTTCAACCCAACTGCCAACCACCCAGACCATGATCCCCTTCCCTCACATCGACCCGGTCATCTTCTCCATGGGCCCCCTGCAGGTCCGCTGGTACGGACTGATGTATGTCCTGGGCTTTGCGGCCAGCTATTTCCTGGTCCAGCAGCAGATCCGCCGCCACGACTGCCGGGACCTGGCCCCCCATTTTGAAAACCTCAATCTGGTCCTGATTCTTTCGGTCATTGTCGGCGGCCGCCTGGGGTATGTCCTGTTCTACAACCTGGCCTATTACCTGCGCCACCCCTTGGAGATTCTGGCCACCTGGGAGGGAGGAATGAGCTTTCACGGGGCCTGCCTCACGGTGATCATGAGCGGCTGGTTCTTTGCCCGCCGCTACCAGATCAACTTCTGGCGCGGGATCGACCTCTACATCGTCACCATCCCCATTGGCCTTGGTCTGGGACGGTTGGGCAATTTCATCAACGGCGAACTCTTCGGGCGGCCCACAGACCTGCCCTGGGGCATGATCTTCCCCGGTGGCGGCCCGATCGCCCGCCATCCCTCACAACTCTACGAGATGCTCCTGGAGGGGCCGATCCTCTTCCTGATCCTCTGGAGCCTCAGAAAACGGCCCTGGCAACCAGGGTCCACCTGGGACCATGGACGACTGCTGGCCGTTTTTCTTTTTTGTTACGGGACGTTCCGCATCCTGGTCGAGTTCGCCCGTGAGCCTGATCACCAGATCGGCCTCTTCCTGGGGACCATCTCCATGGGCCAGATTCTCAGCTCCCTGATGATCGCGACCGGCGCCCTGATCTGGGTGATTCGCAGAAAGGGATAACCAGCATCCCGGGCTACGGTTGAGGTTTCCACTCAGGCCAGTGACTTCACCCCCCATCCTCATCCGCCGCTCATGGACAAAATCGCTCACGACACCTTCAGCTCGAGCATGACCGGACAGTGGTCTGACCCCATCACGTCATTCAGAATGGCGGCATCGACAATCCGGTCAACGCTGGCCGGATCAATGAAAAAATAATCAATTCTCCAGCCGATGTTTCGCTCCCTGGCCCGACTGCGATAGCTCCACCAGGTGTAAAAATCAGGCCCCGGGTTACGACTGCGGAAGGTATCAATCCACCCGCCGGCCACATAGTCATCCATCCAGGCCCGCTCGGCCGGCGTAAAACCGGGATTGCCGGTATTTGACTCAGGATTGGCCAGGTCAATCGGCTGGTGGGCGACATTGAAATCACCACAGGTCACCACGGTTTTCTCCCGGGCCAGTCGATCAACAAAGTCATGGAAACAGCGATTGAAATCGCCCTTCAAGTCCAGCCGGGTGAGATCATGACGGGCATTGGGGAAGTAGGCGTTGACCAGGAAAAAATCAGCGAACTCCAGAGTCAGGACCCGGCCTTCACTGTCAAAACGATCATCAGCCAAACCAGTGATCACCCGCCTGGGCTCCTGCCGACTGTAGATGGCCACCCCGGAATAGCCCTTGCGCTCGGCCGAATGAAAATAGGCATGATAGCCCTGCAACTCCAGGACCTCGACCGGCAGCTGCTCGGGCAGGGCCTTGATCTCCTGCAGGGCCAGGACATCCGGAGCCAATTCCCGGGCCCAGTCAACAAACCCCTTCTTGGTCACCGCCCGCAGACCATTTACATTCCACGAGACCAACCGAAGCCCCTTCTGCCGCCCCCTGGCCTCCACGGCAGTCGGCCGTCCCTTGCGCGGGACCACCCCGATCCTGGGACAGTCTGGTGCCAGGACACACGCATCACAATGCGGGCCCACCGGCCGACAGATCGATTGCCCAAAGGCGACCAGAAGCGAGTTGATCTCAATCCAATGTTCATGAGGCAGCTTTTTCCGCAGGGCCTGCTCGGTGGCCTCAGGGGAGGTGGTCTCCACATAGCCCCAGATATTCATGATCCGGTGGACATGGGTGTCGACACAGATAGCAGGTATCTGGAAGGCCTGGGCCAGGACCAGGTTGGCGGTCTTACGTCCGACCCCGGGCAGTGAGAGCAACTCATCCATGGTCCGGGGAATCTTGCCATCAAACCGCTCAAAGAGAATGGCGGGCAGCTGGCTCAGGTACCTGGCCTTGTTGCGGAAGAAACCCACTGGCCGAATGAGCTTTTCCAGGTTTTCCTGGTCCAGCCGCGCCAGGTCACCAACGTTGTTCGCCCGGGTAAAAAGGCTTTCGGCTGCTCGAGCTGTCACTTCATCCCGGGTCCGCGCTGAGAGAATGGTGGCCACCAGGATCTTGAACGGATCTTTGGTCTGCACCGCAATGAGATCTACCACCGGCACTGCCTGTCCCGCCACAGCCTCTCTGATCCGGCTCAAAGCCGGGCCAATTTCAATACCCATCACACCTCCATACATCTCTGCGTCACCTGCGCGCATTTTCGTCTTATGTATGACAACAACTCTGCTTGCGCAGCCCACTCACCAGCGCCCGCTCACTCCAAGCTAATACATGCAACCCAAAACCAACCGGTTCGTCCTGAAAAAAACGTCAGGAACTATCCAGGGGGCCGATCAACCCATGGGCACCTCGTCCCAGTACGTGGGTGTCAATCATCGTGGTGGAGATATTGACAGAGCCCAAGATATCCTGGATCATCCAAATATCATGCCCGGTCTCCAACACCACCTGATTACATCCCGAGGGAAAAGACAAGTGTAAAACTCGCCGACAGCAAGGAGTGCACCATTCAGCACATGGTCGCAACGAGCTTCTGGCATCCCAACGATACACCCATGTCGGCACAGCAGTTGACAAAAGCTCTCGTTGGCAAACTGCCGGAGTTTTCTCAGGACGAAGACGAACTGCGGGCCATCTGGAGTCGTCCGGATACCCGCAGAAAGTCGCTGAAGGGTCTTGCCGATACAGGCCTTGGCAAAGAGCAACAGGCCGGAATACAGAAGATCATCGATACCGGGAAGAGTGGCCCCTTCGACGTGCTGGCCCATGTCGCCTCTGCCATCACTGACCTGGGTCGGCCGGAAGAAAGGATTGGGCATGCATTTGCAGAGTATCAGATGTATCTGTATCAGGGGCTGGCAAGAGCAGCATAAGACAGACCAATGACATACAAAATCACAGGCGCACGGCCCCGGGCGACTTATCCTTCTGACAATGTCTCTTTTCTTGACATACGCATCACCCCTGGCTACAATCTAGACAGACTAGACAGAAAAACACAGCAGGAGGTGTAATTATGGGAAATGTATGGCAACTGCAGGATGCAAAAAACAAATTTAGTAATTTGGTAGATAAGGCCCACCAAGACGGCCCCCAAGTTGTCACAAAGCATGGTAAAGAATCTGTCGTAATAATTGCTATCGAAGACTATCAAAAACTCAATAAGCCCATGTGTGATTTAGTATCTTTTTTTAAGAACTCTCCCCTCTCTAACATAAACCTTGACCTCGCGAGAGACAAAAGCCGTTCAAGAGATATAGAATTATGAAATACCTACTGGACACCTGCGTCATCTCAGAAATTATACGCCCCAAACCATCCACAAAAGTCACCAAATGGATCAAAAATGAAGATGAGAGTAATTTTTTTATCAGTGTTTTGACAATTGGTGAACTTCACAACGGTATTGAAAAACTCGATGAATCGAAAAGAAAGGAAGAGTTACATAATTGGGTAGAGAATGATCTCAAAGAAAGATTCTGGACAAGAATCATCGACATTGACTTACAAACTGCGATGATATGGGGGAAAATTCAAGGGAGGACGGAGCGAGTTGGTAAACCAATGCCCGCCATTGATTCTCTTATTGCCGCAACAGGCATTACCCATCACTTAACAGTAGTAACCCGCAACATTTCAGATATGAAAGAGAGCGGAGTAGCACTCCTTAACCCATGGGAACAATGAGATAAAACAACACTCTTTCTGTAAATTCGTTTTCCTTTCGTCCTTTCAATTTAATTCTGCAGTAGCGCTGTCAGCCGAAAACATCAAGGCCAAGGCAGGAATCAGTGCTAGGGAGTGTCTGTCCATAAATGAGCAATTTTGGTCAAGATCAAGGCATGCGAAAAAAATAAGCGCAGGCATATGTTTGATATTCCGAGCATTATTTTTTGAGCATAACGCCGATATCTCTCTGTGACCAGTTAAATCGACTCCGACACTAAGGTTATCTCTTTATTTCTCTAAAGATTCTAGCATGTTAATAAGCTCGCCAGGCGTGTATATTGGTATAGTTGATTTCTTAAATCCGGAAATATCTCTCGTTACAATATATTCAACACCTGCATGGCATGCGGCTTCGTGTAATACTGAATCTTCGAAATCTGTAAATTTTGGATTGAGTGCTTTTTCAAGCACTAAGCGATTGACGGGAGCAACTTCAAATAAAGAAAGAAGTGCCTGGATGTGTTGAATTGCCTCTTTTGGGCTCAGCGATTTTGTAATTAGGTAGTGTATTGCTGTTATTGTTGTGGCACATAAAAAACCAATAATTTCAGAGCGTTCAACTTTTGACAATAGGTAAGAAGCATCATCGGCAAAAGGCTCCCTGTCGAGAAGAACGTCAAGAATAACATTGGTATCAAATAAAATTTTCATAAATATTTGTTTTCTAAATGTTTTCTATAAGTTTCTTCCGAAACTTTTTCACCCCGAATTATTCCTTTAAGCGACAAAACTGTAGGGGTGAGTTTGTGTCGTTTTTCAGATTTTTCGTTTTTGATAATTGTGAAAAGGTCAGCGACTATTTTAGAAATTGACTTGCCACTTCGAGCAGAATATTGCTTCGCCGACTCAATTAATTTATCGTCCATTCTCAAAGTTAATTTCGTATTCATGGTACCCCCTAAATAGTCAATGACGTATCTTGTGTAGTGTCATTATACGTACAGACTATTTAAGTGTCAAGGTTTAGGTTCTCATGGGTGATTTTTTTTGAGATAATGATAAAGGTCACTTGTGCCGCCACCAGACCTTGCCGCGTCAGCGCCGCAGACGTTCTCGGCGTCAAGTGAACCGCCTGGTTGGCCTTTTGTTTTTTTATCGGGGGTTGGTCGGGGTTGGTCGGGGGTCGGACCAAGATTCTCTCTTGATTATTCTATAGTTAAATCCAAAGAATACGTATTTCCTGTGCTTAAAACTATATTTTCAGGGGCCGAATGGGCATTGTAAGTAGCCCCAAGCTCTCTCAGTTCGTAATGGCCACTCGTTTCTCTCGTCTTTCGCCCCCTTGGCCCTATGTGAAGTTTTTTCCTGACTTTATCAACGAACGTCTCACTGCCAACAGCAATAGCGTCTGTCCATTCGGGTTCGCGCGCATTCACTCGCTTATGATGAATGGATTCTTCTACCCATAAACGGTGCTCTTTTCGAAGTTGTTCATCACTTCCCAGACCACAGCAGGCAATTAGCTGTTCTCGGTTAATAAGTGAATATCTTTGCGGTGGGTTTTGGATTTCATTGTAACCGCCATGCGCCCATAAAGAAGGATGCGGAACTCAACTACTTACACAACATGCATATCGGCATTCCGCTATCATATCAGAGACTTATCGTGGCCCGACCCCAAGCCGAGCGAGCGCCGAGAGAGCGGTTTATAACTTGGAAAGAAGAGCCTCTTTTGTTCCAGTTGAATGCCTGGTTAGCCCCTGTTTTTATTGACTTTTTAGATAGCTTTTTAGGTCTCTATAGTAGTTTTCATGAGGGCCAAGCATTACAAGTTCCAGATTCTCATTTTGCAGCCTGTAAGCAAGGAGATAGAGGCTGGAATAGATTTTGAATTTATGTACCAATACACCTCTGAGGTCTCCTTTTTTTTCAACCCCGATGGCTGGGTCTTTGACTATTTTTTTTACTTCTCCGTCTAAAATTATTTTCTCTTTTATATTTAGCTTCTTGACTTTTCTTTGGAATGATCTGGATTGTAAAATTTTCATAGAACCTACCCAAATTTATATTCAGTAAGGTCGCCATGTTCTAACTCTTCAATACCAATTAAAATTTCTTTTATTAAATCGTAAGTTAGGTCTGGATTTTCTTCTGCACACTTACCGATTCTTGCCCAATGTTCAATTTGGCCAGTAATTGAACGGTGATCGACTCTACTGTACTTACGAGCTTCTTGGACTAATTCTTCTGATACTCTTACTGCTGTTGCCATGACTATATACCTCCATAATTTGAGTTTATATAATCAAAATACTACATAAAGTTGCAAAACGCAACGTTATGGGCTCTTTATGCTTCGGGGGCTAACGATTTGAATCAGTAGAGCAAAAAAGAAGCTCGATTTAACGTGATAGCAACGTATCCACGGAATTTTATTACTTGATTGAAAGTGCCTTTTTTGTTCCACTGAATTCGCTGGTTCGGCGCATTTGCCGTTTGATTTCTATATTGCCCATTTTGACCCCAAAATCAACAATTCGGTCTAATGATTTCAACTACTTACACAACATACATATCGGCATTCCGCTATCATATCAGAGACTTATCGTGGCCCGACCCCAAGCCGTAAATGTGATATGCCAAACTTGTCCTGGAATATGATGGCGGTTGGCTCTAGCCATATCAGGTTATTCCTTAAAGCCGTCATTCTTCCCCGGAAAAGGGCATTCTAAGATGCGTTTGCACCCCCACAGAAACCACATTTGTCACTATATCAAAAGGTTATCTTGGTCCGACCCGATTTGGTAAAAAACCGGGCTTGTTCAACCATGGATAAGATTGTGGATCGCTGCGCACTCACAATCTATCCTTATTCGTTATGCACTCTACCAATTACGTGTTTTTGGGTCAGTATGTTCACGGAATTCATTAGATAGCTTTGATACAAGTTCCTCATTAGCTAATCCCTCTCCTCGGATTGCTAGCAATTGCAATGGGGCTTTAGATCTGCTGTGACCATCGAAAAGCAAAGCCATCTGTTTGTCCCGATTTTCAACAAGCTTGTAGTTCAGAAGATATCTTTCGTGTACATGTTTACTTTCATCGTCAATCACTTTTCGGAATTCTGTCAAAGCTTTCGTACAGAATTCTTCGATAGCTTTCTCCTTTATTTCTTTGAATATCTTCCAATCAGATTCTTTCATGTAAGTTCTTTATAGTGCATAACGTCCTGCATCACCAGCGGCCCACCCAAACTTTACGCGTCAGCGCCGCCGCGCTTCTTGCCGTCTGGTGAATGCAATTGTTCGGTGATTATTCCAGGAATCTCAAATGTAATGTGGCCATCCCTCCATACGGGGATTTTGTATTTATTTTTTCTTGCGTCTTCGGCAACCTTTGCAGCTGCCCTTTTTAAGGCTTTCAACCCAAGTTCTGCATATTTATTGTGTTTTTTCATAAAGTTACTCCGATTCAGAGATAATAGCAGGTATATCACCTGACGTGTCAAAAATAGCCCATGAGTCAGCCAATGGTTTATAAAGCGTATTGAAATTGTCCCAACTTCTTTCATAACGTCGTCTAATATCTTGCTCTGGGACATTATGTCCACCTTTAGCTACCCTCAGTTTCACACGTTCTATTGCAAAATCGACTGATGGAAGCTTAAAAAAATAAATGACGATTTCATATCCTTGCCTTTTCCATTCATTTATCTTCTTGCGGTATCCTTTGCCGCTAAGTGTTGCCTCGAAAGCAAATGATTCATTCTTCCTTATGCATTCATTGATATGCTGAATCATTAGTCTGCCGGCCTCTATGGCCATTTTGGCTGGTTGAAAAGGTGCCAGACCTGAGGCAATAAGATCAGCATTGATAAAATTAAGACATTCTGCCTCAATTGGGAGAAATTCATTTGCGAAGGTTGTTTTTCCTGCTCCGTTGGGACCAGCCAATATATAACATTTTTTCGTCAAAATCTTTATTCCTTATCCTTTCTTTATAGAATTTTTAGGTTCGTTGTGCTCTCGTTTGAAGTAACTTAATTTTCCAAAAAGTGCATAGTATTGGTCAAGATGATTGTCGTCTTCAGAACGAGTTAAGCTGGGAGCTAAAATCTCTTCTCCATAATCAACTTTTCGGGGGGAATGTTCATGCAAAAGGTTTAGGCAAAACCTTTTGCTTTCTTCCCATAACTGAACATCAAAATGACCCATGTGGTCATCGTATTGGGCGGGCATGTCAACTGTCTTTTTGTCTTTCCAATATGGTCGGGAGACTGGTGCGCCTTGAGGCGTGAACAAAGTAACTAATGCGTTTGTTTCGTCTTTTTTTCTAATTTCCAGCCGGTAGCTTTCCTCATCAATCCAGTTTCCGACGTATCTATCAATATCATATTTCATTGTTATATCTCCACCGAACGTTGAAGCTGTGCGGCGCAAACGAAGCGCAGCGTAGTTTGCGTCCGAACGAGCGACTTGTTAGGCGGATTTTTCATTTTGCCTGATATGTGCAAACGAGACCCATGCCTTTCGACTATTCATGGCTTGGCTCCATCTGCCACTCTTCATTTTCGAACGAAAGTGTTTTTCAAGAGGCCATGCAGGCATTCTTTAGAATATGCTTTTTGAAGTAAGGCACTGACCTTTCCACATGTTTCAAAATAATCAGGTAATAGTTTTTTAGTCAGATTTTTGTCTCCAGAACTTTTTGCATTTAGCAGGATCTTGGCAACTTCATAACTCTTCTTATATGATGTATCAAGTTCATTATACAACTCAATTTCGACACTCTCTGAAACCTCAAATAAAAACTTTCCCACCGGACTATCTTCTGCTTCAAATGCCACAATTCTCACATTTTCACTTTCCATATATAGGGATGAATATATTTTACGGTTCCAGTCGGAAAAATCGATTATTGCCTTGTAAATTTGACCATGTTTCATGATGTCCCAGACACGTTTTTTATTTATAAACTCAATGAATAATGAAAGCTCCAATGGCTTGCTGATATAATAGCCCTGTATGTGATCGCAACCGATACCCATCAAATACTTCATGAGAGAATCGGTTTCTACACCTTCAGCAACAGAATTCATATTAAGCTGGTGAGCAAGATTTATGCTGTGATCCAGTAAGGTAAGACCATCAGGTGTGGACATTGCCTGACTCGTCATCGTCTGGTCTATTTTTAATGTATTAAATGGTAAATTTTTTAATTTTTCAAATGTAGCATGCCCCGTACCAAAGTCATCAATAGCAAGCTCAATGCCATTTGATTTCAGTTCGGCTATATCCATTAGACGTTCAATGCTTAGTTCCAGGGCAGAGCTTTCTGTTAATTCGATTTTTATTTTAGAATGGTCGACACCAGAATCAGTAACAAACTTCAAAAACGCAGGAACAAAATCTTCCTGGAGCATGTCTTTGGAGGATATGTTTAATGATGCAACTATCGTATTATCCTCCTGGTGTATCTTTTTCAGGTCCTCCAGAAAACGGGGTATCATCGCTTTTGTTATCTCGGTTATAAAACCGGTCAGCTCTGCATAAGGTATGAAGTCCCCGGGTGGAATCAGATTGCCTTCGTCTTTCTTCCAGCGGATAAGTGTTTCTGCTGCATCAATCTTGCCTGTCCTCAGTGAGAGTATGGGCTGATAAAAAAACAGAAATTCATCGTTTTCCAGGGCGTCAGATAGAACTTTTTCTGTTAATTTATGATCGGTCATTTGGAAACCCTCGATTTATTGATACGCCGTCGCAGTAGGACCGCCAGTTACCTGACGCCCCCTGCACAGATCCCGGCGAGCGGTTTTCCCGCACCGGGCTCTTCAATCATACTCACTCGCGCAGAAGTACAGGCTCTCACGCAAGCCCCCGATTCAATTCAGCCTTGCTGGGTTGGCTGGGTTCTGGAAAGGCGTATGCCGCCAGTACCCGCTTGATCCCGTCCCAAGTCAGGCTGCGCCTCTGACTCCTTCGATTCAACCACTTATATAGCAATTTGATCGCCTCCCGGTAAAATATCCACAACGAGGTCATGTTCCCGACAGCACGGAAGTAATTGTAATGCCCCCGCACCTTACGGATCATCGTCGGTATCAATATTTGTAAGGGGTAATGCCGGTGAGTCTTGACCCACTCCTTGCAGGCTTTAATGCTCGCTCGCAGTTTCTTTCTGGCCGTCCGCCGCCACACCCTTGGTGCTCCTTTGGTATCAGCTTCCCAATAAAACTCAAAGCCGAGAAAGGTGAACCGACGGGTGCGGGTCGGATGAAAACGACTGAAGCGGTGGATACAGGTCTTTTCAGGGGCCACCTGCAGGCTGAATTTTGCCAGCCTGGTGGGGAGCGTCCGATAAAACTGCTCCGCTTCATCTTGGTACTGGAAGGCACAGACAAAATCATCAGCATAGCGAATGATGTGGGCCTGCCCACGACAGTAAGGCTTGACCACCCGTTCAAACCAGTGATCCACCGCATAATGGAGGTAGATGTTCGCCAGAATTGGCGAAATCACCCCTCCTTGTGGGGTCCCGGTCTGTGGATGAATCACTGAGCCATCACGCTCCAATATTCCCGCTTTCAACCAGCTATCGATGAGTCCGAGAAACGGTTTGTCATCTACCCGCTCTTCGATCATCCTCAGCAGCCAATCATGGTCTATGTTGTTGAAGAAGCCTTTGATGTCGGCCTCGACCACATAGCCATAGCTGCCAAATTGAAGTTCGAAGGTAAGGTCTTTGACCGCCTGCTGGGCGCCAATCTTTGGCCGATAGCCATAGCTGGCAGGATGGAAGTCCTGTTCAAAAATGGCTTCCAAGAGCAGACGTGCCGCCCCTTGGAGTAACCGGTCTTCTACAACCGGGATTCCCAGAGGGCGCTCTTTACCATTTCCCTTCGGGATGTACTTGCGTCGAATCAACCGACTTCGATATTCATCCCGTTTCAGGCGCTCTACCAGGCGCTTGATATTCTCACCCAGATTTTCTCTATACCGGGCGATGGTCACCTTGTCGACTCCAGGTGCTCCCCGTTTGTTCAGGTTGCCCCAGGCCTCATACAACAGTGATTCATTCAAGCTCCCGTAAAGGTTTTGGAATCGGTGGGCTTTCGCAGTTCCCGCCTTGATGGATATTCTCTGCAAGAAGGTTGGCTCGACGTGCTCCGGCCCGACTTTGTCCGGCGCGAGTTGCCTTTGCAGACTGTGTATGACTGTCACCCCCTTCCCCATGTGATCGGCCCTACCGTCTCCGAGTACTATGAGGTGATCCGACTCCCTTGCCACCTTCGGCTGCTTCTCCCTTTGGAGGGGTTCAGCGCGCCTACCTGTATCGGGCGTATCATGCAGATTTCGATTCAAGCCTGTCTCTGTCTCCCGGTTTCCCTTTCGTGTCTCCATGCTGTAATCCATTCTACACGCCGTTCCTCTCAGGAGCGACAAGGGTCTCCCGCGTTCATGACGCATCTCTTGTTACATGCCGTAGCTTGAGAACTCCGCTGGCTCTTACAGGGCTCACCATAACGCCCTGCTCGTTTAGGTTTCACGCACGTTACAACGCTGACCAATCCAGAACGGCTTTTCGAAGCGATACCAGCTCTAAGGGGCTGCGACCCCATCCGGCCTATAACATTCCCTGTGTACGCTTCACCTCTCTTGTTCGCAGGCAACCGCAGACTATATCCGCAATCACCGCTCCGCCAGAGGCGCAACACTCGGTAATGGTGGGTGGTTAACCCTTTCCATGTCAGGACTTGCACCCGACAAGATGCGCCACGCTTTGCGCGGCGCACCAACGACTAGGGTAACAGGGCGGCGCGCTTATTGCGACGCTCCTTGTTGACCCACTTGTTAGCATTTCTTGCCTTCGCCCCCTGACTGCTTCATATAACTCTGCCAGTTAGTGTTCTCCTTGGAAATCAAGCCTTCTACTCTTTCAACCAAAAGCAGGAACGGTTCTTCTTCGTTGTAAGGCGAGGCACCAGTAAGAAATAGATATTTTTCATGACGAAGTGTTTCGCATGTTGTGCGGTATTCAAGCCAGTTTTCTTGAAATTGATACAAGCCAAGGATTGCTGTTGCCGTTGCAATAGCAAGCCCAAGAAGCCCTACAGCAATTTTTAAAAATAAGGTACTCTCATCCATGAACCCAGACAAGAATGGAATGGTTGCGGAAGCAACTATAATCAGAACCTGGAGCCGCTTGAACGCTTTTTGGCTTGAGATGCTCTTCCTGTCATACCAATCAATTTGGTTTTCAAGCCTATCTTCCAGATATTTTTCTTCATCCAATTGACTAGGCATTATTCACACGTCCTGTTGTAGGAAAAACGCTCACGTGGATTGACAATAAGATTCTGTTTGTCAAAACGCGCATTCCAAGCTTCATCAATAATATTTTCGAGGCTTTTTGAGCTTGATGGATATTTATAAAATTTAGAATATTCTGAGTCTACATTTAGTTGAACTCGATTAGGCAACGTCTTATAAGATTCCCATAATTGAATCGCCACTACACCATTTGGATAACCATCTGCTGGGTTACGAAGAGAAGCCTGAACCTCCCAATCAACAAACCTTCTTGCCCATGTGCATTTTCCAATAAGTACAATTGTGACTGTGGAATCTTGCAGATAAAGCTGACGGATTCTTTGCATGACGTAATCTGTATTGTCCGAATCGATTATGTCATCTTCCATTTTTAGCCCTCTGCGAATAAAACTGCCTGAGAATGTTTCGCAAAATTTATCTACTGCAGCTTTATCAGCCGAGTTGTATGACAGAAAACATTTATGTGACATTTTTTCCTCCTTCTGAATGCTAACCGTTCACATAAGGGGCGCCGCGGTAGCGGCGTCCCAGCGAGCGATAGCGAGCGTACTTGATGTGTTTGTTAGGCTATTGTTTATCAAAAACATAAATAGCTTTTCCACTAGCCTGCTTTCCAGTTCTATTATTCATAGCCCCAACACCGACTACTGGCGCCCGCGTTGTGGCTGTTGGCACAGTAACAATACCTGAGCTACCAACATTAAAACTTCCTACATCATCCAATAAGATTCCATTGGCCCCGAGTTTTGCTGCCTCAATCTTAAGATTTTTTATTGCAATATCCTGAAGTGCTTGCTTGCTCATAAAGTCATGAGCGGCATCTGCAGTAATTAAGGCGATCACTTCATATTTTTGTGGTGGCTCAATGTAGATTTCTACTTGATCTGGCGTTATTGCTGGCCTTTGCTTTCCAACGACCAGGGAAGTTTCGTTAGTAACTGCGCACGAGCACAGGAAAAGGGATAAACACATCAATGTAAGTTGTTTCATTGCTACCTCACTATTAGCCTAAAGTGTATTAGGCAGAATGAGCTGGTATGGCACTATGCAGATTCTGTCTATTGACTTATTTCTTGTTGTATGTAATTTTTTTCTGTGAAGATGAATAATGCCTCCATCTCATCTGGATAATCACATTACTACTTGAGGATATATTATGCGGCGCGGAAAAACAATGGTTGCAAGTAAAAATGTTGATGATTTCTGGGGAAGATACCTGGATCTGCTGGATCAGCATGGGGTTAAAGAAAAAGTAAAACGTTGGTATGTGAAGCGGGCTGAGGCCTTTATAAGGTCTGCTCGGGGCCGGAAACTGATTGATCATACCGCTACTGATGTGAATTATTACTTGGAGGAGCAGGGCCGGAAAGAAGGGATAGCGGGATGGCAGTTCCTGCAGATTGTTGATGCTATACAGATTTTATTGCAAACGGCCAATGCCTCCTGGCGCTCTGAGGTCAACTGGGAGTATTGGCGCAACTCCGCTCATAATTTGTCTGAGACTCATCCGACCATTGCAAGAGGGAACGGGGTTCTGCCCAGTACCCGGCCGGTTGGACGGGCGCCGTTGCTGGATGCAGTCCGTACCCGTCATGGCCAGATCCTGGATGAACTGGTTGTCGTTCTTCGTCAGAGAAACTATTCCATTCGCACTGAACAGACCTACCTTGGATGGGTCTGCCGGTTTTTACGTTTTATCGGGGAGCGGGATGTCGCCGCGGTGGGCGAGGCGGAAATTTCCTCTTTTTTACAGGACCTGGCCGTACGGGGACAGGTGGCGGCCAGTACCCAGAACCAGGCATTAAACGCCTTGATTTTCTTTTTCACACAGGTACTCAAGCGCGAGATCGGGTCTCTTGGTGAGTTTGTTCGAGCAAAAAGACCGAAACGCTTGCCGGTGGTCTTGAGTCGGGCGGAAGCGAGTGGGCTCTTGCGGGAGTTGCAACAACTCAGCCCACTTCATTATTTGATGGCCGCCTTGCTATACGGCACCGGGATGCGACTCATGGAATGCGTGCGCCTGCGGGTGCAGGATGTGGATTTTGACCAGAACCAGATCATGGTTCGTGCCGGGAAGGGACAGAAGGATCGCGTGGTCCCACTGCCCCAGAGTCTGCGTCAGCTGCTGGTCGAACATCTCGGCCAGAGGCGTCGCTTGCACCAGGATGATCTGGCTCAGGGCCTGGGGGATGTTTTTCTGCCCGACGCTCTTGCTCGAAAATATCCCAATGCCCCCAAAGAGTGGATCTGGCAATATGTCTTCGCCAGTGGTAGGCTTTCTGTGGATCCTCGAAGCGGCGAGACCCGGCGCCACCATATCCATGAAAACGGTTTGCAGAAGAGCATCAAAAAAGCGGCCCTGGCGGGCTCAATGACGAAGAGGGTCAACTGTCATGCCCTGCGCCACAGTTTTGCTACCCATCTGCTGGAAAGCGGCCATGATATCCGGACCATCCAGGAACTCCTGGGGCACGCCGATGTCTCCACCACGATGATTTACACCCATGTACTGGGGCGCGGTGGTCATGGGGTGACCAGCCCCCTGGATACTCTGTAGCTTTCTTTTCAATTGCATAATGCCACCATCAGTCAAACCTGTTATGAATAATTGATTGTGTCACTCTTTCCATTAACAAAACTGAGGCTTCCCCATGCGGAATTTATCTCTGGCACTCATGTTCACAATTGCCTTAGCAGGTTGCGCTGCAACCCCAGCTGCCTCCAAGCCCTCTGTCTACAAACCAATCCAACCAACAGCACAACCATTCAGCCCCGAACAGACGGTACAGACAGCAGCAACAACCGCAGCTGCACTGCAGACATCGTCAACTGAGGCGGTCAGGGCCCGGGCCACGGGGACGCCTGAGGATGCGCGACGGCACATCCTGCGTGGAATGGCAGCCATCGAAATGGCCAAATCTAATGATGATATGGCCTTGGCGGAAGATGATCATGGCGAGCACCAGATCCCTCCAGACACGAATCGACAATATCCGGATTGAGCTGGGGTCCTGTCCGTAGAACCAGTGTACATCTGGGCCAATATACTGAGCTTAACAAACCATGAAACTCCGGCACGTCGGCCTGATTTCCACTTCAGGCCCGACCGCCTTTCAGACAAACCACATCAAGACCAACAACAGGGGGCCTGAAATGAACTCATTGAAGAAAAAATACAGGTTATGGCACTGCTTGGCTCTGGCTTTTATCCTGCCTGCAATCGGTTTAATAACGATGACTCAGGCGGTTGCCGCAGATGATTCAGTGGCCTGTACCGATTGCCATGATGACAAGCAGGGGGCCCAATATGTCCACAGCCCGGCAGGAGAGGGCGAATGTCTTGTCTGCCATGAGCCCGAACCCGCTCATCTTGAAGAGGGCGGTCCCGGCGGCATGGAGACCAATCGGACGGCCTCGGCCTGCGCCCAATGCCATGATGACATGGCTGGCGGCAGCACCATTCATCCCGCCCTGGAGATGGATGGTGAGTGTATCCAATGCCACAATCCCCATGGCTCCTCATTTGAGAAATTTCTGGTAACATCGGCCAATAGCCTCTGTCTGGAATGTCATGATCCAGTGGCAACCGGGGCGGCTACAGGGTCACAACACCTGCCGGTCACCGACGAAAGAGGTTGTCTGAACTGTCACAATCCCCACTCAAGCAACCAGGCAGCACTGCTCACCGCAAGTCCCAAGGCCCTTTGCCTGGGCTGCCATAACCAGGAGATCAGCACCCAGGAAGGCGACAGAACAACTCACATCAAAAATATCCAGGAAACAATGGAGCTGGAATACCTGCACGAGCCCGCAGCCGACGAGGGTGGCTGCACAACCTGCCATGCCCCCCACGGCAGCCAGCACAAAAAACTGCTCACGGCCTCCTTTCCTGAGAAGAACTACTACAGTTCTCAATCCGGTATTGACAGCGATACAAACACCTTTGAGCTCTGTTTCAACTGTCATGACCAGGCCATGCTGAACCAGGATATCAGCGCCGCAGACACCGGTTTTCGCAATGACACGCTCCAAGATGGCAGTGTGGTCCGCAGGAACCTGCACCGGTTTCATGTGGTGAACACAGTCGAGGGGCGCAGCTGCAATATCTGCCACGACCCACACGGCGCAAGCCAGCCCCATAACCTCAGAAGCACCTGGACCATGAAAAAAATTGAGCCAACCCTCCTGTTTCAAAGCAGGCCTGACGGCGGCGAATGCCTGAAGTCATGTCACCGCCCGAAACAGTACCGACGGCTCGACTGAGCAGCATGGCTGGACCAAATGGGCCAGCCACAGGCAATCATGAACGTTCGCGCCTTCGGGATGTCCAGTTATGGTCTCCGATGAAGTTGCACAGAACCACTTGACCTCTTGTTCTGAAGCCTTGTTTTCACCCAAAGGCTTCGGCAAGAGACAGGCAAGTCACATCCTTTCTGGCCCGAGCAGCTGCGACACCATTCTGCGGGCTCGGGCCAGGTTTTTTCCCCACTCTGAGAATCCAACACCATGCCTTCAACACTGACCAAACAGCAGATCCATCCCCTGCCAGCCACACCCAAAGAATGTGCGGCCCGAGGCTGGGATCAGGTCGACATCGTTCTGGTCAGCGGCGACGCCTATATTGATCATCCCTCCTTTGGAATTGCCCTGATCGGTCGCCTGCTGGAAAGCGAAGGGTACAGGGTGGCCATCCTGGCCCAGCCCCGCTTTGACCGGCCGGACGACTTTCTGCTCTTTGGCAGGCCCCGTCTCTTTTTCGGGATCAGCGGCGGTAATCTTGACTCGATCGTCGCCAACTACTCGGGCAACGGCAAGGTCCGTGACCAGGATGCCTATTCCCCGGACGGCAACCCCTGGCGCGGCAAGACCCAGAGCAAGGATGAGAGACGGCGTCCCGATCGAGCGGCCCTGATTTATGCCGGTCTTGCCCGCACTGCCTACAAGGATGTGCCGGTGATCCTGGGCGGGGTTGAGGCTTCGCTGCGACGTTTTATCCACTACGACTACAAACAGGCACGACTGCGGGGATCGGTGTTGACCGAGGCCAAGGCTGACCTGCTGGTCTACGGCATGGGCGAACGGGCGGTGATTGAGGTGGCCCGACGACTGGCCGCTGGTCACAATGACTTAAGCGGGATCAAAGGCACCTGCGAACGCCTGACCGAACGGATCTTTCAGGAACGCTTTTCACCAGGGAGCGGGGCCGCAGCCAGCATCCAGACCCTCCCAGGCTGGCAGTCCATCCAGGAAGATCTCGACCAGTTCATGACGGCAGAGCGACTCATCGATTACCAGGCCCGGAGTCGGGAAGAAATCATCCTGGCCCAGCAGCAACAGAATTTCCGGCTGATCCAGCACCCGGCCGCCCTGCCCCTGACCACGGCAGAGATGGACCAGCTCTACGACCTGCCCTTCACCCGACGTCCGCACCCCAGCACCCCCAATGTCCCGGCGCACGCCATGATCCGCGACTCGATCACCATAGTCCGTGGCTGCTCAGGCAACTGTTCTTTCTGTGCCATCACCCGCCACCAGGGGCCGGCCGTCAGCAGCCGCAGCCAGCAGTCCATCCTCGGCGAGGCCCGCGCCATGGCCGCCATGGCCGATTTCAACGGCACCATCAGCGATCTGGGCGGCCCCACGGCCAACCTCTACGCCACCAGCTGCAAGATCGGCGGCTGCAAAAAGCATGACTGCCTCTACCCCAGGCTCTGCGCCAATCTGGAAGTGGATGAAGAGCGTTTTCTCAATCTCCTTAAGGCATGCAGCGCAATCCCCGGCGTCAAGCATCTCTTTATCTCCTCTGGTCTGCGCATGGCCCTGCTCCGCCGGACCCCTCGCCTGATGCGGGCCATTATCCGCGACCACTGCCCGGGACTGCTGAAGATCGCCCCGGAACACACCGAAGCGGATGTCCTGAAATCCATGCACAAGGAAGACCACCTGGAGCTCCAGGAGTTCGTCAGGGAATGCCGAAGACTGAACCAGGAACTCAAACGCCCGATCCACCTCAGCCCCTACCTGATCTCGGCCCACCCCGGCTGCACCGATGCCCACTGCCGGGCCATGGTCCCCAAACTCAAGCAACTGGGCCTGGCCGTCCGCCAGTTTCAGGACTTCACCCCCACCCCTGGAACCCTGGCCACCGCCATGTACGTCACCGGATTGGATCGGGACCACGACCAGAAGATATTCGTCGCCCGAACAAAGAGTGAACGGACCAGACAACGGCAGATCCTCGAACAGCTCCTCTCTCCCCGACCGACCAAACCAAAAAATTCGCACAAACAAAGAAGGTAACCGTTCTCAACTCCCTTTTATCTTAGACTTTCTCCCGCCATTCCTTTATAGTTACAAGAAGAGAAGGTAGGTTTTGAACCACTTTCTCCTGTCTGATTTTTATCAACCTGCCATGACCTGTCCACCGCCTCGGGCAGACCAGGTGGCCTCACCTCACAACGACTCAGGCTTCATGAAAATCTCCCACAAACTGATCGGCAGCTTCTGGCTCCTGACCCTCTGTATCTGGGCCTCCACCTACTCTTCTGTTGTCACCAGCCACAGTACGGTCAAACAGACCATCATCAACCAGGACATCGTCCTGGCCCATGAGATGCTGATCAAGATTCACGAACGGCTGATCAGCCGGGCCGAGATCTTTCAGGAATACACCCGAGACGTCCTTTTGCAGAACGGAATCACTCAGGCCAACAGCGACTTTGCCATTCTGAAAGATGACATTCAGCAGACCATCGATGGCCGCGAGGCACAGTGGAACACATCAGATGATCTGTACCAGCAACTGTCCGCCAATGGGATGTCCGAGGAATTGCGCGAAAAACAGGACTATTACACAGAAAAATACGGCTATCCCCTCTTCACTGAAATCCTTATCACCAACCGCTACGGGGCCATAGCGGCTCTGACCAACAAGAGCAGTGATTACCGCCAGGACGATGAGGAGTGGTGGCAGAAAGCCAAAGAGACCGGTCTCTTTCTCGGCACAATCGGATTCGACGACAGCTCCGAAATCTACGCCATCCCTATTGGAATCAGAATCGACGATCAGGACGGAAATTTCCAGGGAGCGCTCAAGGTCGTCCTCAACCTCCGGGAGACCATCGAGATCACCAGCCGTTTCATGGGCCATCAGGGCCACAGCCCCCAGGGGTACTACCTGTTGACCAGAGATCAGAAAATCATTTACTCGGCCAGTCACACTCCGGCCTTTCTCACGGATGTCTCGCAACAGGAGCCTTTTCAACAGATCCAGGGACACGATGGGTCATTTCTGGCCCCGGATCTTGACACCCCCTCTGAGACAGAGGAACTCTTCTACGTCTTTGCCCAATCACTCGATCCACCGGTGGAACAATGCCTCGGCTGGGCCCTGCTCATCGCCCATGATCCCGATGAAATCTTTGCCACCTGTGAAATCCTCAAACACCGGCTCCGCCTCATTGCCCTGGCCGCCACGATCTTTGCCCTCTTCATCAGCATCCTGGTCTTCCGCCTCATCTCCAGCCCGCTGACAAAACTGCAACTGGCCATCGAAGAAATCAATCGGGGGAAAACAGGAGGGCAGGTCAAGATCCAGAGCAACGACGAGATCGGGGCACTGGGGCGAACCTTTAACGAGATGAGCACACAACTGAAGAAGACCACAGTCTCCCGCGATACCCTCCAGGAAGAGATCCGGCAGCACCTGATCACCCAGGAAAATTTACAGAAGGCCATGGCCGAGGTCAAATCGCTCAGCGGCCTGCTGCCCATCTGTTCCCACTGCAAGAAAATAAGGGATGACTCTGGCTACTGGAATCAGATGGAGAGCTATATCAGCCAGCACTCGGGGGCCCAGTTCAGCCATGGGATCTGCGAAGAATGTCTGCAAAAACACTATCCGGAATACGCAGACGATATCAAGAAATCCTAGTACCTCGTAAATCCTAAAGTGTCGCAAGATTACGAAGGGATTTGGCGGGAAAACAAGGCACGGCTGGCGGCGCATAGCAGCGCTATGTAACAGAAGCCGTAACGCAGTTGGCTCGTCAAATAACAAGTAAGATGCGACAGTTTAAGCTTTACGCGGTACTAGGCCATTGGTCTTCCGGGTCATGGCACCATAGAACAGGCGATATGATTTCCTCGAAAGCAAGAAAAAGGGAAATCAGAGATCGGCGGGAGAAAAAGACTGGGCCGCGGCAACGGAATCGGCACCAAGAAACAGCATGAACAGACGGTCCAGACCCACGGCAATCCCGGCAGCCTGATCCACCCGGGCCAGATCCTGCAAAAAATGCTCAGGCATGGTCAATGCGGGACGCCCAAGAGCTGCCATCTGTTCGAGTTCCCGGGTAAAACGGGATCGCTGCTCCACAGGATCACAGAGCTCTGAAAAACCGTTAGCAATCTCGACTCCGGCCACATAGAGCTCAACGCGCTCGGCCAGGTGCGGCTGGCCCGGTTTGGCGCGGGCCAGTGAGGCCAACTCCACCGGATAATCGACCAGAAACAGGGGTTGCTCCCAGCCCAGATGCGGCTCAACATGCTCCACCAGCGTCTCATCAAACAAATTTGCAGCCAGGGCCTCTGGCAGAGGGATGGGACTCCAGCGGGCAAAGGCCTCGCCCACACTCAGGCGCGGCCAGGGCGAGCTCAGACCAATGGCGCGGTCAGCCACCACAAGGCGTCCCCTCCCATCCAGCCCCGCAACTCCCACTTCCGCCAGACAGTTGACCAGCGCCCCCACCAGCCATTCACAATCCTTCATCAGATCGAGATAATCGGCGTCCTGCCGATACCACTCAAGCAGCGTCATCTCCTCAAGATGCAAACGACCGCGCTCATCTTGCCGAAAACACCGGGCCAGCTGAAAGATGCGTGTGCAGCCCCGGGCCAGCAGACGCTTCATGCACAGCTCGGGCGAGGCCTGGAGAAACCAGGCCCCTGCGGCCAGGGGTTGAATATGGGCCTCAGGAATGAGGGATGGCTGACGGATGGGGGTTTCGACCTCGAGAAACCCGAGGTCGACAAAAAAATGACGAATGGCCTGAAAAAAGGCTGCGCGGGCACGCAGCCCCTGAAGATCAAGCATGGAACACAATCACTCCTTGACCCGGGTCACATAGGCCCCGGTCCGGGTATCGATCTGAATCTTATCGTCCTGCTCGACAAAAGGCGGGACCTGCAGGACATAACCGGTCTCCACGGTAATCGGTTTGGTGTCTGAACCCGAGGTATCCCCCTTGACCCAGGGATCTGCCTGGGTCACCAGGAGATTGACAAAGTTGGGCATGCTGACATCAATGGGACGGTCCTGGAAAAAAAGGACATCCACCTCCATGTTATCGACCAGGAAGTTGATATTGTCACCCAACTGCTCCCGGGTGACAAAGAGCTGCTCAAAGTTCACGGTATCCATGAAGTGATACTCGTTTTCCTGGTTGTAGAGATACTGCATCTTGCGCTCTTCCAGGGCCGGTTTTTCAAACTTGTCGTTGGAACGGTAGGTCTTGATAAACTGATTCCCGCTGATCATGCTGCGCATCTTGCAGCGATACAGGGCCTGCCCCTTACCGGGTTTAGAGAATTCAAATTCAGTAAGGATATAAGGCTCGCCGTCGATCTCAATCTTGAGGCCTTTCCGTAAATCAGAGGCACTGTACATGGTCATCTCCTTGTCGTCCGCCGGAACGGAATAATAGTTCTCCACACAGCATCGGCCCATGGGGCCAATCAATCCTAATAAACTTGTAACGAGAGAGCGTTTCAACCGGGATGTCCGGCCATTCATCTCTTCAGGGCACCTTGTGAAGGTGTCCTTTATCTGACCAGGAACGGGAAGAGGAGAGGTCAGGAGCGTAGCCGGACAGAAACCTTCCTGACCTCACCGGGCCAAGCTCCAGAACCATGAACCTATATCTTAAACGCTCAACGAATAGTCACCAAAATCTTGCATTATAACCGTAACCGCAAAGAACCCGCAACAGATTATCAGCCAGAAAAGCAACTTCTCGTTTTCTCATATCATTTCATTTATTACCGACACAACCGGCCTGGAACCAGCAGTCAGAACTTCTCCAAATACTGCCCCTTAAAACATTCCGGGGTCGAGGCCAGAGGCCGCTTGATCATCGATTCGGACGGGGTGGTGCCGATTGAATAGGCGCCACCCCCCACCGCAGCTGACAAAACTCCCCGTTCCGCCCTCTGAACACATTTTTTCCATGCGTCTCCTGGCCAGTCCCAGTATACTCTGCTGATATTCTTGCCGGAGGGATGTGTCTGTCCGGCTGTTCCCCGAACCAAGCCACTCACGTTTTTTCTTTTTTCCGGGAGTTGTTGGATGATTCGCGTCGGTATTCTCTCCGATACCCATCTCTATCAGGACAGCGCACTGTTCAAAGAGCAGGTTGCACAGGCCTTTGAACACTGCAGCGTCATTCTCCACGCCGGGGATCTCTGCCATCTGGCCCTTCTTGAGATCCTGGCCGACCAGGGCAGACGCGAAGTCCATGCCGTTCATGGCAACATGTGTCTCTTCGAGTGTCAACAGGTCCTGCCGAGCAGTAAACTCATCACCCTGGCCAACACGAAGATCGGTCTCTGCCACGGGGCCGGCGGACCCCGCTCCACCATCGAGGAACGAGTCTGGCAGCTTTTTCCGCAGGCCGACTGTATCGTCTACGGCCACAGCCACCAGGCAACCTGCCATCGCAGTGGGGGCGTCCTGTTCATCAACCCCGGCAGCTTTCTCTCCACCGGGCCCTATGGCGATCCGGGCAGTTATGCCATCCTCACCATCGATAAACAGGGCCTGCATGGGGCTCTCTACCACTTACCACGCCGATCACCCACTGCCTGAATTCAATCTCCTGAACCCGGAATCATCTTTCTCCCGACACCCATGAGCCAACCTCTGAAAATAACCCCCATGCTCCAGCAATACCTGGAGATCAAGGAACAGCATCCCGATGCCATCCTCTTCTATCGCATGGGTGATTTCTATGAGATGTTCATGGATGACGCCATCGAAGCGGCCAAGATCCTGGGTATCACTCTGACCTCGCGCAGCAGCAAGGACGAGGAAAACCGCATCCCCATGTGCGGCGTCCCCTACCACGCCGCCCCCACCTATGTGGCCAAGCTGATTCGGGCCGGTAAACGGGTGGCCATCTGCGAACAGGTGGAAGACCCGGCCCAGGCCAAGGGCATCGTTCGCCGGGAGGTGGTGCGGGTGGTTTCTCCAGGGGTGGTCACCGACGACCAGCTCCTGGATGACAAGGACAACCTCTATGTGGCGGCCCTGTGCTACAAACCGCTCAAAGAGGGCTATCTCTTTGGTATCAGCTTTCTGGATCTGTCCACCGGTGATTTTCAGGCCGGTGAATTCGAGGACCAGGGGCTTGAGCCGGAACAGATCCTGGACCAGCTGACCCGGATGACCCCGGCCGAACTGCTGATTGCCGATGAAGAGACAGAGGATCTGGGCCCGCTCCTGGACACTGTCCAGACCCTGCTTCCCGGACTCTGTATCACCAGGCGTCCTGCCACCCTCTTTCATCTGAAGAGCTGCCGCGAACTGCTCATCGATCAGTTCCGGGTCAGCAATCTGGCCGGATTTGGCTGCGACCATCTCCAGCAGGGGATCATCGCCGCCGGCATCCTGCTGGGCTATATCCAGGAGACCCAAAAGACCGATCTCGACCATCTGGAACGGCTGACTCCCATTGACCTTGGCCATATCCTCCAGATCGATGACTCCTCGCGCCGCAACCTAGAACTGACCCAGACCGTGATCGGCGGCAAACGCCAGGGCTCGCTTCTGGCCATCCTGGACCAGACCCGCACCCCCATGGGGGCCAGACTGCTCAAACAGCGGCTGCTCTTTCCCCTTCAGGACGTGGAGCAGATCCGGGCCCGGCTCGATGCGGTGGACGACCTGCTCCAGAACGGCCAGCGCCGCGAGATGCTGCGCACCCTGCTGGGCGAAGTATATGACCTGGAACGCCTCAACAGCCGCATGGTCCTGGGCAGCGGCAACGGCCGGGACATGCTGGCCATCAAACAGTCCCTGGCCCGCCTGCCCGCCATCCAGGAGGCCCTGAGTTCCTGTCAGGCCCTGAAGCTGCAGGATATCGCCCGGGACCTGGATCTGATGGAAGACCTGCGACACCTGCTGGAAGTGGCCATCCATGAAGAGCCACCCGTTACTGTCCGGGACGGCAAACTGATCAAGGAAGGCTATCATCCTGAACTCGACGAACTCCTCACCCTGCAGCGCGACTCCAAGCAACTGATTGCCCGTCTTGAGCAGAGCGAACGCGAGGCCACCGGTATTGCCAAGCTCAAGGTCGGCTACAACCGGGTCTTCGGCTACTTTCTCGAGGTGAGCAAGATCCAGGCCGACAAGGTCCCGGACCACTATATCCGCAAACAGACTCTGGTCAATGCGGAACGGTTTATTACCCCGGAACTCAAGGAGTTTGAGGACAAGGTCCTGGGCGCTCAGGAACGCTGTCTGGAGCTGGAATATCAGCTCTTTTGCGAAATCCGGGCCACTCTGGCCGCGGCCAGCCCCCGCCTGATCAGATGCGCCCAGAATCTGGCCAGGGTTGATTTTTTCAGTGGACTGGCCGAGGTGGCCAGGCTCTATCGCTATCAACGGCCCAGGGTCAATCAGGGAGACCAGATTTCTATCAGTGAGGGCCGGCATCCGGTGATCGAGCGCGCCCTGCCCCCCGGAACCTTTGTCCCCAACGACACCCACCTTGACCAGAGCGACCAGGAGGTCCTGATCATCACCGGCCCCAACATGGCCGGCAAATCCACCATCCTCCGCCAGACGGCCCTGATCGTGCTCATGGCCCAGATGGGCAGCTTTGTCCCGGCCGACCGGGCCGAGATCGGGGTCGTCGACCGGATCTTCACCCGGGTCGGGGCCATGGACGACCTGCGCCGCGGCCAGTCCACCTTCATGGTCGAGATGAATGAAACCGCCAACATCCTCAACAACGCAACCGACCGCAGCCTGGTGATCCTTGACGAGATCGGCCGGGGCACTTCGACCTACGACGGTCTGGCCATTGCCTGGGCCGTGGCCGAGGACCTGGTGGAGAAAAACGGCCGCGGGGTCAAGACCCTGTTTGCCACCCATTATCACGAACTGACAGATCTGGCCAGAACCCGGCCCCGGGTACACAACTACTCCATTGCCGTCCGCGAGTGGAACGAGACCATTATCTTTCTCCATAAACTGGTCAAAGGGGGGGCCAATCGCAGCTACGGTATCCAGGTGGCGGCCCTGGCCGGCGTCCCGGAACGGGTGGTCAAGCGGGCCAGCGAGATCCTGCACAATATCGAGTCAGGCGAGTTTGACCGGACCGGACGCCCCAACATCGCCCGGGAAAGCCACAAAAAAAAAGGAGGCAAAAGTCGACAGCCCCAGCAACTGCCCCTGTTCAGCCCACCCGTTGACCCGGTCATCGACTTTCTCAAGACCATTCAGGCCGATAACCTGACCCCACGCCAGGCCCTGGAAGTGGTCTACGAGATCGAGAGGCTGCTCAAAGACGAGTGACCCGCCCGCCCTGCCTTCTGAATCCCTCTGATCCACGAAAGCTTTTCTTTTGCCAAGGTCAGGCCTTTCTTGTATAGTCAGGAAATGATGGCCTTTGCGCCATGGCACCACCATGCCATACCGGCAGTTTCAGCTCTCGAAGCTCCAGACCGCCCTGACCGACTTTTGCCCATGACTCCTCTGAATTTCATGCATCGCCCTCTCCTTGTTGTCCTCTTTCTCCTGCTGGGTTTCTCTGTCCTCACTGGCCCGGCACGGGCCGTTGAAGATGAGACCAGCACCAGCGCAACACTTGAGGCGGCATATCAGCAGGCCCAGAGCTATTTCGATCTCCTGGAAAAGAGCGAACAGATCGGCAGGTCCCGAGACAACTGGCTCCTGGGGGCCAAGAATTTTGCGACCATCTACCGTGCGGCACCCAATTCAAACTACGGCCCTGTCAGCCTGTTCATGCTGGGACGCCTCCACCACCGGATGTATCAGCACTTCCAGACCCCGGAGGACCGCAATGAGGCCCTGGCCAACTACCGCAGTGTGGCCAGCCGCTATCCCAGGCACCAGCTGGCCGATGATGCCCTCTACGCCGCCGGTCTCATTTTGCAGGAAAACAAAGAGAAACAACCCGCGGCCGAACTCTTTGAACAGGTCCTGAATCAGTATCCCGACGGTGACATTGCCCCGTATGCCAAAAATGAACTGACCCGGCTGGGGATCACCTTGCCCAGCCGCGTACCCGTTGCCGCCCCCCGCCCGGCCCAGACCACGCCCGTTGCTCCCAGCAAGGCGACCACTGCCCAGGCAACCATTCTGCCCTTTGAATACTGGTCGGATGCAAATTCCACCAGGGTGGTCATCAACACCTCAAGCCCGGTCACCTACCAGGCCCAGACCATCGGTAAGATGGATAAACAGCCACGCCGGCTCTATATTGACTTTGCCAACAGTCGCATCGACAACAAGGCCGTGAACCCCATCCGGATCAACGATGGCCGTCTGGGCAGAATCCGTACCGGACAATACCGGGAGGATGTGGTCCGCGTGGTCCTGGAGGTGCAGACCGCCTTCACTCACACCATCAGACAGGAGAGCAACCCCAACCGCCTGATCATCGATATCTCCAGCCCCAGGACGGGTGATAAATATCCTGACTACGTCTATCCGGTCCAGATCACGGAAGGGGCCAGGCCCCCGCAGACCAGAGAGCCGATTCAGATCATCCAGAAGAAGGAAAAGAAGGTTCTGCCGGTGGAGCCCCAGATTGCAGCCCAGGTCGCAAAACAGATCCAGGCCCGGGAGAATCTGCTGACAGAAGAGGCACGCCCCGCCCAAAAACCAGCAGACGAGCTGGCCACCAGGAAGTCACCTCCTGCCACGGGCCAGCCGACCTCACCGTTTCAGCCGCCCAGGCAATTGGCTGACAGTGTTGTCCCGCTGCCCCCTGTGGCCAAGGCCCAACCCGATCTCCGGGCCACCGAACCGCCTCTGTCACTTGCCCAGCAGCTGAATCTAGGGGTCAGGCACATTGTCCTTGATCCAGGACATGGCGGCAAGGACCCGGGCGCCCTGGGTTTCGGACGCAAGGAAAAGGACATTGTCCTGGCGATTGCCAAACAACTGGCCCCTGTCCTGGAACAGGAAATCGGCTGCAAGGTCACGCTGACCCGCGAAAAAGACATCTTCCTGCCCCTGGAGGAACGCACCGATATTGCCAACAGCATCGGCGCCGACCTCTTCATCTCCCTGCACCTCAACTCCAACCCGATCACAGAGGTCCATGGCCTGGAGACCTATTACCTCAACCTGACCACCAGCGCCGAGGCCATGCAGGTGGCGGCCCGGGAAAACGTCGGCTCCACCATGCAGATCAGTGATCTGCACAGTCTCCTGGCCGACATCATGAGCAACTCGCAGATCCAGGAATCTTCACGTCTGGCCCAGAATGTCCAGAACAGCCTCTATGATGGACTGCAGGAGCGGAACTTTCCTCAGGTCAAAAGCCTGGGCGTCAAACAGGCGCCGTTCACGGTCCTGATCGGGGCCGAGATGCCGGCCATCCTCATCGAACTGGCCTTCATCACCAACCCCATCGATGCCCGGCAGATCCAGATGGACGGGTATCAAAAGGCCGTGGCCGAAGAACTGACCCGCGGTGTCCAGGACTATATCCATTCCACGACCGCAAGCCTCTAAATCATCGTCCCACTCTTCAGCCAGGACAGCCCAGCGCGTGGTGCCTTGAGGGCTGCTGGTCCCCCCAGACTTGGGGCCACCAGGGATGCCAAAACTTTTCCGGTTGACAGACAGGTGAAATAACGGCTAGAAATTAAAGAGATAGGTTGGTTGACAGACTTCTCATATTTGCCGACCCATGCCTTACCCGATGAATGCGACCTCCTCCCACCTGCTGCCGCCACGCCAGAGGGTCCTATGCTGAACCAACTCGCCGAGCATTTTCACTCCATTCGCTTCAAAATTGCCCTTCTGCTCTTTCTGGTCCTGAGCCTTTCCCTGGGTACGGCCATGTTCGGAACCTGGACCTACCAGCGTGATCAGTTCATCGACATGGCCAATCAAGAGGCCATGCGCGGGGGGGAGACCATTGAGAAGTCCCTGCGACACGCCATGCTGACCAACAACAAGGCGACCATCCAGGAGACAGTCGAGCAGATCGCCGCCATCTATGATCCACCCTCACGAATCAGCGTCATCGGACTGGGCGGGGTGGTGGCGGTCTCCAATGATCCCGCAATGCTCGGGCAGGTCTTTGACCGTTTCAGCGAACCCACATGCATTGTCTGCCATCAACTGGGCAACTCGACGCCCGACACCCAGGCCATCATCATCAACACGGATGAAGGGCCACTGCTCCGCAATGTGATCAAGATCAAGAACGAACCCGCCTGCTATCAATGCCATCCCGCAACGCAGACCAATCTTGGGATCCTGATCTACGATGCCTATTTCAGCCGCACCTTTGAACTGCTGAAGACCGTGGCCCTGCGCATGCTGTTCACCGGGCTGTTTACCTTCCTGATCATCACCATCGTCCTCATCCTGGTCATCAACAGATACATCCAGCAACCGATCCAGAACCTCTCGGACGGATTCATGCATGCCGGCCAGGGCGATTATGACTTCTGGGTCTACGAGGACAGCAGCACCGAGTTCAACTACATGGCGGATTCGTTCAATATCATGAGCCGGGCCATCGGCCGGTATATCGGCGAGATCAAGTCAAAGAACGTCGAGACCTCGATCCTGTATTCCATCGTCCAGGAGCTGAGCGAGACCATCGAATGGGAACGATTACAGCGGATTATCGTTGACCTGCTCAATACCGTGTTCCAGGCCAAGGTCAACGGCCTGATCGTGCCCCAGCATAAGAAAGAGAACTGTGTTGATATCATCTGGCGAACGGGGGATACTAACAGAATTTTTCGTGAACGATTCTGCACGAAGGGCAAGATCAATTTCCCGGGACTCAACCGGGAGCAACTCCTGCTCTGGCAGGAGGGTAACCTGAAATCATACCAGTTCTCTGATGATCGGCAGACGCTCCTGATCCCACTGAAATACAATCAGGAATCCATCGGGCTCCTCTGCATTCAGAGGGAACGGAACCGGAAATTTTCTCGCCATGAGCAGGCCATCATCCCGGCCCTGGCCAGCCATATCGCCATTTCTCTGGCCAATTCCCGCCTGTATCATATGGCAAGCACAGACGGCCTGACTGACCTCTACTCCAAACGCTATTTCCTCGACAAACTCGAGGCCCTGGAGGCGCAGCACAAACAAGATCCGCACGCCGCCTGGTTTATCATCATGCTGGATATCGACCATTTCAAGGCGGTGAATGACACCTATGGTCATCAGGAGGGCGATCAGGTTCTCATGGAGGTGGCGGAAATCATGCGCCGCCATATCCGTTTTGAAGACATTGCCTTCCGTTACGGTGGCGAGGAATTCACAGTGCTGGTTCCAGCCGCAGCCAATGAGCAGCAATTGGGGCCGGAGATCGCCGAACGGCTTCGGCACCAGGTAGAGAGCCACCCCTTTGTCTGCCAGGGGGGAATTGTCATCAACCTCACCATAAGCCTTGGAGTAGCCCACTTTCCAGGCAACAGCACTTCAACGGCCCAAGTGGTCCAGGCAGCCGACACCGCCCTGTACAAGGCAAAGCGTAACGGCCGCAATCAGGTCCAGATTGCTGATGATAGCGTCTCGTCACCAACGGGACTATAAATGACCCGCCATAACCTGCCATGAACGTTCATTCTTTCGGGATGGGCAATCATGGTCTCCGATGAACTTTCACAAAGACCATGGTTCCACCAGTCTTCTCAGGGCATGGTGCCCCTGACCGCAAGGACGTAGTGCTTGGCCGCCCTGGGGTTGGACGTGCCGAAACTTTTTCTGGCACTCATTCTCTCCCCGCTGCCGCAGATATACAGATTCCAGTACCCCATGGGCTGGACAAGGGGGAAATAGGCCCGATCAACAAAGGGTGCTTCCTGATCGAGACGGATGATCGATTTCGTTTCAGCTTCGTCCGGCAACCGCCAATCATTGAACCCGCCAAAACCCTCCGCATTCAATGCCGCGAGAAAGACACCATTGGCCTCACGCCAGGTATACTGCTGGGTGGCGTCATGCACCGAGCCATCCGTAGTTTTGGCCTCCCAGATCAGACCGGTTTTGGTATCCTTGACCATGGCCCAGCTGAGCGCATCAGCAGACAGTTCAACACCGCGGGCATTGAGTTTGACAAAGGGATTGCCCTCCTCTGTCCCGGCCCAGGCCGGGCCCAAAAAAAGTTGCATGCCCAGAAAAAAAACCAGCAACGAACGAACCGTACAACGAAATCCACTCCGTAACATACCAACCCTCCACATTTTTCCTGGTGACGGGACAGACCCGAAAGGCAAACAGAGGACACGTTGAAACAACATGTCCTCTGTTTAAATGGGTATCAAAAAAGATGGTCAGTTGTCAAGTTTACAGAGGAATTCACGGTCTGACATGAGATCCTGCCCCTTGAGATAACACTCGATGGACTCTGCCGCCACCTTGCCCTGGTACACGGCCTTGGCAGCCGTCTGTGGCCCCAGGACATCGTCGCCACCGGCAAAGATCCACTCAACCGAGGTCTGCAGGGTCAGGGGATCTGTGTCGTAAGTTCCCCAGTTGGTCAGGTTGAAGGTATGACCATTGTCGGCGGTGTGATCGACGTTCTGGCTGATCGCCGGAATCAGGGAGTGGGCCTCAATCATGAAATTTGACCCTTCCTGGACCACGGGGCGACGCCTGCCCGAGGCATCAGGCTCGCCCAGTTCCATGCGTACGCATTCAACAGCGGTCAACTTGCCATTTTTCTGGTGGATTTTGACCGGAGCGGCCAGCATTTCAATCCTCACCCCTTCCTCTTCCAGATGATGCACCTCGGCCATGGAGGCCGGCATCTCAGCCTTGGAGCGACGGTAGAGGATAAAGACATCGCTGGAACCGAGACGAAGAGCGGTTCGGGCCACATCAATGGCCACGTTGCCACCCCCGACCACCACCACCTTCTTGCCCAGGTCAATCATCTCGCCGAGATTGATCCGCCGCAGATAATCAACACCGTGCATGACCCCTTCAGTTGTTGCCTCACCGTCCAGGCCCAGTTTACGGCTGGCATGGGCACCAACTCCCATGAACACAGCATCAAACCCCTCAGCGCGAAGATCCTCGAGTGACTTGTCACGACCGATGGTCACGCCTGTTTTCAGGGTCACGCCACAACTCTTGAGGGCCTCAAATTCGGCGTTGATAATGTTCCGCGGCAGACGAAAGGCGGGTATGCCAACGCTCAGCATACCGCCATGCTGGGACAGGCTCTCGAATATGGTACAGGGAATACCCTTATGGGCCAAATAATAGGCCACGGTCATCCCGGCAGGACCTGAACCGACGATGGCCACCTTCTTGTCACCGGGGAGACGACACTCCTTCATCAGATTCCTGTCATTGGCCACCATCCAGTCAACCAGAAAACGCTCAAGCATGCCAATGGCCACGGCCTGCCCTTTGCCCTTTCCACGGACACAGGAACCCTCACACTGAAATTCATGGGGGCAGACCCGGGAGCAGACCGCAGGAAGTGAAGAGGTCTCCCGCACCTTCCAGTAGGCCTCTTCAAACTGACGCTCACGAAGGAGGGCAATAAAGGCGGGGATATTGTTATTGATGGGACAACCGTCCCGGCAACCGGGTTTTTTACATTGCAGGCAGCGATTGGCCTCGAGCACCGCAGTTTCTTCACTGTATCCAGCGACAATCTCATCAAAATTGGTGATGCGTTCAGCAACCGTCAATTCCACAGGCATCTGCCGGGCAATGGCCATACGTTCTTTTGCGTTCATCTCTTCGTCCTCATACGTTGTATAGGCCCCGCAAACCGTCTCTGGATCTCCACAGTGGACCATGGGGGCTCATCATTTTTATTGACGGATACCATAACAAAAATTGACACTCATTGCACTCGGATAAAAAAAAAGGCCGTCCCTAAGGACGGCCTTTTTAAAAATAAAGAATTGAGTAATCAGTTGAGCTTGGAGGCTTTCATACGAGCCAGGGCTCGCTGCAACGCGGCCTCGGCCCGCGCACGATTCAGGATATCATCATGCTGGGTGGCCTTGGCCAAGCGCTGTTCAGCACGCTCCTTGGCCTTCATGGCCCGATCGACATCGATCTGTCGACCAAACTCAGCACTCTCCACCAGAAAAGTGATCTTGTTATTGGAGACCTCACAAAATCCACCACTGATCATCAGATTTTCACGGTCTTTTCCCTGCTGATAGCTGAGTATACCGACCTTGATGGTCGAAAGAAACGGAGCATGATTGGCCAATACACCAAAATCACCGCCATATCCCGGGGCATTGACAATATCAACGTCCTCGTTCACTACCGCCCCGGAGGGAGTGACTACTTCCAATCGTATCTGTTGTGCCATGGTAAGACCCCTCTACTCAGTTAATTCGATTTAGCCTTTTCCTTGGCAGACTTGGCCAGAACCTCATCGATTCCACCGACCATATAGAAGGAGTTCTCGGACAATTCATCATGCTTGCCTTCCAGAATCTCTTTGAAGCCCTGAACGGTATCGGCAACCTTGACAAACTTGCCGGCCATACCGGTGAAGACCTCGGCCACGGTAAAGGGCTGAGACAGGAAACGCTGAATCTTACGAGCGCGGGCAACCAGCAGCTGATCGTCCTCGGAGAGCTCATCCATACCAAGAATGGCGATGATATCCTGAAGATCCTTGTACTTCTGCAGGGAGATCTGAGCTGCACGGGCCACATCATAATGCTCCTGACCAACAACATTCGGGTCAAGGATACGGGAGGTGGAATCCAGGGGATCAACGGCCGGGTAGATACCAAGCTCTGCAATCTGACGGGAGAGAACAACAGTACCGTCAAGATGGGCAAAGGTGGTGGCAGGCGCCGGATCGGTCAAGTCATCGGCCGGTACGTAAACGCACTGGACAGCGGTGATGGATCCCTTGTTGGTAGAGGTAATCCGCTCCTGCAGGGCACCAAGGTCAGTGGCCAGAGTCGGCTGATAACCAACCGCCGAAGGAATACGACCGAGCAGGGCCGAAACCTCAGAACCGGCCTGGGTAAAACGGAAGATATTGTCAACAAAGAAGAGAACGTCCTGACCTTCTTCATCACGGAAATACTCAGCTGCGGTCAACCCGGTCAAAGCCACACGAGAACGGGCTCCCGGAGGCTCGGTCATCTGACCATAGACCAAGGCAGCCTTAGGCAGTACGCCTGAATCCTTCATCTCATGATAGAGGTCATTCCCTTCACGGGTCCGCTCGCCAACACCACAGAAGACAGAGATACCACCATGATGCATGGCGATATTATTGACCATCTCCATCATGATAACGGTCTTGCCGCAACCGGCACCGCCGAAGAGTCCCATCTTGCCGCCCTGGGGGAAGGGAACCAGCAGATCGATAACCTTGATACCGGTCTCAAGGACACGAACCTCGGTGTCCTGCTCGGTGAACAGGGGGGCCTCACGGTGAATGGGCATGGTCTTGTCGGAATTGATAGGTCCAAGACCATCAACCGGACGACCAACGACATTCATGATCCGACCCAGGGCCGGCTGACCGACCGGGATGGTGATCGGAGAGCCTGAGTCACGAACCTCCATGCCTCGCACAAGACCATCTGTGGCGTCCATGGCAATACAGCGACAGGAGTTGTCGCCAAGATGCTGGGCGACTTCGACAACCAGGTTGTCAGCCACATCAGAAATACCGGGATTACTGATCATCAATGCGTTCATGATGGTCGGAAGATTACCCGGCTCAAAGACGACGTCAACAACCGGACCAATTACCTGTGTGATTTTTCCTACTTTTTGCTCACTCATAGGGATACACCCCTCCTCAAAGTATGATTAATTTGTTAGTGAACTCTTATCCCTTAAGGGCCTCGGCGCCACCAACAATATCCATCAGTTCGCCGGTTACAGCTGCCTGTCTGGCCTTATTATAGACCAGGGTCAGATTGCTAATAATATCTCTACATGCGCTGGTTGCGTTATCCATGGCAGTCATACGTGCGGCCTGCTCGCTGGCTCCCACCTCCAACATGGCATGATAAATGGTGACATTCAGATACAGAGGCTGAAGAACCTCCATGATCTCCTCAGGCGAGGGCTCATAGATATACTCTCCACTGCTCTTCTGCGTTGCCGTTTCATCACCTTGAACAGGCTGAATTGGGAGCAGGCCCTGAAGTTCAGGGCGCTGTACCGCTACCGACTTAAAACGGCCGTAAACGACCTCAACCAGATCACTGCCCTGATTGATGAAGTTCTGGGCCACATCCTGAGCGATCTCCCGGGCATGGAACATCTGGAAGCTCGACATGATATCGGTATAAGCCTTACGGACCTTGCCGGTCTTGCGAAAAAATGAGTTGGCCTTCTTGCCGACACAGACCAGTGAGACGGTCTTGCCTTCGGCTTCATAGGCCCGGATCTTCTTATCCACCATCTTATTGATATTGGAATTAAAAGACCCGCAGAGTCCGCGGTCTGAAGTGACCACCACCAGTTCAACGTTTTTTACGGGCCGGACGTCCATCAAGGGGAAGGCACCTGTATTGGAGCCTCCGGACAGATTGGACATTGCCTCATTAAACTTTGAAGTATAGGGTCTGAACGACTCCATCTTCTCCTGGGCACCACGCAACTTTGCAGAGGCGACCATATTCATGGCCTTGGTTATCTGCGCCGTCTTTTTGACACCGGCTATTTTTGACTTTACGTCTTGTAAACTCGCCATGGCAGAATTCTATCCCCTCTTAGTTAAGTCCCTTGGTTGCCTTGAAGGTCTCGCCATAACTGCTGAGAGCAGCATTGAGTTTCTGCTTGACGCCATCAGTGAACTCCTGCTTCTCAGTAAGATCAGTAAAGATTGAGGGATCATTGGACTCGATGTAGGTGTAGAGTCCGTTCTCATAATCTCTCAGGGTATCGATGGGAAGTTTATCAAGGTAGCCATTGGCACCGGCATAGAGGATGGTTACCTGCTGCTCCATGGCCAGAGGCTGATACTGTGGCTGTTTGAGAATCTCAACCAGGCGCTCACCGCGGGTCAACTGGGCCTGAGTGGCAGCATCAAGGTCAGAACCAAAGGCGGCAAAAGCAGCCAGCTCACGATACTGGGCCAGATCAAGCCGCAGGGTACCGGCAACCTGCTTCATGGCTTTAACCTGGGCGGAACCACCAACCCGGGAGACCGACAGGCCAACATTGATGGCCGGACGAACACCGGAGAAGAAGAGGTTTGGCTCGAGATACACCTGACCATCGGTGATTGAAATAACGTTGGTCGGAATGAAGGCGGAAACGTCACCGGCCTGGGTCTCAATGATCGGCAGGGCGGTCAGTGAACCGGCGCCCAGTTCATCATTGACCTTGGAGGAGCGCTCGAGCAGACGGGAGTGGTTGAAGAAAATATCTCCAGGATAGGCCTCACGTCCCGGCGGACGACGAAGAAGAAGGGAAAGCTCACGATAGGCAACGGCCTGTTTGGAGAGATCATCATAGATGATCAGGGCATGCTGGCCACGATCACGGAAGTACTCACCCATGGAGGTCCCGGCAAAGGGGGCGACATACTGCATGGGAGCGGGATCAGAGGCACAGGCGGCAACGACTGTGGTGTATTCCATGGCGCCGTTCTTACGCAGGGCCTCAACGACCAGGGCAACCGTGGATTTCTTCTGGCCAACGGCCACGTAGATACAGTGTACATCGGTGTTTTTCTGCGCAATGATGGCATCAACACAGAGGGCAGTCTTGCCGATCTGACGATCGCCAATGATCAACTCACGCTGACCGCGGCCAACCGGAGTCATGGCATCAACGGCCTTGGCGCCGGTGTAACAGGGCTCATGAACACCCTTCCGGGCAATAACGCCGGGAGCCAGAACCTCAATCTTGGAGGTCTCAGTGGTATTGATGGGGCCCATGCCGTCGATGGGAAAGCCGATCCCGTCAACAACACGACCTTCCATGGCCGGTCCAACCGGAACCTCGGCAATCTTGCCGGTCCGCTTGACAATGTCCCCTTCTTTAATCCCCTCAACCCGCCCAAGAACGGCGCAACCGACGTTGTCGGCCTCGAGGTTCAGGGCCAGGCCCATGATTCCGCCGGGGAACTCGAGGAGCTCCATGGCCATGCAGTTCTGTACGCCGTATACACGGGCAATACCGTCACCAACAGAGAGGACGACACCTGTCTCGTTGAGGTCAATACTGGATTCGTACTCGCCAATCTGATCTTTTATAATCTGGCTGATTTCTTCGGCTTTGATCTGCATTGTTACTCTCTCCCTTTAATGGAATCTTTAAGACTTGCAAGCTGGGTCCTGATACTCCCATCCAACACCAGGTCGCCGACCTGGGCGACAATTCCGCCGATGATCGAAGAATCTATGGTCGTGGTCAGCTCCACTTTCTTGCCAGTTAACTTTTCAAGTGTCTCCCGAATCTTGCCCTGCAACTCTTCGTCCAGCTCAACGGCTGAAACAACTGTACCATGGCTGACGTTCTTGATCTCGTCCACCATGTGTTTAAACTCTTCAGCAATCTCAGGAAGAATGGCGGCCCGTTTCTTCTCAACCAGCAGATTGAGAAAATTGGCCATGATCTTTTCCACTCCCATGGAAGCGATCATACCAACCATGACCTTCTGCCGAACATCAAGAGGATAAAGGGGATTGGTCAGGGCGTCAACAACTTCTGGATTCGAGGCATAGAGACCAGCCACTCCCTGAAGTGCTTCATTGTACTCTTCGTACTTCCCTTCTTCCGTGCCGACCATGAAAATGGCCTTGGCATATCTGCGCGCGAGGATCGTCTGTTTCACTGTACGGCTCCCACTCTGTCCAAGTAATCTTCGACAATCTTAACCTGATCCGTAGGAGTCAGATTCTTTTTGACTATCTCCTCAGCCAACAGCGCTGCCTGATCGGCCACCTCGTTCTTGAGTGCACGTTTTGCGGCAGTGACCTCATTGGCGATCACCATTTTGGCCTGACGCTGAATATCCTCGGCGGCTTTCTCGGCCCGCTCAAGAATCTTGGCCTTCTCAATCTCGGCCTGAGCCACCGCCTTGTCAACGATAGTCCCGATCTCTTTTTCAACTGAGGCCAGCTTGGCAGAAAACTCCTGATAGGAGCGCTCAGCCGCGGCCTTCTTTTCTTCCAGGTCACGAATCTCTTCGCCGATCTGCCTCCGTCGTCCGGACAAGGCCGAACCAAGAGGTTTGGCCGCAAACTTGACCAGGATCAGCATCAGGGCAATAAAGTTCATCACCCGCCAGCCAAGGTCCTTCAATTTGGCCGGTGAGAGGCTGTTGGGCACTGCGTGCTCGCCTGCCGCGCCTTCAACGGCTGCCCCATGGGCATCAACCGGTGCCCCATGTTCCTGAACCATAGCCTGAGCCTCGGCAGGTGCAGCCGGGCTCTCACCGTGCGTGCTCGCCCAACCTGTCCCTGCGGCAAGCCCGAACCACAGAGCAGCGGCCAACAGGGCGCCCTTTCCCACTATCAGCATCCCTCTCTTCATCTTAGAGACTCCTTCCGAGTATTTTTCCGGCCATGGCAGTAGCAAAACCATCCAGTCCCGCCTGCAACTCCTGGCGAGCGGATGCTATCTCTGACCGCACATCGCTCAATTCCTTTTCCTTCACCGCATCGGACTCGGCCTTGATGGCTGCAAGCCGCAGATCGCCGGCAGTCTGGGCCTCGGCCCGTGCACCATCAAGCGCGGCCTTGGCCTTGCCTGAAGCTGTTGCCATCTTGGAGTCAACCTCATCCTGACGACGACGGGCATTCTCCTCAAGCTTTACAATCCCATCATTCATTCCCTGCAGCTTATTGGCCCGATCCCGCAGGACCTTCAGTACAGGTTTATAAATAACAGCATTGAGCACGAACATGAGTATAATCATGTTCACGATCTGCATCACGAGGGTGATATCCATTGTAATCATATGATACGCTCCTGATCCACGAAGATGACTCGGAAAACTCCACTCAAAATGAATGGTGATTCACATTACGAAAGACGGTTTTACCCCATAAGGGGGGGGCTGTCAACTTTTTTATAAACTTTATTGAACAGGGCCATCAGACGGATAAATAGTATGTTATCAGTCGCTTGGATCGTTTACTGAGTGACTGTCAATACTTTCAGCCAGCCATGATTTTACGGACGCAATCGCCCACAGAGGCTATGGCCTCAGGGAGTTTGTCGGCCATGGGGCCACCGGCCTGGGCCATGTCCGGACGACCACCGCCCTTGCCGCCCACCAGGGCTGCAACCGCCTTGATCAAGGCCCCGGCAGGAACACTTTTCACCAGATCCCTGGAGACAATGGCCAGAATCGCGGCCTTGCCATCAACCACACCGCCCAGCACAGCAACACCTGAGACCATGCGTTCCCGCACCCGGTCACCAAGGTCCCGCAGGGTCTTGGCACTGTCCAGGGGGACCTCCGCTGCCACAACGCGCACGCCCTCCACCAGGGTGGCCTGACTCAAGAGGCCATCCAGGTCTGTGGCCGCCAGGCGGGCCGAGAGCTCAGCTACCTTTTTTTCCAGCTGTTTCTGAGCCACGAACAATGATTCAACCTTGTCAGCCACGGCCTCAGGCAGGACATTGAGCCGTCGGCAGAGTTCCTGCTCCCGTTCGGCCTGATCCTGGACCTGGGCCAGGGCGGCCCGGCCAGTCAGGGCCTCAATGCGTCTGATCCCAGCGGCAATCCCACTTTCGCTGATGATCTTGAAGAGGCCAATCTCGCCCGTGGACCGCACATGGGTCCCGCCGCACAGCTCCTTGCTGTAGCCCGGCACCGCAACCACCCGTACCTCATCACCATACTTCTCGCCAAACAGGGCCATGGCCCCTGCCTGAACGGCCTGATCACGGGCCAGAATCCGAACATCAAGGGAGACGTCCGCACGAATCATCCCATTGACCCGCTCTTCGACCCGGCGCAGTTCCGCAGCGGTCGGTTGAGAAAAATGGGTAAAATCAAAACGGAGACGACCTGCCCCCACCAGGGAGCCGGACTGTTTAACATGATCACCCAGGACCGCCTGCAGGGCTGCCTGGAGCAGGTGGGTCGCCGTATGGTTCCCGGCCGTATCCCCGCGCAGATCTTGATCTACGGACAGTTCGATCTGCATGTCCTGGACCAGAGTCCCCTTCTCCACCCGCACCCGGTGCAGGATCATTCCCTCACCCTGCATGGTGGTATCCAGGACCTGCGCCTGTCCACCAGACCAGATCAGTTTTCCCCGGTCGCCCAGCTGACCACCGGACTCACCATAAAAGGGGGTGGATGCAGTCAGGACCCGGATCTCGTCCCCGGCTCCGGCCTGCTGCAGGATCACCCCATCCAGGGCCAGAAGCCCTAGAACCTTGCTGGTTGCGCTGAGGTGATCATAGCCGATAAACTCGCTGCGCACTCCGGCCTCGGCCAGATGACGCACCCCTTCTGATCGACCCTGAACCGTGCCGCTCTTGTGCGAGGCCCGACTCTGGGCGCGCTGACGCTCCATGGCGACCCTGAAGCCGTTCTCGTCAAAGGCCACATTCTGCTCCAGCGAGATGTCCCGGACAATATCAACCGGAAAACCAAAGGTATCATAGAGCTTAAAGATAAACTCACCGCTGATCAGGTGCTTGTCTGTTGTCGCTATGCGGGCGATCTCCTCGTCAAGGAGATTCAGGCCATTCTCCAGGGTCTCACGAAAACGCTCCTCCTCGTGATTGACCACCTTGACCAGCAACTCACGGGCCTGGGCCAGATGAGGATAGGCCCCCACCATTCCCTCGATCACCACCAGGCAGACCGGCTCCAGAAACAGATCCTTCAGGCCCAGATTCCGGCCATAGCGGATGGCCCGACGCATGATGCGACGCAGGACATAGCCCCGACCCTCATTGGAGGGCAGAACCCCGTCGGCCACCAGAAAGGTGGTGGCGCGGGCATGATCGGCAATGACCCGCATGGCCACACGATCGGCCGCGGCCCCTTTATAGCTGCGCCTGGAGAGGGTCTCCAGTTGCTTAACCACCGGAGCAAACAGATCAGAGTCGTAATTGTTGACCTTGCCCTGCAGGACAGCGGCCACCCGTTCAAGCCCCATGCCGGTGTCGATGCTGGGTTTGGGCAACGGGGTCATGGTCCCGTCGGCGCTGCGATTAAACTGCATGAAGACCAGATTCCACAACTCGAGAAAGCGATCACAGTCACAGCCCAGGGCGCAGTCCGGTCGGCCACAGCCGGCCTCAACCCCCTGATCAATATGGATCTCGGAACACGGACCACAGGGTCCGGTGTCACCCATGGACCAGAAGTTATCCTTCTCGCCCATGCGCACGATCCTGCCCGGGGGCAGTTCCTTGATCTGGTTCCACAGACCATAGGCCTCATCATCGTCATCAAAAATCGAGACCCAGAGCTTCTCGGCTGGAACCCCCAGTTCATGGACCAGGAAATCCCAGGCCAGGCGGATGGCCTCTTCCTTGAAATAATCACCAAAGGAGAAATTGCCGAGCATCTCGAAAAAAGTATGATGCCGGGCCGTATAGCCAACATTCTCCAGATCATTGTGCTTGCCACCGGCACGAACGCAACGCTGAGAGGTCACGGCCCGCACGTAATCACGACGATCTTCTCCCATGAACACGGTCTTGAACTGAACCATTCCCGCATTAGTAAACAGCAGGGTCGGATCGTCCTGGGGGACCAGGGATGAGCTCTCCACCACCGTATGATTTTTATCTTGAAAATAGGTGAGAAATTTTTGGCGGATATTGTTTCCAGTCATGGGCGTGCAATCAGATTTAAAGGAATAAGAAGTTCAGACTATATGGGGCAGGACGGCCTTGAATTCCGGGGTACCGGCCCGTCCCAGAAGCTGGTAGATAATCATTTCGGCAGGGCCGATCACGGCACCGGCCGCGGCCAGACGGGCCAGACCCAGTTCATGGTTACGCAGGGTCCGCGAAGAGACACCATCGGCCACGATCCAGGGAGTCAGCCCCATGTCCAGGGCGGCAAGGGCCGTCTGACAGATACAGATGTGGGTCTCGACACCGGCCATAATCAGGGTATTCACGGTATCGGGCAGCCCTTTGACCAGGGCCAGAGTCTCTGGATGGGCCAGGGCATTGAACTCAACCTTGTCCGGCCGAGGAACGCCCTGGACCAACTCCTCAAGCTCGGCCACATAGGGCCCCAATCCCTTTTTATACTGGGTATTGGCAATGATCGGCACCCCGATGATCCTGGCACAGGCAATCAATTGACGGATGACAGCACTCACCCGATCGGCCTCATGGATCTGGGCCATCAGGCGTTCCTGGGGATCAATAATATGCAGACAACACTCTGCCGGAGTTAACAGATGACTCATGCCTCACAACCCACTCTATCCAGAATGACAAAAAGAACGTCCGCAAGACTCAGAACCGTTCGGCCTGTCCCGAGTATTAAAACAAAAAAACGCATCCGTAAAGTATTACGGATGCGTTTTTTTCTGTCTCTCTGCCTTTACGACAGAAGCAGCGCGATCAGAGATTCAGTTTCGAATCAATGATCCATATTGGCACCACCGGCACCCATGGGGACACGAATATCCTCAACCAGGTGCTGGATATGCTCGGGCGGAGGTGTCGTCATCCGGGAGACTGCAATGGCCACTGCAAAGTTCAGCAGCGCACCAACGGCCCCGAAGGAACCGGGGGAGATCCCGAACAGCCACTGATCGGCGGTATCGGCAGCCATGGCCGTGGACTTGACAAAGAACCAGCCCTTGAACCAGAAGATATAGACCAGAGTCGTTCCCAGACCGGTCATCATACCAAAAATGGCACCGGCGCGGTTACAGCGCTTGTCAAAGATTCCCAGCATGATGACCGGGAACAGGGATGATGCGGCCAGACCAAAGGCCAGGGCCACAACCTGAGCGGCAAATCCCGGAGGATTCAGGCCCAGATAACCGGCCACACAGATGGCACCGGCCATGGCAATACGACTGGCCAGCAGCTCAGCCTTGTCATCCATGTCCTTGAACCAGATACTCTTGCAGAGATCATGGGAAATGGCCGAAGAAATGGCCAGCAACAGACCGGCAGCCGTGGACAGAGCCGCGGCAATACCACCGGCAGCAACCAGGGCGATGGTCCAGTTGGGCAACTTGGCGATCTCAGGATTGGCTAGAACCATGATATCCCGGTCAACCTTGACCATCTCGTTTCCGGCCCAGCCGGCAGCAGCGGCTGTGGCGGCAAAATCAGGGGCCCCGCCATAATACTGGATACGGCCATCATTATTCTTGTCTTCATAATGCAGCAGACCGGTCTTCTCCCAGTTTTTGAACCACTGAGGACGATCATCATACTTGAGATTTCCTTCCGGGCTGCCCACCTCGCCAATCTGAATGGTGTTCATCAGGTTGAGACGAGCCATGGCGCCAACTGCCGGAGCGGTGGTATAGAGAATGGCAATAAAGACCAGGGCCCAGCCGGCTGAAAAGCGGGCATCTTTGACCTTGGGCACGGTGAAGAAACGCATGATGACATGGGGCAGACCAGCCGTTCCGATCATCAGCGACATGGTGAGCAGAAAGATATCCAGAGTCGAACCCTTCTGTGTGGTGTAGGCGGCAAAACCCAGATCCACCAGAGACTTGTCCAACTTATCGAGCAAATAGACGCCACTGCCGTCGGCCATCATTGAACCCAGACCGACCTGGGGCAGAAAGCTACCGGTCAACTGCAGGGAGATAAAGATGGCAGGAACGGTATAGGCAAAGATAAGAACACAATACTGGGCAATCTGGGTGTTGGTAACACCTTTCATACCGCCGAGAACGGCATAGATAAAGACGATCACCATACCGGCCACCAGACCGACTGAAAAATCAACCTCGAGGAAGCGGGAAAAGGCAACGCCGATTCCCTTCATCTGGCCGATAACATAGGTGATGGAGGCCGTGATCAGGCAGATAACGGCCATAACCCGGGCGCCGTTGGAATAAAAGCGGTCACCGATAAACTCGGGCACGGTGAACTTGCCGTACTTGCGGAGATACGGGGCCAAAAGCATGGCCAGCAGGACATAACCACCGGTCCAGCCCATGAGATAGACCGAGGCGTCGTAGCCCTTGAAGGCAATGAGGCCGGCCATGGAGATAAACGAGGCCGCAGACATCCAGTCGGCGCCGGTCGCCATACCGTTCAGGATCGGATGAACACCCTTGCCGGCCACATAAAACTCAGAAGTGGTTTTGGCCCGGGAGCGGATAGCAATAAAGATGTAGAGGGCAAAGGTCGCGCCCACCACCAGAAAGGTCAATGTTTTAAGATCCATGTTCGTGTCTCCTATTTAGTCTTCATGAACGCCGAACTTGCGGTCAAGAACATTCATTCGAATCGCATAAAAGAAAATCAGGAACACAAAGGTGTAAATGGATCCCTGCTGAGCAAACCAAAATCCCAGTTTATACCCCCCAAGTGAATAGGCATTCAATTGGTCAACCAGAAAAATACCGAAACCAAATGAAACAACGAACCAGACGATGAGACACCCGATGACTAATCGGAGATTCGCCTGCCAGTACAACTGTGCGTTACTCATACTCCCCTCCTCTCTTAAATTTTACTGATGAATAGCTTCAGCTTCGGTCTTATATCACAGGCAAACAAACGCTGTCAATGCGTGATCACCACAAAAATACTAAGATTTTATGGACAATAACCGCATTGAAACAGAAACTGAAACTAAAATTTAACCATGACATCTTAACTGGTTACCAGAAAAGATGCGCCCGAGCACACTCCATCCCATCTTCAAAGCAAAAAATGTGCCCATCCAAACAAAAAATACATTCAGCGACAACAGATCAACATGACCAAAGCGCCATCCCAATCCTTTCCCGCGCCTTTATCTGCAGCATCAGGCGGCCCAACAACAAACCGGAATCAATCACCTCCTTTTAATAGCGCAGACTGCCGACCCGACCGGCCTGATAGATATCTTTGAGGGTCAGCAGACCACCTTTGCGAAATTTCTTGAGCAAAAACAGAAAAAGATAGGCCGTCTGCATGGCATCCTCAAAGGCGTCATGAGACCGGAAGAGCGGCAAACGGTATTCACGGCTCAGGGCCTCCAGAGAATAACCGGTCTGCGACTCACCCTGCTGGTGATATTGCCCCAGCAGGACCCGGCGATAGCCCTGGGCCATGCGCATTGTATCTACCCCGGGATTGGCCAGGGTGGCGCCCAGAACCCTCTTGGCGGCCTGATTGAGAAAGGTCATATCAAGGGCAACATGGTGGCCGACCAGAAGACTGGTCCCCAGAAACTCGACAAAGGCCGGCAGGACCTCATTCAGGGGAGGTGCCACTTCCAGCTGTTCCGGAGTGATGCGGTGGACGAGCGTTGCCCGGGTGTGCTCAAGATTGTCTGGCCGGATATAGCTGTGAAAGCTCGTCGACAGATCGATCTGCAGATTCCTGATCATCACCGCCCCGATGGAGATGATCTCATCCCGGCGCCGATTCAGGCCGGTGAGTTCGGTATCACAGACCACAAAGGTATATTCATCCAGGGGCCGCGACTGATCAAAGCGATCAAAGGCCTCCCGGTTCCGGGCAATCAGGGGATGAGGCGCCTTGAACCAGGGCAGCTTATTCAGTATTGAGGCCATTCGATCACCCGGCGGGATACATACTGCCCAGCAGACCATAGAGACGCTCGATCACAGCAAAGGCATCCTTGAGCATCCGCCGTTCAAGTTCACTCAAATGAGCCGGATCAATATAATTATCAGGATGAGTCCCCTCCTCGATCTGCTGCAACTGATGGATCAGGCGCTGCTGCATCTGCAGTTCATAGGCCTCGTGCGCCAGCGTCCAGATCTCATCGGTGATCTGGCCACCATCGACCAGGACCTTGAGACGGGCCAGGGTATTAGTCTCCTTGATCCCATGCTTCAAGGCCAGGATACGGGCAAAATTGGTAAAAGGCGTCACCCCCTGACTCTTGATATCCAGACGGTTCTTGTGCTTGCCATCCTTGCCAACGATAAAATTCTTAAAGATGGAGAGCGGCACTCTGGTCCCCATGCATTGCCGGGCCAGATGGAGGAGAAAAATTTCCTGCCTGAGGGCCTTCACGGTCAGGTGATCACGCAGCTCCTCGGCCAGGGCAACCGTGCCATATCCGGCCCGAAAGTCAAAAAAGATGGTGGCATGCAGCAGTTCTTCAGGCTCAGGGGCATTGATCCAGTGATCAAAATAGGACTTCCAGACCGCCAGGGGTTGGCACCAGCGGGGATTACGGGCCATGATCTCACCCGGGCAGAGCGGATAGCCGCAGTTCACCAGATGGTTAATGGCCTGGTCGGCAAACTCCTTGAAATAACGGGCGGCAACTTCCCCTTCCGCTTCATTGCCGGGATCGGCATAGACTATCGCGTTGTCCTGGTCTGTCTTGAAGGTCTGCTCGCGGCGCCCCTCGCTGCCCATGAGGAGCCAGCAATACGGCAGGGGGGGCGGCCCCATCTCCTGCTCCAGCAAAGTGAGCATCCGGTCGAGAATATGATCATTGAGGATGGCAATCATCTGGGTGATATTGCCGGCCTTGGCCCCCTCCTTGATCAGCCCGCGCACCACATCCGGAATCTTCTGGGCCAGAGGATACAGATCAACAATACTGGCCTGGGAGCGGATTTCCTTGAACAGATAATAAGGGGAATGGCCCTGAAGGAGCATGACATCATGGGAGGTGATCACCCCGATGACCCGCCCGCCCTGCTCCACGGCCAGGTGGTGAATCCCCGTGGACATCATCTTCAAGAGGACATCAAAACAGACGGTCTGCGAAAGAACCCTCTGGACCGGCCCGACCATGATCTCACGAACCGGCAAGGTATAATCAAGACCGGCCGCCACCACTTTCGAACGCAGGTCACGATCGGTGATGATTCCCTGGATCTCTTCCGGGTCCTGTTCGCTGTGGATCAGGAGGCTGCCCACCCGGTAACGGGCCATCTGGGCCGCCGCCGCCTGAATAGTCATGTCAGCCGGTACCTTGCGCAGGGTTTTGACCACCTCACCTGCCCGAATGGTAAAGAGGTACAGATCCTCATGGTTCCGTCGGGAGACCTTGTGATGGCGCAGTTCCCTGTAGGCGGTGCTGACCACCTTTTCCGAAAAGCTCTTCAGATAATACTGGGTAAAGGCCGGCTGTTCCTTGAGCAAGCCCAGAAAGATCTCCCGGGGCAGGAGAAAACAGAAGGTATCCTCCACCATCTCAATATTCAGATTGGCCCGGGTCCCACGAATCAGGCCCAGAGCACCGATATAGGCCCCCTCACCCCGGAAATCCTTGAGAGTCACCTCGCCCTGGTCATCTTCGAGAAAGGCCTTGACCCCGCCCTGCTGGATAATAAAAAGATGGGTCAGTTCAGTCTCACCGGCAGTGAGCAACCGGGTCCCCTTGGGGAAAAAATCAATCCGGCAATGCCTGGCAATCTCGGTCAGTGTCGTCCGCTCCAGGGTGCTGAACGGGAGCACAGCTTCCAGAAAAGAGACCACCACATCCGGGGCGACCCTGTGGACATCATCGTGTTCCAGACTCATCTGTACTCCCTCACCATCCGCCTGACTCCATGCCAACCCGGGGCGCCATCGCCACAACACAACAAAGCGAAATCTCCCCGCAGGAAGATTCCGCTTTGTCCTTCATCAACTCAATACCGGCCCCGAACCAGGCGCCTGTTCCAACAGCCAGGGAGCCAGAGCACAGGCCAGGACCGCGCCTTTGATCAACTCAAGGCCTTCTTGGCATTGATCAGATCATCGACTACCGACGGATCAGCCAGGGTGGAGGTGTCACCAAAATTCTCAAAATCATTGGCGGCAATCTTCCGCAAAACCCGACGCATGATCTTGCCGCTCCGGGTCTTGGGCAGACCAGGGGCGTACTGAATGGCATCAGGGGAGGCAATGGGGCCGATCTCGGTCCGCACATGGATTCGCAGTTCAGCCAGCAGTTCCGGGGTCTGCTCTACGTTGGAATTGGGAGTGACAAAGGCATAGATGGCCTGACCCTTGATGGGATGGGGCATACCAACAACTGCGGCCTCAGCCACGGAGGGATGAGAGACCAGGGCCGATTCAATCTCGGCCGTGCCCAGACGATGTCCAGAGACATTGATAACGTCATCCAGACGACCCATGATCCAGAAGTAGCCATCCTCGTCGCGACGGGCCCCATCTTCGGGGTCATAGGTGTTATCATAACGGCTGAAATAAGTTTTTTTGTAGCGGGCCTGATCGCCGAACACGCCCCGGAGGATACCGGGCCAGGGTTTGCGGATGACCAGATGCCCTCCTTCGTTCGGTCCGGCCTCATTGCCGTTCTCATCATAGATGGCCGCATCGATACCCGGCAGGGGCAGGGTTGCGGAACCTGGTTTGAGTGGTGTGGCAAAGGGCAGCGGCGAGATCATGATGCCACCGGTTTCGGTCTGCCACCAGGTATCGACAATGGGCAGTTTCTCCTTGCCGATATTGATGTGATACCACATCCAGGCCTCAGGATTAATGGGCTCGCCCACAGAGCCCAGAAGACGGAGACTGGAAAGGTCATACCGCTGGGTCGGCCCCTCACCATCACGCATCAGGGCCCGGATAACCGTGGGCGCGGTGTAAAAAATATTGACCTGGAATTTCTCGACAATCTTCCAGAAACGATCCGGGCCGGGATAGGAAGGAACACCCTCGAACATCAACGAGGTGGCGCCCAGTCCCAGGGGACCGTAGAGGATATAAGTATGTCCGGTGATCCAGCCGATATCAGCGGTACACCAGTAGACATCATCATCCTTGAGATCAAAGACCCACTGACAGGTATGCATGGCATAGGTCAGATAGCCGCCGGTGGTATGAACCACGCCCTTGGGCTTGCCAGTGGAGCCTGAGGTATAGAGAATAAAAAGGATATCCTCGGCATCCATGGACTCCGGTGTGCATTCACTGCTGATGCCCGGAGCGGTAATCTCATCATGCCACCAGGTGTCACGACCCTCCTGCATGGAAATCTCGTTCCCGGCCCGTTGAACCACGATGCAATGTTCAACCGTGGGGCAGGTGGCCAGGGCTTTATCGGCATTGGGCTTGAGCGGGATAGTCTTGCCGGCGCGGATAACGGCATCAGAGGTAATCAGGACCTTGGCCTCACAATCCTGAATCCGGCTCTGCAGAGCAATGGCGGAGAAACCGGCAAAGACCACGGAATGCATGGCACCGATCCGGGAGCAGGCCAGAAGGGCAATGGCCAGTTCAGGGACCATGGGCAGGTAGATGGATACCCGGTCACCCTTCTTAACCCCTTTAGCCTTCAGGACATTGGCAAAACGGCAGACCTCGGTGTAGAGCATCTGATAGGTGTAGACCCGAACGTCTTCTTCCGGCTCACCCTGCCAGATAATGGCGGCCTTATTGCGACGACCGTTCTTGAGATGACGATCCAGACAGTTATATGACATGTTCAGCTTGCCGCCTTCGAACCACTTGATCTCAGGCACGCTCAAATCATAGTCCAGGACCTTGTCCCATTTCTTGTCCCAGGTCACCAGTTCCTCGGCACGATCGGCCCAAAACCCTTCCGGATCATCCATGGAACGCTGATAGGCCGCCTGATAGGCCTCCATGCTGCCCACATGGGCCGTGGCCTGACCAGCGGTCGGCGGCGCAAAAACTCGTCCTTCACTGAGCAAACTGGTAATTTTATCGTCACTTGTAGCCATAATTCTCTCCTTCAATTTTTTGCTGGATAGCCCACACAATCGCACAAAAACAATATATTAAAAGGCGAAAAGACAAGGGCGCGAACAGACACGGTTACCTTAACAAACAGGGTAACATACCCTGAACAGACCGGGACCTGTCAAATAAAAAAAGCTTGCACAGGCAATCAATTTTATTGATACTGTTCTTTCTGTCCCTTTTCCTTTGGCCAGAACGCAAAAGATCGAATATGATCTTGCCAGCTTTTTTCGCTGCCAACATTCACTCTCTACTGAAACGCCATGGCTGACACAATCGAACAGAAAATTAAAGCCCTGCTGACGACCAACACGAGCAAACAGAGGATCTGGAAAGAGCTGAGCCCCACGGTTAACCACGGCAAGCTGGTCTTTCATCTGAACAACCTGGCCCCGCCGGGTCGCGGACAGCAGGTCCAGCTCCTGATTCTGGGTCTCGCCGCCATTCTGGCCCTGATCACCGGGCGGCAGTTGTACGCCATGACCCTCGACAACCGGATCGACCTGACACTTTTCCTGGGATTGGTGGTGCCGATTATTCATTTCTACCTCCTGCGCGAGGTCCTGCTCTGCCATCGCACAGGCTTTCAGTTCACCGCCATCCTCTCCCTGCTGGCCCTGCTGCGCCCGGAAAACAGGGTCGGATTCGAGCCCTGGCTCTATCTGGTTATGGCCGCCCTGGCCGGATGGCTCTACTGGTTTCTCTTCCCCAAAAAAGAAAACTTTATTCCACCCCCAACCGCTGACAGCTCTGAATCATGAACTGAAACCCTGGATACAGAAAAGCCTCGCCCTGCATGAGAGACAGGACGTTTCTGATTCCTGCCAGCTCCCTGATCACACATGAGCAACCTGAAAGAACCTGCCACCTGACAGATCTCGTCGAAAAACTGCAGGCTCACCCGGTCAGGCACAACTCTCAGGGAACTCATCTACACAATTCCAAAAATTCTCTTTACAACAGCGTCCCTGAAACACTATATTATTAAATCAATTTCTGAAATAGAAACCTCTCTGGAGTATTGCCCATGGAAAGTGAGCACATCGACACCCTGTCCAAACTGCTCAAATCGATGTCCCATCCGATTCGCCTGAAGATTCTCTGTCTCCTCCGGGACCGGGAGATGTCGGTGGGCGACATCCGGGACCAGGTCAAGACCACCAACGCCAACGTCTCCCAGCATCTGAATATTCTGCGCAACCAGGGTGTCATCGATTGCCGCAAGGACGCGAACTTCATCTACAACCGCGTCACCGACCCTCGAATCACCGAATTGATGAAGACCATGCAGGAACTCTACTGCCCCAATATCAAATAACAGGAAGCACCGTATGAACATCACCGACTGGGTCCACTCACTTGCCGGATTTTTCATCATCCTCTCCCTCGCGCTGGGCGTTGAAGCAAGTCCTCTTTTTCACCATCAATACTGGCTGTACTTCACTCTGTTTGTCGGCGCCAACCTTCTCCAGTTCGGTTTCAGCAAGTTCTGCCCCCTGGCACTCATCCTCAAGGCCCTGGGCGTCCCTGAAAAACGCTGCTGATCACCTGACCGGCCCCGACTTCAGCCACAGACCTGCCCCACACATCCCAATTGACAGGCCCGCCGGACCTGGATATACATGAGCCATGTATTGCCTGGGCCCTGAACACATCTTCCCCCCTGTCCAACTGGCCGATGCCCATGGCCTGCTGGCAGTGGGCGGCGACTTGAGCCCGGAACGACTCATCGCCGCATATCGCCTGGGCATCTTCCCCTGGTATGCAGCCGGCGACCCTCTCCTCTGGTGGTTTACCAGCCCCCGGCTGATTCTGATCCCAAAGGAGTTTCATCTCCCGAAACGGCTGGCCCGGGAGATCAGAGGACGAAGATTCCGAGTCACCTTTGACCACGCCTTTGAAGAGGTCATCACGGCGTGCTCCACCTGCCGCAGCGAGATCGGGGAAGAGACCTGGATCACCCAGGAGATGCAGGCAGCGTACTGCCGGTTGCACCGGTTAGGCTATGCCCATTCAGTGGAATGTTGGGACGGAGAAAAACTGGCCGGTGGCCTGTACGGAATCCGACTCGGCCAGGTGTTTTTCGGCGAGTCCATGTTCACCAGGATCAGCAATGGTTCCAAGGTCGCCCTGGTCGCCCTGGTCAACTCCCTGGAGCACAGGGGCGTCCGGTTGATCGACTGCCAGATGACCACCCGGCACCTCCTGGGCTTTGGCGCCCGGGAGATCTCAGGAATTGAATTTTCCGGACAGTTACAACGACTGATCCACTCAAACAAAGCAGACGGAAACTGGAACCATGATCATGCACAGTGTTGACATCGATACCTGCGACGGCTGCGGCCGGAGCACAGGCAAACTGCAGGAAATCACCGGCAATGAATTCTGCCCGCAATGCACGGCCCTGGCCCGCTCCATGCAGCAGGAGCCCGAACTGATGCAGCGCATCTGCACCCTGATTAAATCCGACCTCCGACACCCTCACGCCGGCAGTGCCTCCTGCGGTCAGCAGACACAACGGGAACTGCCCGACGTCCTCGACGCGGTCCGCTTCCGAACCCGGGACCGGGAACTCAACACCTGGTATGTCTCGGTCAGCGAATTGGAGGGGGACCCGGTGGAAATCTTTGCCTCAACCGCCTTTGACCGTGACCATCACCTCCAGTCGCGGATTTCCAACCTGACCACCATCACCCGGCTCGTCTCCCTGATCCTCAGGCACGTCTTCCTGGGCGAGGTCCTGACCCTGGAAAAAACCATCAAACAGCTCCATCGCAGTTCACGGCAGAAAAATGACCTGCCCGACATGCTGACCGGAGTCCTGAAACGTTACGTCCACACGCCGCCCCCGGCACCCACCAAAGCGGAAGAACAGACAGAAAACCCGATCATTCAAACTCCATGACAAATTCGTAGGGCAGGCCGGATTTGTCGAAATGTTTGATCACCTGACGCAGGTCGTAGAGATTGGGGACCTCGAAGATCAGTTCCCAGGCCGGAGCCGGAATAGGCCCCTTGGAGAGAATCATCAGATCACAGAGCTTCATGGCCTCAGGGGCAACGCCTGCAATCATCAGCACCCGTTGCCTTGTGGCAGCCAGCATGACAATGGTCTGTTTCTTGCGCACCCGGGTTTCACGCAACTTCCAGCGGACATCAACAATATCTTCCCGCTGAAACTTGATCTCCAGCAGTTTTGAGCAACTCTTGCTGTGCACACTCAGGCCCCGTTCACTGAGCAGACCACAGAGTCCCTTGTCTGTGGGATTTGGCTTGCAGCACGCCGAAATCTTGATCGAGACCGGATCAAGGGTGGTGAGCTCAATGACGTTGAAGACCCCGGTGGGTTCAGCCAGAGGTGACTGTCCGGCATAGAGATCCTGCTTGATCCTTTTAATCAGGGGGGACAGACCGACCCGCCCTTCACCCACCAGCACATAGAGATGTCCCAGATCACTGGCTCCGAAATGGGCCAGGAGTCGCGCGACCTCCGGTTTCTCCAGAAGCTCGTGGGGCAGGCCATAGCGCAGCATCTCCTGCCCCAGAATGGACTGGCCAATGGCAAGAGCCACCCGCTGACGCCGGACCCGGAAGGCACGGGACAACTCGGCCCGCGCCCGGGGCGTCTGACAGATCTCGAACATCTTCTGCTCAAAATCAACCGGATGATCTGCCCTGATAATTCTTACCACATCGCCATCATACAAAATTCCATCCGGTGGCAGTTTACGATTGGCGACCATGGCCCCCACACAACTTCGACCGATATCCGTATGGACCAGATAGGCAAAATCAAGAACCGTTGACCTGACCGGCAGGTGAATCAAGTCTCCTTGCGGGGTATAAGTGTAAATTTCCTTTCGGCCGCTTGCCGCAATTACATCCCGGTAGGAGACCATCTCTTCAGAGCCGAGGACATCAAACATCTCCTGAATTTCACGGATGAAACGGCGCTGCCGGGTGCTCTTTGAATTCCAGTCCTTGAACAACCCCCGTTGCGCCCGGCGGGCCATATCTTCGGTCCTGATCTTGAACAGAAATTTCTGGCCCTTGATATTGGCCCGGGCATGCAGACCCTGATAGCCGGTGGGTTTGGGGTTGGCGATAAAATCACGGATCGTCCTGGGGACCGGGGGAAAGACCTCGTTCAACACGCCAAGCGCCCGATAGCAGGCCTGCCGGTCATCAACCAACACCAGGATCTCAAGCGGGTTCTCAATCTGCTTGCGGAGAATCAGATTTTTATCATCATAATAGGCCCACAGCCCCTTGGTCCGAATCGAGACCTCACCGTCCAGCCAGACCTCACGCATCTTCTCCTGAATCTGCGCAATGATATCCTGGGCCATGGGATTGTTCTTGAGCTGATCGATCTGGACCTGAAGCTTGGCCCCCTGCTTGGGAAACTTATAGGACAGGGCCAGATCATACATCTCCCGTTTGATACTGAACAGACCCAGGACTGAGGCCAGAGGGGCATAAATATCCAGGGTCTCGGCGGCGATCTTCTGCCGCTTGTGGCGAGGCATGGAGCTGAGGGTCCGCAAATTATGCAGCCGGTCGGCCAGTTTAACCAGGATCACTTCAGGCCGAAGTGCGGCCCCGGAAAAGATCTTCCGATGAATCAGTTTATACTGGGTCTGCTTGTCCCCGGAATAATGGCTTACCTTGGTGCAGCCGGCAACAATGGCCTGGACATAGGCCCCATAGCGTTCACCGACCAGCTCAATGGTCACCCCCTCCACATCCTCGACCGTATCATGGAGCAGGGCCGCGGCCAGGATCTCGGGATGCGTCACATCCATCTCTTCGGCCAAAATTCTCGCCACCGAACAGGGATGCATGATATAGGCCTCTCCGGAACGACGCCACTGATCATCATGGGCTTCAACCGCAAAGTCAAGGGCACGCCAGAACACATCAGCATCAGAGTCCGGATCCAGTAACTGGCGCATTTGACTGCGATAAAGTTCAAGATCGAAGGGGGTTTGCTGCATTTGATTCAGTTCGTTTGGGAGATTAAGATCTCATGGGTCATAATTTGGACAAGGATTCCTTTGCCGACCCTGCAGTCTGTGCTACAATTAGACCAATCTGACAAAGAGGCACCACACCGCTCTCGTCAATCGAAAGTCTGGCTGAGCCATCCCGGCTCTTGGCACGAGTCCTTTATCAGATAATACAAGCTTACGTCTAGCAGTCTATCAAAATCAGTGGCCGGAGAAAATCAAAAACAGGTTATGAGAAGAAAAAGAAATATTCCACAGCTCAAAAAACGTCGCCGTCGCTTCGAACCGGAACCCGCAAAAAGCTCGGCTGGCCCGTCACTGACCTCCCGGATCCTGGCCTACCTCTATGCAAAAGGACAGACGGTCAGCCTCAATCAACTCATCCAGGATCTGAGCCTGACCCGTTCGGCCAGTGAAGAGATCAACTCTCTTCTGGCACGGCTGTCCGCAGAGCAGGTGGTCCAGACCAAGAGCAACAGACAGATCTCTCTTGGCAGCAATCACAGGCTCTGCGAAGGCGTCCTGGACAAGAATGCCCGTGGCTTCGGCTTTGTCACCAAGCTCTGGTCTAAGACCGGCCGGACCGAGTACACGCGCGACCCCTACATCTCCCAGTCCCGCATGGGCCAGGCCCAGCATGGCGACCGGCTCCTGATCCAGATCCAGCACGTCGGGAAAGATGGGCGGGCCGAGGCCGATATCATTGCCATCCTCCAGCGCGGCACCGACCACCTGGCAGGCTTTGTCCAGATCCAGGGCACGTCGCTGACCGTAATCCCTGAAGACCCGCGTTACCCAATGCACATCCAGGTCCAGGGCCAGATCCCAGCGGGTCTCCACGATGGCGACGCGGTCATCGTCAAACTGCTCGAAGGCTCCGAGGGCAAAGGGACCATCATCGATGTCCTGGGCGACCCGGATTCCATTGATGTCCAGATGCGGCTGGTGATCGAGAAATTCAATCTGCCGCACCAGTTCAGCGCCAAGGCCCTGAGCGAGGCCGAAAGCGGCGCCGAGGGCCTGGATCTCCAGGAGGTCAGGGACGACCTGCGCGCCACGCAATTCGTGACCATTGACGGCGAGACGGCCAAGGACTTTGACGATGCAGTGGCTGTCCAGAAGACCCGCAACGGATTCCGCCTTCTGGTGGCCATTGCCGATGTCAGCTACTTTGTCCGTCCAGGCACCATCCTTGACCAGGAGGCCTATGAACGGGGGACCTCGATCTACTTTCCCGGGCGGGTCATCCCCATGCTGCCTGAACGGTTATCCAACGACCTCTGCAGCCTGGTTCCGGATCAGGACCGTTTGACCTTCACGGCTATCCTCGACTTTGACCGCCATGGGCATCGCACCGGGAAACGGTTTACCAAGTCAATTATCCGCAGCCACAAGCGCTTCACCTACAACATCGTCAGCCAGATTCTCATTGACCGCGACCCAGCCCTGCGTCGGGAGCATAAGGCCTTTCTCACACCCCTCAAATGGGCCCAGGAACTGGCCACCGAGCTCATGCATCGCCGGCGGGAAAGAGGTTCCATCGGCTTTACCATGCCTGAACCTGAAATCAGCCTGGACGAGACCGGCCATATCGCATCAATCGACCGGGCCGAGCGCAACTTCGCCCACCAGATGATCGAGGAGTTCATGCTCGCCGCCAACGAGGCCGTGGCCGAGACCTTCACCGAAAACAAACTGGTCGCACTCTACCGGATTCATGAACGGCCCGACCCGCTCAAGGTGGAAGAGTTTTCCACCTTTGCCCGCGCCCTGGGCCTGGAGGTGCCGCCACCTCGTCACGACCCGGACTGGTTCGGCCATGTCCTTGATCTGGTCAAGGGCAGCCCACGCGAATACGTGATCAATAACCTCCTCCTCCGAACCATGCAGCAGGCCCGCTACGATTCGGTCAACCTGGGCCACTTCGGCCTGGCCGCCGCCGACTATACCCACTTCACCTCACCCATCCGTCGCTATCCAGACCTCATGGTCCACCGCGCCCTCTACAGCTTTCTCCGCCGTGAAAAAAAGGCCACCCAGAAACAGGCCGAACAGGTGCGAGAGGCCGGAACCGCCCTTTCGGTCCGCGAACGGCTGGCCGTCTCGGCCGAACGGGAGATGAACGCCCGTCTCAACGTCCGCTACATGCAGAAACGGATCGGCCAGGACTTTGCGGCCGTCATCTCCGGAGTCCATGATCAGGCCCTGTTCGTGGAACTGACCGACCTGTTTATCAGCGGCGCCGTGTCCATACGCGCGTTAAAAGATGATTTCTATCTGTTCGATCCCAAACGGTACCGACTGATCGGTGAACGCAGCAACCGCACCTTTCAGATCGGCGACCTGATCCGGGTCACCCTGCTTGATGTGGATACGACCCGCAACCGGATCAACTTCACTCTGGCTGAGAATCAATCTGCCACCCCGGACACCTCACCCACACCTGGTGGCTGACATGTCCGTCCATTTCAGACATCCCATGTCCTGTAGAGACGACCTGATCCCTTTTTCCCCTGGTGCAGGTCACCAGGACCCCGAGCAGATATCCGGATGGTCCCAAAATAATTCCCGGCCGCAAGACCAGGTGCCTGCCCGTGTCTTGACCATTTTCCCAGAACTCATTATATTTTCATCCTATTCATGATGGAACTGTCATTATCCCCACATGTTGCCCCTTATTGCTTGTAAATTTTACCCCAGGGTGTTAAAGAAAAAACTTAAATTGCCTCCAGACATGCCATCCTGAGCCCCGACGGGAGAACAATGAACTCAGAATTCAACAGATCATTCAATCGAAACGGACGCCTCATGCCCGCAGACCGATCGACCCTTTTGACCCTGTCATGCCTTTTCCTGTACCTCGTTTTTGCCCCCCTGGCCACGGCCAGAGAAGCCAACACGGAACCACCTGCGATCTGGACCGTTGAGGAAGCCGTCCACTTTGCCCTTGCCAACAGCCCGGACATCACCATCAGCAAACAGCGCATTGCTGCGGCCCAGGCAGTGATCCAACAGGCCCAATCCGCCTTTTACCCCCAACTCGGGGTCAGCGCTGCCTACACCCAGACCACGACCCCCATGTACTCATTTGGCAATATCCTCAATCAAGGGGTGTTCAACAATACAATCAATTTCAATGACCCCGGCCGCACCGATGACCTGAACCTGACCGCCAGCCTGAATTACCGCCTCTACAATGGCGGCCAGAGCCAGGCCGGACTGCAGGCCGCAAAGGCCGGAGAATTGGCCTCGGAACAGGGTCTGGCCACGGTCCATTCTCAGCTGGGTTTTGGAGTCGTCAGCACGTTCTTTACCATTGCCCAGGCCCAGGAAACCCTGCAGGCCCGCCAGTCGGCGGCCGATTCAATTGCCGCCTCCCTGGACGTTGCCCAGGCCCGTTATGATGCCGGTGATCTGCTGAAGGCCGATCTGCTCAACCTTGAAGTCCATCAGTCACAAACCCACGAGAATCTGATTCTGGCCCGCCATCAACTCAACCTGGCCAAGAGGGGATTTCTCAATCTCCTGGGACTTGAGAACGAAGAGGTCACCATTGATGCCGGCCACAGTCCCCTGCAGGCTGTTCCTCCCACCACCACGTCCGTGCAACGGCCCGAACTGCAAGGCATGGATGCCGCTATCCAGGCAGCCGAGGCCCAGGTTCGACAGACTGCCGGTTTCGGTCTGCCCACAGTGGACGCCTTTGCCAACTACCAGATCGACCAGGGCTATGAACTGGACGGGTCAGGAAACTCCTGGATGGCCGGTCTGAAGGTCAATTACACGCTCTTTGACGGCCATCGGGCCTCTGGTGCCGTGGCCCAGGCCAAGGCCGGGCTGGCAGAGGCCCGGGCCCAGAAACAAAAACTTGCCCTGGCCATCAATCTTGAAGTCGCCCAGGCCAGGCTGGCCCTTGAGCAGGCCAGACAACGACTCACAGTCACCCAGAAAATGGTGGAACAGGCCGATGAAAGCGGTCGCCTGAGCCGGGCCCGGTTCAAAGAGGGCGTGATCCTTTCATCAGACCTGATTGAAGTCGAAAACCGGCTGACCGATGCCCAGCTGCGCAAGACCCTGGCCTTGGCATCACTCCGCATCGCCATTGCCGATCTCAGGCGGGCAATCGGCCTGCCACAGTTTCAGAACTGGGCCGGGACCATGAAGACCAGCGACGCGTCACCTCCCCGGGCAGCACAATGAGATCCTCGATTACAAAAAAACAGATAGCCCTTCCGGTTCTTCACGTGCACTCCGGCGCACATTTCACATCATTGAACCGCCAGCAAGTCTAACCTAGATTTCAGGCATCAGAACAAGGACACACCAAGTTATGCGCCCACACATCTCTTCTATTGCTTACATTGCCCTGGCAGCCTTTCTGTTCTTTCTGACCAGCTGTCAGGAAGAACACCCGGCACGAGACACCAGCAGTCCGGTTCTGCCCACCGCTGAGGTCCATGTCATGACCGTAACCCCGGAGAGCATTCCGACCCAGACAGAGGTCATGGGTACGGTTCAGCCGGTCTACCAGGCGGCCGTTTCCGCCAAGGTCACCGGCACCATTAAAGTCATGGACGTTCAGCTTGGCTCACGGGTCAAAAAGGGTGACCTGCTGGTGAAAATCAGCGCCGAGGAGATCTCAGCCAAGGTGATTCAGGCCCAGGCCCAGTTGACCCAGGTCAAGCGCAACCTGGACCGGGAACAAAAACTGCTGAAACAGAATGCGGCCACCTCAGAGAATGTCAAATCACTGCAGGATATGCACCGGGTAAGCGAGGCCGTCTACCATGAGGCACAGACCATGCTGGGATACACAGAGATCAGCGCCCCGTTTGACAGTCAGGTTACCCGGAAAATGGCTAATGTCGGTGATCTGGCCACGCCGGGGATGCCACTTCTGCTCCTGGAAAACAGCCAGGAGATGCAGATAGTCGCCTCGATACCTGAGGGACTGCTTTTGCAGATCAAAGCGGGGGACCATCTGCTGGTCAGCATCCCCAGCGCCGACCTGACCCTGACCGGTACGGTCGCGGAGATCGCCCCGGCCGCCGACCCTCAGTCCCGCACGGCACCGATCAAAATCAATATCGAAAAACATCCACAGCTTCGCTCCGGACAGTTTGCCAGGGTTGCCCTGCCGGGGAACAACACCAGCACCATCTTCGTTCCGACCTCCGCGGTCAACAGCTTTGGCCAGATGGAGAGGATCTTCCTGGTCCAGAACAACAAGGCCCGCCTGAGACTGGTCCGGACCGGAAGCCGCAGCAATGACCGGATAGAGATCCTGGCCGGACTGAACCCAGGTGACCAGATCATCACAGACAACAACACGCTCCTCGTCGACGGACAGCCGCTGACCATTACCCCATGAACAAACAACACGACCTGCATCTCGGTTTCGCCGGCCGCATGGCGGCGACCTTTATCGATTCCAAACTGACGCTGATCATCATCATTTCCTCTCTTCTCCTGGGGATGATGGCCGTGACCCTGCTCCCGAGGGAGGAAGAGCCGCAGATCAAGGTGCCCATGATCGACATCCTGGTCTCCATGCCCGGTGCCACGGCCAAGGAGGTGGAACAGCGCGTCTCCGTGCCCATGGAGAAACTCCTCTACGAGCTGCCCGGCATGGAATATATCTACTCCACCTCCATGCCGGGTCAGGCCATGCTGGTGGCCCGCTTCTATGTGGGAAACAACCTGGAAGACTCCATTGTCCAGTTGAAACAGAAACTGGAGACCAACTTCGATCGCATCCCGCATGGCGTCTCCCGCCCCCTGATCAAACCCCATACCATCGACGATGTCCCCATCCTGGCCCTGACCTTCCACAGCGCCACCTATGACCACTTCACCCTGCGCCGCCTGGCAGCCCAGGTGGATGACGCCATCAAAAATATTCCGCATGTGGCCGAAACAAAACTGATCGGCGGGACCCGGCGGCAGGTGCACATCGTCTTTGACCCGCTGCTGCTGGCTGCCCGGAACCTGAGCGTCGCCCAACTGATTCCTCCGCTGCAGCAGGCCAACCACCAGACCGATTCCGGCATCCTGCAGGCCATGAACCATGAGGTCCAGGTTCAGACCGGGACCTTTCTCACCTCGGCCCAAGACATCGGCCGCCTGGTCGTGGGGGTCTTCAGCGGCAACCCTGTGTACTTAAGCGACGTGGCCACCATCACAGACGGCCCCGAAGAACCGGACACCTATGTCCTGTTCAGCCAGGGGCAGGGCCAGCCTGAGGAGGCGGCCGTCACCCTGTCCATTGCCAAGCGTCCGGGCGCCAATGCCGTACAGGTGGTCAAGACCGTGCAGGACAAGATCGACAGCCTCAAGGGAACAGTGATCCCGGCCGATATCCAGGTCAGTGTGACCCGGGACTATGGGGCCACTGCCTCTGAAAAATCCAACGAGCTGCTCTTGCACCTGGGGCTTGCAGTGGGCGGCGTGGCCATCCTCATTTTCTTCTTCCTGGGTTGGCGGGAATCCATCATTGTCATGCTGGCCGTACCCACCACCCTGGCCCTGACCCTGCTGCTCTTTTATCTCTACGGCTACACCCTCAACCGGATCACCCTGTTTGCCCTGATCTTTTCCATCGGCATCCTGGTGGATGACGCCATCGTTGTGGTTGAAAACATCGTTCGCCACCTTCGTCTGCCCTCCAGTCAGGGCAGATCCGTACAGGATATTACCATCGAGGCGGTCACCGAGGTCGGCAACCCCACCGTGCTCGCCACCTGGGCCGTTATTGCCGCCCTGCTGCCCATGGCCTTTGTCGGCGGTCTCATGGGCCCATACATGCGCCCCATCCCCATCGGCGCCTCCGCGGCCATGATCTTTTCGCTGCTCATCGCCTTTTCCGTGACCCCCTGGGCCTCATTCAGAATCCTCAAACGAGACTGTTCGCCAACGGAATGCGCCACAGGCCCGGAGACAAGCGAAGACAGCGCAGCCGACAACATCTTCACCAGACTCTACTACCGCCTGATGCGGCCGCTCATTGCCAGCAGCCCTTTACGCTTCTTCTTTGTGCTCATCATCGCCATCCTTCTGGTCGGCTCCTGTGCCATGGTCTACTTAAACCTGGTCAAGGTCAAGATGCTGCCTTTTGACAATAAATCGGAGTTTCAGATTATTCTGAATATGCCGGAGGGATCAACCCTGGAGCAGACCACCCGTGTGGCCCAGGAAATGGCCGCGGAGGCCGGCCGCGAACCTGAGGTGGTGAACTACCAGATCTACTCAGGCACAGCCTCACCCTATAATTTCAACGGTCTGGTCCGCCATTACTTCATGCGTTCCGGCCCGACCAAGGCCGATATCCAGGTCAATCTGCGGCCCAAACATGAACGTGAGCTACAGAGTCACGACATCGCCAAACGGATCAGGCCCGCGGTTGCAGCCATCGCCAAAAAATACGGGGCATCCGTGGCCGTGGCCGAGGTTCCGCCCGGACCACCGGTCCTGCAGACCCTTGTCGCAGAAATTTACGGCCCCACCGATGCAGACCGGGTCAAACTGGCCACCCAGGTCAAGGCCATTTTTGCCGAGACCCCCGGGGTCGTGGATATTGACTGGTACCGGGAGAAAGACCGCAGCAAGACCGTGATTACTGTGGATAAGGAAAAGGCGGCCTTAAACGGCATCTCCGAAGGCGAGATCACCCGGGCCGTGCAGATTGGACTGCGCGGCATGTCCATTGACCTGTTTCACCAGCCCCGCGACAAGGAAGAGATCAATATCGTCCTGGAACTCCCCAAGGAACAACGGGCCCGGGTGGACGGCATCCTCACTATTTTCCTGCGTCCCGAAATGAATCCCCAGGCCCCCCTAGTCCCCCTGAGAGAACTGGTGCATATCGACCAGCAACCGGTTGACCAGCCCATCTACCGAAAAAATCTCAAACCGGTCATCTATGTCACAGGGGACGTGGCCGGGGCGGCCGAGAGTCCGGTCTATCCCATCTTTGCCATGAACAAAAAGCTGGCGAAGTTGGACAGCCAGGACTATGGTGGCGAAATTGGACCGCTCAAGGTCTACAACATGTCTCAGCCCTTCAGTGACATGGAACCGGCCATGAAATGGGACGGTGAATGGCATATCACCCTGGAGGTCTTTCGTGATCTGGGTCTGGCCTTCTGTGCCGTCATGATCCTCATCTACATGCTGCTGGTCGGTTGGTTCAAAGACTATCTGACCCCGCTGGTGATCATGACAGTCATCCCCTTTTCCCTGATCGGCATCCTGCCGGCGCACTGGGGACTCGGGGCATTTTTCACGGCCACCTCCATGATTGGCTTCATGGCCGGGGCCGGTATTGTGGTGCGCAACTCCATCATCCTGGTGGATTTTATCGAACTACGCCTCGATCATGGTCTGCCACTGGCTCAGGCGGTGATTGAGGCCGGGGCCATACGTTTCCGGCCCATGCTGCTGACCGCGCTGGCCGTAGTCATCACGGCCACGGTTATCCTGGCCGATCCCATTTTTCAAGGGCTGGCCATCTCGCTCATGTTCGGTGAAATTGCCTCGTTGCTCATCAGTCCTCTGGCCATCCCTGTCTTGTATTACATGGTCAAGAAGGGTCAACACGAAGCTCATGTTACCACTTCTTCAGAACCGTCTTGAAAAAAATATCAGACAGGGATAAGAACATCCGGAACGGAATGTGCCTCACCACCTGAATGACCCAGCCGACTTCAGCGCCACCCGGCAGCGCGATAACACAAAAGGATTCCAGACATGGAAGAGACAAGCTGGTTTATGACCCTGATGACCAATTCCTTTGCCCGGGGTCTGCTGCTGGGGCTCTTTTTCTGCATGGTTATATACGTCCGCGGTTTTATGCGCCGCCGCCAGCTGAGCCAGGAAATCACCCAGCTGCGCCGCCATCTGCACACCAAACTTGAGATCGACTCGGCCGAAAACGAACGACGCAAAAAGGAAATCGAGATCCTCAAACAGGAACGTGACAACCTGCGCATCACGGTCCAGTCCTTGAACCAAAAGCCGGGACGGAAGGAGATCCGTCAGTACTACATCTATCAGACCGCCCTTGACATCATGTTCGAGAAGGCCCCGGGCTTTGCTCCGGCCTGGCAGATCACGGTCAAAGAGGCCGAGGGTCTGTTTGAAAAATCAGAGCGGGGTGTGGTTCCTCTGCTCAAACGACTGATGCCCACCAGCCCGGACAAACAGGTGGAAGAATACGAGAAGATCAGTCGACTCTCTCTCGACACCACCCTGAACCGCGACTGAGATGACGTTTCAGGCATTCAGACCTTCTTCGTCATGCCCACACCCTCGCCCCTCGACAACATAGCCATCGTCCTGATGGGACCCAAGTTCCCGGAAAATATCGGGGCTGCCGCACGCAGTGCCTGGAACATGGGGCTCTCACGCCTGATCGTGGTCACGGACCAGGTGCACGACTACGAGCGAATGACTAAGATGGCCACCCACAAGGCCCGGCACCTGATCGAGACCATGGAGATCCACCAGGACCTGGGAGAGGCCCTGGCCCCCTTTGCTCATGTGGTGGCCACCACGGCCCGGCAGGGTCGGCAGCGGATTCTGGAGAAGACCCCACGGGATGTGGTCGAAGAGATCCTGCCCCTGGTGAACGACAACCAGATCGCCTTTCTCTTCGGTCCCGAGGATCGCGGGCTGACCAACGATGACCTGAAGTACTGCCAGCTCACCTCATCCATCCCCACCGCTGATTTTTCCTCTCTCAACCTGGCCCAGGCCGTGGCCATTCACTGCTACGAACTCCATTACGCCCTGGCCTACCGGCGACGCTCGGTCCACTCGGCCCCCAAAATTGCCTCAACCTTTGAACTGGAGGGCATGTATCAGCATCTGGAAAATTCGCTCCTGGCCATCGACTTTCTCCAGGAAAAGAGCCATACTTATTACATGCGCAATATCCGTCAGTTCTTGGGCCGAATCCGGCTGACCGCCCGCGAGGCCAATATCATCCGCGGCATCTGCCGCCAGTTCCTCGGACACCACCACCGGGAAGAAAAAAAGGAACCATAAGGAATCCATTTGCCAGGAAACAGTCACACAAGACGCGCAGCCCTCCTGCTGGCCATGGTCATTCTCATCGGCCTTCTTCATCTCCTCACCCCAGGCCATGACCTCTTCTTCCACGACACCTATCGCCGACTGAGCTATTTTCCTATTGTCCTGGGCGGCCTGTGGTTTGGACTGCGCGGCGGGTTGATCCTGGCCCTGCTCTCCTCCATCGCCTTTACCCCTCATTTGCTCCTTTATCTCGGGCGACCACTTGAATCCTACCTGAGTGAACTGACCGAAATTCTTCTCTATATTGGCGCTGGAACCCTCACAGGTTTTATTGCCGGTCGTGAAAAAAAGACCAGAGAACAATACCGGCTGACCTCGGAAAAACTCGAACAATCCTACACTAGACTGCACCGGCAGACCCAGGAACTGCTCACCGCCGAGGAACACCTGGCCGAGGCCCAGAAGATCTCGGCCCTGGGCCAGCTTTCCGCCTCCCTGGCCCATGAGATCAAAAACCCTCTGGCCTCGATCCGGGGAACGGCCGAGATCCTGCGCGATGATTTCCCCCCGGGCCACCCCAAACACGAATTTGTGGAGATCCTGGCCAAAGAAAGTGACCGGCTGCACCGGACCGTGGATGAGATTCTCGGTTTTGCACGCCCCCAGGCAAAAGGCCGAAACAATCGAGAACCACTGGTGAGAATCGTGGACAGGGTCCAGGCCCTGCTGGCCCGGCAACTCAAGGATAAGGCAATCACCTTCAGCGTCAGTGGAGACAAGATAGATCAAGAACCGCTGGTGGAGAGTGATGCCATGACCCAGGTCCTGCTCAACATCATCCTCAACGCCCATGATGCGGTTCCTGTGGGGGGCAAAATCAATCTGCTGAGTCAGACGGCACCTGGGGGCTACACCCTCACCATCTGCGATAACGGCCCAGGCATTACCACGGAATTACGAGAAAAAATATTTGAACCCTTTATCAGCGCCCGTGAAGGTGGAACCGGACTGGGTCTGGTCATCAGCCGAAAAATTATCGAGGCCCAAGGTGGCACTCTGACCCTGGCCGAACCCGAAGACAACGGGGCCTGCTTTATTATCTTTCTCCCTGATTCCTCTGAGGTCTCCACAGCCCGTGGAGAGACATCCATATGAATCCACAGATCCTTCTTATCGATGACGACGACAGCCTGCGTCGGGTCACGGAATACAACCTCAGCAGCGCCGGTTTTTCTGTGCGAACAGCGGCCTCAGGCCGGGAAGGCCTGAGCCAGTTCAAACGAAACCAGCCTGACCTGGTGGTCACCGATGTCAAACTCGGCGACCTGAACGGTCTCGACCTCCTTGCCCAGATCAAGGCGACTGCCCCCGAAATACCGGTGATCGTCATCACCGCCTTCGGTTCCATCGAGATGGCGGTGGAGGCCATGCGCCAGGGGGCCTTCACCTTTCTCACCAAACCCTTTGACCGCGAGACTCTGCGCCTTTCCTGCCGCAAGGCCATCGAACTCCGGGAACTGAGCGCCCGCAACCAGCAGCTGACCGAGGAAATCGACCGACTCACCGGAACCACATCCATGATCACGGCCAGTTCAATCATGACTGAACTGCTGGACGTGGCAATCCGGGCCGCCGCCAGTGAGGCCACTATCCTGATCAGCGGCGAATCCGGCACAGGCAAAGAGGTTCTGGCCCGGCTGATCCACCGCAACAGTCCACGCCACCAGGGACCCATGGTGGCAATCAACTGCGCCGCCATCCCCGAGTCTCTCATCGAGAGTGAACTCTTCGGCCATGTGCGGGGGGCCTTTACCGGCGCACAGGCCGGGCGTAAGGGACGATTCCAGTCGGCCAATGGCGGGACCCTGTTTCTCGATGAGATCGGTGAGTTGAAACCGGAAATGCAGGCCAAACTCCTGCGTGCCATCCAGGAACGGGTGATAGAAGCGGTGGGTTCAGACCAGCAGGAGACCATCGATATCCGGCTCATCGCCGCAACCAACCGTGATTTGCAGGCGGCCATGGTCACGGGTGAGTTTCGGGAGGATCTCTACTACCGGCTGAGCGTCATCCCACTCCATCTTCCCCCTCTGCGTGAACGACGGGAAGATATCCCGGCCCTGATCAGCCATTTCCTCAAACAGATCAAGGCCCCGGCCCAGGTCCGTTTCAGCGATGAGGCCCTGGTCTCTCTGCGAGAACACAGCTGGCCGGGCAATATCCGCGAACTGCAGAACCTGGTGGAACGGGCTGTCATCCTCAGGCGCGGCGAGATCATCAACAGCGACGAACTTGGCCTTTGCCCTTCCAGTTCTTCTTCGACCTCCTTTCTCCCCGAACTCCCGGACAATGGTATTTCCCTGGAACAGGTGGAAGAGGAACTGATCGCAAAAGCCCTGAACAAAAGTCAGGGAAACCGCTCTCAGGCCGCTCGTCTGCTGCAGATTCCCCGCCATGTCCTGATCTATCGCATGGAGAAATACGGCATCAACCCGCCTTGAACACTTCCCGCCTCTGTCACGGAAACAAAACCTGAAAGAAGCGTTTCCATGAAAGTTCATCTGAGGCCATGACTGACCATTTCGAAGGGACAAACGTCTATGGTTGGTTATGGCTGGCCCTTGTGGTCCACCCATGCAGTTTAGAGAATATTCTCTAAACGTACTGACGAATATTCTTGAAATTTCCTCTTGCACGCCCTCAAGCCATCCAGGCAACAACAGTCAATATCATATGATTTTAGATAGTTAGACTACAAATACCACAACTGGTCTACATCTTGCTTTCCCGGTGGCATAATCAACTTGCCCCAACGCCATCACCCGGGAGTAACGATGTCCACCAAACCCATCATCATGACGATCCTGCTGATTGTCACGTTTCTCTTGCGGCCGCCATCTGTGAGCGCGGCCGACCCGGAACCGGCACAAACCACACTCACCATCAAGAATCTCAGCTGCGGCGCCTGCCTGAACCAGATTCACGACCTGCTGCGTGAGTTGGACGGCTTTCAAACAATGACCCCGGATCTGGCTGGTCGCAGAATCACCGTTGAGTATCTCCCACCCCTCACCGCTTTGCAACTGATCACAGCCCTGAACAAGGGTGGCTATCCAGCAGAACTGACAACAGACACAACCGATCAGGCCGCCCCTGATCGAAATCAATGGTATACCCGGGGCATCGGTTGCCCCACCTGTGATCTGCCCCCCTGCCCCGGCAATGTCGGGACCTGGAAGGCTTTATTCAACAAATACTTCGGCCCCGCCCGCCCATAACCGGCATGGCTGGACCAAAATGACCAAACACAACCAACCATGAACGTTCGTCACTTCGGCATGGCCAGTCATGGTCTCCGATGAACGTTCATAGAAACCACAAGGAGAACCTCATGCCAAACCAAACCCGCACCACTCTGATCAGTGCCACACTTCTTTTGCTCTGCGCAACGGCGGCCCTGGCCTTCACCTTTCCCGGCAGCGGTCTGCTGAAAAGCAAGCCACCGCTCCTGACCCCTGAAAACGGTCAGCTTGCCCTGCCGCTGGATCAGATCAGTGACGGCAAGGCCCATCATTTTAGGGTCCTGTCCGATGACGGGACCATGGTTACTTTCTTTGTCCTCAAGAGCAAGGACAAGGTCATCCGCGCGGCCATGGACGCCTGCGATGTCTGCTATCGCGCGGGATTGGGCTATACCCAGGATGGCGACTTCATGGTTTGTGGCAACTGCGGACAGCGTTTTGCCTCGAACAAGATCAATGTCATCAAAGGCGGCTGTAACCCGGCCCCTCTGGAGCGCGTGATTCAAGGCCAAAACTTGGTGATTGCCATGGCCGACATCAACAAAAACAGCTGGTATTCCAAGTATCAGAAACAATAGACCCGGCACAATTCCGACCTTTTGTGTCGCAGCACATTTTTAGAGATCAGGTTGACCTGGCCCAGGAAGCGATATTCTGACTGAGCCTTTTCACTCGTGTTGCGGGTGCCTTGAGAAATTAGGATTTTCGTGAAAGATCAAGGCGCGCTCAAAATTTTACCGCAGGCATATAGACGATATTCCGAGGATAAAATTTTGAGCGCAACGATGAGCTTGGGCAAAAAGACAATTTTTCAAGGTGCCCTAACGAGTTCAGCCCAGAGAACCACTTGCGGCATGCAGGACCGGAGATGTTTCAGGCAAGATCAGCGAGACAGAAGATGTTTTTTTCAGGAGGTCTTATGGCCTGTAAAAAAACATCTTCTGTCCGAGGGTCTTGAACACTTAATCAATTGTCCAGGAATGTTGTTCCTTCTTGGAATGGGAAGACAGGAAAAAAATCATGGCTTACAACTTCGACAAATACCGGGATAAACGGGAACGGGTCCTGGGAGTCAAACGTCGCGGCCCCGGTTTCGGGATTCTGGCCGCATTTGTGGCCCTGGTCATTGTAGTCGGCCTGGGCCAGGCGGTCATCCCCAACGTGATCAGCCAGTTCCAGGCCCGCAATCTTGATGACGCCATCTACCGGCTACAGGAAGACAGCAACTGGTCAACGGACATCACCGATCAACTCTCTGCTTTAAGCGGTGTCCAGAAGGCCACCGTGGACACTGACGGACGACGGTTACTGGTGACCTTTAACCGGAATTCCATCGATGCCACCAGGCTGAAAGACTTTTTTCAGGACCGGAGCCTCAAGGTGATCCTCCTCAACCAGATGAGTCATTCAGTCCATCTCAATACCCAGGCCAAGGAGCGTGCCAGTGAAACTCCATAACATCTCGTTCAACAACCTCAAGCGCCGCAAGGGCAAGGTCCTCTTTCTGGTCAGCGGCCTGCTCATCGGTATCGCCACCATTGTCACCCTGCTCGCCATAACCCAGAGCATGAGCCGCGATATCGAGGATCGTCTGGACCAGTTCGGGGCCAACATTGTCATGATCCCCAGGAGCGAAAACCTCTCGCTCAGTTACGGCGGCATCAGTGTCGGCGGACTCAGCTATGAAATGCCAGAGTTTGTGGAAAGCGATATCCAGAAGATCCATACCATCAAGGACAGCCGTAACCTGGGTGCCGTCGCGCCCAAGGTCCTGGGCAGCGTTGAGATCAAAGGCAAGAAAGTCCTGCTTATGGGCGTTGATTTTTCTATTGAGCTGCCGCTCAAGACCTGGTGGCACCTGGACGGAAACACGCCGGAAGGTGACCATGATCTGATCCTGGGATCCGAGGCCGCAGCCGCCCTTGGGCTCAACTCCGGCGACTCGGTCCTCCTCAACAACACCCCCTTTCAGGTGGTCTCCCTGCTCCGCTCTACAGGCGGTCCCGAAGACAATCTGGTGATCGGCAGCCTGAAGCCCATCCAGACAGTCCTGGGTAAGGAGGGCAAGATCTCCATGGTTGAGATTGCCGCCTTCTGCCGCGACTGCCCGATCACCGAAATGGTCCTGCAGATCGCTGAAAAATTTCCGGAAGCCCGGGTCACTGCCCTGCAGCAGGCCGTACTGGCCAAGATGCAATCTATCGAGATGTTCAAATCCTTCAGCTACGGCATTGCCGGTCTGGTCATCTTCATCGGCTCACTCATGGTCTTTGTCACCATGATGGGTTCTGTCAATGAACGAACCCGGGAAATAGGCATCTTTCGGGCCATCGGCTTCCGCCGGGGTCATATCATGCAGATTATCCTGCTTGAGGCCATCGTGGTCGGGCTCCTCGGTGGGACCCTGGGGTTTGTGAGCGGCAATGGTCTGGCCTGGGCCATCCTGCCTCTGGTCATTCCCAACGGCTCCTTTGCCGGGATCAATTTCCAGGTTGGTACCGTGGCCATTCTTATCTCCGTGGCTCTGAGCCTGCTGGCCAGCCTCTATCCGGCCCACAAGGGCAGCAAACTTGATCCCAGCGAAGCCCTCCGGGCCCTCTAACCAGCATGGCTGAACCAGACTGGCCAGCCACAACCAACCATAAAAGTTCGTTCTTTCGGCATGGCCAGGGGTGGCCTTTGCTGAACGTTCATAGACAACGCAACAAGGTGCAATCATGACCAAACCAACGACCATCACCGATGTTCAGCATCTGATCGAAATCCGGGCCATCTCCAAGGAATACCTCTGTGGTGACAGCATCGTGCCGGCCATCAGGGAGATGGCCTTCCATGTGGATGACGGCGAGTTCATCACCATCATGGGCCAGTCAGGCTCCGGCAAATCCACCCTGCTCTCGATCCTTGGCGGTCTCAATCATCCAAGCAGCGGTCAGATCGTGGTCGACGGCCTGGACCTCTACAATTTGAGCAGCGAACAACGTGCCGATTTCAGAAGTGAATACATCGGGATCATCTTCCAGTCCTTCCAGCTGATCCCTTATCTCACCGTGATCGAAAACGTCAAGCTGCCCATGGCCATCACCGGGATCAAGGCCCGGAAACAGGATGCCATGGCCCTGTCAGTCCTTGAGCGGGTGGGCCTGGTCAACAAGAAAGACCGGTTGCCCGATCAGCTTTCAGGCGGCGAACAGGAACGGGTTGCCATTGCCCGAGCCATCGTCAACCAACCCCCGATCCTTTTGGCCGATGAACCCACAGGCAACCTGGACAGCCAGACGGCGGACGAGATCATGGGCCTGCTCTCCGATCTCAACCGTGATCAGGGCCTGACCATCATTATGGTCACCCACAATCCAGATAACTGCGGCCTGAGCCAGCGGACAATCCGGGTCCAGGACGGACTCTGCACCGTCCACTGATGGCAGAAAGGGGTAAAATTCTGCCTGAACCTTTTTGGCACCGATGACAGTGCACAAGGGGCCTCCTTGATTTTGCACGATAGAGGAGCCAGGTTCTGTAAATTTGAGACGGGGGGAGGTCAAGCGAGGAAGAGACAAAAAACTCAGGAATTCAAATCCCGTTCAATGGACAGTGGTCGCAATCAGGATTTTTCTTTTTACAATAGGTCTTGGCCGCGGCCACAATCAGGGCGTGATATTCGTTAAACAGGCGCGAATCAAGGGGCAACTGGTCGTGAAAGCGATCCTGGATGGAGTGATAGTCAGTCACCTCATCCACCAGCTGATGGCGGGAAAAGATTCGGTGGGTATAGCTGTCGACCACAAAAGTCGGATGACCTCCGGCATAGAGCAAAATGGAGTCGGCGGTCTCAGGTCCCACGCCCTTGACCGAGAGCAGTGCCTGACGGGCATCGGCCGTGGACTGAGCCAGCAGCAGATCCAACTCGCCTTCGTAGCGTTCAGCGATCATTTGCAGCAGATTATGGAGCCGACCGGCCTTGATATTATAATACCCTGAGGGTTTGATCTGCCAGGCCAACTCGGCCGTGGGCAACTCAAGCAGGGCCTGAAAGGAGAGGAGTCCGGCCTCCTTGAGGTTCTCAATCGCCTTCTCAACATTCTGCCAATTGGTGTTCTGGGTCAGAACCGCACCCACCATCACCTCAAGGGGCGTCTCCCCTGGCCACCACTGCTGAGGGCCGAACCGGGCAAAAAGACGGTCATATATCTCCTGAAAGTGATCGCTCATGGCTCCCCTTGATTTCAGTCACCCAGACAGATCCCGATCTCACGGGCGGTCAAGACCTTATCACTGGTCAGATCGACCTTCTTGCGTGACTTGATGGCATCAATCAGCGGCACCGAGACCATACCACTGCCCGACAGGGCAACCATGCGCCCATACCCCCCCTCTTCGACCAGGCGGACAGCGGCCGCACCGAAACGCAGGGCCAGGAGCCGGTCAAAGGTTGTTGGCGAACCTCCGCGCTGAAGATGCCCCAGAACCAGCGAACGGGTATCCTTTTTGGTCCGCTGACGAATCTGTTCAGCCACCCACTCTCCGATCCCGCCCAGGATCACCTCCTCGCGCCCCAGTTCACCACGGCCTTTACTGACCACCTTGCCCCCACGGGCACTCGCCCCTTCAGCCACGACCACGATGGCATAATCCTTGTCGTGCAACTCATTATCGCTGATCTTATTACAGAGACAATCAATATCAAAGGGGATTTCAGGCAGAAAAATGGCATCAGCTCCGCCGGAGATCCCTGAATACAGGGCAATCCAGCCGGACTCCCGACCCATGACCTCCACCACCATCACCCGGTCATGGGACTTGGCCGTGGAGTGAAGCTTGTCCAGGGCCTCGGTGGCCGTGGACACGGCCGTATCAAAACCAAAGGTTCGATCCGTGGCCTCGAGGTCATTGTCAATGGTCTTTGGTACCCCGATCACCGACATCCCCTTTTCAAAGAACTGCTGGGCAATGGCCAGCGAGCCGTCACCGCCAATGGCGATATGGCAATCAAATCCCATCCGTTTGAAATTACGAATAATTTTATCAGAGATATCTACAACCTGAATCTCACCTGCCAAATTTTCCACCGGCATGGAAAAAGGATTCCCCTTATTGGTCGAACCGAGGATGGTCCCGCCAGTGGCATAGATTCCGTCCACATCAGCAAGAGTCAGCCGGCGAAGTTCGTCCGGGTCAAGCAGCCCACCATAGCCGCTGCGACTGCCATATACCTCCCAGCCCCGCAGATGACAGGCATGAACCACCGCATAGATCACCGCATTCAGGCCCGGAGCATCGCCCCCGCCCGTGGAAATAACAATTTTTTTCATACGCCCTCCCTGAGATCCCGTCTTTCAGCCAGACAACCGCTGGAAAAAATCCAGGATAAATTCTTACCTTTTTATTAGAACATAAATTCGATATGTTATCCAGAAACTCCACTCTTTCGTGCAGCACAGAGATTGACATCTTACAGTGAACCGCTTATTTTTACCTCAGTGTATCATAAACGGAACACAAATAATCAGAGGTTTTCGAGCCAGGCCAGCACCTGCCCGACGACTATCAATATTAAAAACATCTATTTAACAATATATCAAGAGGAGGGTTTTAAATGTCAGATTTTACGGTCTCAGAACTAGCAGTACAAAAACTCAACGAATACCTTGAGCAGAATAATATAGATTCTGCCCTGCGCATCGCCCTGATGCAGGGCGGCTGATCCGGCCCCTCACTGGGATTGGCTCTGGATGAGTCAAAGGACAACGACAAGGTCTTCGAAAATGGTGGTCTCAACTTCCTGGTGGAAGAAGGACTGCTCAAAACCTGTGGCGCCATCAGCGTTGATTACGTCGACGCAGGCCCTCGCTCAGGATTTGGAATCACTTCCAAAAACCCCCTGAGCAGTGGCGGTGGTTGCAGTTCCGGTTCCTGTGGATCAGGTGGTTGCGGTTGAACCACTCCAGCACCTAGATAACCTCAGGCGGATCCGTATTCGGGTCCGCCTTTTTTTTTGCAAAATCACTGCCGCGAAATTAATGTCAATATCTTGACACACTCCGTCCCCACCCTTACCCTATACCTGCAGGCAAACAAGGCACAGACGAGATACTTTTTTCTTTTTTAACATCAGAGTCTCAGTAAATTCTAAAAAAGGAGCTATCTGCCATGCAGTTCGACAAGTTCACCATCAAATCACAGGAGGCCATTCAGGCCGCCCAGCAGCTGGCCCAGGACCAGAACCATCAGGAGATACAACCCGAGCACCTGGTCAAGACCATCCTTGAGCAGCCCGAGGGGATTGTGGCCCCCACCCTCCAGAAGATGGGAAGCACGCCGAGCATGATCCTTGCCCAGACCAACCAGCTGATCGAGAAGATCCCGCAGGTCTCGGGCGGCGGTGCGGGCCAGGCCTATGCCTCAGCCGCCTTACAACAGATCCTCAATCAGGCCCTCCAGACTGCAGCCCAGATGAAGGATGACTTCGTCAGCCAGGAGCATCTCTTTCTCACCATCCTCCGTAACAATAAAACAGAGGCCGGGCGCATGCTGCAGGCCCAGGGTGTCAGCGAAAAAGACTTTCTCAATGCCCTGTCCACCATTCGCGGCAACCAGCGGGTCACCGACCCCTACCCGGAAGAGAAGTATCAGGCCCTGGAAAAATACGCCCGCAACCTCACCGATATCGCCCGTCAGGGCAAGCTCGACCCGGTCATCGGCCGCGACGAGGAGATCCGCCGCGTGGTCCAGGTCCTGTCACGACGGACCAAGAATAATCCTGTCCTGATCGGCGAACCCGGCGTCGGCAAGACCGCCATTGCCGAGGGGTTGGCCATCAGGATCGTGAACGGTGACATCCCGGCCACCCTGGCCAACAGACAGGTCATGTCCCTGGACCTGGGCGCCCTGATCGCTGGTGCCAAGTATCGGGGCGAATTTGAAGACCGGCTCAAGGCCGTCCTCAAGGAAGTGGAAAAAAGGGCCGGGGAGATCATCCTGTTTATCGACGAGATTCACACCCTGGTGGGTGCCGGTGCCGCCGAAGGTTCCATGGACGCCTCCAACATGCTCAAACCGGCCCTGGCCCGTGGTGAACTGCACTGCATCGGCGCCACCACCCTGGACGAATACCGCAAGTATATCGAAAAAGATGCCGCCCTGGAACGCCGCTTCCAGCCGGTCCTGATCCAGGAGCCCAGTGTCGAGGACACCATCGCCATCCTCCGGGGAATCAAAGAAAAATATGAGGTCCATCATGGCGTCCGAATCCAGGACTCGGCCACGGTCGCGGCGGCCATCCTCTCAGATCGTTACATCAGCGACCGCTTCCTGCCAGACAAGGCCATTGACCTGATCGACGAGGCAGCCAGCCGCCTGCGGATCGAAATCGATTCCATGCCCACTGAGATCGACGAACTGGATCGTCAGCGGATCAGACTTGAAATCGAACAGGAGGCCCTGAAAAAAGAGACGGACCCGGCCTCCCGTGAACGGCTGACAGACATCAAGAAAAAACTGGCCGACCTGAATGACACCCTGAACGGCCTCAAAGGTCAGTGGACCATCGAGAAAGATGTGATCCAGGAAATCAGAGGCATCACAGCCCAGATTGACCAGGCCCGCAGTGATGAACAGGTGGCCGAACGAGCCGGTGACCTGCGCCGGGTGGCCGAGATCCGCTATGGCAAAATCATCGATCTGCAAAAAAAACTGGCAGGGGTCCAGGAGAAACTTGCAACCATCCAGGAAAACCAGCAGATGCTGAAAGAAGAGGTTTCGGCCGAAGACATTGCCGCGGTGGTGGCCAAGTGGACCGGTATCCCCACCGCCCGCCTCCTTGAAGGAGAAAAAGACAAACTGGTCCACGCCGAAGAGGCCCTGTCCCAACGGGTCATCGGCCAGCAGGATGCAATCATTGCCGTGGCCAACGCCGTCCGTCGGTCACGGGCCGGGCTGCAGGATCCAGACCGCCCACTGGGCTCTTTCATCTTCCTCGGTCCCACTGGAGTTGGCAAAACAGAACTGGCCCGAACCCTTGCCGACTTTCTCTTTGACAGCGAACAGGCCATGCTCCGTATCGACATGTCCGAATTCATGGAAAAGCACTCGGTGGCTCGACTGATCGGGGCTCCCCCTGGCTATGTGGGGTATGACGAGGGAGGGTATCTGACCGAGGCTGTGCGCCGTCGCCCCTATACGGTGATCCTGTTTGACGAAATCGAGAAGGCCCATCCGGATGTCTTTAATATCCTGCTCCAGGTTCTGGACGATGGCCGGATGACCGATGGCAAAGGAAGGACCGTCGACTTCAAAAACACCATCCTGATCATGACCTCCAACCTGGGCAGCGACCTGATCATGCAGATGGCCAGCGAGCACGCAGATGAGACGGCGATCCGCAATCAAATCGACGAGATGCTCCATCGGCACTTCAAGCCGGAATTCCTCAACCGGATCGATGAGACCATTCTCTTCCACAGCCTGGCACGGGAACAGATGGGGGCGATCTTCGACCTCCAGTTGCAGCGCCTTGAGCAACGACTGGCCGTCAACAAGCTGACCCTGACCATCAATGACGAGGCCAAGGCCTTTCTCATCAACGTGGGCTTCAATCCGCTGTTCGGCGCCCGGCCTCTGAAACGGGCCATCCAGCAGCAGCTCGAAAACCCCCTGGCCCTGGAACTCCTGGAAGGCAAATTCCCGGAAGGGAGCCTGATCCACTGCACCCTGGTCAACAACCGTATCCATTTCCAGATCTGATTTCATTCCTGAGGGAGAAAGAGGACACCCCTCTTTCTCCTTTCTTTTTTTGCCGGTATATGGTTGCATGCCCGCTTGTAACCATATGTTTCAATCAATGCAACCGACCCTGCGAGACATGACAACTGCACTCCGTTCCCAACCAGGCCGGTCCAGCAGAACATTATCACGATCTCTTACTCAAACACCACCTGAGCCAATCATATGAGCAGTGACATCAACGAATTAAGCATCAACTACGAAGAAGAGGGCGTCCTCCTGGTCAAACAGCTTGACCGCGAGATCTTGTCCAAAGGGGCCTGGGCCACCGTCCTCTTCCGCTACCAGAACTGGAACAAGACCAAGGGCGAATACAACAAGGAGATGTACACCATTCGCCGCTACCAGAAGGTCAAGGGTGAATACATCCCCAAGTCCAAGTTCAACATCTCAAGCGCCGAACAGGCCAAGAAGATTATCACAGCCCTGCAGGGCTGGACAAAAGACTGATCGCGGCAGAGGCGCCATGTATTTTCCTGTCGCCGGAATTGATCTCAACCCCCTGATCCCGCCGATTACGGCCTTTGTCATTTCATTTTTCACCTCCATGGCCGGGGTCTCAGGGGCATTTCTCCTCTTGCCCATTCAGGTCTCACTCCTGGGGTTTACCACCCCGGCCGTCAGCGCCACAAACCACCTCTTCAACATTACTGCAATCCCCAGCGGGATCTACCGCTTCATCCGAGAAGACCGAATGATCTGGCCCCTGACCTGGCTGGTGATTACGGGCACCCTCCCCGGAGTCATCGCCGGGGCAATCATCCGCATCAAACTGCTGCCCGACCCTCAATCTTTTAAAATATTTGCCGGCCTGGTTCTCCTCTATATCGGCGTCAAACTGACCCGAGACCTGTTGAAAAAGAACCCGAAACAATCCCCTGCCACAGCCACCAGGCCCAACACGCCATTTCCAACAGTCAGCCAGATCAAACTTACCCGTAAAAACATCAGCTACCGTTTTAATGACCAACAATACCAGGCCTCAACCCCCGGGATATTCTGCCTCAGTCTGATTGTGGGCCTTGTGGGTGGGGTCTACGGCATCGGCGGCGGGGCAATCATCGCCCCATTTTTCGTCACCATCTACCGCCTGCCCATCCATACAGTCGCCGGAGCAACCCTCATGGGGACCTTCACCACGTCGGCGGCTGGGGTCCTCCTCTTCCAGATCCTGGACACCTACTTTGATATGGGGTCAGTTGCGCCCGATTACCTTCTGGGATTTCTCTTCGGAGTGGGTGGAGCAGCAGGTATCTACTGCGGAGCCCGCATGCAACGCTACTTCCCGGCCCGGCTCATCAAGACCATTCTTGCCGTCTGCATCCTGTTCACGGCAACAAGCTACCTGGTTTTCCGTTAAATATTATTACGATACATCAAGCCAATCTTCTTCCCTGAATCAATCAGGGAAATTGCAGGAAACGCTTTGACCAAATAATCAAGGGACAACTGGGCACTGAATACCGGCATTGAATTCGAGCCTAGCAGCGGCCAGAAAGGCAAACGGCTTCGAGGTATAGGCCAGTCAGCGGCATGAGGTGCCTGCCCTGCTAAGCTCCGCCCGTCCACTTGATGATTGGCATCACCAAGGGGTAAGATACGCAGTTCAGACACCTCATGCCGCTGACTTCCGCTTTCCTGCTCAGCCCGGCCATCCTTCTGGGTAGAATCAAACAGACAACGCTCCGAACCAATACGGAAGTATATTCACCAACCGTCGAAAGTTCCCCGGACATAATCGGACAGAGTCCGTGTCTGGCTGTACCTGAACTGCGTATCTGCCCCCTCGGGGACGGTTACGTCATCGAGGAGGCGGGCGAAGCTTAGCAGGGCAGGTACAGCCAGACACGGACGCCACACGACCAGGACAGTACCCAATGAAAACCAAACCCTTCATCTTCCAAAGCAAACCACGAAGACCCCAAACCATAACCAACCCAATAATCACACATCAGAAAAACCACTCCACAACATTCCCCCAGAGCAACAAGCCCCGACACCAGGACACATCAAAAACCACCTACACTCCAGCCCCTACCCCAACGTGTACATCATTTGAGCCGGAATCATCCGCAGAAACCTCAAACAAAACAGGAATCAGAGCACATTTCCCGTTGACAGTCCGCAGATGATCCGGTATTTTCACGCCGTCCCGAGACCGGAACGTCTGGTGGACAAAGGGCCGTCAGGCGCTTTGAAAAACCTTCGTTGTCAGTTGATTTTTGATTGACATCTTCCGGGCCCTGGGGTAAATTAACAGTTTCGCCGTGGCTTTGCCGCGGGCCCATTCGTGGGTGACGATCCTTGAAAACTGAATAGCAAACAAACAGCAAACGGGCCCAATTGGTGTTTTTAGCAACACCATCGGGCTTCTTAGTTTTACTAAGTAGCTCTTATTTTATAATAAGGACTGAGCAATCAGTTCAGGATATCAAACTGGAGAGTTTGATCCTGGCTCAGAACGAACGCTGGCGGCGTGCTTAACACATGCAAGTCGAACGCGAAAGTCCTTCGGGATGAGTAGAGTGGCGCACGGGTGAGTAACGCGTAAGTAATCTATCCCTGTATCTGGAATAACTATGGGAAACTGTAGCTAATACCGGATACGTTTATCTCTTTGCGAATTGATAAAGAAAGGTGGCCTCTTCTTGAAAGCTACTGTACGGGGAGGAGCTTGCGTACCATTAGCTTGTTGGTGGGGTAATGGCCTACCAAGGCAACGATGGTTAGCGGGTCTGAGAGGATGATCCGCCACACTGGAACTGGAACACGGACCAGACTCCT